>ULUO01080568.1_pt1 | contig 16126 bp, 6 predicted proteins | sample 1958611 | NCBI WGS metagenome assembly ULUO01 (sample SAMEA4835762, study PRJEB28245) | human gut metagenome | biome: gut microbiome; material: fecal sample | place: Denmark | collected 2008
AATGTAACGACCTCTACTTACGACATGGGTGACCGCCGTACCGAGGTGAACCATCCTGCAAGCGGCATCACAAGTTTCACTTATGATGCTCTCGGCAATGTGCTGACCAAGCAGACTGCCAACCTTGCAAAGGAAGGCAAGTTCATCACCTACGATTACGACTATCAGCGTCTGACGGGTATCAACTATCCTGACCACCCGGAGAATAACGTGAAGTATTACTATGGTGGTCGCAACGCCTCTCAGAACCGTATCGGTCGCTTGATGCTCCGTGAGGATGGAACAGGTGCCATTGAGTATTTCTATGGCAAGATGGGCGAGGTGACAAAGACCCGCCGCACGATGATTGTACCAAACCAGGCAATAGCAACCTACGTGACGCAATGGACTTATGACAGCCACAACCGTTTGTTGGAGATGATTTATCCTGATGAGGAGAAGATTACTTACTCTTACAATCTCGGTGGTCAGCTTGGAAAGGTTCATGGCTACAAGTCATACGGCTACGACTATGTGAGCAAGATAGGCTATGACAAGTTTGAGCAGCGCACATACTTGAAGTACTGTAATGGTGCTGAGACGTTCTACACCTACGACCCACAGCGTCGCAGATTGCAGAACCTCACGGTGAATAGTGGTGGAAACACCATTATGGATAACGCTTACACTTACGATGCGGTGAGCAATGTGCTCAGCGTGGTTAATGGTGCGTCAGTTCCACAGAGTGGAAAGGCTGGCGGACAGATGGCGCATACCTATACATACGATGCTCTTTATCGCCTTGTTAGTGCAACTGGCACTTATACTGGTGCTGACAACAAAACTGCAAGCTACACTCTTGCGATGGGTTACGACAATATGCACCGTATCACATCGAAGCGTCAGATTCTCACGCAGAACAATGTGCAGTTCAACGGCACATTAAATGCTGGCTATGATTTGTCATACACCTATGGAACAGAGACAGGCAAGAAGTTCCAACTCGCCAATGTGAAGGATGTGAACTACCGCACGGAGGAGACGCCTTCAGAGAGTGAGAATGTGAACAACAATCATGCCTATGAGTATGATGCCAATGGTAATCTTGTTTATGTCAATACAAGCCGTACAAAGAAGGATGGCGTGGCTGACGAGAAGACCACGGAACGTAAACTCAAATGGGATGAGGAGAACCGTCTCCTTGCCTCTGACGATAATGGCTTTGTGACAAACTACTGGTATGATGCTGACGGTGAGCGCACAGTGAAGACTTCTGGCGAGAGCGACCAAGTGTATGTAAATTCCGAGTTTGCTGGAGGTCGCACGAATACCGCCAAGTTCTCACTTTATGTATCTCCTTACCTCGTTGCCAACCAAGGTGGACGCTACACCAAGCACATCTATATCGGTAGCCAGCGTGTCGTTTCCAAGATTGGAGACTTTGACTCTTACGGCTCAGACCCACGCCGCATCCAGTATGCAGGTAGTGAGACTGATGGCTTGTCTGTTGATTATAAGGTTAAATATACTCAACAGTTGCAGGTTATCAAGGATAATTATGCAACCTTTGCAGTGCCGTACAATGGCGAGGACAACAACGATTATGTCGATGGCAAGGGCTTCTGTTGCAATGACGGCAGCTTGGAGGCTGCGCAGGCACGAGCTTTAGCGAGAGCTGCAAAGAATAACTTCCAAGAAGGCGATACATACGAGAAGATGCAGTTCTACTACCACCCAGACCATTTGGGTAGCAGCAGTTACATCACCAACCTTGATGGCGAGGTGGTACAGCATATCGAGTATGTTCCTTTCGGTGAAGTGTTCATTGAGGAGCGCAACAACATCTGGAATACGCCTTATCTTTTCAATGCGAAGGAATTCGACGAAGAGACAGGATTGTATTACTATGGAGCGAGGTACTATGACCCAAGGATAAGTTTGTGGATATCAACAGACCCAAAACAAGAATCATATTTTGCATTTTCATCCTATGTTTATTGTGGAAATAATCCTCTTATATATATTGACCCAAATGGTAAGGAATGGGAAGATCCAGCTCAAGCGGAAAAACTAAAAGCAAAAATAGATAATAAAATAACATCTATTCAAAAGAGTATTTTAGCGCAGAAGGCACGTTTGGAAAGTAACCAAGCAAAAGGCAAGGATATTTCTAAGCAAGAGAGAAAAATTGCTGATTTCGAAAGTAGAATATCAAACTTGAATCAAAGTAAATCAGATATTGATTTATTGGGGCATGATTCTCAAAAATACAAGCTAACTCAGGTTAGTGGAGAAGGTGCTCATAAGGTTAGGCTTGAAAATAATGGTACAATTTCGATTGAAACATCTGAAGATGCTTTATCAATTCATGAAATTACTCATGTAAGACAGGCATTAGATGCTGGTGGTCTTGAGTTTTCAGATTCTGGATGTTTGAAAAATCCTGGAACAAGAGCAAAAGGTTCACAACGGTATATTGCAATTTCAGAAGCTGAAATAGAGGCTTACAAAATGCAGTATTCCTATAGACCAGAAAGTTTACCGATATCCGTTGACAACATCTCTATAATAAATGTTCATTATGTAGGCTCCATAAAAGATCCGAATGGTGGATATGGCTATCCAATGATTAAAGATTATTCTGATTTTTTTGAAGAGTCAACAAAAATTTAAAAATAAATGAGATTTATATTTTGTATTTTTTTGTCAGTTATAGGATTGGTTAGTTTTGGTGAAACATCTAAAAAACTTGAAAATGGTATCTATCATAATGAAACCAGTTCAAAATTGATAGAAATTAAAAATGACACACTAAAGTTCTATTCCTCCTCTTCTATAGAGGGGGAACAGAGCTTTCCTTTGGCTATTTGTCAAATAACTAAAGTCAGCGATACTTTTTTTGAGATAAATTCAATAGAAGGACCGATGCAAAGTGCTTTTAAAAACATTTTAATTATCGAAGAAGTTTCTGGTAATAAAACTCTTGCTGAAATACTTTTCAAAGTTCCGAATACAACTATGCCTATAAAGTTTAATGTTTATTGTGGAACTATTTCGTATTCTGGGATTACTGAAAAAGGGACATGTACTATAGTATTGAATCGTAATAGAATTAATTCTCCAAAAAGTTTCAGATTTACATTCCAACCAATGTATTATACCGAAAGTAATCCCGCAGGCCAATACTTTGGTGTCTTATACTACGAGTATCCGTATAAAGTGGATTTGAATACTGAGAAAAGTATTATTATAAATCTACCTGATGTAACAGATAAACTTTTCAATCAATATTATTTATTAGGAGAGTATATACAAGTTACACCAAATGGTATAAAATGGAGAGGTGAATACTACAAAAAGCAACAATAATCTTAGTGTGTTTACTATTCAATATGTCTTTGTAAACAATAATTTGTAAAAGTCCATCTTTGGTTCGAGTGTAAAATAAGCTGTGTTCTACTACAATGGGTAAACACAGTTTATTTACATTTCATTTCTTTATTAGGGCATAGTTATCCCGATTTTCTTTTTTAGGTTCGTTACCAAACGAATCTATCAGAATAATATGGTTGGCATCCCTCACCTTATAGAATATATTGTCGCCACTCGAAGGATGTGCAAGCATCAATATGTTACCGTCAAGCATATGGAAAGAACCCAGACGGTGAGCGTACGGTGAAGACATCAGATGTTAGAACATATTCTGTAATCAAGAAAATGGGAAATAATATGATTAATTTTGACGATATACACGAGCAAGAGCAATAAAATTGTTGTTGGTCGTGATGCCCGCATCTCTGGCGAGTTATTTCATCGAGAGAAGTAGAGCTGTTTTGGGCAACAACAGAAAGTCCATCAGTCTCACCACATGCATACTGGATGCGGCGTGGATCTGAGCCGTAAGAGTCGAAGTCACCAATCTTGGAAACGACACGCAGACTACCTATATAGATATGCTTTGTATAGCGACATTCATCTTGTAGTCGCACCTATTTTCTGGACAAGATGCAGGAGAAGTTGAATGAGAAAATGCGGAGGGATGATGAATTGGAGAGAATGAGGAGATGAAAATGCAAAGCACCATTGGCTATAAAATGTGTAACCAATGGTGCTTTGTGAATCGTTATAGAATTTTCGTTTCAAAGAAATTCTTTATCTTGTATATACCTATATCATGCTTATAGCGTCCGAACAGAAGTTGTGGATTGACATTGTGTTTGTCTGCTTCTGTCTGAATATATGGTGCCATTTTATAAGGTACAACATCACGAGTCCTTGCCATGAACTTTTTCCACTCCGCATTTGGTAGGGTCGCATTTAAAGCAAACTCGTCAGCCTCAGACTCCTCAATGTTCTTCTTGTCCTCCATGAGATTAATCATTGCCTTACCATTTTGGGTAAGGTGCTTGAATACATGACCGACCTCATGTAAAGTGGTGAAAGCAAAATTGTCAATGGAAGCTATTCTCTCAGTGATGACAATCGTTGGTGTATCTCCTATCCAAAAGGACATTCCATCAACAGGAACTTGCCCAACCTTATTGACTACAAGAAAACGAATGCCATACTTGTTAAGAACCTCTTGGGTTTTGTTCACCGTATTCTTGTTTTCTTTAAACACATTGTTCAGCTCTCTTGCCAGCATCTCTGTATCTGCCCTCTTGTCAAATGTGCATAAAGTTGAATCATCATTTTTAGAGAGATGATAGCAATAATATTTCCAAGACAGAATGTCCACGGGATTGGTTTTCACCTTTTCTGACTTGCGGTAATAAGAAAGTTCCATCTCTTCTGCCTTCAAGCCAAAGAAATCATCCAAGTTATCCACGGAAAAGACCTCGAAGATGCGTTTTACATCCTCGATGATGTTTCCTCTAACGATACCGGCTTTTCTGAAAAAAGGAATTGATACTTGGTCTTTGAGTACATTCCAAATCTCAAGCATTTTAGTCTGCAACACAACCCTTTCGCTCTGTTTGGCGCAATCCAATTCGTATTGCGTCTGGATGTTCATGAGATATGTCGCAGAAATGCCGAGAGCGTTTTCCAACAACAATGCCATTTCAGGTGTCAGAGAACGTTTACCTTTTATGACATCATTCAGAATGGATTTCTGTATGCCAGTGAGTTCGGACAATTCGCTCTGCTTCATATTACGAGCAGACAATTCGTCCTTAATCACCTCGCCCACATGAGTTGCCTCAAATGGGACTGCCTGATTGAAACTAAACTTAGTCATAATGATGTGATATTTCAATTAATTCTATTTCGGTAATGATAATACTGCCATCGGCAGGAGAGCTTTGGAAAATCAATCGCCAAACATCATTGCATCTTACGGATTCTTGATCTTTTCTGTCTCCGTGCAATCTTTCGTAGCGCAAGCCATGGTCACGCATAATGTCTTCAATTCTTGTTGCAGCTCTCATTTTGTTGACAGCCTTAACATAACCCTTGATTGCGGCTATAGGAAGTCTTTTATACTTCTTGTCAGATGTCTTTCCATTTTCGAACAGTTCCAACAAAGCCTCGTCTTCACTTGTTATGTTCATATATTATTCAGCCATGTTATTTTTATTTGTGTGCAAAATTACGATAAATATTTTGATTATCAAAATTGATAACTAATTATTAGCTATATTATAATCTTTTTTAACTATTATTCTTGGCACTCGCGGAAAAAAGCAATAGGACAAACCTATTTATATTCAACTGTGAAAAGCGCATTTATGCCTTCTGTATCAAGTGTTTCAAGTTCTCATCGTTGGCGATACGCCCCAGCTCATCCTTGACTATCTGCTTAACATCTTCCTTGATTTGGTTGTAGTTGTCCTGTATGGTCTGCTTCATGCAGTCGTTGCCATCCGCATCCAAGAAATCGTTGATGATAGGGATTGGCTGATAATTGCTTTCCTCTCGCTTCACCTTTTCGGTATCAACTACTATCTCGGCATGGAATATATTCTGCTCGATACGCTCGTTGAAGTTATCGGAAACAGAGCCGACAAACATTCCTTGGGTGAGTCCGCTAATCTTGCTCGGCGGAATGAGACTGTCCATTTGGGTATTGATGGATGTAGAAACATCCTGACGGTTGATGGAAATAGACTGGCGCTTTTGGAGCACTTTTCCAAAACGCTCGGATAAAGTCTTAGCGGTCTCGCCAACGACCTGACCGCTGAAGATGTTACCTACCGTATTGATAACCACCTTAGCCTCCTTGTCTCCATAATCGCGAACCAACTGCGAGAAGTCCTGGAAGCCCAAGCAGACGGCAACTTTGTTGCTTCGTGCCGTGGCAATCAGGTTATCCAAGCCTTTGTAATAGATGGTCGGCAACTCGTCAATGATAACGGATGATTTGAGTTGTCCCTTCTTGTTGATGAGTTTCACGATGCGGCTGTTGTACAAGCCGAGTGCAGCACCATAAATATTCTGACGGTCGGGATTGTTGCCGACACATAGAATCTTCGGTTCTTCGGGATTGTTATGTCGAGTGTAAACTCGCTTGCGGACATAGCCCCATCATAAAAAAATGAATAGCAAGTATTCCTGCTGAGTTTATCAAATCAGGGCCATTGTTGTTAATGACGACTCTACCATCAGCTCATATATACCTTTTCGACACAAGCATATCTTGTTTTCATTTGTACTCCGAGTGTGTACAGTTTCAAACCATGATTTACATTCTTATACAAGAAAGTGAAGCCGTGACCATTTGTGTATTTTTGCCAAACTAACTCCAGTACATACAACAGATGTAAAAGATTTCTGCAAAATTGACCGAAATCATAAGAAAAAAACACCAAACCAGCAAATTTCTTAAAGATTATATCCGTTTATTAAGATTATTTTTGTATATTTGCAGCATTAGTTTGGTGGTAAAGCCTATTGGCCTGCCACGTGACAATAGGACTTTACGGAGCAAGCCTATATCACAATTCTTCTCCGTAGTAACAGTCCGTTCTCTCTCACTGGTCTCTCCCTGCGCGGCAGAGGCATACGTTTTTATATTTTTCAAACACTCCAAATTGACGGCGCATGAGAAAGTTTACTTCTTTGTTACTGTTAGGCTTCGCTCTCGGCAGTTTCGCGCAAACGCCCGGAGGAGTCAGCGGAAGCGAACTGTGGTTCAAGACTGCGCCTTTGAACTCAGACCTGCAAGGTTATTACCGTTGGCAGGATTTCTCTGGGGATTCCATACGGCTGATGCTATTGGACAGCCGTGGCGTCAAGTCTGAACTTACTCTTCCGAACAGTTCAGTCCATTACTTCAACTTCAATCCGAGTCTCTGGCTCGCAGACGGATTTCGTAGTCTGAGTGCCAAACTCAAACACGGCAACCTCTCGCAGGCTACCGTCATCGGTGTCTTTGCACCGGAACTGGCAACCATCGGCAAGGATATGGTTGTCTATGCTCTTGACGGCCGCAAGGGCGACGGAGCCATTCTGAGCAAGGACAAAGCCGTAAGGGGTAGAGGTGTTGAACCACTGGACTATGGTTCAGCATCGGGTGAAGACCTGCTTTATCAATCAAGTGATTCTTTGTCCGAGAACGGTTTTAAGGAAAGCGCCCTGCGAGTTGTGTCCTACTTCAAGGTAAGCAATCCTTCAACAACATTGTGGGGAGACAACTCCAACACCACATTATTCATCGGAACCCCTTCCACCTCTGGCAGTTTCGGTACGGATTTCCCGACCTCGCTCTTCGGTAATGCTTCCATCCGTGGATATGCCCCTGAGCTTATTGTTTTCAGCAGGATGCTTACACCCGATGAGCGCAGAAAAGTGGAGAGCTATCTGGCGGTAAAGTACGGCATCACCCTCAAAGGCTCGTATCTTGACAGCGACGGAAACCTGACTTGGGATATGGCGGAGAACCAAGCCTACCACCATAGGGTCACAGCTGTTGGAACCGACACGGCAGGAAGTCTCTCCCAACCGCTTTCCGCAACATCATATGAGGAAAGTCCGGTGTATGCGGCTTTGAAGGAGAACGGAACTTATCATGACGCAAATCCATACAACCCTTCATCCGCTTCCCGTCTGCTTGTCATGGGACGTGAAAACGGCAATCCGATGCCGGACAGAGGCTTTACTTTCTGGGGCGACGATGATGTGGCACTTGCAACATATACCTCACCTACAGATTCCCTGTGGCATGTCATGAAACGTACATGGATGGTCAAGACCAACGTGCCGTCAAAGCCCGACAGTACAGTGGCAAGATGGACTGCGCAAGGACTTGAAGTGTCAAGGAATGGCTTTACTGACAATATCATCCAAGAGAAAGCCGCTTCCGGAGCTTATGCCACGACCCCAGCCCTTGTTGGAGGTGGCGGTGCTTTTGAGTTCACCTGTCCGACAAGTCACCCGACTTTTGACGTTGGCTTCGGAAGCATCGGTGGCAGCACATGCAAGTATGGATTCCGGTTCACCAATGCTGGAGTTGTTTATCCGATCATCAACGGAGCGGTCTCAAATTCATACATCGCCACGGATGTTGACGGAACGGACATCTCTATCCGCAAGGAAGGCAAAAACATCTATCTGCGTGTTGACGGAACAGGAAGTGCGACAAGAACCATATCCCTTTCGGATGCAACTGACACAGACACAAATGTGGGCATTATCCGAACGGAAGGAGCAGAGTCCGCCTTGAACATGGCAGGCTTGAGGACAGGAGGAATAGATGATGTCGGTTATATGGCAGAGTTGAGCTATGACCTCACACCGGACAGGGAATTCTCAGACTATTGCCGCAAGCGTACCGTCATGCTCATAGACCCAAGCGGTGAAGGTGATTTCGACATCAACAGCAACAGCAACATAAGATGCTCCAAGCCTGATATGACAAGGGGCAAGACCATATTCCGCAATATCCTATGGGATGCAGACGGAAGCGGAAGCGATGTGTTCACATTCGCCTATTATGACGGCATTTCCTATGATGCCACTCCTACGCCGTCAAGTTGCGAGAATGGAGTTCCACGCAATGACGGGTATATCGACATCGGCATCAACATCGGTACACCAGTCTATTCCTATGTGCTCAGCGTTGACACCGTTGCAGGAAAAGTAAAAGGAGAAACCATTGCCAGAGGAACATTCTTCGGTGACACGCATAGAATCACGAATCTTGCCCCCGGCGCCTATGCGCTGTCCGTATCACAAGGTGGAGGCAACGAGATTTATGCCACTGGCAACGCACTCTACACCTCATACTCACATGACACCAGGACCTATCTGTCTGGCGACATCTCATGGACGGTGAACGATACAAAATCAAACTACCGTGTGGGATTGGAGCCAAGCCTCACGGACGAGATCACCCAATATGGCTTCGACGTGCGGGGCGACAAGGCGCATATCATAACCGGTGGATATACAAGCCTAACCAAATATGTCACCATCAAGCCGGGCGATGTGCTCAGTGTTACAGTCCGCAATATGCAGGTCACATACAAGTTGAACGGACAGACCGTGCATCATGAATATGTCTGGTCACTTCGTGCATGGCGGTTCTGCATCAAGTACGGAAAGGGCGAGACACATATCACCGACCTTACCGTAAACGGTACGCCTGTAACCTCATTCACCACAAGGGGCAACGTGCAGATAGAAACACCCAAGAAGTGTACGACAACGATGACCGTCTATGTCGGCAGCGAGTGTGATGCAAGTATGCCTAACGGAACACAGGCAAGGGAGAACCATGTGGGCAGCTCGGACAGACAGGCTGACAATACCTCCATTTCTGGAGAAGACGAGGATTTCACTGTCAAGGGCAACGGTTCTACGACAGGCATCTACGAGGCTAAACTCACACAGGACAAGCCTTCTGCAGCCACATTGATGGTGTTTGACGTATCAGGCAAACTGGTAGTGTCACGCCAAATGACAGGCGAAAGCGTCAAGCAAGCCGACTTCAAGGTTCCCGCATCGGGTGTGTATGTCGTGAAGGCAATCTCCGAGAATGGGGAGCATACAAGGAAAATCTCAGTAAAGTAACTTAAAGGAAGATACGCATGAAGAATTATATACAGAAGGTGGCGTGGGCATTGGTTTTACTGCTTGCCGCCACACTGTCCCTTTCGGCAAAGGACGGGACAGCCGTGAGAAAACTCTTCAAGAAGGGTGTCTCTGACAGTATCTCCGTAGGAGGTAGCAAACTGGTCGTTCTTCAGAAAGACCTCATTCGGAACAGAAGCCTTTCCGTGAACTCTATCGGAGAGGAGAATGTTCCTGAACTTGACTTTGCCATGACCAACGTCACGGCAGGAGGACACGGCTACCGTTTTCTCCCTCACGGAACACACTTCACAGGCGATGGCGCGACTGTCAAGATCAAGTATGACCGCACGAGAATACCAAGCGGCTATACCGAGGACGACATCCGTACCTATTATTACGACCCGGCCGAGAAGCATTGGGTTGCGTTGGAGCGTGTGCGTGTGGACAAGAAGGAAGAGTGTGTCGTTTCAAAGACGACCCACTTCACCGACATGATCAACGGCGTGATACAGGCCCCGGAGTCACCGCAGACCGAAGGCTTTGCCCCGACGATGATGAACGACATCAAGGCGGCTGACCCGACGGCGAAGATAAATGTCATTGCGCCTCCAAGCGCAAACAACCGTGGCTCTGCCAACTTGCAGTATCCGTTCGAGATGCCGCCAGCACGAAACGGCATGCAGCCAAGCCTTGGCTTGCAGTACAGCAGCGAGGGCGGTAGCGGTTGGCTTGGCGAGGGTTGGAACGTCAGCGTGCCAAGCATTACGCTTGACACCCGGTGGGGCGTGCCTCGTTATGACCAGTCAAAAGAGACGGAGACTTATCTTTTGTCCGGTTCAATGCTTTCCACTATGGATGACAACGGACAGATGGGAGTCGCACACCGTGGCGAGAAGATGGACAGAAAGGCTGACCGCCAGTTCTACACCCGCCAAGGCGGTGATTTCAGCCGTATCATCCGCAAGGGTGACAGTCCTGCCAACTATTATTGGGAGGTTACAGACAAGCAGGGTGTCAAGTACATCTATGGCGGTGACGGAGCTGTTGTAAAGGGCAATGTCACCGATGCTTCGGGCAATACCCGTGAGGTGATTGCCGAATGGAAGCTGAAACGTGTCGAGGAACTCCATGGTGACTATATAGAATATGTGTATGACATCGTGGATGAGGATGTGCGTGGCGGCTTGAAGGCCAAGGCTGCATATCTGAAGGAGGTTCACGCAGGTAATGCAGGACAGGAACCGCACACCGTTGTACTCTTTGATGGCAACAAGGTAAAGCAGGTAAAGACCAACAATGCCCGCTATGGATTCCTCGCCTCCTCCAACAGGCTGTTGGAGAAAGTGACCGTGAATTTCCAGGGCGAGACCCTGCGCAGCTATGCCTTTGACTACAAGGAAGGTGCATTCCACAAGGAAATGCTCACAGGTGTCAGACAGTACGACAACACAGGAAAGGAAGTGGCTTTCCAGAACTTCGACTATTATGATGATGTGCAGGCTGAAAAGGGATATGTTCCGTTCAAGGACGATTCCGAGAAATGGAACACCCATGATGATGGACTTGACGCTGGTTTCATCAATCCGTTAAAGGCTGTCAGCAAGCGTTTCAGCGACAAGCCTACGGCACTCGGCGGCACGACAAGCTCCTCTGTCAGTGGTTCTTTCTATGCAGGTGTAGGTGTAAATGATGAAAGTGGTTGGAAAAGCAATACTGCAGGTGGTTCATATAGTTATTCAAGCGATACAAGCAAGGGACTTTCAGCGCTCGTTGACTTGAACGGTGACGGACTTCCTGACAAGGTGTATAAGTCTGGCGGTACGGTATATTACCGACCACAGATTAAGACAGACAACGGAGAGGTTGTATATAGTGAACCTATCAAAGTAAAAGGTATTAGCAGTTTCTCGACATCCAAAAGTTCAACAAACTCTTTCGGTGCGAATGCCGTTGTCGGTTGGAATACTTTAACTGCTGTTGTTGGAACGAATAAGTCCACGACCAAAACAAAGACAACACAATATTTCAGCGACATCAACGGTGACGGTCTTGTTGACCTCGTTTCAAACGGAAAGGTATATTTCAACCACTTGGAGTTTGACCAGGCAGGCAATGCCGTGCCTACATTCACTTTGAGCAGTGCCGATACGCCAAGCCCTATCATCTATGGTGGCAAGGTTGACACATCCGTCATGGAGGTCAGCGAGGACGAGCAGGCGGAAGCCATCAAGAACTCGCCAATGGAGGATATCGTGCGTGTATGGCAGGCTCCTAAGGACGGAACTGTAAGCGTAACAGGTCAAGTAAGCCTTGCCACTCCAACGGGTGACTATGATGCGGATGAGTATCAGAAGGCAGACGGTGTAAGAGTTGCCATCCAAAAGGGAGGCAACGAGCTTTGGAACAAGACGATAGCCAAGGGCGACAACAGTTCATATAGCGCAGCCGTATCTTCCGTTGCAGTCAAGCGTGGTGAAAGGATCTATTTCCGTGTGCAGTCTGGCACTGAGGAGACAAGCAACGGTTCCTACGACAAGGTCAACTGGTCACCAACCATTACATACGTTGGCGAGGCAATGACTTTGCCTAACGGTCTTTCTTCAACGGAGTACAAGCCAGAGGATGGTGCCATTTACGATGTGAACACCTCTGCTAATGTTGAGAATGGCGCTAGCGTGGAAGTCCACAGCATATTCCATAAGCCTGTAACAACCGACGATGTTGTCCTTTGCATCATTGGAAGCAACGACAAGAAGGACAGTGAGGGCAATGACAATCCGAACTATATCGAGAAGACCATCTTTGCACGTACATTGAGAGCAAACGAGGTTTCAGATGGCGACTCTTTGAACATCAGCTTGGATAATATCGAGAAGCTGACCAATTTCAGCTTTGAGATTTCATCTACCTCAAATGTTGATTGGAAGAATATCGGTTGGCAAGCGTCCGTAACTTACAAGGATTCCGACAATGTTGAGCAGACTATGGCTGTTCCAGCACATTACAAGACATTCGCCAATGCCTTGACGGAGGGCAAGCCATATCTAACCACAGCAACAGACACCGCTTTGGTTGTATCTCCAGTACTCACACTTTCGGACAACGCCCTCAATGGTGAGGTGACATTGACTGCAAAGACTGTTGATGTCCTTGTCGGCAAAAAGACATTCAAAATACAGAACGGTATCTTGCAGAGCGACACCTTGCGCCTTGCAAACTTAGACGGAAAGGAGATTTGGCTTGAATACAGTTATCCTTCAAGCATTTCTGACGGAGCATTGACCTCTGCCTCTGTATCGATTCAGAAAGATGCAGCAGGACTTGTTGTTGAAAGTGTTCCTGCTGGATTCTATGCGGAAAGTGATAACAATGGCTTCGGTATGCTCTACCGTGGTTGGGGTGGCTTTGTCTATAATGCGGCAGAGGGCAGATATGCCAAGCCTATTGACGAGTCATTGCTGAAATTGCCGGAGAACGAGGATGATAAGGTTGATCCACTCACGATGGCATTCACTCCATTGGGTACAGACCAGACTTCTATGGACAAGTGGGTCGGTCAGCGACAGGACATCTATCTTACTGCAACCGAGGCAAGCACAGCCCGACTGACCGAGCAGGATGTTCTTCTCTCCAATCCGTTGGAGAACGATACCGAGGTAGCAGGACTTGCTGGTGAATACTTGCAAGGCACTGGCGCTGCGGCAGTAAGCCAAGTGGTTTCAAGCAAGAGTACCGTTGTGCAAGGCGGTGCGCTGGGCATTACCCACAACAATGCAAATGGCAGTTCCAAGACGGAAGTTGCCATGATGGATATGAATGGTGACGGATTCCCTGACATCATTGCTGGTGGTAGTATCCAATACACCAATTCACAAGGTGGATTGAGTGGAGAAATCTACAGGGGTATCGGAGCTAATAACTCCGACAATGCTTCACAGGCATGGGGATATGGTGGCAATCCTGTTGCTTCGGCTTCTGATATTACCTATTTAATATCTGGAGGAAAGGCATCAATACTGAACCAGCAGACTGCATGGCTGGCTCAATTCTCCATTTCTGGTAGTGTGCCAAAGAATACAGATGAATCTGTCGAGGCTTTCATAGACATCAATGGTGATGGTCTTCCTGACAAGATTCTTTCCGACAAGAAGGTCAGATTAAATCTTGGCTATGCCTTTACTGAACCTATTGATTGGGGACTTGACCGTATTCAAGGGGGAAAGAGCCTTTCTTATAATTTTGGAGCAGGAGGTTGCATAAATATTGCTTCTGGTAGTTTCTCCGCAGGTATAGATATTGTAACATCTGAGAGTGAAGAGGAATACAACCTTATCGACATTAATTCTGACGGTCTTCCTGATAAAGTATGGAAGAGCGATAACGGTATCATTGTTGCACTCAACACAGGTAATGGCTTTGATAAGCCTATCAGTTGGAAGGGCGTTAATGCTTTGAGTGAAGCGGCTTCCACATCGGAATCTGCAAATGCTGCCTTCACTGTAACAATTCCGCTATTGGTGGTTAAGATTTCAACCAACCCTGGTGCATCAACCTCGCACAGTATCAATCGTCCTACCTACTCTTTGCAGGATGTTGATGGTGACGGTTATCTTGACATCGTTGAGTCTGAGAAGGAAAGCGAGTTGAAGGTTACACGCTCAGCCATTGGCAGAACCAATATGTTGAAGTCTGTTACCAATTCCTTGGGCGGAACTTTCACACTCAACTATGCGCATACCACTCCTACCTACGGACTTCCTGGTGGCAAGTGGGTAATGTCTGCCCTTACCGTTGATGATGGTATCCATGACGATGGACCTGTAATGACTACCGCCTTTGAGTACAAGGACGGCAAGCGTGACCGCCATGAACGTGAGTTCCTCGGTTTCGGTGAGGTTATCACCAAGAACCTCGACACTGAGAATGGCAATTCTGTTTACAGACAGGCTGTTGAGAACTACGATGTAGCCAACTACTACACGCAGGGTAATGTTACCGCCACATCCGTAGAGGATGCCAACGGCAACAAATACACGGAGACAAAGAATCGTTACGACAGTTATTATATGACTGCCGACGGTGACAAGTACACGTTCGCAAAGCGTGACGTGAACCTTTGGAGTGACCGTGCATCTGCATTCGTACCTCTCCGCTATACGGCAAACTTGCAGTATGAGGGAGCGGCAAACGGTGTGGTTACATCCGAGGCTTGGAACGAGTATTATCTTAATGGCTATCATGGTGAGTTGAAGTCCTACAAGTACAGCGACAAGGGAAGCCTTGGCGAGGACGGAAACGGCAAGTTCGATTATGCGACCGCCATCAAGTACACGGACAATGCCACCAAGCACATCTTCGGACTTCCTGTTGATGTGACTGTTACAGGCGGTGACGGCTCACTCTATCACCATGTGACGGCGAAGTATAATACCAACTACGCCAACCACATCACGCAGATTACGCAGCAGTTGAATGACGGTGCGGCAGTTACTGATTACAAGTACGACTCTTACGGCAACATCATCCAGAAGACCCTCCCTGCCAACGGCAAGGGACAGCGCATGTGGTACAAGTACCGCTATGAGCCGGAAATGAACATGTATGTGGAGCGTATTGACGATGCGTGGGGCTACCGCAGCGAGCAAGGCAACTTCGACTATCGGTATGGTATCGCCAAGGAGCATCGTGACCTCAACAACTTCTACTACGAGACTGATGTAGACGACCTCGGTCGCATTACTGGCGTGCGTGGTCCTAACGAGTTGGCTACAGGTGTGCCTTATGCCATCACCTTTGAATATCAGCCTTTGGCTACCTTTGGTGAGAGTGGCATTACCGCTCCTGCATACGCAGTGACCAAGCACTACGACATCCAGCACCCTAACGACGACTTGGAGACCGTTACGTTCGTTGACGGTTTCGGAAGAGCCGTGCAGGTGAAGAAGGACGGTGTTGTGACAAGTGCATCCAAGGGAAACTCTGCCAAGGACGAGAATGTGATGATAGTCAGCGGAAGAAACGTGTATGACGCTTTCGGACGTGTGGCAAAGGCATTCTATCCTACAACGGAAGGAACTGGATCGAAACCAACGTTCAACAAGTCATTTGACAATGTATCTCCAACGGTTACTGT
>ULUO01008215.1_pt1 | contig 15721 bp, 14 predicted proteins | sample 1958611 | NCBI WGS metagenome assembly ULUO01 (sample SAMEA4835762, study PRJEB28245) | human gut metagenome | biome: gut microbiome; material: fecal sample | place: Denmark | collected 2008
AGAGAATTATATTTAAGCACCCTGACGGGTGCTTTTTTATTAGAGCAATTTTAATTCCGTGCAACGCACATTATGTCATTGCGAGGCATTGCCGACGGCAATGCCGTGGCAATCTCCCGGAAGGGAAGCGCATTGTTTTATATGGTGTCCGTTCCCGGCGATTCCCACGCTTCGCTCGGAATGACATAGTGCTTCGCACGAAGTACAAAACATTGTCCAAAAAATAAAGCACCGATTTTTCGGTGCTTTTTGTTTTGGGTTTATATCGTTGCGCGCTGTTATTGATTGTTGCGGAAACCGAATCCGCTGACTTCTTTCGCCTTATTGATGTAGGTGAACGCGTTGGGATCGACGTCTTTTATGATTTGTTTGAGCAGGGCGGATTGCTTTTTCTTCACGACGCAGACCAGGATTTTTCTGGTGGAATTTGTATAGATGCCTTCCGCGTGGATTATCGTACCGCCGCGGTGCAGGATTTGCACGATTGCGTCGCCGACTTCTTCCGCCTTATCGGTGATGATATTGAACACGACGCTGGATTGCGTACCCGTCGTGATGACGTCCGCAACCTCGCTTGTCAAAAACAGGGTGATGAACGAGTAAAATATCGGGGAAGCGATTTTGACGAAGGTAGTATTCGCGTCCATGCCTTTTGCCGACAGCAGACCGACGATACCCGACAGCAAAACGACGATGCTGTCAAACAGGAAAATAAACCAACTTGTATTAAGTTCGGGCTTTTTCTTGTTTGCGATTTTCCCAAGGATATCCGTGCCGCCCGCGCTGCTGTTCGTAAGAAGGGAGCCGCCAAGCGCAACGCCCGTAATGACGCCGCCCGCGAGTGCCGAGATTATCGTCAGACTGCTTTCCATGCCCGAGCCTTGAAATACGGGTAGTTTAAGTGCGGAAAACAGTGCCATAAAGCCCGAATAGCCCAAAACGATGACGGTCGTATTGATTGCAAATTGTTTGTTGAGCGTGAAAAACGACGCGATAACAAGCGGCAGATTCAGCACGAAAATCGTGACGGCGGGGTTGAACACGCCTTCCGCAAGTTTATGGTCGTACAGATTGACGACGTTGTACACGATACTCGCGATACCGCCTACGCCGCCCGGGGCAAATGCGTTCGGGACAATAAAGACGTACGACGCCACCGCGCGAAGCAGTGCGAAGAATAGCAAAAGACCGTAAAACCCGACACGACTTAAAAATTTTTTCGATTTCTCTGATTTCATAGCCCGTAATATAAACTTATAAAAGAAAATTGTCAACAAAAATATCTCATGTTCGACACAAAATATTTTGTCGATATTCCAAAAAAGACATATTTATATATCAATCTTCAAGTTTTTTGAGTTCCTCGTCGTCCGAAGAATCGTCGGGTTCCACCGATTGATGCACGCGTGCCGACACGTCTTTAAGGTCATAGGTTTTGACGTCGAAACTGCCGTCTTTGTCCATGATTTTGACTTTGACCTGCTGTTTTAAGATGTCGTTGCTTTCCACGACGCCTTCGCCGTCGGGAGTTTTTGCGCGACTGCCGACCTTGGGCATTTTTTTGTACATTTCGGCGTAGTAATCGTTCTCGAATTTCAAGCAGCACATAAGACGTCCGCAAACGCCGCTGATTTTTGTGGGGTTAAGCGACAGTCCTTGCAGTTTCGCCATTTTGATGGAAACTTTCGCGAAGTCGGGAAGACAGGTGTTGCAGCAGCACGGCCGTCCGCAGGGGGCAAGCGCGCCGCGCATTTTCGCGTCGTCGCGTTCATAAATCTGGCGAAGTTCGATGCGGTTTCTGAACACGCCCGCAAGGTCTTTGACAAGGTCGCGGAAATCGACGCGTCCCGCCGCCGTGAAGTAAAAGATAATCTTCTGACGGTCAAAAGTGTATTCCACGTCCACAAGTTTCATATTAAGGTTGTGTTTTTCGATTTTCTCGTTTGCGATGCGAATGGCTTCGGGGCGCATGGCAAGGTTTTTTTCCACCTGTTTTTTGTCGGCGTCGGTGGCTTTCCTTAAAACGGGTTTCAAAGGTTGCACGACGTCTTTGTCGTCGACTTCGCGGTTTGAGAGCACGACTTCGCCGTATTCCGTGCCGCGCGCCGTTTCGACAATCGCCGCGTCGCCTTCCGAAAACGAAATGTTCTCGGGGCTGAAATAGTACACCTTGCACGAGTTCTTAAATTTTATGCCGACTATCGTTACTGACATTTATATTTAACCTCCAAAATACCGAGAAGCAGGTTTTCGACAACGCCGGTGCTTCCCACGTAAAAACTCAATTTTTTTCTTTCTTCGTTGACAAGATAAAGTATGTTGGAAAGGGCGTCAAGAGAAAAGCCTTTCGACAGCGTTTCGATTTCCCATTCCTTATGTTTGCTCATGATAAGGTTCTTGTCGGTTTTTGCCGCAATCATATCGCGAAGCACTATTGAGAGCGCGTCCAGAAAAACGGGCAAATTATCCTTATCAAGGGTTTTATCGTTCAAAAACGACGCCACATCGCTGCTTTTTTTCAGATTGTTGAGTATGAATATGGCGCGGTCGAACGTTTCCGAAAAGGCGGAGTTTGACGAAATTTCCTTTGCGCGCCACAGCATACCGTCGGCGCAGGCGGCGGCAATCGTCGCGTTTCCGACGGCAACGCCCGAACTTATCAGCGCGTCTTTTATGTCGCCCGCGGAAAACCTGTCAAGGGTTATTTTTTTCGTTCTCGACTTCACCGTGTCCAGAATCGCGCTTTCGCTGCCGACTCCCAGAAATATGCTCACGGCTTTTTGCGGTTCTTCCAGGGTTTTCAGCAACTTGTTTTGCGCGGCGGGGTTCATTTTGTCCGCGTAATTTACAAAGTACAGTTTGTTGTCGCTCTCAAACGGTTTCGTCTCGGTGTCTTCGATAAGGGCGGCGACGTCTTCGACCTTGATTTTTTTGCCGTCTTCGTTGATGAATTTCACGTCGGCGTGATTCCCATTCAGCACTTTTTTGCAAACGGGGCAGGTCGTGCAGGCGTCCTTGCAATATACCGCGCACGCAATCAGTCTGAAAAGATTCTGCACGGCGAAAACGTCGGGCGAGATCACCATATAAGCGTGAGACAAATTGCCCGTGTCGATATCGTGTTTTATTAAGTTGTAGGCGCGGCTCTTTTTCAGAGCGTCCTGAAACTCAATCATCTGATAAGTCCTTTTTCGCGAAGGGCGTCGATAATGCGCTTGCTCGTGTCGGTTTTGCACTCGCATGGGACGATGCGGATCACCCTTTCCGGATTTTCGTCGGCGATGTCGGAAAAGCCCTTGTAAACGCGGGCGTGGAAATCGCCCGATTCCACCTCGAAACGGTCGCCCAGTTCTTCCGCCTTTTTGCGGCTTCTGAACATTTTGTCGTGGGGCAGGTCGATGAAAACCGTCGCGTCGACGGGACAGCCCTCGATTGCTTTTGCGTTTATGTTTTTCACGACGTCGGTGCCGAGTCCGCGTCCCGCGCCCTGATAGGCGACCGAACTGTCGACGTGCCTGTCGCAAATCACGATTTTTCCTTCGTTAAGGGCGGGAATGACGACTTCCCTTAAAAGTTGCGCGCGCGCCGCTGCGTAAAGATACGCCTCGCATTCGGGCGTCATATCCGCGCTCTCCGGCGAGAGAAGTATTTCGCGAATTTTTTCACAAATGGGAGTGCCGCCGGGCTGACGAACGAGAACGGCGGGTTGCGACGTTTTTTCAAGATATTCCATAAGAAGACGAACCTGCGTGGATTTTCCGACGCCTTCGCCGCCTTCAAAAGTGATAAATTTTCCTTTCATAATGATGTCCGTTAATTATTCTACTTATCTATTGTAACATATAATCTGCCGTTTACAAAACCAAAAACGTCGCGGTCTTTCAAAAAATCGGCAATATTTTCGGTAATTACTTCGCCGTACGCGACGACGGGAATGCCCGGTGGATACGTCCCGACTTCCCTTAACGACACGTGACCTATCGCGTCGTGCAGCGGAAGATACGCGCCGCCGCCCGTTACTTTTTTGAAAACAGGCGCGGGCAAGGGCTGAATTTCACGCGCGCTTTCGCAGTTCACGTCTTTTAAGGCGTCGTAAATATCGTCGATTCTTTCCTCGTTTTCGGGAGACAGTATAAAGACCGCCAAATCGTAAAAGGTCATTTCCGGCACGACGTTTTTACTCCTAAGTGCCGAAAACCCGTTGTCCCCGCACCTTACGACAAGCCTTGTGAAGTCGTCGTTTTCAATTATTTCCAGAGGCAGTTTTTCTTTTAATAAGTTTACCTTTTCAAAAAGTTTTTCATACTTTTCTTCGCCCGATATTCTTCTTTCGTCAATGGAATAATCAATGCTCGAAAGGGTAAGATAGCACGGGCTTGTAGTGTGCAAATCGGCACGTAAACGCAACAAATCGTCCGTTAAAGTATCGTTATTGCAAAATAAAGCCGCCCCGCCCGAATATACGGGCAAGGTTTTGTGAAAGCTTGTAACGGAGATGTCGGAAAATCCCGAAAAGCCTTTTTCAAAGCGTTCTGAAAACGGGAAATGCGCGCCGTGCGCCTCGTCTACGAAAAGAATTTTGCCGCGTTTTTTCACAAGCGCGGATATTCTTTTAGCGTCCGCGGTCATGCCGAAGTAATTCGGCGACGTTATGACGCACGCGCCCGCAGACGGATATTGTTCAAGCGCGGTTTCGACGTCTTTTTCCGTCACGGGCAAAGGGATTCCGTTTTTGTCGAAAGACGACGGAATATATCTTACCTTAAACCCGAGCGTTCTTGCCGCCGCGTAAACCGACTTATGCGAAGAGCGGGCAACGATTATTTCGTCGGTGCGGTTTCGTATCGCGCTCATTGCGATGAAAACCCCCGTCGTGCTGCCCGAGGTCAGATAAAAGCAGTTTTTCGCGCCGTACGTTTTCGCGCATTCCTTTTCGCTTTCAAGAATCGCGCCCGTCGGATTTTGCAGATTGTCCGAAAAATCGAGTTCGGTCACGTCGTATTTCGCGCTTGAAAAAAGCGGATTATCGCCCGTGCCGAAGTGCGCCGGCATATGGAAGCGCGCGGGATTTTTTGCGACGTATTCGCAGATCTTGTCGTACAACGGTTTCATAATCCTTATTATATATTGTTTTCGCGCGTTTGTCTAAATAAAAGTCAAGTAAAATTTGAAAACCCTTGCAAATTCCGCGGCGGTGTGGTAATATAATGAAAAGGGGAAAACCCAAATAAGACAAATTTGAAAAGGAGACGTTACTATGGCACACAAAATCAGTGATGAATGCATCGCTTGCGGAGCGTGCGCGGACACTTGCCCGGTAGGTGCTATTTCCGAAAACGGCGGTAAATACGAAATCAACCCCGACGAATGCATCGATTGTGGCGCTTGCGCAGAAGGCTGCCCCGTCGGAGCAATCCAAGGCTGACAAACACAAAAAGAAAGAACTCCCCCGGATTTTCCGGGGTTTCTTTTTGGAAAAAACACGGCGGAACCTGAAAAATCCGCCGTTTTTTGACAAAATTCGAAAAAATGTAAAAATCGTCAAATAAAAAAAGGGATTCGATTGTTTATTTGTTGCAAGGGTTATATCGGTTGCAAAATTCTTCCCGACTTTGTATAATATGCCTATTAAATAAAAGAGGTATTCCGTTTGGATAATAAACGCCTTGACATTTTAATAGCGCGCATCAAGGAATCGGGCGATGAAACCGCTTTTGCGGAGTTTTACGAACTCACGTCAAAAGGTTTGTTTTCGTATTTATTGTCGATAGTAAGGAGAAGGGAAGTTGCCGAAGACCTTATGCAGGATACGTACGTGCGTTTCAGACAAAGCGTGCAAAGTTACAAATCGGGCAATCCGGCGGCGTTTCTTATCGAGATTGGCAAAAACATCGCCTTCAACCACATAAAGCGCGCGAAGTACGAGACCGCGACGGATTTTTCGGAGTGGGAACCCGTGTCCGGCGAAAAGAGCGTCGAAGATCTTGCCGACACCACCGTCACCGACGCGATGAAAAAGGTGCTGACCGCCGACGAAGCGCAAATCGTTATGCTGTACGTCGTGGCGGGATTCAAACATCGCGAGATTGCTGAAATCGTAAAAAAACCCGTGGGCACGGTACTCTGGACGTACAACAACAGCCTTAAAAAACTCAGAAAATACTTAAAGGAGGAGCAAGCGTGAACAACAAAGATTTGAAAAACAAATTAAAAAGCGAAATCGAAAGCATTACGCCGCGCGTTTACGACAACGTCGTGCAGTCCTCCTATATCGAAAAACCCGTGGCGAAAACAAAGAAAGCGGGCGCAAGCAAAGCGTTCAGAATCGCGACGTCCGCTGTGGCGTGCGTGCTGATTATGGCAATCGCGATCACCTGCGGCGTCTTATTTGCACCGAAAAAAGATAATTCGCCGATAAGCAATTATTATTACGTGCAGGTTTCTGCGGGCGCGGACAAAGCGACTGCGGCGGCGGACGAAAAAACCGACGGCGCAAAAATCACGCTCACGTTAAACAGCGAGGAAACCGTGGAAACGGTGCGCGCCGAAAACGTGGACGGCGACATGATACTGCATCTTTCCGGCGAATTGAAAGGGCTTAAATTTGACGTTGCGACAAGAAAAATCAACGAAGCCGCGCGGACGCTCAAATTCGTCGATGACGCGGACGGGCTTTCCGTTTCCGTCTCCGGCGAGACCGCCGAAAGCTTTGCAAAACGACTTTTAACGGCGTTTGACTTTTCGCTGTCGATAAAGACGATTTCAAAGGAAGACCTTGTAGACCTGGCGAAGAAATATTTGCAAAACGCGACTTCATCAATGAGTTTTGAACAATTAACCTCCGCTTTTGCAAAAAGAAAGAGTCTGCTGGAAGAATCCTGGTTCGGCGACAGAATCTTATTTTCGGACGTTTATTTTAATTATGCGGAAGAAGAAATCAAGCGACAAAATATCGGCGACTACTTAATAAGCTTTACAAAGGGCTCATACGCCGAAATGATCGAAAGCCTTAAAAGAATCGAAAGCATGTGCGAGAATTTAGGGCTGACCGAGGTGCAGGCAAAAGTTGCGGAAATCCGTATCTCCCTTGAAAACATCGACTTTGCGAAAATCAAGGCGTTGTACGACAATTATATCACGGATTTAATCAACAACATTCTGAACCCGAGCGAACAAACATCGAACGGTATTTTTAATATTTAATAAACAATATAAAAACAGAAACAAGCCTTATCGGAAACGGTAAGGTTTTTTGTTGCAATTTAATATAAATAAGAATTGAGAAGAAATATCAATATTATATCGTTTTTGAAAAAAATAAAAAATTTTTTGTAAAATCCCAATAAAACGCGCTCGTCGATTGTTTACTTTGCGAAAACAATTTGAAAAACACGGAGGTTTTACTCAATATGAAAAAGAAAATCCTGGCAATACTTCTTGTAGTATCGATGGTAGCGGCTCTTGCGGTCGGACTTACCGCCTGCAATAAGGACAAGAAAACCGCGCCTGCAAAAGCAAACAACGCCGAAACTCTCGGCACGGCAATCGCGGTCGCGATGAACTCTTCGGCAGCGGGCACTGCTTCGGCGGAAGGCAAAGGCGATGAAAACGTTGATCCTTATTTCACCATTAACGGCATTCCCGGTATCAATTTGGCAACCAACGAAATCGCAAAATACCTTAACGAATACGTAAACAACGCAAAGGCGTACATCAAAGATCACAATGTTGACGTCAAAGTGGAAGCATCCAACGAAAAAGACGGCTATAACTACAAAATGCTCGTGACCGTCACTTATAAAGACGCCGATGGCAAAGACGTATCCGACGTATCGACGATTTACATCAACGCAAAGAAAATCAAAGACGGCGAAGTTTCCAAGGAAGACGCAGACATCAACGGCAAAGAAGACTATGCATTTGAAGCGGTTGTAATGCACGGCGAAAAAGAATTTGTCAAAATCAGCGGAACCTGCACTTATGACAAAGAAAAAGACACAATGGTGTTCGCTTTTGGAGCAGGCACCGGTCTTAAAGTTGACGGTGTTGGCGTAAACGTCAAGGCATGGTCCAACGACAACGGTGGTGTTGTGGTTGAAGTTAACGTCGGTGTTGACGGAGCATGCAAAGTCAACGTGAAAGTCGAACTTGGCAAAATCAGCGATACCGAAACCGGCGCGAAAGTCTACGTTGACGTAGCGGTCGGGAAAGAAGGCCAAGAAACCGTTAAGGTGAACGTCGTTGCAAACGTTATCTCGAATGCAAACGCAACCAACCTTGACAAAAACGACTTTGCAATCAATGGTTCGGCGGCGGTTGTCGTTGTGGGCTCTGTAAACGTGAACGTCGACATCAACGGCATTGCAAAATATATCCCCGGCGAACCGGAAGTCGAAAACGGCAAATACGTTGTACAAGTCAGCGGCAACGCCAGCGTCCAAGTCGGCTAATAATATGCTTATTATCGGATTACGACAGTAATCTTTCCACCTAAATCAAAAGAGCGTCCCGATTTTCGGGGCGTTTCTTTTTGCAAAAATTCACCTTGCGAAAAAAATGAAGAATCTCAAACATTTTTCAATAATATGCAAAGCATTGTCATATTTTGTATGCAATAATGCAATCAAGAGGTGAACAAAATGAAAAAATTATTTGCAATAATCAGAAACACAAAGGTTAAAACCCCCGCCCGCCGATCGCTCGAAATATATCATATCGACAAAGGATTTTCGGAGCCCCTTTTTGAGTGCGCGGATTACGTCGTGTTCCGCACGAGCGGACTTTTTGAAAACGCGGAGTATCACGAAGTCACAAACTCTTACGGCGTAAAGTTCAACGTAACGAAAAGCGTTTTATAAATCGCGAAACACGAAAAAACCGTCGGAAAGCGACGGTTTTTTGTTATCGTATACCAACCGTGAATAATACAAACCGTGGTCTTGCTCTGCGTTTTTGACCAAAACTTCGTTGCGCTCACGGCTTATACGGTAAAGTATTAAGCCGCTCGCGTGCCTTGTCTTATTCTAAAAACACGACGGAAAACTTGTTCACAACCGAAAACGCCGAGATTTCAGATGATTTTTGGAAAAGGCGAACGCGGTTGTACTTTTCGTACCACAAGCGAGCATTTTTCATAAAAGCGTTGAAATATCGGCGTTTTGGCAATGTTAGTGTTATTATCTGTTGGCATCGTATTGTTTTTGGTTTATCAAAACTTCACAAGTTCCGGCTCGCGGTTCACGTATCGGGTGAAACCTTCAAAGCCGATTTCTTTCATTGCCGCCGCAATTTTGTCGTAATTATAAGCGATGCTGTTTGTGCGGTGTGCGTCGCTGCCGAAAGAAATTTTCCTTCCGCCGAGTTCGTAGTATCGTTTCAGGACGTCGACGTCGGGGATTGACAGGTGTCGCAAAGAAAACTCGCTTGTGGTTTTTCCGCCGCGATAAGTTTTGCTGTTGACTTCCAGGCACTTATCCTTTTCGATGATGGCGGTGAGGATATCGTCAAAGACGTCCGAAAACTCCTCGTAAAACATATCGGGCTCCTTATACGGCGCGTTTCTCTGGATATAGCCGATGTGGCCGATAATGTCGTAGGGGTAGGGCGCGTCGACGCTTTCCCGGACGGCTTTCAGGTATTCGAGATAGGCAAAGTGTTTATAGGGGCACTTATTGAAATATTCCGCGTAATAGACCTCGCTGCCGAGCACGCAGTGAACGCTGTTGATAATGACGTCGAAGTCGATATCGGCAAGGTCTTTGATATACAGATTGTTTGCCGATTTCAGGAAACCAAGCTCCGCGCCCATGGCAAGGCGGAAGTTTTTCTTATTGAAGCGGCGTTTGAAGTCCTGCATTGCGGCGACGTACGCCGACATATTTATTTGCGGGTTGTCATATCCGATGACCTGATAATCGCGGTTGACGTGATCGGTGATTGCGACATAGTCGCAACCGCGAGAAAGCGCCGTCGCAACGACGTCTTCGACCGCCTCCATGCCGTCGTCCGAAAAAATGCTGTGAACGTGCGAATCGTGCATAAAATTCCTCCTAACGATTATTATACAAACGTAAGGACAATATGTAAAGGTTTTTCGCAAAATATTACACGCGGGCGCATTTGTAACGTTTAGGTTAAAAATTACCTTAAAACGATTTGCCGATAACCCCGAAACGGCGCGTGTCGGGCGGAAATCCCGACTTAGCCTTGACAAGAAAACTAATAAATATTAAAATGTAAAATGTAGAGATATACGCACGTCTGCGTGCGTGTACAATTTAAATCTCGAAAGGAGACGAAAAATGAAAAACAAGAATTTTTTGCGAGTACTCGCAATAGTTTGCGTTCTCGTTTTGTGCGTCGGCGTTCTGGCTGCCTGCAAAAATAAAGGAAACGGCGGCGGCAACCAAGGCGGCGGAACGGGCGGCGGTGGCGGAACCGGCGGTGGCGGAACCGGCGGCAACCAAGCAGGCGCCTCGATGAACGCATTTGTCAACACGATGTTCCAAAGCGCAAACGAAATCGCAAACGGCACTTCGTTTGAACTTGCCGACGGCAAAAACATCGCTTTGAGCCTCGGCGCGACAATCACCCTTAAAAAGGACGGCGGCGTCGCGGGCGAAATAATGCCGATCGAACTTGCTCTGAAAGGTTTTCTCGACCGTCAGAACGTCACCGACAAATATATCGATGACGCAAACGGTGCATACGTGCTTATCGACGGCAAGTACGTGTCGTATGACGCAAGCCTCCACGAAGGACAAACGAGATATTCGAAAGCGGTTGCTCTCACGGAAGACAACGAAACCTATATCGACGTGTCCGCGCGCATTAACGGCGTCGATTCTTTCCGCCTTATTTACGAAAAAGACTTCCTTTACGCAACGATCGCAGGGAACAAAGTCGGCGTTGACCTTTCAAAACTTGAAAAGACCGCAAACGGACAAACCGTCAAAGACGCGCTTTTCACCAAGATCGAAGGGCTGCTCAAAAACAACATCGTAAAGAGCGTTGTCGAAGCTTTCAACGGCGGCGACTTTGACCTTAACGAAGTTATCACCGGGCTTATCAACACGTTCGTAAAGAAAGAGTATATGCCGTACAGCGACACGCTTGTCAATGCGGCAAACCGTACTCGTTACAACTTCGTTAACGGCGAATATGTTAAAGCCGCAAACGGCACATACGTTGTGAAAACCCTTGCCGACACGATTTTTGAGAAGGACATTTCTTTCAGCGGCATTTCGATCAACACCATGCTTTCGGATATATTCGGCGGCGAAGAAAAGTTTTACAGTTACTTTGGCGAAACCCTTGACGTTCAGGGCATTCTTACCGCGGACTTAAAAGGCACACCGTTTGCAAGCAACTTGTTCAGCGAACCTACCTGGTACACCTGGAAAAACGGTCAGTTCCAAGAAGCGAACAAAGGCTATTCGTCCGTCAAGAGCGACCTGTCGCAAAAACTTTCCGCAACGATCGCGCTCAATCCTTTCAGTTTTGGCGACAGTATTGCCTTGACGAAAAACAGCGCAATCAAGCTGGGCTTTGAAAAAGAAGCGGGTGCAAACGGCAGCATCGGCAAGATGAGCAAATTCTTCATCGACCTTAACCTGCCCGCAGGCGAAAACAACAGGACTTTCGGTATCGAACTTGCAATCACCGACCTTAAAATCGGAAACAGTAAAGACGCGATTTCCACGACGGCTGTAAACAAAGAAGATTACGGCGCAATGAATATCGACGCAGGTCTTGATTTCGACTTCGGCGAAGACCTTCTGAGCCTTGTCGCACACGATTACACAAGTCCCAACGGCTTGACTTTCAAAGTCGGCGGCGACGATCTGACATACGACAAGGAAACGAACACGCTCACCGTTCCCAAAACGCTGAAACTCAATATCAAAGGCACGCTCGATTTCGTAAATATCCAAAACACCCGCGCGGTCGCAACGATTACCGCAAACGACAAGGTGTTTGCGAAACTTCAACTGTATTCCGCCAACATAGGAACAGCTGAAAACCCCGATTACGACCTGCAACTTGACGCGAAAATCATGGAAGAATACAAAGACGTTCTCCCCGGGATTCTCGATATGTGCGTCGCGCTCGGTAAAAACGGCGCAATCGGTATCAACGGCTTTAAGAAAGTAAACGTTGGTGGCGAATGGAAATGGGGCTTCTATGCTGCGGACGACACAGACAAAGTCGGCGGCGTCCTGTACTCGGTCTATGAAGAAGCAACAGACGGCAATTACGGCAAAAATGAGGAAACGGGCGAATACTTCCTGCTGACCGCTGACAACTCGGCAACCTACACCGGCACGAAATATAAGAAATATAACGTTTCTTACAGCTTTGCAAAAGTCAATGAATCCATCGATCATTTGATGACGAGTGGCGAAGCGCACGTCAAAGGGCTCAACTTCGTAAAACTTGTCAACTACCTTATCAATAAGAACGGCAACGGCTTGTTCGTGAACTACGATGATTACAAAGCCGAAGCGGCAGCGGAAAACGACATCACGATTGGCGACGTTATTATGAACCTGTTGCTTAAAGACAACGTGGGCATAATTCCCGCAGTGTACGGACTTATCGGCATCAATCAGGCGGACGGTCTTGACAACTCGCTTGTTATCGGCGGCGAAAAACTCCTTGCGACGACGTTCAAAAACTTGTTTGAATACAACAACAATAATATCGACGCGGTGAGCATGGTCGCTCTTGCAATGAAATACTTCACGAAGTATCAGGTTGACCTGAAAGGCAAGACTTACGACTCGGTCGCGGTTTATAAGGAATTCGAAACCGAACTTTACAAGTTGACGGCTCGCGGAATTTACGCGCAAGGTCTCAGCAAACAGCTTTTGTTGCTCCGTCCCACGGGATATATGACGACAGGCGAAAAGTTCTTTGCAGACAATAAAGCGACGGCAACGACCGCAATAATGCACGAAAACGGCCACAAAGAATACGCCGTGGTCGAAGACAGCGCGGGCAACAAATATCTGTACCCGTACGTGCTTTATGCAGAGCTTGAAAACGCCGTAAAGAAAAACAACGAGACATATATCCGCGAAGAAGGGTTTGAACTTAAAAACGGCACACTCGTGCTTATCAAAACGCCCGACGTCCTTAAACAGGCAATCGTAGACGAACTCAATCGCACAGCGGGGGAATACACGGAAAGCAACTATATCGACGGCAAAGCCGGTTCGTTGCTCCGTCAGGCATACCGCCTCGGAAAGACCTACGTCCCGTATTTCGATAAGACGGCAAACAGCTGGAAAGTCGAGGAAATAGCTGCGGCCGGCACAAGCGCAAATGCGGAAATTATTGACGACATCGCGCTTAAAGTCATCATCGGCACGAAGAAAGACGGCGACCGCGAAACGTACGGCACCGCAACTGTCGAAGGAAAAGTCTACGGAAAGACGTTCTCGATCAAAGGCTACGTCAACTACCTGACGGAAGCGCCGGAAATCACAAAAGAAAACCTTATTTCCGACGAAACAAAGGGAAAGGCTTTTGAAATCCAGATCATCAATCCGCAAACGTATAACAAATAAGTAATACGTAAAAAACAACACAAAGGGCTGCACGTTTACCGTGCAGCCCTTATTTTATTAAAAAGTCATAATTTTGCGACCTTTTGAGTTTTTTCGGGAACCCGAAAATCCGTGTACGCATTAGTACACAAGGATTTTCAGAACCCCAAAAGAAACGTCAAAATCCCATCAAAATTCTGACTTTTTAGGGATTTTGGGGACCCCACAAGATACTTTTGTACTTGTGGGGCTTAAAGACATCAAATTCTCGCCGTTTTAAGGAGCTGGGGGCGTTTGCCGTTTTAAGGTGTGTTGCACGGAAGAAAATAAACGCAGTGCGCGCTGTGGGCAAGTTATGGATAAATACCGCATAATGACAAAGACCGATTATAAACGCTTAAACTATTTATGTAAAATTCATAATAAAATTAACCGAATAAACATTGTACGGTATTAAAAGCAAATTTTCTTATCCAAAATACACTCAACCAGGATACCAGACAATTTCTCATTAAAAAGATGGTCATCTATACAGCAAGAGTGTCCTATTGACAGGATGACGTTTTTTATTTGTTTTGTTTCATCTGAAAACCACATTTTTTTGAAAAGCCTTTACTTAACAAATATCGTGTGTTAAAATATTGTAAGATTGTATAGGGAGAAAGTTATGTTACTCAACAGATTGCTCATAAAAACGGTCGCACCCGTTCCGAAAATCGAAAAATTCAAGACGTATTTGTTCGTTGCGCCGCACCCCGACGATATAGAAATTGCCGTGGGCAGCACCGTCGCAAGGCTTGCGCGCGAAGGGAAGGACGTATATTATCTCGTTTGCACCGACGGACGGTTCGGCACGGAAGACGAAAACATGTCGCCCGAAACGCTTGTTAAAATCCGCCGCGACGAACAACTGGCAGCCGCGAAAATTCTGGGCGTTAAGGACGTCAGATTTCTGCCTTTTGAGGACGGCGGCATGTACGACGAAGTCGCGCTCCGCATCGAAATCGCAAAAGTCATCGCAGAAATTAAGCCCGACGTCGTGATCGGCCCCGACCACAAACTGTACCCCGAAAGCCACCCCGACCATCTTCGTGTGGGAGAAGCGGTGTCAAAGGCGTATTTTATGTGCAGCAACGTCAATATGATGAAAAGCGTTGGGGCAACCCAAATTGCAAAACCAACGGTTCTGGCGTACTATTTCACCGGTAAACCCAACAGATTCGTCAAAATAACCAAAAAAGACTTTGAAAAAACAAAAGCGGCGTACGCTTGCTTCGTGTCACAATGTCCCCCGCCCGACAACGGCAAAAGTCTTATGCTGTACATGCGACTGAAAGTCCGTCTTAACGGCTTGCGAAGCTTCCATATTCGCGCCGACGCATTCAGAGTAATGAACAATATGCACATTCACTGCTGCGGCGAAGCGGAAGACACTGCAATCAGACGCCCGTTATAATAAGGAGAAAGTATGGCAAAACAAAAACTCACGCCCGAAGAAAAGGCACAAAGAAAAGCAGACAGAAAGGCGAAATTCAAGGCAATGAACGAGAAAAACGGCACTCGTTGGCAAGCCGTCAAATACTTACTTTGCACGGCAAGCGCGGGGATTATCCAGTTCGTTTCGTTCACGATAATGACTTATGCGTTCGCAAAACTCGACTGGGGCACGATAAATTTCATCACCGAAATGAAAAAGACGACCTTCGTCGCAACGACCGTCGCGCTTGCTCTGTCGGTTTTGTGGAACTTTACGTTAAACCGCAAATTCACGTTCAAATCGGCAAAGAACGTTCCCGTCGCAATGACGCTCGCGTTCTTGTTTTACGTCCCGTTTTATCCGTTCCAGACCTGGTACGTTCACGCCGTGTCAACCGCGCTCGGCGGCAAGGAATGGGCAAGCCTTATTGCGGAAGCAACCGTAATGCTTATCAACGGCGTTCTGGAATTCTGCTGGCAGAAATTCGTCATTTACAGGAAGTCCGCAAACACGGCAGCGCATAAGGAAACCGCGCCCGACGCCGCGCCCGAAATCGAGCATATCAAAGACAGCGGAGTTTCGGTGGAAGATGTGACTTTGGACGACAACGATACCATCACCAAAGGATAAAAAGTCATAATTTTGCGACCTTACGGCGTTTTGACGGAACCCTGCTCAGTTACGTACGACAAAG
>ULUO01093846.1_pt1 | contig 15612 bp, 14 predicted proteins | sample 1958611 | NCBI WGS metagenome assembly ULUO01 (sample SAMEA4835762, study PRJEB28245) | human gut metagenome | biome: gut microbiome; material: fecal sample | place: Denmark | collected 2008
CTTTCTGGCACGAGTGATCTTATACCCGCCCTCCACAGGAACATTGAGCGTATAGATCTTTTTGTTCTGATCCCGCACCTGTACTGCCATCGCAATATAGTTGACCAGATCTTCTTTTTTGATATTGGTCGTAAGCATCGGCAGGATCTTCGGTATCATAGCAACCAGTTCCAGTGTTGACTTGTCGATCACACGTTTATAAAGTGCTGTCATAACCGTACGATGCCGAAGTGTTCTTGCAAAATCACCGCATTCTCCATCACGCATAACATAACGCACACGTGCAAAACCAAGGGCTTGATTCCCGTTCATATGATTTTTACCAACCGTCAACGTATGGTTAGATGTGTCTGATATATAATTTGTACTGTTTAAGTATTTGACCTCTTGTTCGTCCAGCGTAATATCAATGCCACCAACAGCATCCACAATTTTTTGAAATGAATCAAAATTAACCAATACGTAACCATCTACAGCAATACCAAAATTTTTCTTGATCGTTTTGATCAAAGTTTTCATACCACCATTATGGTACGCCGCATTGATCTTATTGTCCGAAAATCCCGGTATCTGCACATACGAATCACGCATAATAGAAGTTAGCTTAAGCTGATTGTCCTTTTGATTGATCGTAGCGATCATAATACTATCTGTGCGACCTCTTCCACCACCAATACTCTCTTCACCACACAACAAAATATTGATAACATCTTTGTTGGTAGAGACGCTCTCTGCACTATCTAAATGAATACTATTCGGATCCAACTCTTCCAAATTACCGGTATTTTCATCGGTATCAAAATATTCCTTTGCAGCCGGGGTATCATTATCTTCTAATCCTTTGATATTCATTTGATGGTAATAATACGTAAATACGCCATATGCGATCCCCCCAAGCAAAATAACAGCGATCAGAATACCGATCAATATTTTGGACCATAAGGGCAGTCTTTTTTTATCTGCCGATTTTATTTTATTATTCACTCTAATCCTCCATGTGCCTGACAATCCCTAAATCCGGAATCATCAGGCACAATTCATACACATGATTCTTTTTGTCACTTACCGCTTAGTTTTTAAAGCTGTGAATTGGTGCCGGGATGCGTCCACCACGATTAATAAACTCTTCACAATCAAAAGCATTCACCGGCATTACCGGTGCATAGCCAAGCAATCCACCAAATTCAACTGTTTCTCCGACCTTTTTGCCAATAACCGGGATCAATCGAACTGCTGTTGTCTTCTGGTTGACCATACCGATCGCCATCTCATCCGCAATGATGCCGGATATCGTTGTCGCTTTGGTATCGCCAGGTATAGCGATCATATCCAGACCTACAGAACATACGCAAGTCATTGCCTCTAATTTTTCTAAAGTCAAAGCTCCCTCCGTCACTGCATCGATCATTCCCTGATCCTCGCTGACCGGAATAAAGGCTCCACTTAATCCACCTACATAAGAGGAAGCCATAACGCCACCCTTTTTCACTTGATCGTTCAACAACGCTAATGCTGCTGTCGTTCCCGGTGCACCGGCCTTCTCCAGACCCATTTCCACGAAAATATCTGCAATGCTGTCGCCAATTGCCGGAGTCGGAGCCAAAGAAAGATCAATGATTCCAAATGGAATACCAAGTCTCTCTGATGCTTCTCTTGCGACCAACTGGCCAACACGTGTAATCTTAAACGCTGTCTTCTTGACTGTATTACAAAGCGTTCCAAAATCTGTTCCATGAACGGACTCCAATGCCTTGCGCATAACACCCGGTCCACTGACACCAACGTTAATTATCTCATCTGCCTCCGTAACACCATGGAAAGCACCCGCCATAAACGGATTGTCATCCGGTGCATTACAAAATACAACTAATTTAGCACAGCCAATGCTGTCTTTCTCTTTGGTTGCTTCTGCTGTCTGCAAAATGATCTCGCCCATCATTTTTACTGCATCCATATTAATTCCGGTCTTTGTAGATCCCAAATTCACGGAACTGCAGACAAAATCTGTTGTTGCAAGAGCCTCTGGGATCGACTGGATCAAAAGTTCATCACTCTTCGTCATTCCTTTAGACACCAGGGCACTGTACCCACCGATAAAGTTGACACCTACCGTTTTGGCTGCCTTGTCCAGAGTCTGTGCAATACGCACATAATCCTGCGGTGTTTTACATGCGGATGCACCAACTAAAGCGATCGGAGTTACCGAAATTCTTTTATTTACAATTGGAATACCAAACTCTTTCTCGATTGCCTTTCCTGTTTCGACAAGATCTTTTGCAACCGTTGTAATACGATTGTATATCTTGTCGATCAAACGATCCAAATCGTTATCGCAGCAACTAAGCAAGCTAATGCCCAGCGTAATTGTACGCACATCCAGATTTTCTTTTTCTATCATATCATTGGTTTCTAAAACCTCATGTATGTTAATCATAGTATCCTCCATTTCTGTCATTAAATACGATGCATTTTGTCAAAAATATCTTCACGCTGTGCCTTGATAACGCAGCCCATTTCTTCCCCGATCTGCTCTAATTCATCAACAACGACACCAAATTCTTTGGCGCAGTCTTCCAGATCTACAATCATCATCATATTAAAAAAGCCACCCACGATCGTCTGTGAGATATCCAAAATATTAATGGTGTTGTTTGCCAGATATGTGCATACCTTTGCAATGATCCCTACGCTATCTTTACCTACTACGGTTACTACTGTTTTTTTCATGATGTCCTCCATTTCCATACATGATCTGTATGTCTTTTTATATTGTAACAAGCTGTGATGGCTTGTCCCTCTCGGCTACTTGTAACTGAAATGGAACTTCTTTAGAGCCCATTTCCTCCCATATCTGGCATCGTACCGCTTCATATGCCAATGCCGGATAATTGTTCTCTTTGGATAAATGTGCCAAAAATGCATATTTCAAATGATCCCCCATCAAACTGCATAACAGCCGTCCGGAGTCCTCATTGGACAAATGTCCCCATTCTCCCAAAATACGACGCTTGAGCGGATACGGATAATGTCCTGCCTCCAACATGCTGATGTCGTGATTTGCTTCAATCAGCAACACATCGCTGTCCTCTAAATGATCTACAATGTAGTCATCGTACACCCCCAGATCGGTTGCCATGCTGACCTTTTGCCCGTCTGCTTCCACAGTATAACATACCGGATCAGCAGCATCATGTGACATTTTGTATGGCATGATCTGCATATCACCCATTCCTACCGGTTGATCTGCATAAAGTTGAAATAGATTTTCTCTTTTTATGACATTTTTTTTATCCTTTTCACAGATTTGATCTAATGTGCCTCCCGTTGCATAGATCGGCACTTCAAATTGCTTTGCCATCATGGGTATTCCTTGAATATGATCTGAATGCTCATGTGTCACAAAAATGCCGTCTAACTGCTCCGGTTCGACGCCAATACTGTGTAGTCCCTCCACAATTCTTTTCCGGCTAATGCCGGCATCTATCAATATGTTTGTTTTCTCTGTGCCGACATAAATACAGTTTCCACTGCTTCCGCTGGCTATACTGCAAACTTTCATGATATTACTACATTCCTTTCTCCACCGCATACTTTACGCCCAGAGTTACTAAAGTCCTAACGGGTAACCCAGCGCAGGATAACGGCATCGTGTTCTGCTAAAGGCTGGCTGAATTCTGCATCCATACCATTTATCTTAATCTCCATATAATCGCCATGCGCCTTACTGGTGTCAATCGGGTAAATATCTAACACATCCACTAATATGTAATGTGCCTTCCCATGCAACGCATAAGGTTCGCCGTTCACCGTGATCGCAAAATCTTTCTCCGGATCAAAGCTCTGACTCTGCTGCTCATCTTTGATATTCTCTGTGTTTACCGTTTCTGACGATTGACTTTCATCTGTCATATCTCCGACAGACATCGGTTCGTGCGATTGGTCTATAGCTGCCGTATCACTGCTGTCCATGGATTCCTGCAGCACAGCTTCCGTCTCATGAAACTTGTCCGTTATTTGGCAATCTACCGTGAAATTCTCATATACCTTTGTCTGCAGATTTGCCGGAACATGATTGACAAGTACTTCCCCCTCCGCAGCAATATCCATAAAGTCTAACACCTGTTCCAATGTGTAATATGGCAATATCTCAATCTTATCTTCATTTTGAATTTCATAATACGCAGATACCAATTGCCCGTTTGCAGAGACAAAGCAAGGACAGTCGACCTTGGTACCATTGACATAGAAAGAAATCGCACTCTTGTACTCCGGCAATGCTTGTATCTCTATGCTTCCCGGCTTTCCCTTCGTCGATACTTCAATTTCTATCACATCATTTTGATGAATTGGCGTTGCAATGGAAGCTTCCTCTCCATTCACGCGGATAACCGCAGATTCTCCCGGCTCTCCCCGCTGCATACGTAAGTTTCCCTGTACATAATAGGCAACTGCATCGCCTCGCTGTGGAAATACCTTATCATTCGTAAGCCCTTTTTGAAGCGCAGCATCTATAACCGTAAGATTTCCCTTATCATAAAGCTTAATACGCTCCCCATTCACAGAGACGAACACAAAATTATTACGTTGCTCATAATAATTCATACATATACCGATCGGTGTAACCAGCAAAGAATCTATCTCTAAATCCTGACGCAAAAACGTAACCTCACGAAGCACTTCCGAACCACGCAATGCAACCCTTTCTTTTGCCACTCCCAAATACTCTGCCAGACATTCTGTAAATCCTGTGATCTTACCGCCGCCTCCGACAACAAACACTGCACTTACTGACTTATCTCCATTTAATTCTATGATCTTCTCTGCAACCTGTTTTGTGATCGATTGCACATTTTCTCGAACAACCTCTGCAATATCTGAGGACTTTACTGTCATCGGCAGTCCCATAATATCCTGAAATTCTACTTCTTCCTGCTCGGTACTCTCGCACTTCATGCGATCTGCTTCCTGAAAATCTACCAAATAATGCTTGGCAATACATTCTGTTAATTCGTCACCTGCCGCAGGTATCATGCCATAGGCGATAATACTGCCATCTTTCGTGATCGATATATCAGAAGTTCCCGCTCCAACATCAACCAATGCAATATTCAACAAGCGAAAACGTTCCGGTATTGCAATATTGATCGCAGCAATTGGCTCTAACGTCAGATTTTCGACATGTAAGCCTGCACGTTCCACGGCTGCATACAATCCATCCACAACTTCTTCCGGTAAAAATGTTGCGATCAACTCTGTACGTATTTTAGAGCATTTATGCCCCTCCAAATTCGTAATCGGATAATCATTCTGATAATAACGCATGACCGAGTAACCGACACAATAATATTTGAGTCCACTGTTATCAGACTGCCGCAATGTCTCATGTGCCTTTTCTACCGCAAGCATGTCAAGCGAATACACATGTTCTGTCGTCACAACAGTCTCTGTCGTAAAGGTAACTTCCGCTTCCTGCTCTACTGTCTTTAATACACGACCGGCAGCAGCAATACATACATTATTTAACTTCTTGCCCGTCAACTGTTCCAATTGATCACTCACAGAACGGATCGTATCTGCCACTTTACCAATATCATGGATCTGACCATCTAACATTGCCCTTGTTTCATGCTGCACTGCGGCCTGTGCCACAACGACAAAATGACCGTCAGGCTGTCTATAACCGACCGTCCCCACGATACTTCTCGTTCCTATATCTAAACCAAACACAAAATCGTCCGGTAATTGTGCCTCTGCAGAAACTACTGCCTTCTTCTCTGCGTCACTTAAATTCATAATCCCAGAACCTCCCGTCCTGTTGGTAGTAATGTTTCTCGCTCATTATAGCACACATCAATGGCAATTTTCAATTTGCCAGTCAATTGGTGCGATACCATGCTCCTCAAAGAAACTATTTGCTTTACTGAAATGTTTGCATCCAAAAAAGCCGCGGTATGCAGACAATGGACTTGGATGCGGAGCCTTCAGTACTAAATGTTTCGGATTGGTCAACATCGGGATCTTGCTCTGTGCCGGTCTGCCCCAAAGCATATAAACGATCGGCCGATCCTGTGCATTAACTGCCTGAATGACTGCATCTGTAAACTGTTCCCAGCCTTTGCCCTGATGGGAACCTGCCTGATGAGCCCGCACCGTCAACACTGTGTTCAACAATAGTACTCCCTGATCCGCCCACTTCTTTAAGTATCCGTTGTCCGGGATATCACAGCCCAGATCATTGTGCAATTCTTTATATATATTTTGCAGCGACGGTGGTATCTCCCGCTGATCCTGTGGCACCGAAAAACTAAGTCCATGTGCCTGGTGCACATTATGATATGGATCCTGTCCTAATATTAGAACTTTCACTTTGGAAAGAGGCGTAAAATGGAACGCATTAAAAATGTCATCTGCAGGCGGATACACAACACACTTGCTATATTCGTCTTTCACAAAACAAAACAGATCTTTATAATATTCCTTGCTAAATTCCGGCTTTACCGCATCAAGCCAGTCATTGGTTATCATTGCCATTGGTACTCTCCATTCTATGCTCTTCCTACAATCGAACACTAATGCCCTGATCTCGTAAATATTCCTTCACTTCTCTGATCTCCAGCTCTTTATAATGGAATAACGAAGCCGCTAATACCGCATCTGCTCCCGCTTCCGTAAAGGCATCGCGAAAATGCTCTAACTTGCCCGCACCGCCCGATGCGATTACCGGAATTGATACATTATCCGAAATAATCTTGGTCAACTCCAGATCATAGCCATCTTTCGTTCCATCGCAATCCATGCTGGTAAGCAGGATCTCTCCGGCACCTAACTCGTCTGCCTTCATCGCCCATTCTACCGCATCAATGCCCATATCAACTCTGCCACCGTTTTTATAAATATTCCAGCCACCATCCGGTCTTCTCTTGGCATCAATTGCCACAACCACGCACTGGCTGCCAAACTTTAGTGCCGCCTCTGAGATCAAGGTTGGATTGGCGATCGCAGCCGAATTAACCGACACCTTATCTGCGCCCTCTCTGAGAACCTGACGAAAATCTTCAACGGTACGGATCCCACCGCCAACCGTAAACGGAATAAAGACGGTTTCTGCAACACGGCGTACCATATCAAGCTTTGTTGCTCTGGCATCCGAGGATGCCGTAATATCCAAAAAGACAAGCTCATCCGCACCAGCCTGTCCGTATGCTGCTCCAACGATAACCGGATCTCCCGCATCTTTCAGATCCACAAAATTAACTCCCTTGACCACGCGTCCATTATTTACATCCAAACATGGAATAATTCTCTTGGTAAACATAATTATCGCCTCTCCATTCTGTTAAAGATTGCAAAAGTTCTTCAATATCTGTAATCCAATATCTCCACTCTTCTCCGGGTGAAACTGGCACGCAAATGTGTTGCCGCTTTCTACCGAAGCATGGATCGGTACGATATATTCGGTTGTTGCCGCCACGTCTTCCTCTCTTGCAGCCTGTAAATAATAGGAATGAACAAAATATACATATGCATCCTGTGGAATCCCCTGAAACAGTCTTGCTCCCTCTTTGATCTGAATAGAATTCCACCCCATATGTGGAATCTTGAAGCCTTTTTTCGGCGGAATTGCCTTGATCTTGCCCGGCAATACACCAAGTCCTTTTACGCCCGGCGTCTCGTCGCTTTCCTCAAAAAGCAACTGCAGTCCTAAGCAGATGCCCAGAAACGGAATCTGTTTTTCATTTACCTCACGAATCACAGATACCAAATTGTATTTATGTAGTTTTTCCATCGCATCGCCAAACGCACCTACACCCGGAAGAATGACCTTATCCGCTTTCAGGATTTCCTGTGGATCTCGTGTGATCTTTGCCTCTTCTCCCAAAAATTGCAGTGCATTTTCCACGCTGCGAAGGTTGCCCGCATCGTAGTCAATAATAGTAATCATAGTCGTCTCACCTCTGTAGTCGTTTTTGTAAGTGTACCACAACCATGGGTTGTTGTCGATATTATTTGCTCCTAGGCATTGAACATTTTACATCTGAGCAAGCAGTTGTTATACTTAATATCGAAAATTTACATAGTATAGGACTGATTTATATGAAACGAATAGACTTTGAAAACGGAACGGTTACCGGAAACATACTGGGTGCTGCTCTTCCGATGCTGATTGCTCAGATACTGAACCTACTGTACAACATAGTGGACCGCATTTATATTTCAAGAATCCCGGACGTTGGAACAAGAGCACTTGGAGCTGTCGGACTTTGTTTCCCGGTAATTACGATCATCACAGCGTTCGCCAATCTGTTTGGCGGTGGAGGTGCCCCTCTCTTCTCGATCTATCGTGGTCAAAAAGAGGAACACAAGGCTGGTCGGATTATGAATACTTCCTTTACTATGCTGTGTTTTGATGCGGTTGTCCTTATGAGCATTGGACTCTTGACCGCCAGACCTCTGCTAGTGTTATTTGGTGCTTCTGCGGATGCACTTCCCTTCGCACATCCGTACATGATGATCTATCTGATCGGCACACTGCCATCCATGATCGCTGTCGGAATGAATCCATTTATCAATGCACAGGGTTATGCCTTGATCGGTATGTCCTCCGTGGCTATTGGTGCTGCGGCTAACCTGCTGCTCGATCCCCTATTTATTTTTGTGCTTGGACTGGGTGTCGAGGGTGCCGCTATTGCAACGGTGATCTCGCAATTTCTGTCTGCCGCATTTGTTTTATATTTTTTGATGCGAAAAGCGGAATTAAAAGTACGTCTTCTGCGGAAACACGAATTTCGCGGCTGTTTTGGTTACGCCAAAAATATTGTCAGCCTCGGCACGGCAGGTTTTATCATGCAGCTTACCAACAGCCTTGTATCGATCTGCTGTAACCACGTACTTTCCATCACAGGTGGCGATATTTACATCTCCGTCATGACGATCATATCCAGCGTACGCCAACTCGTGGAAACTCCTATCTATGCGATCAACGAAGGCGCCTCTCCTATACTAAGCTACAATTACGGAGCCAGACGCCCGTCTCGTGTCCGTAAATCAGGACTGGTAATGAGCATCATGATACTGAGTTATACCGCTGTCATGTGGTGTCTCATCATCCTCGTTCCTGGGACACTGATCCGTGTGTTCAGCTCTGACCATAATTTAGTACAGGACTCTATCCCCGCACTCAAGCAATATTTTGCTGCTTTTATCTTTATGGATCTGCAATACATGGGACAGACTGTGTTCAAATCACTGAATAAAAAGAAGCAGGCAATATTTTTCTCCCTGCTTCGTAAAGTAATTATCGTAGTGCCATTAACCTATCTGATGCCATTTGCCTTCCATATGGGAACAGATGGCGTATTTCTTGCAGAACCAGTCTCCAATATTATCGGTGGCGGCATCTGCTTTATTACCATGCTCTCTATTGTTTTACCGGAGTTGAAGCAAATGGAGCAAGCGCAGTGAAACAAGACCGTCTGCACCACTGTATTCACAGTCTTCCAACCGTTCATCCATCAAATTTTATTATAAAATATTGATTGACGCCCATTCACTTGTCTAGTATAGTGAAAATTAAGAAAACACTATATTGAAGTTCGATATAAGAAGAATGCTGTGTAGTTCATAAAAACTACCTTTGGCAGCGAGGAGGGGAAAATAATGAAACGACAGATTGCTTTTCCATTAGTATTATCCATAACTATTTTATTGCTTTTAGGCGGAATGCTGTATGCAATTCTCGCTGCGCCCACGCAGTCAAGCAAAAAACTTGCCATGACATCTAAACATCAGCCAACTCCAAAGATTACAGCTACCGCTGCAAATAAAGCTTCTGCAGAACCAACTATGCCAAACGATACCCCGGCACCACAAACCAAAATCACCAAAAAGTACATTCGTATACAGGCAACTGATTCTTCGTTGTGGAAATATAACCGCAAGGCACACACTCTGATCATAACCGGAAACGGAGGCACCAACAGTGAAAATGCAGCAATTATTGATGCAGACTCACAAATGGATATGGATGATGGACAGCGATATAACATTGGAAGTTTTTCGTTAGATTCTACGGCAAAAGGTCGACATGCGGCAAACGAACTAATTACCAAAACCGAAAAGATCATTATCAAAGATGGCATTACAACGATTAATTCTGCTGCATTTGCTTCCTTTCAGTCTTTAACAAAAATAACTATTCCAAATAGCGTCAAAAAAATCGGAGATTTTGCATTGAAAGATTGCAAACGCCTACAACAAATAACTATCCCGGCTTCTGTTGTCAAAATTGGCGGTGGAGCCTTTGAAAATTGCACTAATTTATATGATATTAAATTTGAAAGCGGTTCAAACTGCAATTCTATGGAAAATTATCCAAATGATCCCGGATCAAGCCCTATTCAAAATTGCAAAAGTTTGAAAACCTTTCAAATGCCAAACCGCATTAAGTACATCAGTAAATACTTTTTTGAAGGATGTGATTCATTAGAATCCGTTTCTTTTGGAAAAAATTTTCGTGGATATCAAATGACCTTCGGCGATGAAAATATTTTTGATGATTCGTCGTCATTGTTAAGTAAAAAATTACAAAAAATAAAAGTTGCGAAAAGTAATCCATATTTAGAAAGTATTGATGGCATTCTATACGATAAACAACAAAAAAGACTGTTGCTTTATCCAAGAGGACGGATTTCTACCACTTACCGCGTTCCCAAAGGAACCAAAAGCATGAGCGATTCCGCATTCCGTTTATGTGATCGTCTGCAAACCGTAATTATTTCAGACAAAAAGCTTAAGCTCCATTACAAAAGACTTTTTGAGGATTGCAAACATGTAACCCTGTATGTGAAAAGCAACTCGCAAGTGTTAAACTATGCCAAGAAATGCAACATAAACTATAAGATTATAAACTAAACGGGGACAAAAAGCACATTTTGATCTGTTACGCCCTATGCACATTTTAGCGTAATTGCAAACCGCAGCAATTATCGTGTGGAAATATATTCTCCCAACATTTGTTGTACACATTTTTGTACATTCTGCGCAATCTCCTCACAGCTATCTTTTGACATTCCCGCCTGTACTCCTACCCTGACAAGTTCCTTAAATCCCGGATCTTTTCCATTGCCATCCACGGTTGTCGTGTGTTCGCCAAAATGAGTAGTGCTATATGTGAGATCATAAGCAGGACTTAATTTCCAACGATCTGATCCCTCATCATACAAAAAGGAAAAATTTTTAGAATGGTCATCCCTGTTATGTGCAAACACATTGAAACACATACGACGATACATCTGCTCTCTCTGCTCATGATCGTCTGCAGTCAAAAGCTGTGTCAACTTCATCAAACTATGATAATCCAGACTTGGTTGTTCATAATCCAGTTCCAGCAAAGCTGCAGCCGTTGCCACATGAACTCTCTTAATTTTCCCATCAACTTTCTCCCGATCAAATCGCTGTATTCCAAAATATCCATCACAATTCTCTGACGGAAACAATTTTGTCTCACTCATGGTAATCCCACATTCCCTAGCGCACAACGAATACTCGTACTCCTGTCTGCCTATATTTTTTCCATCCACATGAGCCGGAAATTTAATGATCCAATCCTTTCCCTGATACTCCGTCATAATCTTTGGACGAGCACCACCACTTGTTCAGCCCAACTGATATAATTCATCCAGTTTGTCAGAATATTCGGTATTCAATATTTTTTGACACTGCCCTGCTAATTCATCCAGATCATCCATTCTTTTTTCCTGAGTGATCTCTATCTGCGGTTCATAAACAAGCTTTCCCATTCCTGAATTTCCCACTATTGCCAATCTATCTAATACTGTATAACTATCTGGATTCTTGCCTTTCTGCTGAAGAAGCCGATTTAGCAAAAGTCTTCCCCAAGCATCCGGAAGACTGTCTGCAAATATACCAAACAATCCGTCAAAATATGTTTTTTCCGGCACATACACCTTACTGCTTACCGGCAAAGAAAACGGACTGATCGATATCCCCCGTTCTATCCATTGATCACTATATTGAAATGCAACACTCCGATCCGGTGTCATTGCTAATACTCCTACAAGACAATCATCCCATAAAACATTTATACTTTTATTTGTTTTCATTGATAACCTCCTGAATATCTTGATACGGAATCTGTGTAAACGCATTCCGCAGATCGCCCGCAATATCCAATGCCATAGCTAATTTTGTAAGGCTAACCAGAGATATTTGTCCCGTTGTTTCAAAACGCTTGATTGATCCATAACTAACCCCACTCATATCCGCTAATTTTTTCTGGGATATCGACCGTCTCCGACGGATATTTCTCACCCGCTGCGCTAATTTCAAATCCAGTTCTTCAGCGGTTTCCCATACTAATCCTCTCATACGACATCAATCCTCCATACAGTTTTCCTTAACATGTGGATTACAATTTGTATTTTAAATGATATGGATAATATTTTATCTATTTTGTTGTATTATATGCAATAATAGACAAAATATTATCTCTTATAGTTTAACATTTATAATCGTTTTATGCAATCATATCGTACACCCCTAACATTTGCAACACTTTAAATGCCCCACTTCATCAGTAGGGCATATGTAACCTTCTTCTATAATCAACTTTAGTATTTTTGAAATATTTCCTTCACTTTTTCATATGCCAATTTGGGTCTTCGATATTCATCTACGATACCTTTATTATTCATCTCTCGCGGTCTTCCGGCAAACCACTCAGAACTGACACGCACATCACAAAACTGCCAAATATAAACGCCCATACACTCTGAAGATTCTAAACACGCTGTCAACTGCTCCGCCAAAGCTTCTGCCTGATATTCTTCCGTCCATTTTCCATGATAAGAATTGTGACAGCCATACAACGCTCCTGCCCCAATCTCCGACACAATAAACGGTTTATCTTTTCCTTTTCCATCTTCTTTAATCCAATCACACACTTCCGCCAAATACTGCCGCACCGACTTGTCTATATACCATCTTGGATATATATTACATGAAATCACATCCGGCAGATCAAAACAAATGTCCTGAAAAAATTTGCAGCTTGCAAAAGTACAGGGTCTTGTAGCATCTAATTGCCTGATCAGTGCAAATTGTTTTTGATAGCATGATCTTCCAAACTCTGTTTCGCTGGCACATTCATTTAGTATGCCCCAAATATAGATACTTGGATGATTATAATGGTTCATTATCATTTCCCTGATAACATTTTCTGCCTGCGTCTCAAAAAGAGGATGACGCATTTCTGGTTCCTCTATTCCTCTTGCATGATTCTCTTCCCAAACCAAAATACCCAGTTCATCACACAAGTCCAAAAATATCTCATCATTCGGATAGTGCACCGTACGAATCGAATTGGCGCCCATTTGTTGAATTAACATAAGATCATGACAAATTGCTGCATATGGCAATGCACATCCATAGTCTGGATGATCTTCATGTCTGCATACTCCCTTGATGCGAAATTTCTTTTCATTTAATAAAATTTCTTTTCCCTGCACCTTAATTTCCCGAAAGCCAAAACGGTCTATTAAGTCATCCATCACAATTTCTCCTACTTTTGCCTGTAGCTTTACCTCATATAATTTGGGAGAATCCGGACTCCATTCCTGCACATCTTCAAATATAAGTTCCGTAGACAATATCTGTCTGTCCCCTTTATCGGACAGCAACTGCCAATCATAGATTACTCCTCCTATTTGAAGTGAGATCACCACATTCTCGCCAATAAGCCTCTTGTGATCCAAAATATGGACCGCTACTTTCACGCCGGCTGTCCATTTCCCATTTTTATGATATGTTTTAACATGTACATATTCAAAATATAAGGCACCAATTTTCTCCAACACCACCGGACGCGATACTCCACCATATGACATATAATCATTCGGAATATGCAATGCACTCTTCTCCGTAAAACGATTATCCACCTTAATTTCCAACAAATGGGTTCCCTCTGTCAAATCTTTTTTAATAACAGAAAATGGTGTATAAGCATTATAATGCTGTGCAATCTGTTCCCCATCTAACAGCACTGTCGCTGTATGGCTCACTCCTTTACACTCAATACGGATATTTCCGCCAGCAGTAATTTTTTTACGAAAATAGGCTTCTCCACGGTAATTTGCAAAAAGTGGATTTGTTTCAAAGCATCCCGGTGTTGCCATCTGAAACTTTGTTCCTGCATAATCCCCCTCGCATGGCTCAAATTCCCATAAACTCCCTGTCAGTTCTTCCTGCATACGCACTTCATGTGTCTTAAATGTACGAATCATCGTCCTTCATCTCTCCTCAACAAATCTATTAATTTCTCATGATCTAAAACTTCGTCTGAAATACAATTACAAACTTTTTACCCACTCGCTAATCTCCTGTTTAGACATACGATTTAAGAGTTTTCCTTCCACGATCTGTGCATTAGGAGCCGATGGCTGTAACTCACTGACCGTGTTGCCAAATCCGCTGCCACCAGATGTTACAAATAATACAATCTTTTTGCCGCTCAGATCATATTTCTCCAAAAATGTATTCACGATAGTTGGTGCAACATACCACCAAATCGGGAATCCTAAAATAATCTCATCATAAGAAGATACATCCACATTAGAATCTACGATTTCCGGTCTGATTGATTTGTCGGCCATCTCTACACTGCTTCGTGATTTTTTGTCCATCCAGTTGAGATCCGCTTTCGTATATGGAACCTTTGGTGCGATCTCGCACAGATCAAAATCGCCTGCCTCTGCGATCATTTCTGCTGTTTTCTTTGTTGTTCCGCTTGCGCTAAAATAAGCAACTAACTTTTTTGCCATAAAATAACACCTCGTTTCTTAAACATAAACAAATGTAGTTCTGCAAGAATCGCTTTAGCAATTCTTAGTGGCATAGCACTACATTATAAGCAGTTTTCCATAAAGTTAAAAATGTGCAGGAAGTTTTATTTCTCCTACACATTTATTATAATACTCCATTTTCAATTATGTCTACTACTTATATCGTATTGCTATCTATGCTTTTGGGGCATCAGTCTGCTCTGTCGCCTTGCTTCCTTTTCTCTCAAAAATGGTGCAAAAGATCAAACGAACTAACGGTCCGCAATAAAACATTTGATAACAGATTGCCACCAGGAAATTCATTGCCCATGTTTGAATCCAAGTACCAAAGGTTTTCGTTTCCTTAAACAACAAAGTTGCCACAAGGCTCATGAGCGGACACATGATACAACAGATGCAAATAGAGATCGCGTAGGTGATGATCTGCGGTCTGTCGTCCGGTGTCACAACCGTAAACGCAAGTGCTTTCGCAATCTTTCCGACAATAAAAAATTCTAAGACAAATGCGACTGGCACCATGATCGGCAGTTCATGAACTGCTGCAAGAAAAGTCTCTCCTGTTACTTTTCCCATGTTTAACGCTACATTGTAAACGACCATCCCGTACACCATGACCGTTGCCATAATGGCTGTGAATACGACATCTTGAAATTTGTTTTTTGCATAAAAAAATCCTCCTAAAATGATAACTATTGTCATGTGTTGTTCGTTATCATCCCGGAGGATTGTGCGTTTCCAATAAAAACCATATAAT
>ULUO01089288.1_pt1 | contig 15473 bp, 11 predicted proteins | sample 1958611 | NCBI WGS metagenome assembly ULUO01 (sample SAMEA4835762, study PRJEB28245) | human gut metagenome | biome: gut microbiome; material: fecal sample | place: Denmark | collected 2008
ACAGTAACCGTTGGAGATACATTGTCAAATGACTTGTTGAATGTGGACTTTGATCCGGTTCCTTCCGTTGTAGGATAGAAGGCCTTTGCCACACGTCCGAAAGCATCATACATGTTTCTTCCGCTGACTATCATCACGTTCTCATCCTTGGCAGAGTTTCCCTTGGATGCACTTGTCACAACACCGTCCTTCTTCACCTGCACGGCTCTTCCGAAACCGTCAACGAACGTAACGGTCTCCAAGTCATCGTTAGGGTGCTGGATGTCGTAGCCAAATTGATTTGGGGTATGGAAAATGTTTCAAAGATGTAAAAGGGAATTATCCTCTGATAAGCCCAGCTAAATTTTAAGGCGGTTTATAGCCTTGCTTAAATGATGATATATACATATTGATCTTATTTAAAATTCTTCTTTTACATAGTCATAAGGTCCATAGATAATTCTCACTGCATAAGGATTTCCATAAACCTTAACCAAATTATTCTCATATTTTATAATGTCTGTATGAATACCTGTTCCATACTTGGCAAAATCAAGAGTAGTCCAACGACCATCCCATAAAGGGGACATGCCTCCACCATGTGTCGGGTATCCATTTGAATCCTTATCTTCAAATAGAGTGTATTTGCTTAGTATATTGTCTGCTACATTCTTTTCTTTTTCTATTGCATCAGTCAAACTACTTGCATTTATGATGAAGATGCAAGCATTAAGATAGCTGTCAAGTCCATCTGATTGAAATAAAAAGTGTACAGCGGCAAAATCACGCCCTGCATACTTGACATCCTTGAATGATAATGTTGTTGAAGAAGGATTGTACTCAGGACTTCCAAATTTGTTCCTAAGCATCGTCTCTGCTTTGTCATGCGAAATACCGAAAGGAATGCCACCTATTGTTTTTACTTGCTCTTTTAATAATTTATCAGCAATAGGTTGGTAAAGAGAATCCATGAGGGCCTTTTCTTCCGTAGTTGCAAAGCGATATTCTCTTTGCTTCTTTTCAAGTTCACTTTCTTGCGCAAATATCCCTATGGACATGACAAACAAGAAAAGCATCATAATAGTCCGTCTCATATTCTATATCTTTAATTTATACCAACAATTTGCGTTTACTATCATATCTTCATCTATTTCAACCAAGGCTTTTGGCAGACTTCTTGCAGAGTATATGACATCCATGAAAGTGTCGTTTATGAAGAAATTGCCGAATAGACTGTCGCAATATTTACACCCGAAAGACATATATGAATCATTCACGGTCTTACTGTATCTTGGTTTTATTTCTCCAAGGGCAATATCCATTTTGCGATGTTCATCTACGAATTTTCTTATACCTTTTACGAGTGTTTGATTGAAAATGTCTATTCCACCTTCTGTTTCAATGCCATTTTCAGATATAGTTTTGTAAACGAAATATGCATCATTAGTTCTACCACACTTCCAACAATCTATTTTATAAAAGCGCACATCAACATATTTTACTTTCATCGTTTCTGCGTATCTGATTTTTCCTTGTATTAGTGAAGACACGAAATCAGACAACAAAAGAGTCTTTTTCTCTTCCCAAACTTGGCTTAAATGTATTTGAACACCTTCACTATTGTCTTCAACAGGAAAGCAAGGATATTTGCTCAGAGAAAAGCGATTGTACATTCCTGAAAGCACAAGCCAACATCCACATACCCGCTCTTTACGCATTGTTGTATATGTTTCCTCTATATTACGTGGATTTTTGCAAACATTAAATGCAACTTTGTAGTTTTGGTAATCCACAACTATATCAGCTTTCCATTTATCGGTCTTTACTTTCTTATGGAAAGATACCCCCATATCATTGCAAACAGAAAGGATGTTTTTTATAATATCCTCTTTTTCCATATCTATTTCATTTATGTAAATTCCATGTCAGTCTGAAAATGAAGAGAGTGGCATGGAATTTTTACTTCGTCTTTACTCCAATTCAATAACTCCTCATTCTCCGTCGGAAGATGAACTTCCACTCGATGTAGAGCCACCACTTGAAGAAGAACCAGAGCCAGATGCAGAACCGTTACCGCTTGGTGTACTTGTGCTGCCCGAAGTAGATGGAGCCTTGGCTTTTTGCCCGAGAACCTCACGCTTGTAGTGGGTAACTTCCGTATTCACATAGTCAATGAAAGCCGTATAATCCTTTTCACCAAAGACGAGGGCAAGGGCATTTACCATCTTCACCAATGCACGATAGGCATCATCACTTGCTGTGCGAGCTGCTTTCAAAGCTCCAACTGTCACACCCATTTTCTCATTGGTACGCTGCAAGGTAAGCATTCTTACTCGTTCGTTAGCTTCTTTCAGATTTGTAACAAATGCTGTCAAGCCTAACTTTGCAACTTGTGCGGAATACTTGTCTTCAAGGTCTGTAATGAAATTAACCAAAAGACCAGTCTCCTTATCGAGTTGGCCAGCGGTGTTAATCTTGTAGTCCTTGATGTGCTGTGCGAGAACCTTTGCTGCCTGTGCCATGTCAGCGATAGGCATAGCAAGGAATGCTTCAACGGCTTTCTTGTAGCCAGCATAGAGAGCGTCACGGTCGATGTCAGCCTTGGCAATATCATCAGTCAAGAGACTTTTCTGTGAAATTTTCAAGGCTTCGTCCTCTGCTGCAACGGCAACCTTGAAATTACTGACGAGTTCTGAAGCCTTGCCCTTGACGGCTGTATCAGCCTCGGCACGTGCAAGAATGTTACTTACAAACGTGAAATGCGCACCGTTATTCATGCGCTGAATGTTGATGTCGTAAATCTCTTTCATGATGTTAAGGATTTAAATTTGACAAATCGTTTTGTGCATCGTTGGATTTCTCCAGTTGCGATTGCTAAGATATAAAAATAAACGAGAAAACCGCAACCTTATTGCAAAAAAATGGCAGCAGGATGATAAAAAGATGGTTTTTGCCCATAAAAATAGCTTTTGATTCTGATTTCTTGTAATTCTTAACACAAAAAGTTGAAAGAAACAGCAACCAACAGATGTTTTCACATTTTGTGGACAGAAGAAACTTGAATCAAAACTACTAACGGCTCTTAAAAGTAACCATTGATTGCAATCAGCAGCCCCAATGACACATAAAAATAGGTCTTGACTGCAATCAATGGCTTTAACGAACCTAAAAGTGCCTGTTGATTACAATCTACACCTCCAACGAACATCGAAAGCAGAAATATGTTCTAATCAATACCTCCACCAAGCCCCAAAATGGCTATTGATTGTAATCAACACTTCCTTTTTGTTCTTGATAAAATAAATAAAATAGCGACATAAAGCTATCTATTGCTAATTGCCGCTATTTTCTAATTTCAGATTTTCACCTTTGAAAAATGCTGATGTTTATTGCGAATATCAGCATTAGCAACAACCTCTACATTGTCCGTATTCTTTTCCTCTTCTTTGCATTCTTTCTCGGTCGGTGGTGCCAATTCTAACTGTATTTTTCTATCCAACGCCGCCAGTTCCGCTTTAAGACCTTTCAGTTCTTCCTCTTTCTTCCAAGTCTTGCCAGCTATCTCTTCCAGTTGCGGTATTTCCTTTTCCAAAGCCTTGCATTTTGAATCATACTGCTCAATGTAGCTTGGTATCTTCTGTAAGGCATTCAGAAAGTTGTTTGCCGCTGCTATCGGGTCCGACTTGGCAATGTGACCGTAGTTGTACTGGTACTTGTAATTGCCCTCTACAAAAAAGCGGTTGTCAACAAATGGAAGACCATTCTCGAAACTTGTCTCGCTGACAATCTTGACTGGGAATCCGTAGATTTCTCCAATCCGCTTGTATTGTCCGCCAGTTGTCTCTTTCTCCGCCAACATTTGAAGATGCTTTCCTATAACCTCTAAGTTCGTGGACTCCACACCATCAAGAGTGATGAGGTTGAGGATATTGCCGTCCTTGTCTTTCTTGGCTTTCTTGGCTTTGCCCATAAACTTGCCGTAGTCCTCGGTCATTCCCTTGAGAGAGGCTTTGTTGTTGCCCAGCTCTGCCGTCTTTGACTGCAATTTTGTTTCTGAGTCACGCTTGCCCTTGTTAAACGATTTGCGCTCACCCTCCAGAGAAGCAATCTTCTTCTCCAGCTTCGCCTTGTCAAGCAAGTCGGTATTTCCGGAGAGAATAGCCATATACTCGGAAAAATTCATACCCGATTTCTCGTCCATTGCTCCCTCGTCAATGGTTCTCGCCCCCAAGGCTCCGCTTTTCAACTGTGAAATGAAGGTCTGCTTGCAGTGCAGGAGGTTGAACTTGTACGAGTCAAGCGACTTTTCCACCGCATAGATGATGACATCCACCTTGTTGTCGGCATACAGCTTGGCAATCTCGTTACCAGCACGCACACCTCGACCGTCACGCTGTGCCAAGTCTGACGGTCGCCACGGTGTATCCAAATGATGGATAGCCACACACCGTTTTTGTGCGTTTACACCTGTACCCAACATGGATGTGGAGCCGAACAATACTCGTACCGAACCCTCGTTCATAGCTGCTATCACCGCCTTTCTTGCCCTCTCGTTCTTGCACTCCTGAATGAAGCGGATTTCAGATGAAGGTATTCCATAATCCTCTATCAGCTTACGCTTGATTTCAGAATACACGTTGAATTCCCCAGGTCTGTATGTGCCAAGATCTGAGAATACGAACTGCGTCCCCTTGTGATTGTCATAGCGTTTGTAATAGTCCGCTATCATCTTGGCACAATGGCTTGCCTTGTTGTCGGGATGATCCTCACAAGTCGGGTCTATCATGCGCATATCGAGAGCCATCTTTCGGGCATAGTCCGTGGCAATGAGCATCTTTGCCTTCTCTTCCGTTTCCGACAGTGGCAGTCTGCCGAGGATGGTGGCATCACCCGTCTTGGCAAACTCCATCAGCTTTTGGATGAAGTCCTCCTGCTCGGGTGTCGGTGGTATGTTATGAAGGATCTCGTTCTTCTGTGGTCTGTCCACACCAACCGCCTCTGCCGTGCGATAGTCGGTTATCTCGTTGTAGAAAGCAGCAAGCTCCGGTACCTTGATGAAGTATCGGAAACGCTCCTTCTGTACGATGTTGTTGGTGACGTTAAACTCGAAGTCGGTAGTCTTCTTGGCGAAGATTGCCGCCCACGCATCGAAGCAGCGGATGTCCTGACGCTCCAGTTCCTTGGGGCGCAGATACTTGAAGAGCAGATACAGCTCAGTCAGTGAGTTACTGATAGTTGTTCCCGACAGGAATGTCGCTCCCAGATCTCTGCCTGTCCGTTCCTGTATGGTACGGATAGCAAAGAGCATGTTGAGTGCCTTCTGGCTTCCCTCGCTGTTGCCGAGTCCTGCCACACGGTCGTGACGGGTATTGAACATGAGGTTCTTGAACTGGTGGCTCTCGTCCACAAACAAGTGGTCAATGCCCATCATGCGGAAGTCCACCACATCATCGGTGCGTTGCTCGATGCTGTAGGCTATCTTCTGCAACTTCACCTCCAGATTCTGCTTTCGCTTTTCCAAGCCTTTGAGCATTCCCCTCGACACGTCTTTGCCCTGCGTGCGTATCACTTCCAAGTTTTCCTCCACGGTATCAAGCTCAGCCTGCAATATCTGCCGTTGGAGTTCTGGCGATTGCGGTATCTTCCCGAACTGGTCGTGCGACATGATTACACAGTCATAGTCGTTGTTCTTGATGTTGTTGAAGAAACTGACACGGTTCTTGGTGGAAAAATCCTTCTCCGAGGCATAGAGTATCCTCGCATGTGGATAAGCTGTCTGATAGGTGGCAGCTATCTCCGCCACATTGGCTTTCAGTCCGATAATCATCGGCTTGTGAGCCATACCGAGGCGTTTCATCTCATGCGCAGCCATGCACATGATGAGGGTCTTGCCAGTTCCCACCTCATGGTCACATATCCCGCCTCCGTTCTGCAAAAGCATCCATACACAGTCCTTCTGACTTGGATAAACACTCTTGACACCATACTTTCCGCCAAGGGCTTTCAGATCCAAGCCGGGGAAGGTCTGGTGAGAACCGTCATACTTCGGACGCACGAAGCAGTTGAACTTCCGGTTGTACATTGTGGTCAGCCGATCCTTGAAGGAGTCAGACTGCTCTTCCAGCCATTCAGTGAACCCATTGCGGATTTCGTCAATCTTGGCATTGGCAAGCTGTATGCCCTCACTGTCACGCACCTTGATGTCGTTGCCGTGTTCATCCTCACCGATGCTCTTCATCATGTCGGGACAGGTGTTGTGCAGGGCATGTTTCAGAAGACTCATGCCGTCATAGTGGCGGTAATATCCCTTCACCATATACTCATCCGTGATGGCCATGGTCTTCATACTGCATTTTGCCGAATATTCGTCCATGCTGTCGGAATAGACGATACTGACCTGTGTATTGAAGAGGTGGCTCATGTAAGCGGAATACACACCTGTAGGTATCCAACGCTCACCGAAGTTGAAGTCCAGGTCCTCAAAGGCTATCGGTTCGGGAATGCTTGCCTTCAAGGCTTCCAACGACTCCCTCACGATTGCATGGTCGGGATTTTCCTTCAGCCATTCTTCTATACGCTCCGCTTTCTCTATTACATTGCCAGCAATGAAGCGGTCGGCTATCTCGTAGCCGTCTATGAGCGGATTGTAATAGATGCGCCCTTTAAGCGCTTCCGTCAGTTCCTGTTCCGGCATATCCGATAATTCAGTCATATATGGCAAGTCGATACGGCCGAACTTGTTGAGTGAGGCGGTGAGCGCTTCCTCTGTAGAATCGACATGGCTGACCTCGTCAAGCGAAAAAGAGACCGGGTGGTCGAAGATGTCTGATTTTGTGAACTGTCCGTTTTCTACCCGTTCCAACGACAGCATGTCGCGCCCTGAGGCATCCATAAGGATGAACTTCACGTTCTGCTTGGCATTGAGGTTGCCGAAACGGATGAAGAAAGCGTCATAATAGACATTCAGGCTCTCACGCATCTGCTTGTTTTCCGTCTGTTCTTCCGCTTCATAGGTGTAAAGTTTCTGATAGGCATCACGGAGGGCGATATACAAGACTGCCTTTTCTTTCTGCTCCATATTCAGATCCAACGGCATGAAGGTAGCACCATACTTGGTAAGGTCTTTCAATACACCGATGTTTCTGGCAGAGTCGAGCACCATAGAACCCTCACGATGAAAACTTTCCAGTTTCTCATCAAATGGACGGAGCTTCATAGCATCCTCTTTCTTCTTTGCCAGCTCTTCCCGCTTTCTTTCTTGCTCTTTTTGTTGTTCCCGCTCATGATTTGTTTCTTCCAATGTGTTCTGAGTCTTGGAATCTTCTTTTGCCTCATTCCCTTTCGACTGTCCATGCCCGATTTGAACTTTGAGAACTTCTATCGGTTCCATCGGCGGCTTGAACTTCGGATCAAGCGTATCTTCAACGCCCAAAGCCTTGAGTTGTTCCTGACGGTGCAGTTCCGCCTTTTGGCGCAGCAGCACCCTTTCTTCGGGAGCCATGGTCATCATCATCTCGTAAAAGCCGTTGATTGGCGGATTCTCTTCCCAAGAGATGCTTGCGTATGGCTCATCCCCAGGCAGGATTGGTTTTGTCTCCTGCTCCTTTGCATCTGTCAACGAAGGCTTTTCTTCTTTTTCCACAGGCTTTGTCACAACTTCAAAAGTCGGATTGACGCTTTTTACCAACGGACTTGCTTTCTTCCTTGACACTTTCTTGGCGGCAGCACCCACTGTTACCTCTGCTTTCTTCTTTGTAGCATGGACAGTCAGACGGTTTTCTTCTTCCATTCCCCAAAGGTCAAACAGAGTCATTTGGACTGGTGGCTGCTGATGACTGGACTTTTGGGATAGCTCAGCATCATCAGTAGGCTTTTCCTGCTTTTGCAAGGATACTACCGTATCGTTCTGCTTTTCCTCAATGGAAGGCTTTATCTTCTCTGTTTTTTCTATCTTTTCTGTTTCTTCAACCTCCTTAACTTCCTCAGCCTTTGTTTCCTCTATCCCCAAGTATCGGTTCAAATTGAGGTTCTTCTTAAAGTCTTCATGGAGCATCTTTCGCAAATCCTCTGCAATGCCTTCCACACCATCCTCATGCGTGTATATCATTGCAGGTTTGCCGAACGGGTCAGTATCCAACTTTGCCGTTGTATGGATAATGCGTTCCGGATGCTCCAGAAAGTAGTTGTTAGTCGGAATGCGGTTCTCGTCATTATAGACAGTGTCAAGCAGGTTGTCGTCTCCTCGCAGCGACTCCTTTTGGGTATTTTTCTGCAGAATGATGAGGTCACTGCCCACTTCCGTATTGGCATTTTCCGTGAACAGGTTGTTGGGAAGACGAATCGCTGACACGAGATCAGCATGATAGAGCATCATAAAACGCGCGGCACTGTTGTTTTTGGCATTCAATACGCCTTGTGAGGTGATGAAGGCAACCAACCCACCATCCCTTACCGTATCAAGAGCCTTGACAAAGAAGTAGTTGTGTATGCGTCTGGTGACAAGTGCCCTCATGCCTTTCATGGCTGTATAGGACGGATCAAACACGGCAACATCGCCAAAGGGAATATTTGAGATGGCGAGGTCGAAGTAGTCATTGAAAGGCTTTTCTATCTTCTCGAATCCCTCTATGCGCACTTTCTGCTCCGGGTGCAGATGGCGGAGTATCTTTCCCGTAAGCAGGTCTTTTTCAAATGCCATAATGTCTGCCTTGGGATTGTTATCCAAGACGGAATCGACAAAGGCACCGATTCCTGCCGAGGGTTCAAGCACCTTTTCGGGGATGACCTGATGCTCTTTCAACACATCCGTCAGAGCCTCCGTAACGGCTGACGGCGTGTAGAATGCCGTGAGGACAGACTGTTTCAGGCTGTCCATCAACTGTTTGTACTCGCTTTCATTCTTGCTGTTTTCACGGATAAGTCTATGCAGCTCCACTGTTGGAGCAAACAATTCAAGGTCTGACTTTGCCCAATGGACGGCATCCGCCAGTTCCCTGGCAGGGTTCAGGATGCACTTCAATCCCCCGAATCCGCAGTAACGCTCCAGAAGGAGACGCTCACGGGCGGTTGGCGTGCGCTGTTCCCTGTCAAGGATGAATTCCGTCTCTATCGCCTTGATGTTGTCGTTCAGACGTTGTTTTCTATTGTACGCCATTTGACTCTATGAAAAGAGCTACGGCTCCCGTCAACTCTGTATAGAGCTGGTCGTAGTCCGGTGACTGGGCAAAATCGTCATCGGTGAGGTCGTAAATGGAATACACGTTATCAACCAAAGGCAGGAGGTTCTTGACAAACGCTTCCTGATCTTCTACTGTTACCTCCAGAGGAAACTCACGGTCAACAACATCGTACAGGATGCTGTACTTGGAAAAGCGGAGACCTTTCAGCAATGCTGACATGGCAAGCTCTTGTGCCGCATCGGCAAAGAGGGCATCACGCCGTGCCTGCTCATATACTTCTGCGGCATGGTCTGCACGTTCGCGGATAAAGTCCGCATCGCTGGCTTGTGGAAAACGGTTCTCTCTGAGGTGGTTCAAGAGATACAGTCCGTAATAGGACAGTTCTGTCTGGGCCTGTTTCTTTCTGTTCATCTGTCTGTTGAATGGATTAAGTGGTGAATAATAAACCGTGGATGGCGGTTGATGTTAGTTGAAAGCAAGAAAAAGGCACTCGGTATCCCTCCGAGTGCCGCCACTTAATCCACAGTAAATAAAAGCATCCTAAATCAAGACACCATTTATGAACCATGTTTCGGTGGCAAAGGTACAAACTATTTCTTGTATCTCTTCACATTTCCTCGCTTTTCTGTTGTTTTGCGCTCTGCAAAGACGAATTTCGTGTTGAAATTCTCGTCAAAGGCTATGGCTGCGGAGAAAGGTTTGCCTTGCTTAGTGATAAAACCATTGAGCGTTCTGGTCTTGCCCTTGGTAAGCAAGTCGGTGATGTCGGCATCAGTGAGCAACTTTCCTGCTACCTGCTTGAACACTGGCATACCGCACTCCTTGTTGCTGCATCTTACTACCTTTCCGAAGAACTGCATGGTACCTTGCTTGCATTTAGGACACTGGCAGCCGGAATCCTTGTGGCTGAAAAGTCTGTCACAACCTAACAATTCCGCAGTGATTTCACGGGTATAGCCTTCGATACTATGGGTGAACCCGTCTGCACTTGCTTCACCTCGTTCTATCTTGGCAAGTTCCGCCTCCCATTTGCCCGTCATCTCCACATTGGCAATCGCCATGTTCTTCACCACGGAATGCAGGGCGAGTCCTTTTTCCGTCGGCACAAGTTTCTTCTGCTGGCGCACCATATACTCTCGTTTGAGCAGGGTTTCGATGATGGCGGCACGTGTGGCAGGTGTGCCAATACCGCTGTCCTTCATTGCCTGACGCATCGTATCATCTTCTATCTCTTTGCCTGCGGTCTCCATTGCTGCAAGCAATGTGGATTCCGTATGCAATGGCTTTGGTTTGGTCTTGCCCTCCGTGATGGTGCAGCCAGAAAGAGTGATATGCTGTCCTTCTTGCCAGTTGGGAATGACTTGCTCCTTGACCTCATTGTCGGTTGCGTCTGCATCCTTGTCCAGCCTGTTGTTCTTTTCCTTGAGCGACAACGCTCGCCAGCCAGTCTGTCGGATGATGGAGCCACTGATGCCAAACTCAACTTCATGATCCACTTGCGCCGATACTGATGTGATGTCCTTGATGCAGTCTGCCGAGAACGCTTCAATCATCCGGCACAATATCATGTTATAAACGGTTTTCTCGTCCTTGAAAAGACCAATGGCTGCATTTTCTGTGATGAGCAGGGCATGGTGGTCGGTCACCTTGGCTGCATTCACGCTGTTCTTGCTGTAGTCCTCACTGCCAGGCAATAGTTTCACTTTTTCTCCATATTCCGAATGATTCTCCAGATTTTTGAAAAGTTTGGGAAGGGTGGCAAATACATCATCCGAGATATAGCGGCTTGATGTTCTTGGATAGGTGATGAACTTTGCCTCGTAGAGTTTCTGGGTGATGGAGAGTGTATGCTCTGCCGTGAAGCCATGCTGGGAGTTGGCTTCTTTCTGCAAGGTGGTGAGGTCGTAAAGGAGCGGTGCCTTCTCCACCTTTCGCTTGGTAGCGACCTTTGTGATGATGGCAGAACCGGTATCTTTCACCTTATTATATATGTCGGTTGCGGTGGCTTTGTCTGTCCATCGGTTGGCAGATGTGAACTTCAGTATATTGCCACTGTCTGTATCAACCACACCGAAGTGTACCTGCCAGAACGGTTTCGACTCGAAACGCTTGTGTTCCCAATAGCGTTCGCACACCATGCCAAGGGTCGGGGTCTGCACACGACCTACGGAATAGGTGCCACGTCCTGCGGCTATCGTCAGGGCTTGTGTGCCGTTGATGCCGACGAGCCAGTCTGCCTCACTTCGTGCCTTGGCTGCATGATAGAGATTGTCATACTCCTTGCCGTCCCTGAGGTTCAGAAGTCCCTCACGGATGGCGGTATCCGTAAGCGAACTGATCCAGAGACGGTCGAAAGGTTTCCTGCAACCGAGATACGTATAGAGGTATCGGAAAATCAACTCTCCCTCACGTCCGGCATCAGTTGCTACGATAATGCGCTCACTGCTGTCAAACAGCTTGCCGATAATTTTAATCTGGGCAAGCACACCTGCATCTGGTTTGTAGCCGTTCTCTGTCTTGACTTGTCGGGGAACAAGAACGAACGGGTCGGGAATCACAGGCAGATTCTCTGCATGGAATCCCTTCATGCCGTAGGTTTCCGGCATGGCTGGCTGCACTAAATGTCCGAATGCCCATGTCACATAATAGCCATTGCCCTGCATATAGCCTTCCTCACGCTTGTCAGCTCCCACAATGTGGGCGATTTCCTTGGCTACACTTGGTTTCTCTGCGATGATTGTCTTCATTGTCTGTTGTTTTTGTGACATCCGCAACCGTGGGATAGACGGTCGCAGATGTCGGTTGTTATGATGGATGATTAACTCTGTGGATCAAGTGGCGGCAACTACATCTTCACGCTTCTTGCCTTTCTCTTTGGCTTCTGTTCCTCTGCGTTCTGTTCCTTCTGCTGCTTTTCGTTCTTTGGCGCAGACTGTCCCGGACTCAGCGGATCCTTGGTGTGCTTGGTCGCCTCATGGGTCTTGCCCTGCTCGTTGACGGCGACTTGTACCTTGTTCTCATTGGTCGGAATCTGTTCCTTCGCCTGTTTGAGGTCTGGATTGTTGCGGTAGGAACGTGGCTGCATCTTGTCGAAGTCGAACTTCACATAAGCGGTATAGGTACCGCTGCCGTTCTTGTTGGGCACTTCCTTGATCTCGATGGTCTTGCCTGCCACATAGTCGTCCTTCTGCTGCTCGGTCAGTTCCTTCTTGAAATAGGTGTTGAGTCGGCGGATGGTCCCGTCCTCATTTAGCCAGTGGTTGGGATCTTGCTGCTTCTTCTGACCGCCCGCATCACCTTCTGCCTTCTGCTCCTGCTTGTCAGCGGTCTGCTTCTTGTCTCCATTCTGTTTCTGACCTTGCGCCTGTCTTGTGCTGCCAGGCACGAACTCCACGCCACGCTGTTCCACATTCACCTGCAGCAGCGGTGTAAACTTGCGCCCGTTGGCAAGCTCAATCTCCTTGCGAAGCGGAATACCTGAGTAGAGCACTCTCTTGTCGTCCTTGGTAATAGGTGTCTTGCCGATGGTATCGGGTATGCGCACCTTGTTGGTAGGGATGTCAACAATCTCATTGGTGAGACGGTCGATACTGATGAAATGAGGACGCAGCTCACCTGTATTCTTGTCGGGGAAATCCACAACCTTTCCGAGGTTGCCGTTCTGCAACAGGTTCTTCTTGTCCTCTGGAGTGAAGGTATAGCCTTTGTAAGCGACATCGAGTTTTGGCTCGTTGCGCACGAAATGCGGCACGAGTTGCAACTGGTCGTTATCGTCCTTGCGGAATGACAGACGGGCCTGTATCTCTATCTGTTCACCGCCGAAGGTCGGCTTCACAATCACAAGCCCTGTCTTGCCGTAGTTGAGCAGGGCTTTCATATCCTTCTCATTCATACTGTTGAAGTCTATGCCATATTTGGCACCAAGTTCCTGCAGGTTCACATCGTTACCGCTGATGAGGTTCTGCTTTACACCCGGAGCGGTCTGTGCCTGCTGTTCGGTTGCGGTCTGTTCTGGTTTCTGTTCCATGTCGTTCTCTTTTTCGTTGGTTTGTTCAGATGATACATTCTCTTTTTCTGTGTTAGCTTGCGTCTTGGACGCATCGTCCGATGATGCGGTTTCTTTCGCCTGACCTTCCGATTGCTTTGCCTCTTTCTCATAATTGGAGGTGTCAACCTTGTGGGCGGAAAGAATCTCCTTGTTAGCCTCCGGATCTTTCAGCAACTCCTTCATCACGCCAAGCAGGTTTTCCACCTGGTCTGCCGCTATGCGGTAGAATCCGAATCGGCTTGGCTCCTTGCACTGGCGGAAGAAGTTTCTAAAGAAACTGTCCATCAAGTCACTGTTGCGGTCAAAACGCAGGAAGTCGGACGTGTTCTCCGCCTTGGCGGGCGCTCGCTTCGGTGTGCCGTCTCTGCTGAGTCCGGCGACGACGCTGATCTCGCCCGTCTTCTCGTCACGGACTACCAGCACGTCCTGTTCATCACTCTTTTTCTTTTGTACCATAATTGTAAATGTTTAATGGTGAATACTGTTGTTATTTGTATTTCTGATGAATGCGAGTCAAGTAATGCTCCACATTCTCTTTCTTGAATTCTTTGACATTATTCTCTACAAACTGCATCACATCCTCTTCCGTGTAGTAGGTTTTCTGCCCCAAACGCTTGTAGGGAAGTACTCCCAGACTGCGATAGCGTTGAAGGGAACGAGGGGAGATTTGAAATAAGAGGCAGAGATCTTGGTTGTCGAGCAATTTTTCATTGATGGCAGAACTTCCTTTTTGCTCCGTCTCTCGTTCGTGTCTCAACATCAGCATGTCGTAGATGCCGTCTATCTTTTTGTGTAGGTCATGGAGATATAACTCCAGTTTTCTCAATGTTCCATCTTCCATGCTCATGTTTCCTTTGCTATTGTTCGTTCCTCAACCATTCTTTCAATGGCTTCAACTTGGTATCGGCATTGATTGCCAATTTTAATAAAATCAATGCGGTTCTCTGAGCGCATTCGCTGCAAGGTGCGCTTGCTCACACCAAGCATCTTAGCTGCATCGTCATTGGTCAACATCGGCTTCAATCCCTTACCCGTTAAGTTCTCTTGAAATGCCATTTTTGCCAATCGCACGTACTGGACTATTTCTGTCAACTGTTCTGTCAGCTTTTTGAAGGCTGCACTTTCCATTGTTATTACTTCCATTCTAATTCCGTTTGAAATGTTATATAATTCGTTGTTTTTATTTCTCGGCGGCAAAATTAACCATTTGCGAAATACCCGTTTAACAACTCATTAATGACCCACGTATAATTTTCTTGATTTTTCTTGCCAAGCGGTCGGCAAACCCCAGAAAAGCACTGCCACAGTTATTCATTTTCATTGTTTTTCTACATACACACATTAACTTTGCACCCGAATTTGTTGAACCAATAAAACAGAGAATATGGAAGTAGTAACAATGGAAAAGAAGGCATTCGACATGATGATGGCAAGATACGATGCCTTGGTAAAAAAAGTTGAGTTGCTGAAGCATAAGGCTAACGGCAAGCGTCTGAACAAATGGCTTACAGGTCATGAGGTCTGCCAGCAACTTCGCATCAGCCAGCGCACCTTACAAAAACTTCGTGACCGCCGTTTCTTGGGGCATACCCAGATAGGTCGCCAATTCTATTACTGCCCCGAAGAGGTCAAAGCCATCGTTCCGCTTATCGCCAGAATCAAATCGGTATAGCATAAAGCCAAACTCGCCCAAGGCAAAGCCAAAAACTTCACCCTGGGCGAGCCAACACATTTTATATTCACCACTTAATCCAAATTGTAAACAATGAACATGAACCAACTTCTTACGCATGAGAGCAAGTCGATAGACACCGCCATGCAATCCTTGAAGAAAGCCAACAACTGGCTATCCTCATTCATCGAGTCCTACAGCCCACCTTTGGACGGGGAGCGATACCTCACCGACAAGGAACTCTCCGAGCTCCTGAAGCTTAGTCGCCGTACCTTGCAGGAATATCGCAAGCAAGGCATCTTGCCCTACATTATATTATGTGGCAAGACCCTCTATCCGGAATCCGAGATACAAGCACTTCTCACTGGTAATTACCGCAAGCCGATAATCGACGGCACTGTTTCGCAAGGGGAGGGTACTGCTTCATTATAGCGAAACAAAAATAGCGTACAGGGTACAACGACAAAAATCGTTCCCCCTGTACGCTATTATGTTATAAAGGTGTAGGAATCTTATTAAAAGATGAGAAATTCTAACTTGCACCTCTTGGCATTGTTCCGTTCATCACAATAATCATCGGATACTCGTGTTTTAC
>ULUO01066225.1_pt1 | contig 15463 bp, 11 predicted proteins | sample 1958611 | NCBI WGS metagenome assembly ULUO01 (sample SAMEA4835762, study PRJEB28245) | human gut metagenome | biome: gut microbiome; material: fecal sample | place: Denmark | collected 2008
AATGATGTAAGGGCGAAGGGCATGGCGAAGATCGTATGCGAGAACCTCACCAGATGTGCATATTTCGATATGGGATTCATGGCTTGTGATGTATGAGAACTATATTTGCGGCTGCAAAGATACGAAAAGATACGCAAAGCGGGGCGCAGGGGCAAATCGAAAACACTGTTTTCGGGTCGGGCAGGGGCGTGTATGTCGTGTCTCTTCGTAATTCGGGGCTGGCCTGCCGCCCGTCAGCCATATTTTCATCGGTGAAAACGTCCGGTTGGTGATTGAATACCCGGCGTTCGTTGAAAATATTTTGAAACGGTTGCCGAGGAAGATATTTTTGCCGAAAACCGTGTGAGAAAATTTTTATTGCTTAAATTATATTGTTATGAAACGATTGCTTACAATCATGGTGACGGCTCTGGCAGCCGTATCGCTGGTATCGTGCGGCAAGAAGGATGCCCCGACGCCGGCCGGGCCGACGATTGCACTCGAGGGCCTCGATATTACACAGGTACATGAGATCACGGGCGAACCCATGACCGTCAAGGTGAATGTCAAGGCCGATGCCGGCATCAAGACCTTCGCCATACGCATCACCTCGCCGCTGCTCACCGAGGAGCTTCTTTCGGGTATCGGCCTTTCGGCCGAGATGGAGCTGACGGCACCCGCAAACGATGACATGTCGCAGGCGCTCGCCATGCTGGGTTTCCCGGTCGGAGCCGACGTGACGGGCGCTAAGCAGCTCTCGTTCGACATCTCGTCGTTCGTGCCCTTGATCAAGCAGCTCTACAACGGCCACGAGCGTGATTCGAACCACAATTTCGAGCTTACGGTGACCGACGCCGCCAACCAGATGGCGCGCGAGACGCTCAAGTTCCATATCTCGGGAGCCGAGCCGTCGGTCGTATATAACAACGACGCCAATCTGTGGCTCAACACCGCAACCCTTACGGCCGAGGTGCCAGACGGCGGCAACGTAGCCATCGAGTATCGCCGTGCGGGAGAACAGACGTGGCAGACGGCAACGGTGACCGATGCCGGCAACGGGTTCTATACAGGCACCATCACCCCCGAGTGGATGTCGGACGATGCCGCGGGCGTATGGCAGATGGACGGCATGACGGGCGTATTCGCCGGTCAGAAGTACGAGTGCCGCGTAACGGTTGGCGGCGAGGAGGTTGCGACCTCGACCTTCGAGACTGCCGCCGGTGACGTGATCCCCAACGGCGACATGCAGGCGTGGAGCCAGTATGTAGGTTACGGTTCTGCGGGCAGTGCCGTGTACTATCCCAACGCGTCGGCCGACGAGGCCTTCTGGAGCAACGGCAACAACGCCTTCACGCAGACGCTCTGCACCCCTTATACCGAGCAGGGCAGCGACAACACCTCTGCACTGCTTAAGGGCAAGAGCACATTCGGCATCTTTGCCGCGGGCAATCTCTTCACGGGAGCGTTCCGTATGAGCGGCATCGCCGGTTATGCCGACTTCGGTCAGAAATATACCTTCACGGCACGTCCCCGTGCGCTGCGCCTGCGTTACAAGGCCAACGTGGGCAACATCACCTCGCTCGGACTTAAGCAGGGCGAACTTACTACGGACGATGTGGATCCCGCCTCGATATATGTGTGCATAACCAACTGGACGGCACGTCATTCGGTACATTCGGGCCTCGGTGTCACGGTCGACCAGATCAACCCCTTCGACCCCATTACCGATGCCTCGACCGACGAGGGCCCCGTGATTGCGTTCGGCACGTCGACCATAGAGGAGAACAGCAACGGCTGGATCGAGAAGACGATTCACCTCATATACCGTGACACGGAGAAGCGTCCCGCCGACGGCAACTACTCGCTCGTCATATCATTCGCCTCGAGCAAGTACGGCGACTACCTCTGCGGCAATCCCGACAACGAACTTTATATCGACGATATAGAGTGGGTTTATTAGAATTGTATAGAGTTTTTGCGTGGGCCGTCCGCTTTGCGGGCGGCCTTTTTTGAGGGGACGGCTGCGGGTATCACTTGCGCAAAGAGACCGCGGAGTGCTTTTTCGGCGCAAAATGCCGCTGTCATCACGTTTTTTGCGTATCTTTGCACACATTATGCACACAACGCGGACTTGGAATGAAAAACATACGCAACTTTTGTATCATAGCTCATATCGACCACGGTAAATCGACTCTGGCCGACCGCCTGCTCGAAAAGACCAATACGCTCAACCAGCGCGAAATGCAGAATCAGGTGCTGGACGACATGGACCTCGAGCGCGAGAAGGGCATCACCATCAAGAGCCACGCCATACAGATGGAGTACCGCGCCCGTGACGGCCAGATGTACGTCCTGAACCTGATCGACACGCCGGGACATGTCGATTTCTCGTATGAGGTGTCGCGTGCCATCGCTTCGTGCGAGGGGGCGCTGCTTGTGGTGGACGCCACGCAGGGTATTCAGGCGCAGACCATATCGAACCTCTATCTGGCCATAGGGCACGATCTGGAGATCATCCCCGTGCTGAACAAGATAGACGTCGAGTCGGCCATGATCGACGAGGTGAAGGATCAGGTCATCGACCTCATAGGCTGCCGTGAGGAGGATATACTGCTCGCCTCGGGTAAGACGGGACAGGGTGTCGAGGAGCTGCTTGAGGCCATTGTGGCGCGCATACCGGCTCCGAAGGGAGACGACAACGCCCCCCTGCAGGCCCTGATCTTCGACTCGGTGTTCAACCCCTTCCGCGGCATCATAGCCTACTACCGCATCTTCAACGGCACGCTGCGCAAGGGCGAGCATGTCAAGTTCTTCAATACGGGCAGCGACTACGAGGCCGACGAGATCGGCGTTCTGAAGCTCAAGCTGCAGCCGCGCGAGGAGCTGCGTGCGGGCGATGTGGGATATATATGTTCGGGTATCAAGACCTCGACCGACGTCAAGGTGGGCGATACGATCACCTCGGTGGACCGCCCCTGCACCGAGGCCATCGCCGGCTTCGAGGATGTCAAGCCGATGGTCTTCGCGGGTGTATATCCCGTCGAGGCCGACCAGTACGAGGATCTGCGCGCCTCGCTCGAGAAGTTGCAGCTCAACGACGCCTCGCTGACGTTCGAACCAGAGAGCTCGCTCGCATTGGGATTCGGTTTCCGTTGCGGTTTCCTCGGACTGCTGCACATGGAGATCATACAGGAGCGTCTTTACCGCGAGTTCGACATGGATGTCATCACCACCGTTCCCAACGTCTCGTACCGCATAACCACCACGTCGGGCGAGGTGCTCGAGGTGCATAACCCGTCGGGCCTGCCCGAGATAACTAAGGTGGCAAAGATAGAGGAGCCCTATATCCTTGCACAGATAATCACGAAGGCCGACTTCATGGGCCCCGTGATAAAGCTATGCATCGACAAGCGCGGCGTGATGAAGAATCAGACGTTCATTACGCAGGACCGTGTCGAGATAAACTTCGACATGCCACTGTCGGAGATCGTCTTCGACTTCTACGACAAGCTGAAGAGTATCTCGAAGGGATATGCGTCGTTCGATTACCACCGTACGGGCTACGAGCCGAGCCGTCTGGCGAAGCTCGACATCCTGCTTAACGGCGAGCCCGTCGACGCCCTCTCGTCGCTCATATATGCCGACCACGCCTACGACTTCGGCCGCAAGATGTGCGAGAAACTCAAGGAGCTGATTCCGCGTCAGCAGTTCGACATAGCCATACAGGCTGCCATCGGCGCCAAGATCATCGCCCGCGAGACGGTGAAGGCCGTGCGTAAGGATGTGACGGCGAAGTGCTACGGCGGCGACATATCGCGTAAACGCAAACTCCTTGAAAAGCAGAAGGCCGGTAAGAAACGTATGCGTCAGATAGGGCAGGTGCAGGTGCCGCAGTCGGCATTCCTCGCCGTGCTGAAGATGGATTGACGCCTACGCACGCCGTTGGTCCTCGCGCGCTGGGCTACTTACGCCTTGGTCATCTATGCCATTGGCCATCTGCGCGCTTGGCATCTGCGTCATGGCTACCTGCTCCATTGACCATATTCGGCTTTGTATCTATCTATTTGTGACGCACACTATTGGCCATCCACGTCTTTGGTTGCTTGCGTCATTAGCCCCTCTCCTCGCCAGCCGCAGCGGCCGGACGGGCTTTATTATGTATGCGAAGGGTGCTGATGACGGTAACGGAGAATGAAAAAAATGTGATGCCGTTTCTGTATTAAGCTAAATTTTGTATATTTGCAGTCGGGTAGTGCGCTGGGTGCGCCGACGCTGCCCGATGTATGCGGTAGTAGCTCAGTTGGTAGAGCATTGGCTTCCCAAGCCAAGGGTCACGGGTTCGAGTCCCGCTTACCGCTCACCTTATTTCGCGCGAACGGACCTTTTCGATGTAGAGAGGGTCCGTTTCTTATTTTTTGTAAAACTCCGGTAACCCTTTTATCCCCGTAATTTGAATTTACATGCGTTGTTCCTGTTTATGGCCTCGTGTCTGTATAATAAAATCCTGAACGTGAAATAACTCCGTAACCATCCGTGCGTAAGTGTATAGGGGTTTGTCAAAGTCGATCTTGTTACGTATTTCATACTCCGGATGGCAAATTGCGCGGCTTGTAGATGTATGGAAAAATAAACAAATTTTTTTAATATATTCCATAAGGTCACGTACTTGTAATAAAATGCTGTTTTGTGTTGTTAATGATCTTATTATTTCGTACATTTGCGGCGTACTATCCCTGCTTCCGAGTGCCGTCGGATAAGAAATACAGGTCGGCATTCGAGTGATATCCGGAACCGAAATTTTTCGGAAGTTATGCAGGTGTAGTGGTATAACTATCTGATTTATATGCACATTTATTCATTGTGCTGAGGAGAAGATATGCAATGACCGGAAGGAGTGAGCCATCGCCCGCATCGGGGACCGCAAATAGAATGGGCGCAGAAACCGAGCAGATTCGCTGGTATGTAATGACGGGTTACGCGCTCGACAAAAGACGTGGCATGTCTATCGCGGCACAGGTTGAAAAATACAACGCGGAGCATGGTTCCGACTTCGAGGTATTTGCCCCGACATTCGTCAAGGTTTACAACGAAGCAAAGTCTCCGCGTCGCAGGATGCTGCCGCTGGCGTGCCAATATTTCTTTATCCGCGGGCGGCTGTCTCAGGTGAAGGATTTCCGGTCGCGCAACAAAGGGTATAATCTGGTATACGACAGGGCTGACAAAGAGTCCGAAACGTCATACCTGCACCTGTCGGACGAGGATATGTCGGCCTTCAGGTCGATGGCTCTGGCATACAAATACAACATGCCGTGTTTCAGCCCTTCGGAGGTGGATCTGGTGGCATGCGACAAGGTACGCATCGTGGGCGGCGAATTTGCCGGCGTGGAGGGCTATCTCGTAAGCCAGCAGGGACGTGACGGCGGCCGTGTCATAATCAAGGTTGGAGAGCTTATGGCAGTGCAGACGCTCGATATAAATCCCAAGTATATCAGCGTATTGTCCTTTGCCAAGGGTAGCCGACGCATGTACGACAAGATTGACAGCTACGAGCCTAAGTTGCGGCGGGCAATGGACTATTACAAACGCAATGGCGACCTTGACGTGACGAACGCGGCAGCCGTAAGCTACTTCATCACGCGCTTCGGCCTTGCCGAGATCCCGACGGCGAAGATGCGAGCCAAGGTATCGGCACTACTGGCGGCCAGCTACTACTTGATGGGCGACAAGGAGCGCTTCGAAGCCGAGAAACGCAACTGTGAAGCGACGACGGGAGGTTGTTTGGGCGCGGTATATACATGGTTTGATGAGACCTTGTGTGTGTAATGGTTATGTATTTCCATATTTCATATAACATATAAATAGTCTGCCTTGATAGTTGATGTGTAACGGTGATTGTCCGTTAAGATGTATTCATGTCGGCTAATAATAGGTACTGTTAAGAAGCATTAAAATGCAGAACGCACCTTCGATAAAGAAAAATTTTGCATATAAAAGTGCATTGACACTTTCTACATATGTTATGAGTTTCATAACATTCCCATATGTGTCGCGAGTGTTGGGCGTTGAAAGGCTCGGGCTGGTAAATTTTGTAGACAATACCGTCAATTATTTTTTGCTTTTTGCAACGTTGGGTGTCGGTTTATTGGGTGTAAGGGAGATCGCTGGAGCGAAGAGCGATATGGAGCGGCAGAGTAAAATATTTTCTAATATTTTAGGAATGAATCTGTTGTTTACCATATTAACGTTGACGGCATATGTTGCTGCAATATTTTTGGTCCCCAGATTTCATCAATCGTCAGAATTGTTTTTTATCGGAACGGCTAAAATATTATTTACCGCATTCCTTGTTGAGTGGTTCTTTACAGGTATTGAGAACTTTAAGTACATCACTATTAGAAGCCTGTTGGTAAAACTGTTATATGTATTGGCCGTTTTCCTCTTCGTAAAGACGAGTGACGATTATAAATTATATTTTATACTGACAGTCGGAGTAGTGGTTGTAAACGCAACAATAAATATGGTTTATGTTCGGAGGTTTGTGAGTATATCCTTTGCTGATTTATTTAAGGTAAGGTATATAAAGCAGAATATGGTTCTGGGAATATATACCATAATGACTTCTATGTATATTACATTCAATGTAATGTTCTTGGGATTGGTATCTAATGATACCGAGGTTGGATATTATACTACTGCATTCAAGTTGTATAGTGTTATTCTCGGCTTTTTTACAGCTTTTACTAATGTAATGTTGCCGCGCATGAGTTCTTTATTGGCAAATGGGGAAAAAGACAGATTCAATGATTTGATTGCAAAATCATTCTCGGCTATGTTTACATTCATTATCCCATTGGTGTTATGCAGTATGGTAATGGCTCCGCAGATTATATATGTTTTATCTGGGCCTGGGTATGAAGGGGCCATATTGCCGATGCGAATAATAATGCCAGCGGCTATATTTGTTGGAATAGCTCAGGTTTTAGCGGTTCAGGTTATCATGCCTATGAAGCATGATAAGGTTTTATTACTTGCGTCTTTGATAGGTGCGACAGTAAGTCTAATTATTAACATTTGTGTAGTCTCGCAATTGCAAAGTGTGGGGTCTGCTATAGTATTATTAAGTGCAGAAATGGTTGTTACGGTGACATATATTATATATTATGCATTGAAAGTTCGTATTTTCAATTTTCCAATATCGAAAATTGTACATAGTATTTTATTATCTTCGCCATGTTGTATTATATGTTTTTTATGCGCATCCTATATTGAGCGTCCGTATGTTTCTCTGCTGTGTTCAATAATATTATCATGTTTTGTGCTGTGTTTCTTTTATAGAAAAGATATCCTAAAAATTTTGAACAAAATAAAGTTTAATAATGAGTAATATTCGTATAATAGCATTCTATCTGCCTCAATATCACCCGACTCATGATAATGATTTATGGTGGGGAAAAGGATTTACCGAATGGACGAATGTAGGACGAGCGAGACCATTATTTAAAGGCCATTACCAACCAAAGGTCCCTGCTGATTTGGGGTATTATGATTTGAGATTGCCGCAAGTGCGTAAAGCTCAGGCAGATTTAGCCGTAGAGGCTGGCATAGAGGGCTTTTGTTATTATCATTATTGGTTTGGTCGCGGTAAGCAAGAATTAGAGTTACCTTTTAATGAGGTCGTTAAAACACATGAACCAGATTTCCCATTCTGTTTATGCTGGGCAAATGAATCATGGCATAGTAAATTCTGGGATAAACAAGGTAGCGCATACTCTAAAAAGGTGCTTATTGAGCAACGATATTATGGTCACGAGGATAATGTGGCCCATTTTTATTCGTTGCTGCCTGCTTTTAGGGATAACAGGTATATTCGAGTCAATGGTAAAATCTTATTTATGATATATAAGCCTTTAGATTTCGATAATATCGATGGGTTCATCAATGATTGGCGCACTCTTGCCAAAGAAAACGGCTTAAACGATTTCTATTTTGTAGGCCAGATAGCGCCTAAAACAAAAGTAAATATCAGTATAGAAATAGACCAAGTATTGTCATATGGATTTGATGCGGTTAATATTGTTAGGTTATGGAATGCATTATATGATCTTCCTAAGGTAAAAAAGGTTATTAATCTGATAAATCGAAAGATCCTTAGGATGCCCAATGTTTGTAGTTATAAAATGATATATCCCTATTTAATAGGATCTGAAGAAAAGGCAGATAATGTGTATCCAACGATAATTCCAAATTGGGATCATACGCCACGGAGTGGTGTAAATGGATATGTGTTAACCGGATCGACACCTGAGCTATTTGGAAATCATATTAAGCAGGTTCTGGATTGTGTAAATAAAAAAAATGATGACAATAAAATAGTGTTTCTTAAATCATGGAATGAATGGGGTGAAGGTAATTATATGGAACCGGATTTACTATATGGAAAGCAATATATAAAAGCTTTGAAAAATATAACGAATACATATTGATAAATATGAGTATATTATATGTGGTTTAAGCCTTTGGATATTGCTCTATGGAAATATAAAAAGATATTCTGTAGCATGGTGTTTGGTGAATGATGTATTTATGATTTAATTTAGCCATAATTTGTTGATGCAGACATTTAGTAAATTATGCATTATGTAATAAAGATAGTAACAAATAATGATATATTTGCTTTTCCTTTTAGTATCATGTGTATATTTCTCATATCTTAGACAATATCGTAGGATATCGTCATTTCAAAGATTTCTTTTATACTCTTTGCCATTTGTTTTATTTTGGGGTTTATTAATTGGAGGCCAGTATGGGGTTGGTACTGATTATTTTTCATATATAAGATATTTTTCAGGCTCAGACTTAAGTTATTTCGAAAGTAAAGGCGATATATTTTTTGCTAGGTTTATACAGTTCTGTAATGCTATTGGGATATGGGGCCAAGGAGTATTTTTTGTTTTATCGATTATATCTGTACTGATATTACTATATGTTATACATAATATTATCGGTAGTAAATATGCATTCTTATTCCTGTTTATATTTATAGTATTTTCCGGAACATTTCATAATCAGATGAATGGTGTTCGTCAATATAGTGCCGTGTATCTATTTACATTGGGAGTGTGTTTTTGGGTACAAAGAAGGTATATATTGGCTATTATTTTTTTCTCTATTATGAGTTTTGTACATTCTTCTTCTATTGCTGTATTATTAATATTCTTTTTTCTTAATAGCGCATGGCATTTTATAGAGGAGAGACGTATCTTGGCATTAATAGTGATCGCCGCATTTTTTATTAGCATGCTAAATTTGAATGTGTTACTACAAAAGGTGATGCCTTTTTTTGGTCAATATGAAGTCTATTATAATAGTGGTCGTATTGAGGGTGAGCAAGTCAGTAAATTGGTTATGGTTACCAAATACATATATATACCTATAATATTATATTCAATATATTTATTGCCCAGAATGCATTTGACTAGTATGCAGAAAAGGTATTTTGTGTTAGGAGTCTGCGGATATGCATTTAAAATATCGATATTGTCATTGTTTATTGTTAATAGAATGGGACAGTATTTTGAGATACTAATGTGTGTACCTATAGTTTTTCTTCTTATATATATTAAGCAGTGCGGTAAACGATATACGTATTTATATTTGTTGTTACTTTTATTTTTCATAGCTCCATATGCATTGAAAGTGACAATCTTTGCAACGGGAGAATATTCGTATAGTTCATTCTTTCTATTGTAGTTTTATTATGAGGAAAAAAATATTATTTATAGCGCCGGCCTCAATCCCTGTTTTTGGCGCAGAGGCTATAGTGAATGTGAAATTATTGTCAGTCCTAATTGATGCGGGTTATGATATAGATGTTGTGTCGAAGAAGAATAAATGGATTAATTATCCAGAGTCAGATTTCTCCATATCAGAGAGGTTGAACTCAATTAATATTATTGAGGTAGATAATCGTATAGACGTTGTTACTTTGTATCAACATTTTATGTCATTTATTACTTTTGGCGTTGTTTATAGAGGCTCGCATTGGGCATATAAAGCTTTGCTCTATATTCGTAAACATATGGACGTTTCATTGTATGATGCTGTAATTACAAAGAATGGGCCTTCGGAATTAGTGGGGTATTGGCTTAAGAAACACACAAGGTTGAAATGGATTGCTACATGGAATGATCCATTCCCTAAGAATTGTTATCCACATCCATATGGCAGTGGCCCAGTAAGACAGCCATGGTATATGAAAAAACTGATAACAATAATGCGAGATTGGGCTGATTATAGTGTAATACCATCGGATAGATTATGCCATTATATGGATAAGTATGTACATTTTCATCAAGATAGAATACGGATTGTCCCTCATGTTGCATTGACTGATAAACCTCATAACAAACGAGTTGATGGAAAGCTAAGAATGTTAGTATCTGGAAATAATAGAAGCCCACGTGACCCGAGGTTGCTTCTAAATGCATTTATGCGAGTTGTTAGTACATCCGTATTGGATGCCGAATTGGTTTTTGTCGGCAGTGTAGATGATGATATAAAGTCATTAATTATAGCATTAAAAGCTAATAGTTATATTAAAATACTGCCGGCAGTTTCATATGAGGAGAGTATGGATATGCTAAAAGATTATGATTTGGCTATATTGATAGAGGCGCCTTGTGATGAAGGTATTTTCTTACCTACTAAAATTGTAGATTTTATGCAGGTGCGAATACCTGTGTTTGCGATAAGTCCTAAAGTTGGAATCCTCAATGATTTATATAAAAAAGGCAATATTGGATATTTTGCAGATTGTACAGATGAACAAGCTATAGAAAACGAGCTTAAAAAGATTATTAGTGATTATAATATTAAGTTATACTCCTCAAATTTGCCAAAATCTTGTGAACCTTGTGATGTTGTAAAAGCATATAATGAGATGATATATTAAGTAATTAATATACATAGAATTATTAGTATGGAGAAAAGAGTGTCTGTAATCATTCCTACATATAGACCCGGAGAATATATAGTAGAATGTGTCGATAGTGTTGTAACCCAAGATTATAATGGATTAATAGAGATAATATTGGTGTTAAATGGTCCTAAAGATCCATATTGGAGTATTCTGTCGGATTTAGTCGAGAAATATTCTAATGTTAGTATATATTATAATGAAGTAGGAAATGTTTCTATGGCTCGAAATATTGGGATCCAGTATGCAACCGGGGACTATGTGATTTTTATTGATGATGACGATTATGTTAATTCGAATTATATTTCAAGCCTAGTTGCTGATTATGATGATAATAGTGTTGTTATTGCCAGAGTATATAATTTTATAAAAGACAAGTATGAGAAAGATTATTTAAGTATACCTTTCAATAAATCTTGTAAAAAACAGACAATTTTACAGGCTAAGGCTTCGATGAATTCTGTTTGTGGGAAGTTAATGCCGTTAAAACATCTTAGTAATATCAGATTTGATTCATCAATATCAATAGGAGAAGATGCCTATTTTATGTTTCAACTATCTGCAAGTATAAAATCTGTCATATTATCGAATAACGCAATATATTATAGGCGTATAAGAGGTGATTCGGTATCTCATAAATCTTATCCATTTAAGATGGTATTAAAGAATCGAACTATGCTATTAAAAAGATATACGGTATATTACATTCATCATATTAGGGATATCAATATGTTGTTTTATATAAATAGGGTATTGTCTATAATCAAGAGTACATATAAGATTTTATAAACATGAGAATATTATTCTTAACCGATAATTACCCACCTGAAGTTAATGCACCTGCATCCAGGACTTATGATCATGTTCGGGTATGGCATAATGCCGGGCACGAAATAACAGTAATTACATGTGCGCCCAATTTTCCCAAAGGGAAGGTATATGACGGATATAAAAACAAATTATATTCTGTTGAGGAGGATTTGGAAATAAAAGTAGTGCGGGTATGGTCGTATATTGCCGAAAATAAAGGATTCGTAAAGAGAACGTTGGATTATATAAGCTATTCAGTGACTTCGTTTCTTGCTGGATTATTCCAAAAGGCCGATATTATTATTGCGACCTCTCCACAGTTTTTTACGGCTTTAAGTGGTAGGACGTTATCATTTTGGAGACGTAAACCATGGATAATGGAGGTTAGGGATTTGTGGCCCGAGTCTATCAAGACTGTAGGGGCAATGAATGACAATATCTTTATACGATATTTCGAGTGGGAGGAAAAGCGCTGTTATAGGTCTGCCTCAAGGATAGTCGTTGTAACAGACTCGTTTAAGAGGACTCTTGTCGCTCGAGGAATCCCAGAAGAAAAAATTGCGGTAATAAAAAATGGAGTTGACCGGGAGTTGTTCAAGCCGGTTCCGAAAGATACCGGATTGATAAGAGATTTGCATCTCGAAGGCAAACGTATTATCGGATATATTGGGACTCACGGTATGGCCCATAAACTGGATTTTATACTTCGATGTGCGAAACATATGGAAGGAAAGAATAATTATCATTTCCTTTTTGTCGGGTCCGGTGCAGAGAAGAACGCTCTTGTTCGATTAAAGGATGAGTTGCAAATAAGTAATGTCACGATGTTGGATCCGGTACCAAAAAATGAAGTTGGCCGGTATATATCTATTTTGGATCTTGCTCTTATAAACTTGAGAAAATCTCCATTGTTTAAAACTGTTATTCCTTCCAAGATATTTGAAAATGCGGGTATGGAAATACCTATTATTATGGGGGTCGAAGGTGAGGCAGGAGATATAATAGAGCATTATGGAGCCGGAATGGTGTTTGAACCTGAGAACGAGGGTGATTTTAATGCGAAATTGACTTTGCTGTTGGAAGATTCATCTTTATATGCAAAATGTAAAGAAGGATGTCGTAAATTAGCGGATGATTTTGATCGGCGACGATTAGCAATGAATATGTTGAATGTAATAGAAGATACGTATTGTAAAAGTTTAAATAGATGAAAAAAATTATGCTTGTATTCGGGACTCGTCCCGAAGCAATAAAGATGGCTCCGCTCGTAAAGGAGTTTCAGAAACATATCGATGATTTTGAAACTGTTGTATGTGTGACTGGTCAACACAGGGAGATGCTGGATCAGGTCTTGACAATATTTGATATCAAACCGGACTATGATCTCAATATCATGAAGCAGGGCCAGGATCTGTATGACGTTACATCTCGTGTGCTTTTAGGCCTGCGGGATGTCTTGAAGGAGGCTCAGCCTGATGTAGTTTTAGTGCATGGAGATACGACTACGTCGACTGCGGCAGCATTGGCTGCGTTTTATCAGCAGATTCCTGTTGGGCATGTTGAAGCTGGGCTTCGTACGCACAATATATACTCGCCATGGCCCGAGGAGATGAATCGTCAGATTACGGGTCGTATAGCAACATATCACTTTGCTCCAACGGCATTGAGTCGAGAGAACTTGCTTAAGGAGAATGTCGCCGATAGTAATATTACTGTAACTGGTAACACTGTGATTGATGCTTTGTATATGGTTGTCGATAAAATAAAGAAAGATACGTCTCTTGATTCGACATTGTGCATGGAATTGAAAAATGCCGGGTATGACGTGACGCGGTTGGGTAATGGCCGTAAGATGGTGCTTATAACCGGACACCGACGAGAAAACTTTGGAGACGGATTTATACACATGTGTCAAGCTATAAAGACATTGACTAATAAATATCTTGATGTTGATTTTGTTTACCCTATGCATTTGAACCCCAATGTGCGTAAACCTATTCATACTGTCTTTGGAGAGGATTTGTCTAACTTAGGGAATATGTTTTTTATAGAGCCTTTGGAGTATTTGTCGTTTGTTTATCTGATGGAAAAATCCACCATTGTGTTGACAGACAGTGGCGGCATTCAGGAGGAGGCTCCGGGTCTTGGTAAACCTGTCCTTGTCATGCGTGATACGACAGAGCGCCCAGAGGCGTTGACTGCCGGAACGGTCAAACTTGTAGGTACTGACTTTGATAAGATTGTGGGCGAGGTATCTGAATTATTGGATAATGTTGAATATTATGACAGAATGAGTAAGGCTGTAAATCCATATGGAGACGGCCGTGCTTGTGAGAGAATAGTAAATGTACTTAAAAAATAAATAATATGAAAGCTTGTTTTATGGGCTTGGGCTATATAGGCCTGCCGACGGCTATAATTGCCGCAAAACATGGAGTTAATGTTATTGGTGTTGATATCAACCCTTCAGTCGTTGAACAAACCAATGCTGGGCATCTTCATATTATCGAACCGGGAATGGAGGACATGCTCAAGGATGTTATTACATCAGGACAGCTGCATGCGTCAACGACCCCGGAAGAGTCAGATGCGTATTTTATGGTTGTACCGACACCATTTAAGGGTAATCATGAACCTGACGTTAGCTATGTTGAGGCTGCAACTCGTGCCGTTATTCCATATTTAAAGCCGGGGGATTTATATGTGATTGAGTCTACCTCACCCATTGGGACAACGGAAAAGATGGCAGAGATAATTTTTACCGAGCGCCCTGAGTTGAAAGGAAAAATTTATATTGCGTATTGTCCAGAACGAGTACTCCCTGGCAATGTGATTTATGAGTTGGTTCATAATGATCGTGTTATTGGAGGGTTGAATGCGGAATCGACAGATAGGGCTATTGAGTTTTATTCCCAGTTTGTAAAGGGGACATTGCATAAAACAAATGCTCGGACGGCAGAGATGTGCAAGTTAACTGAGAATTCGTCTCGGGATGTTCAGATCGCTTTTGCCAATGAGTTGTCGTTGATCTGTGATAAAGCTGGTATTAATGTTTGGGAGTTGATTCGTTTGGCAAACAAACATCCGCGCGTTAATATATTGCAACCGGGGTGTGGTGTTGGTGGTCATTGTATAGCTGTTGATCCGTATTTTATTACGGCTGATTTCCCTATGGAGTCTAAAATAATTGCTACTGCACGAGAGATTAACAATTATAAAGCATTCTGGTGTGCAGAGAAGGTTAAAAATGCGATGTTGAAGTTCGAACTCGATAAACACCGTAAGCCAGTAGTGGCAATGATGGGACTGGCATTCAAACCTAATATTGACGATTTGCGCGAGTCTCCGGCAAAGTATATTGTTACGAAGGTGATGCAAGGATTTAATAATGCTGAAATATTGGTTGTTGAGCCGAATGTAAAGGAGCACAACATTTTTAAATTGACAGATTATAAGGAGGCTTATGATCGAGCCGATATTGTGGCGTTCCTGACGGCCCATGATCCGTTTAAGACTTTGCCGTGGCGTGATGACAAGGTGATACTTGATTTCTGTGGAATATTTAAGAAGTAGTAATTTTTCAGTATGTATAAAAAAGACGGAAGACTAAATTCTTCCGTCTTTTTTATACATATATGATCATATAATTATTTTTGGTAATGATGCCAAAATTGGTTGGTGGCATATAATGCAACCGAC
>ULUO01035059.1_pt1 | contig 15458 bp, 10 predicted proteins | sample 1958611 | NCBI WGS metagenome assembly ULUO01 (sample SAMEA4835762, study PRJEB28245) | human gut metagenome | biome: gut microbiome; material: fecal sample | place: Denmark | collected 2008
CATTACTTGGGTGGGCGTTTGCTTTTCCTGAAACTTCTCCCGGCACAAAAGATTATGTAGAGGATATGTCTTTTGTACCATTTGGATATTTTATTATGTTCGCATGGTTAGCTATAATGATAACCGCAATGATTCTGCTTCGAAAAAATAAGGCAAATTTTCTATCTTTTATATTACCTTGGTTCATGGGATTAGTTGCATGTTTGGTAGCAGTGTTTGTAATACTTTGATTTTAACGACTATGAAATCGGAATTTGGAGGGAAAAATTATGAAACTCGATAATTTTGTTGATATGATGACGGGACACTTTAATAACAAAGAGCAGTTTGATAAGATGAAGACAGAAGGAAAAATATATCCTTATGCAGAACACATTAATACAATCTGTAATGGAAAAATTTTGAACCTTCCTAAAGATTTTAATGGTAAATTTGTTGTTGAAGAAAGCTACTATGAGATAAATGGGAAACGCAATGCTTCCCCACATCTTTTTCTTATTACAGAGATAGAGGATGAAATTGTATTGTATTCTTATGAAATACCTAAAGGAGAAGATAAGAGTACATTTTCATATAGTTCTATGAAAAATGTTGATTACACCGAATTGAAAAAATCCGAAAAGTTTACCCCAGCAATCTACCATGAAAAGGATGAAATCTGGGAAGGAGGCAGTACAAGCCAGTTCTCTCCGGTAATGACATTTAAGCTTTGGGAAAAGTTTTCTGACAGTTGCCTGGAAGTATCTGAAAGCATGGAAGTTAATGGAAAGAAAACTTTTGGATATGACGAGCCAATTATTTATAAGCGAGTATAACTTAATAGTGGAATATGGCGATAAATTCCAGTTTATGAGGATAAAAGATGGAACTTAGAGAATACAAGTCAACTGACTGTGAGCAGATGGCGCAATTGTTCTACAATACGGTACATAGCGTAAATGTAAAGGATTATACAGAAGAACAGTTAAATGCATGTGCAACCGGTAGCGTAGATTTACAAGAATGGAACCACTCTTTTTTAAATCATAAAACAGTGCAGTGGAGGATGATGAGGTTGTTGGATTTGGAGACATTGATCAATCTGGCTGTCTGGCTAGGCTGTATGTCCATATAAATTATCAGGGGATGTGAATTACACTTAAAAACTATGTGATGGAGAAGAAAACTTCTAGCGGCTTTTCTGATAAAAGTTCAGGAGGTAATGAATAAAGGGATTTAATATGATAAAAATTGTGTGGTCAATAAACGATATAAATAAATATCAAACAGGAAATTTGCTGGATGGTGAAGTAAAGATAGAAACACCGCAGAGTGTTGGTGAACTGATGAAAAAAGCAGTGCCAATTGCTGTAATTTTATGTGTTATCCTTTTTATTGCTATGCTTTGTAAAACGATAATATGCAAGACCGTTGTAATCTCGCCAATATTTATTCTGGTCGGATTTGCTTTCGGTTTTTTACTGTTAATAATTCATGAGTGGTTACATGGAATTGTTTATCCTAAGGAAGCAGATGTAACAATAGGCAGAATAAAAGGAAAGGCAACATTTGTTGCATTAGCATCATATCCATTGAGGCGAGATCGGTTTATATTGATGTGCCTGTTGCCATTTGTTCTTGGGTTAGTTCCATTTATATTATTTATAATTAGTCCTGCTGAATTTAGAGTATTAAATGGATTGAATTTTGGCATGGCATGTATGGGGATGATTTCGCCATTCCCAGATGTGTTTAATGTCCTTGTCGTTCTAAGAAATTCTGAAAAAAGCGATTTAATAATGTTCTACAAGAATGATATGTATAAGATTTCTTAAATTTTTGTTTGGAAAAATGCTTAATTATTCAAGTGAAAACATATAGCAATTAATACGGGAAAGAAAAATCGAGATTTGGAGAGGTATTGTTTATGAAGATTGAATATAGAAAAGCAGATATTACGGATGCAGAATTGCTAATAGATATTTATAATTTTGCATTTTATAGTGATTATATTAAATATGGTGAATGTCCGGCGTATGGAAAGACTAAAGAGATGATGGTCGGGGCGTGGTTAATTGGTTTTTGAGCAACTCCATTATATCACAAGCCGTGAAAACAATATGACAGCCAAAGGCATGGTTATGATACAGAACAAGGTAGTAAATACATTTAAAAGACCGGAGTATGCAGCATCTTTGTTATATACCTGAGCCATCTGGGTGATTGTTGAAGCGGATGGTGTGATGGAGGCAAGGAATACTATGAGGAGTAAAGTTCTTCCTTCTGGAATAAGGGCATATACATGACTTACATACATTATAAGCAGTAAAACAGCAGGCCAGATGACGAGCCTGATGGCAGAGAAAATGTATAGTTTTGCGTTTTTCAGGCTGTCGCGGATCGGCGAATCAGCCATCAGCATGCCAGTTACTATCATGCTGAGAGGTGCAAGCATATTTCCTATGTCTTTTACCGGTGTGAGTATGACAGATGGCAGTTTTATATGGCAGAAAAAGAGCAGGAGTCCGGCTATTATGGCTATTACATTTATATTGGTTATTATCTTTTTCCATTCCATATGTGGCTTTTCGGCGAGCATGGTGCTGCAGTGTGTCCAGAGAAATATCAGCTGTACAGACATAAATGCACATGAATACAGTACATAGTCGGTACCCAGCATAGCATTTACAAGTGGGATTATCATATTTCCCGAGTTGGAATACATGACAGTGGCACATTCAACTGTATTCCAATGCCAGAGTTTCCTTCCGATATTTATAAAAATCAATAGAAGAATATGTATAATGGTTGCAAGAACAGCGGAAAATAATAGTCCCTGCAGTTTTTCTTTTGTAAAGCCAATTTCAAATGAATTTATTATGGCGCAGGGCATCACCAGATATACCACAATGATAGACAGGATCCTGCATATTGATTACCTCTTTTCGCTCCTGTATTATAATCCCATTTTACAAAAAAAGGAATATACCACAATGGGTGGCTTGTCAAAAATAAAAGAATGCGATAGAATATGTGCAATTTACAGGAATTTGTTTAGTTGGATTTAGAACAAGGAGAGATGACAAGCTATGCATTCACAGAAAATCCATAACAAAAAACTCATATTGCCGGTTCTCATTTTCCTGGCAGGTTGTCTGGCCTTGGCAGCAGTTTTATATCATTCATACAGAACAAATTTAAAACATATGCGGGCTGTCACAGAACTTAATGCCACAACCTATGCAGAACGGTTGCAGAATGATATGAACCGTGGCGTTGCGATTACAGATACACTTGAGGAAATAGTACTCAGTGAAAATGGAAAAATTGATAATTTTCAAAAAGTTGCAGGAAATCTGATGACAGATTTTGTTCAGAGCATACAGATTGCACCTAATGGTGTTGTTACAGATATATATCCGGAGGCGGGAAATGAAGCGGGAAAGATAGATTTGATCCACGATGAAAGTCGTGGAGAGATATGCCGTTACGGGAGAGATAAAAATATAGTTACTATGCAGGGCCCGTTTGACTTAAAACAAGGAGGCCGGGGCATTGCAATCAGAAATCCCGTATATCTGGAGTGCCCGGATGGAACCTCTGCGTTCTGGGGATTCACTATTGTAATTATCCGTATTCCGGAGGTATTTGAGAAATCGGTTCAGTCACTTACCCAATTTGGTTATGATTACTGTCTGACAAAGACAGTTTCTCCTTTGTCGGATGATACAGAGGTGGTATCGGCATCAGGTAATATTTTGAAGGAGCCGATTACATTTGAGTTTGAATTTTGTGGCAGCACATTTGGCTTAGAGGTAATGCCAACTGATGGTTGGAACCACGGATGGAACATACTTCCGCAGCTCGTTTTTGGAATTTGTATTATTTTGCTTTTAACGGGATTAACGGTGATCGTTCTTGTGGTTGAGAGACATCGTGAGATATTAAAAAAAATGGCGATAACAGATCCGTTAACCGGTCTTTTGAACCGCAAAGGTTTTGATGAGCAGCTTGAAAAGGTGATACAGGACGGTCATTGTATTCATTGTGTGGGCGCACAGATGGATATTGATGATTTTAAATTTATAAATGACATGTATGGACACGTCGTTGGTGATACCGCACTGAAAAGTCTTGCACAGGACATGAAAGATAATTTTGGTGTAAATGCCATTCTATGCAGAAATGGCGGCGATGAGTTTTCTGTTATCTTGATCGGAACAACAGAGGAAGAGGCAAAGAGTATAATAGAGAGTTTTACCCTTAAGCCAAGGTATATAACATATAATGGTGAAGAGCATCCTTTTTATATTTCTCTTGGGTACGCAGAATATCCGAAGGACTGTGACGATGTTTTGGAGCTTATCAGATGCGCAGATATGGCACTTTATGCGGTAAAACTACATGGGAAGCATAGTTGCAGTCCTTATCGCAGTGATTATAAGATACAGCACAGAAGTCAGCTTGGGTTTGCACTTCAGGATGTGTCAAAAAATCTTCCGGGAGCTTTCCTGATATATATAGCTGATCCGGAGGATGATCGTATTTTATTTGCAAATCGTGAATTGATTGAGTTTGCAGGCTGCAAGGATTTCGATGATTTTCTGGATTATACCGGGCAGCGGTTCAAGAATCTTATTCACCCGGATGAACGGGATTCTGTGGAGACCAGTATCTGGAAACAGATTGATGCAAAGACCAGTGGAAATAATGATTATGTAAGATTCCATTTTGCAAAAAAAGATGGATCCTACCGCCCTGTTCTTGATCATGGAAGAATTGTAGAAAACCGTTACTATGGAAATGTGTTCTATGTTCTTATCATGGACTGTGCTTTGGTTGAATCTTTTTATGATGGCTTTTCCAGATAGAGTAAGTCATCAGCAGAAACAGTTATTGGAGAACCGATTTTCTCATGAAGATACAGGTATATCCTATGTGATATATGAGATATAGAAAACAATACAATATAAAAATAATCATCAGGCAGTCTTATAACGGGACTGCCTGTTTTTTCGTGAATTTTACAAAAGAAATATACAACTCTTGCAATCTTTACGGAAGTGTGATAGCAGGCACAGGCAGGCATATCTATAATAAATACAGAAATGAAGTGAGACCACCTCAAGGAGCAGGTGAGTCCGCTTCATATGTATAAGGAGCAGGCAGCCGGAGATGAAAGAGACAGAGAGAAAAGACAAAACGACAGGGAAAACGGATGAAAAAGCAGGTGGGCATCTTGTTTTATTTGTGAGAAGAAATGCAGTATATATCGCGGTTTTCCTGATTGGAGCAGCCTTTCTTCTGGCGGCAGGTTCATTTGACTGGGATCGGATCAACAGCTATACAATGTACAATAACGACAGCAGGACATTCGTAAGAGGGCGGGTAGTATCTGTCGATAATGAACGGCTGGAGACAGATCCATATGATCATTCCAGATATCTTGGGGAACAGGAGCTTACAGTTCTGATTCTGGATGGGGAGCAGAAAGGCGACAAAGTATCGATTGATAATTATTTGTCACAGACACATAACATCTATGTAAACGCGAATCAGAAAATAATCGTATGTGCAGATATGCCGGAGGAAGCAGCTCCCTACTACACAGTATTCAATTATGACAGGTGCCTGCCACTTGGCATCCTTGTGGTGGTATTTGCCGCGGTAATGTTGTTTGTGGGAAAAGGAAAAGGCTTACGGGCATTAGCCGGTGTCGTTTTTACACTTCTTCTGGTAGTACTGTTTATGGTTCAGGCGATCTACCACGGATTTCCTCCTGTAATTGTCTCAATCCTGACCATATTAACAGGAACAGCAGTCAGCCTGTTGTTGTTAAATGGCTGCAGCAGACGGACGGCTGTATCCGCACTTGCTACTGTACTTGGAGTTGCAGTAACAGGAATTATTTTTTACATAAGTTCAAAATTCTTACATCTTACAGGATTCAACAGTGACAATGCAGAAGAACTTCTGGTCATTCAGGGAGCGACAGGACTCTCGGTTCGTTCACTTCTGATCGCAGGCGTTCTGGTATCTTCCCTTGGAGCAGGCTGTGTATTTGCAAAGAGCAGAAAGAATAAACAGTAAGTGTCAGTTATACAGAAAAATATAAGAATCCCGTTTGGCGTATGCCAGGCGGGATTCTTGTGGTATAATAAACATAAAATTACTTGCTTGTATATTTTGAGAGGGAGGTATGTATGATGTGTTATACAATTGAAGAAATCAAAGATAAAACAATACCAATTGCAAAGAAACATGGCATGTATTGTAAGAATGGGTGAAATAAGATACAGAAAAAGACTGTTGTTTGAATAATTCAAATAACAGTTTTTTTCGATTTTAAAACAGTCGGGAAAATGATGAGAATGTCGTATTTTTTATATTGTAAAAATAGAATTCATACTATCATACATTCATAAATTGAAGAACGAAATCATAATTTCTGTCAAAAAGAATGAGACAGAAAATACATATGCAGAGAGCCGGAAAACAGCTGCATAAGGAAGATAAAACAAACGGATAAAATCAGGAAAAGGAGTATGATGGATATGAAGAATCAGGTAGTATTGGATTGGAATCAGTATGTAGCACTTGCAAGACAGACAGTAGCAGAAGGTTGTGTTCTGCTTGAGAATAAAGATCAGGCACTTCCGCTTGTAAAAGATGAGAAGGTGGCAGTATTTGGAAGAATCCAGAATCACTATTATAAGAGCGGAACCGGTTCAGGAGGAATGGTAAATGTATCAAAGGTCTATGGAATCGTAGATGGTCTGCGTGAGAGTGGTCAGGTCATTCTGGATGAGGAGCTGATCAGGATCTATCAGGACTGGGAAGAGACACATCCATTTAACGAAGGCGAAGGCTGGGGAAATGAACCATGGTGTCAGGAAGAAATGGAGCTGACCGATGAGGTTGTGGAAGCAGCCGGTAAGAGATCAGAGACAGCTATCGTGATCATCGGACGTACAGCAGGCGAGGATAAAGATGCAAGTGATACCAAGGGTTCTTATCAGCTTACAGATGTGGAAGAAGACCTGCTCACAAAAGTAAGAAAGAACTTTGATAAGATGATCGTTTTATTAAATGTCGGTGGTCTGCTCGATATGAGTTTTACAGACCGTTACCAGCCGGAAGCTGTTATGTATGTATGGCAGGGCGGCATGGTTGGCGGACTTGGAACAGCAGATGTATTAACAGGAGCAGTTTCACCATCCGGTCATCTGACAGACACGATCGCATATAAAGTTGCTGATTATCCTTCTACACCATATTTTGGTGATCCGGATAAGAATTATTACAGTGAAGATATCTATGTCGGATATCGTTATTTTGAGACTTTCGCAAAGGATAGCGTCAGATATCCGTTTGGATATGGCCTGTCCTATACAACATTTGAAAAGTCAGTCGTTGTATTTGCAAATGAGCCGGAGAAACAGCAGTTTACACTTCATGTAACTGTTTCAAATGTCGGTTTAAAGAAAGGAAAAGATGTTGTTCAGATCTATGCGGAAGCTCCGCAGGGTAAGCTTGGAAAAGCAGATAAGGTTCTTGTCGGATTTGCAAAGACGAAGGAGCTTGCACCGGGTGAATCCGAAGAAGTAGAGATCACTGTTCCATACAGCCGCTTTGCATCCTATGACGACTCCGGTATTACAGGACATGCTTATGCATTTGTATTAGAAGCAGGCACATATCATGTATTTGCCGGCGAAAATGTCAGAAGTGCAGAATGTGCAGGCGCGTTTGAGCTTGCAGATGGTCTTGTGATCGAACAGCTTTGCTCTGCACTTGCTCCGGTAGAAGCGTTTGACAGAATGAAGGCAGCAGAGACAGAGAACGGATATCAGGTCATGATGGAAGCAGCACCACATCATGCATCAAACGAGAAGCAGAGAAGACAGGATCATCTTCCGCAGGAGATCCGTCAGACGATGGGTATGCATACATTATCCGATGTGGCAGATGGTTCGATCGGAATGGATAAATTTATTTCAGAATTGACAGACGATGACCTTACTTGTATCATTCGAGGAGAAGGCATGGGAAGTTCACTTGTAACACCGGGAACGGCAGCAGCATTTGGAGGTGTATCTAAGTCGCTGATCAACCGTCATGGAATCCCTTCTGTATGCTGCAGTGATGGACCGTCCGGTATGCGGTTAGATTGTGGTGTGAAAGCATTCAGCCTGCCAAATGGAACGATCATCGGATGTACATTTAATACGGAGCTTGTAAAAGAGCTTTATACCTGTACCGGTTATGAGATGATCGCACAGAAGGTGGATTGTTTACTTGGACCTGGTATGAATATTCACCGTCATCCGTTAAATGGAAGAAACTTTGAATATTTCTCAGAAGATCCATATGTGACAGGATGCTTTGCCGGTGCGATGTTAGAAGGTCTGCATGCAGCAGGTGTAACAGGGGCAGCCAAGCATTTCTGTGCAAATAATCAGGAGATGAGACGACATTTTGCAGATCCTATTGTATCAGAACGTGCACTTCGGGAGATCTATCTGAAAGGTTTTGAGATGATCGTAAGAAGCGGTGTCTGCGATGCGATCATGACGACATACGGACCGGTAAACGGAGTATGGACAGCCGGAAATTATGATCTCTGTACGACAATCCTCAGAGAAGAATGGGGATTTAAAGGTATCGTTATGACTGACTGGTGGGCATCCATCAATGAGCGTGGACAGGAGCCGGATAAGATTAATTTTGCGGCAATGGCACGTGCGCAGAATGATATCTATATGGTATGTCCGGATGGATCAACAAATGCCAGCGGAGACAATACAGCCGCAGCACTCGTAGATGGACGACTGAAGCGTGCGGAGCTTCAGAGAAATGCAGCGAACATCTGTGGCTTTGTACTCGATACAGAAGCAATGCGAAGAGCAATGGGCTGCCCGACAGAGGTATCGATCATCAATCGTCCGGCGGAACCGGATGATGTTGATCTGTCAGAGGTTGAATTTGTCAGATTAGATGGCGACTATGAATTACGACTTGATACCAAGGAGTCGAAGGCCGGTGTAAATTATGTTCTTCCATTTGATGTACAGAAAAAAGGAATTTATGAGATTGAACTGATCGGAAGCTCCGATCTTTCAGAACTTGCCCAAATGCCATGTACGTTGTATTATACCAATATACCGATCCTCAGTTTCACATTCCATGGAACAAATGGGGAAGACATGGTTATCAAAAAAGAATTTGATCTGCATACCAGATTTTCAGTTATGCGTCTGAATGTCGGTAAAAATGGTCTTCATTTAAAACAGATCCGATTCAGATATTTAAGGGAGGGCAAAATTTGGAATTAAATATTTTACTGAAGATAGCAATTATCTTTCTGTTTTTTACAGCCGTTGATATATGCGGACATTTCATCTTTAAGACAAAGAGAAATGTCCCGGAATGGCTGCTCACGATAGGGGTAGTTCTGGCTTTTGCCGGGACTACCTTTCTTGGCGTACGCAGTTATTTCGATGATACAGATACAAATGAGCAGGGTATCTATATGGCATATTGCTATATAATGGATGGCAATTCAGACCAGGCAGTCCGGATTCTGAATGATATATCAGGCAGTTCGGAGGAAAAAGAGGTGCTTGGTGCAGCCTGTGATACGATGAATGGCGATTATATCAATGGGTATTTCAAAACCCAGGAGCTATTAGAACGAAAAGGGATCAGCAAGGCTGGCAAAACCTGCCTGACGAAGCTTGATACTTATTGCTCCGAAAAGCTTGGTATGACAGATGGTGGAACAGAGGCATATACGGATTATGAAGCATATCTTTCGGATCTGGAAAAGCAAGGTGCGGTGGAGAAAGCTACATATAAAAGCGGATCCGATGATGTACAGGAAAAGAAGACGGCAGGACAGGAGTTTTTTTCTGCTTTAGAAGAGTATGTGGATGAACGGCATTTCACCAGAAAAGAAAAGCGCAAATATGAAAAGGCGTATGAGCTTGACAACAAGATCCATGGAGTGGCTGTTTCGGAGCTTACAGAGGATGATATCAAGGACCTGAAACATACCTATGGAGAAACAGAGGAGATCCTTCGCAGGGAGGTCAGCTTTTATGTTTATCAACAGGATTATGATAAGGCGAAGGAAAAAGCATCGGAATTGAACCGACAATTTAAAAGTCCGGAGAATACGGTTATTTATACGGATGTGATCGCCGAAGAGGTTTACCGTAACAACATGGATAAAAACTATACAGAGGCTTCCTTTGATATGAAGGATGAGGAGATCAGAAAGCTGGTGAAACAGGCAGAACGTACGAAGGAAAAAGCACAGAAGCTGATTGATGAAGAGGGCTATGAAGGAAAGCATGCGGATGAGATCAATGAATTATTAGAAGAGGCAGATGAAAGTTACAAGGAAGCATGTAATGTTCCGATCAAGCGTGCGGCAAATTATATTCTGGTACAGATACCACGACATGGCGATGATACCGGCTTTTATGAACTGCAGCTGTCGAAGCTGTACCTTGCAATGGATGACCGGGATACTGCAAATGAACATCTGCATCAGATAATTGATAATAGTGCAGCGATCAGCGATCAGTCCTCTTTGAAGGATTCGATCGATGAGGTTGTTACCCAGTATAATCAGATATCCAATGATGCATACAATCCGGAGCTGAATGCAGCTGTGACTGATCTGGTGGACAAACAGAGTGCACAGGTTGTTCCGGTGTCAGAGGATACCATTAATGGTTCATTTAATTCTTATGTATCAACGACTTTGAAATATGACAGGATCAGTATTCATATCAGCCGGATCGATACAACAGATTATCCTGCTATCCGTGCTTACATCAATATTAACGGAACAAAGGATTCCAAGGAAGAGCTGGCAGACCAGTTTACAAAGGAAGACTTTTCAGTGATCGATACACAGTATGAGATAACAGATTTTACCTTACATAGTGGTGCGGAGAGTGAAGGAGCAAGCATCGGTATTGTCATGGATAAGAGTGGAAGCATGGAGGGAGCAGCGCTTGAAAATGCAAAACAGGCAGCGGCAGAAGCAGTCGATCATATAACAGCAGAAAAGATGATGATCATTTCCTATGATAATGAAGCATATCTGGAACAGACCCTGACATCAAAAAGCGGAACCCTGAAGAATTCTATTAATAATATATCAAGTGGTGGTGGAACCAATATTTCGGCTGGTTTAAATCTTGCACTGGATAATCTGGAAAGCGCGAATGGAAGCCGGGCTGTGATCCTGATGTCCGATGGACAGGACGGCGGTTCGGAGGAGGATATGCAGGCGGCAGTTGATCGCGCGGTAGAGCTTGGCATCAGTGTATATACGGTTGGATTTGGTGAGTGTGATGATGCCTATATGCAGGCGATCGCAGAATACACAGGTGGAAAATTTGTAAAGGCAGAGGCATCCACGGAGCTGTCGGATATTTATCTGTATCTGCAGAAATATATTGTCAATAATTACAGCATTGAATATACTGTGACCAGAAATCCGGAAGCAGATCCAAGATTTCTGACGGTTGATATTGCAGAATATAATGCATCAGAGACCAAGGATTATTATATAAATGAAGAAAACAGACCGGAAGATCTGGGGCAGGATGATCTGATCCGGAAGGTAGACGAGAATACACTTGGCATATCATCCGTCACACCGGGGAATGCATCGGAAAAGGATGTAAAGGCAGGTATAACCGTTACCGTAAATGGAGGTGGATTTGCTGATATTGAAAGTGTATTTATCGGAAATACAGCTTTGACGGATATACAGGTAACAGATAGAACAAGTCTGACTGGCGTACTGACCGGAGAACTCACCGCAGGCATTTACGATGTAAAGGTAAGAACAACCGATGGAAGAGTTGTAACCGGAAGTGCTGCTTTCAAGGTATTTAAGGCAGGAACCTCAGAGTCTGTAAGAATAGGAGATATGACGATCACAGCAGATTCGATCGGACAGGTGGCAGATGACAGGCTGGTAGCCAGTGGTAATGTTATGATCAATGGTTTTATGCATTGCTCAGGTGATATGGAGATGATCGTGGCAGATATGGATCCGGAGCTGGAGCTTGTGTCCGGCAAGACGATAAAGGCAGGAGATTCCGGTACAATTCAGGGTGATGGCAAGCTTTATGTCAGTTATACAGAAATGCAGGAAAAAAGCAGCAGATTTGCGGATCTTGTCATGAATGGCAGGGATTATATTGTTGCAGAGTCAGGCTTTTATGCAACGATAGATGAGGAGAAGACATCCTTTGATCAGAACCTTTCAAACATGAATATATCGATCCCATTTATCATGGATATCAAGGCGGCGGAAGTAAAATTATACAGTAACCGCTTGCAGATCGACATTGATTCGATCCGGGTGGATAAAATGATAAAATCAGGAATTAAGTCACTAAAGCATGAAACCGGTGCCAACAAATACAAAAAGACAGAAAAACCACAGGAAAGAGCCAGCTTAAAGGAATTTGGCGTTTCCGATTTCTTTAAGGGCTTTGATATTTCGGCTTCAGTAGCAGTTACAGCAGATGGACTGGAGTTTGGTGGAGAACTGACTTTGTCTCCGGATGATAAGATCAGCTTTGGAATATTTGGAATAAATGAAATGTCGGTCAAGCTGAATTCGCTGGATCCGGAGCATGAATACTGGAAAATTGGCGGTAAGATTGATTTTTCAACATCAATAGGTGCATTTGGTAATACCGGAATTTCCGGCTTTGATGGATATCTGTCATCCTATTACTGGATTCCGGATACAGTTAAGCTTGATGCAAATCTGCGGCCGGGACCAAGAGTCTGCGAGATAATGGAGATCAATAAGGTAGGCGGAGAATTACAGGGTATGAGCACATTGCTGATCGGACTATATGATTCTCTCGTATCTGAAGAGACAAAGAAGATCCTAAATGCCGGAATCGATCAGACGTTATATGATAAGGATATTAAGCTGATCGGAACTGTTGAGGCAGAGGCGGATCTGTTCGGATGCTTTGGCGACGAGAATACCGGAAATCAGTGGATGAAAAAGTTCAGGCAATGGGGCGAGATCGGAAATGCAAAGGGACAGGTTGAGATCAATTTCAGCGAGCCGGAGTTTGCTGTTTCAGCAGAAATGTCATTGCTTGGTGCTGAAAAAGCAAAGGCAGGAGCCAAGATCAACAAGGATGGACTTGATATATCGGCGGCACTCGAGCTTGGAATTTCCGGTTTTGGCTGCGAGGTAAAAGGAAGTGCAGCAGCAAATCTTGGAGGAAACTTCACGGAGCGATATATTAAGATTGGAGTAAATGGAAATGTAGATATGGCGCCGGTGGATGTCCATGCAAAGGGTGACTGCAAGCTCACGATCGATTGGGACAGAGAGTTCAGTAAAGCCAAGGTAACATTAAATTATAAGGCGAATAACGGAAAACAACAGGAAAAATCTATATGGTATGATGAAGATGGAGGTCTGTTCCTGTGGGATAAGATCAGCACATCATCTAATTAAGGGGGCGGTTTAACATGAAGAGAGTAAGGAAAGCAATGTGGAAGCTGTGGACAGGTGTATTATTATTTATAGGGATGATCGTCTGGCTTCCGATACAGGTGTGGGCAGCACAGACAGAAGTCGAGATTGATATGCCGGAGGGTTACAGTAAGGCGGTCTTTTATGTAACCTGGGAAAATTATGAACAGCCTGGAACGATTGTGCTGACTTCACCATCCGGTAAAGTATATAGCAAGAAAAAAACGCCGGATCAGGTTTATGAGGCAAATGGCGAAGCAATCATACATGTCGGAAAAGGAGAAGAAGGTACATGGAAGGCTGCGGTAACCGGAGAAAATCTTGGTGTGGTGGACGTAACGATAGGTGAGGTTCCGGATTCGCTGGCCATCAGTAAATTTGAAATATCAGAAAAAGGAACCGGAAGTGTCAAGGTAAACTATAAGATCACAGACTGCCCGGATGAGCTCTATGTGGAGGTGTTTGCAGATACTGATTCAGAGGGCTTTGACGGAACCTGCGTATATAGTGACAATATGGAAAAATCCGGATCGTTTACATTTGATCTGGATCAGCTTCCGAGCGGAGAATATCATTTTTATATCCGTGTATCCGTAGACGGTGTGTATCAGCGTGCCTATAGTGATGTATTTATCAGCTATCAGAATCCGGAGGATGCAGAGAAGGTTTCCGGGGTAAAGGGTGGAACATATAATGATGGATATTATATTTCATGGAAAGCTTCTAATGAGGAAGCTTATACGGTACGGGTTTATGATGAGGCGCATAATCTGATCAGAGAAGAGGAGCAGGGAACCACGGATTTCTATTATGATGATTTTACAGGTGATGCTTCTAAGGTTTATCTGGCAGTGATAAGAACAGATGAGAATTGCAGGTATGATCTTGTATCGGCAGATACTGCGGTAAAGGCAGATGCTGATGTAGTCTTTGATACAGATGCAGACAGAACAAAGAGCAGCTTCATTCAGGCAACGGTCACGATGCAGGATAAGAATACATTTGATGCATATCTGGGAGATGAGCGGATACTTACGGATGAAAAAGAAAATGGTATGTATCGGGTGAACTTAAAGGATGGAGATAATACGGTGACCTTTGTTATTACGGATCCGGCAGGCAATGCTGTAGAATATTCCAAAGAGATCTATGTGGATACCGTACCACCGCAGTTGTCCATATCCGAGGATGTTGATGGAAAGGTAGTAACCGAAAATACCATTTATCTGAATGGTTATACGGAAGCAGGAGCTTCCCTGACCTTGAATGGCGAACCAGTCGAACTGACACAAAGCTATTTCCATAAAAAAGTGTCACTTGCAAATGGAGAAAATACACTGGAGCTGATCGCAGAGGATGCAGTAGGAAATCAGTCAGTATACAGAGCTGTGGTGACCTATGAAACTGCAAAAACTGTAAAACGTGTATTTGAATATGTGATACTTGGTGGTCTGGTACTGGTATTATTGATCCTTTATATTATTGTATTTGTCAAGGGGCGAAAAAGGAGGAAGCAGTCATGATCGTATATACAATCATTCAGGTGGTCATTACGCTTGCTGCGGCTGGTGTGATCGGTTACAGTATATTTCTGACTGTACAGGTTTCCGGTGACCGGCTGCTGACCATGGACAGTACATTAGGTTATCGGTACGCGGTTGCTTATCGCCAGTGGCAGTTATATGCAGGCATTGCTATTGCGGTATTACTGCTTTTGTGGGTGCTGTATATACTGGCTTGGCATAGATACAGGATGAAACACAGAGAAGAGCGTCTGGCTAAAAAAACAGCGAAAAAAGCGGCAAAAAGGCAGGAAAAACAGAAGAAAAAGACAGATGCAAAGAATCCTCAGACAGCTGCCGATGACACAGTATCAGATAATTATGATGTAAGCATGCAAAGCTATTATCCAAATGGATATGATACAGATAACTGGGGCTAT
>ULUO01069670.1_pt1 | contig 15455 bp, 14 predicted proteins | sample 1958611 | NCBI WGS metagenome assembly ULUO01 (sample SAMEA4835762, study PRJEB28245) | human gut metagenome | biome: gut microbiome; material: fecal sample | place: Denmark | collected 2008
ATTCCGTCGCAGACATTTATAAAAAACTCGAAGACCCTCTGACGTTTTTTCTGCCGAAAAAAAAACGAGGGGTGACGGATACTGGCCGATGGGGGCTGACGCAGCTAAGAGGTAGCAGTTATTGGTTGATACCGCTGACATGCCCAAGAAATGACAGAATAACACAGAGAGCAGACATATACAAAAAAGTCCCGGGAATGTTCCCGGGACTTTGTCAGCACTTTTTTCTGATTAGTAGAAGAATAATGCGATATTATTACTATCATCCTCACAAAGAGCTGCTGCAGTAGCAAAAGCAACAACCCCGCCAGTTCCGCTTTCTACGGTTGCTTTTGCCGGCAACTGCTCACCACCATCAGCCAGTCCTAAGAAGCCTTCGCCCCAACCGGCAGTAGCAATAGCAACACAAGCATCTCTTGGCAAACCATTATATTGGATACCAAATCCCATATTAGCTACTGCATTGGCTTCTGCTGCACCAATAAGAACATCCTCTTGAAATGGATTAACTAATTCGTTGGCAGTTGTACTATTCATCTCAGCAGGAGCCAATCCCCAAGCTCTTGCCTTCTCTGTTGTTAATCCTGAATATGAAGTTGCATTGGCAAAGGCAGTACGAATATTAGCTGCAACCATTGATATCTGATCCAATGTCTGGGTTGTTTTATATTTAGCCATAGCTTTTGAGTAACCGGCAATACCGCCGACGGACAAAACGCCGATAATTGCCAACACGCCCAGCATTTCCACCATGGAACGTCCGGACTGTTCACTTTTATATAAATTTTTCATTTCTAATCTCCCAAAACCTGAATTTCTTTCTCTGACCATGTATACAGTATAATATGTTAAAGTTTTATGAACAATACTAACTTAAGTCATAAAAATACTTGACAGCTCCTTTCCCTCTTCTGTCGTTTTCGGTCGGCACCTTAGCCCCTCATGTTCCGTCCAGCCTCCTCCGCTGCTGTCACTCTGACCTCCTTAGTCTGTCATACCATGGCGTTTTCTCCCTCTTCTGTCATACCATGGCTTGACCATGGTATCCAGGTCAATATTGATTCCTTGGCCACCTGGACTCCGGCTTGGCGGCCGGAGTGACAAATACATTAAAGTCATCCCTCGTTTTTTCGGCAGAAAAAACGCCAGAGGGTCTTCGAGTTTTTTATAAATGTCTGCGACGGAATGTTTGCAGGGGTAGAAAAATGTTAATTCGTAGATCCCTTGACGTTTTTTCTGCCGAAAAAACGAGGGGTGACGGTCACAGGTGAATAAACGCTGACGTGCCCAAGGAGAGAACTCTTTTATTTCTTTGCCGTATCTTACTCAAAATTCCAAATCAGCATATTTTGTTTTTTGCAGAGTTCTCCGGCTTCTTCCGCTGACAGCGGCAGGCCGTTTTCTTCGCCCCAAACCAAATTTTTCTCTTCCGCGCCGTTGATAACAGTCAGACTGATCAGCCCCAAAGTCTGCGTCTGCGGATAATCATAAGACGCCAGCGCCGCACATTCGCGTTTGGTCAGATTCTTGTAAACAATATCAAAACTCCGCGCTCCCGGCATCAGCATCTGCCCCTCAATTCCGGAGCCGACTTCCACCGGTTTGCCCAAAGCATTGATTATCTGTCTTCCGGAACGCATTTCCTGCGGTACCATATTGTTGTCAATCAGCCAGGCGCTGTTGAGTTTCCAAAAATCCGGTTTGGTTTGAAAATTGCGATGGATAATTTCAACCAGCCGCACCAATTGCCGGGCTGCCGGTCGGACCTCGGTTTTCAGGCTGCAACTGACACTCCAGCCCAACAAGGTGATACCGACCAAAACGACGGCAATTTTAGTGCTGCTTTTCAGGCTGCGAACAAAAGCAATAAATTTTTTCATTTTAACTTGCTCCGCCCATTGAACTGGTAATCTGATCCTGCATGTCGAAAGTTCCCATAACTGCCCAGGCAATAACCCCGGCAACCGACAACAGGGCGACCATGTTCAAAATGCCGGCTTTTTGCTCAATCATGTAGACGCTTTCTTCCAGCCAGTCGTTAGCCAGCTTTTCCAGGGCTTCTTCAAAATTATCCAATTCGGAATAAATCTTCAAATCGCCGATGATTTCCGGATCCGGAAATTCCAAGTTCGTCTTGGCAAGGGCAGAACCAAGGTTTTCACCGCTGTTGATATAGACCAATGTTGCGTCTATTCGCTCCTTCAGGTAACGGCTGGCGTCTCGCCTGAGCGCTCGCAGAGCCGTCGAAACCGGCGTTCCGCCCTTAACCAGCGCTGACAATGCCAACAGCCAGGTAATGCCGGTAAAAATCTTATACAGCGACCATGGCGGAATCATGTCAAAATAAACCCGGATAATACCGGTCCATACGCCGATGGTGGCATAAATAATCAAAATAAGAACCGGCAGCGCCGAAAAAGCGATAATCCAATAATCCTTAATCCATGCCGAAACATTGACCAAATCCCGCGCCAGTCCGCGCCAGCGGGTGTTAGGCGCCGCATCCAGCATCGGCGGCACCATGTAAACCCCGATGGCGTAAATAATCAAAACCGCCATCATCATCAGGAAAACCGGATACCCGATTGCCCCGATAATCGGACGGATCATCTTGGTCGTGCCTTCTGTAACCTTAATCAGGTTTAACAAGGCGTTTTCAAGGTCGGAAACGTCGCCGACCGAAAGCATCAGCCTTTCCCGGTCCGGTGCCCAGCCTTTGAGCGCATCGGAAAACGGCTGACCGTTTTGCAGGGCTCTTGCCCAGCTGGCAATGGCAATTGCCATTGGTTCGCCGGGATTTTTTCCGCCGTTGCTGACGCTGTCGTGCAGCCGGTCAAGCGCATTCATCAAAGAAAAGCGGTTAGCCATTAATGAAGCAATCTTGCGATATATCTTTAATCTTGCCGCGTTTGACATTCTGCACACCATTTTGGCATAATAAACCTCTACCGTGTTCAGACTGTGCATTGCCTTTTGCAATGTAACGTTTTTGTCTTTTGCCATAATCTGTCCGCCTTAATAATCCGGACGTTGGTCAAGCAGGCCGCACCAACGTTCAATTTCATCCAAATCCAAATATCCTTTGAGCATCCGCTCAATTGCCGCATCGCGAAGAGTTCGCCCGTTCAGGTCGCTGGTCCAGTAATCAATGGCCTTGCGGGTTTCCCCTTTGGTCATCATTTCCAAAAACATTCCGTCCGGCAGAATGATTTCCGGAACGCTCATTCGCCCTTTTACGCCTTGATTATTGCAATATTTGCAACCCGGGCCGCGTACAAAAGTGTTTTCGATGCCAAAATCGCCCAAAGCCACTTTCAAGCGTTGTACCGAAGGGGAATCCAAACGGTCTTTGACCGAAATCCGGCAATGCGGACAGAGCTTTCTAAACAAACGCTGCGAAATCAGGCCTTTCATCAAAGCCGGATCCTGCAGTTTAAACGGTTCAACCCCCATATCCATCAAACGGGTAATGATTGCCGGTGCTGAGTTGGCGTGCAGGGTCGTCCACATTCCGTGTCCGGATAATGCGCCCTTAAAAGCCAGCTGTGCCGCAGACAGGGTACGAACCTCGCCCACCATAATAACGTCAGGGTCAGAACGCAATGCGGCCGCCAGAGCCTTGTTAAACTGTTCGTCTTTTTCTTCTTCGGTGTTGGCATTGGTCACCGGCATCTGCCGCGCGCCCGGAATCGGATATTCCGGCGGGTCTTCCACCGTCAGGAGGTTGATTTCATAATTCTTTTCTTGCAACAGCTTAATCATATTGCGTTGCAGGGTCGTACTTTTCCCGCTTCCCGTCGGTCCGGCAATAATCGAAATTCCAACCGGAACCGCCCGCAAACGGTAGAAAAGTCTTTCTTCGTATTCGCCAAATCCCAAAGCTGCCAAATCGCCGCTGCCATCGGGATTGTCGTCGGCATACAGCAAACGCATGACCAAATACTGGGAACCGAATGCAATCGGGTTAAACTGTAGGCGAATAGCCAAAACATTGTGTGGCAGCATCAAACGTCCTTTGGAACCGCGTAATGGTGTGGAACCAAGCTTCTGCGCGCCCTGGAATTCGTTTTGGGCGTAGTTGGCGTCCGAAATGTCCGCCGAAGCAAACGCCGCCCGGACAAAAGCTTCTCCCCAGTCCTTGTTGTATTCCATTTCCGTCTGCATCATGCCGTTAACGCGAAACATAATCTGTGTGCTGTCTGCGACAATAACATGAATATCCGACACTTTTTGGGCCGCGGCTCTGGCAACAACGTTAACAAAGTCTTTCTGCATTTCCATCTGGTCGACGTCGAGCTCTGAATCGTCGGCTGTTGAAAATGCCCGTTCGCCATAAGCGTAAATTGCATTCAGCTCATTTTGAGAAACATAAGTCGGTTTGTTGATAAGCAGCTTTTTTTTACGGGCCAGAACCTCAAAACTCAAAACCCGGCCATCAAACTTGTGCGTTTCGGAAACCAAAAAACGCCCGTTTGAAAACAACGCCAGCAAACGGCGCGTATCGTCGTTAATCATAATTTCGCTGCCCGGCAAAGTGAGCAGCTGGACGCCGGTGGCAAAATAATTTTCCAGACGGTTTGCCGGCTTGTTGTCGGCATCTGCGGCCGCCTGCTGCGTTTCAACTCCGGCGGCACCGATAACACCGCCGGAACTGGCCGCAGGTCTTGCCTGATTTATGTCCGGAGTTTTTGCCTCTTCATCCATTTTTTTACCTCAGCATCATATCCCGGCTGACACCCGGAACTCCCTTGCTGGTAACCAATCCGCGCGGATTGGCCTGCGAAACGTTTCCGCCGCCGGTTGCGCCCCGGGCTGCCATTGCTTTTTTCGCAGCCGAGCCGCCTTCGGGTTCGCTGTCCATAACGCCGCCGGAAGCAAAGTACAAGAACGCTTCCTCTCCGTCATGGTCGGTTTTGATGTAGGTGGGCGTAATTTCTTTGACAACATCGCCGCTTTTTAATTTTGTTCCGGTCTTGACCAGAAATGTCTGGCCTTCGCGATTCATCAGTCTAGCGCTGACATCATCTCTTTGGCCGGCGATTTCCATAATAACGTACAAATCGCCGAGATTGATTGATTTCTTAACCGGAGCCATAACTTTCCCCCCGCCTTGTCCGCCGGCAGCATTTGCCCCGCCTTCCTGTCCGAACGGGTTGGTCTTTTGCTGGGCTTCCAAACGGGCCTTCAAAATTGAAATCTGCGTCTGCAGATCATTGACTTCCCTTTTGTAGGAATCCATTTTTATCTGGGCATCCTGCATAACATTTTCGGAAAGCGAAACCAGCTTTTGCAGCTTTTCTTTATATTTTGTCGCCCACAAAGCCTGCTCTTTTTTCTGGTTGGCAATCTCATCATAAATGTCCTGATTGCTTTTAATCCATTTTTGCTCTTCTTGCAGCATATGCTCTTTGTAAGCCGTCAACAGCCGCTCTTGACGCAATTTTTCAAAAGCCAGTTCAATTTTGCGGAGTTTGGTTTGCTCGGCAATAATTTTTTGTTCCAGTTCCTTTTCCATGGCCAGGCGCTTGTTTTCGCGGTCGGCATCCATGTTTTTCTGTTCCTCGATGGCTTTCTGCCGCTGAGCCTTCATGGCATCAATTTCAGCGCGGATTTTCTCCCGGCGCAGCTCTAATGTAAGCAACGCCGTTTGTTTTTCAATATCCGACATTTGATTGAAGAGTTCGTTGTCGACTTCCGACAGAATGTCTTTTTCGCTCTGAACTGCTGCATTTTTTGCAAACAGCGGATTTCCCGGCTGCAAAGTCGGCAAAGCGCCGCCGGCCTTGTTCATTGTCGGAGCAGGGGCTGCTGCCGGAGCGGATAAGGGCTGTGGCGTCGGCATACCGCTGCCGGCATTTTGTCCGGGAGTTGGCATATTATTGCCGTTAGAACCCGGTGCCGTTTCCGCCGCCAGATTGTTAACAACCGGCGGAGTAGCCGCATCGCTGCCGTTGTTGGGAGTAATCATGCCGCTTCCCGGCGTCGGAATATCGACTTCTGTATCAAACAGGGCTATCTCATCGGGAATTTGAGATGCTTCGTTGGCGTTTGTCGCCGGTGCCGGCTGGTTAAGCGGAGTCGGCCCTGTCACGTTGGGACTGCCGGCCGGAAGCAAAGCCTGAGCCGGAGATATTGCCGCCGTTCCCAAACCGATAACTAAAGCCGCCAGGGAAACCCGGTATAATTTTTTTATCATCTCATTAGAATACATAGATTACTCCTTCGTAATTCCAGACTTTTGAGACAGGATTATATTTAATACTATTAATCTCAAGTCCTGAAAATTTTGTTAACAGTTCTTTCCAGATGTGCGGCTTGTAGGTCGAGCTGAAGTTAAATTTTACATGCCGGTAAACATTATGCTGCGCCGAGGTTACGCTGGCGCTTGAAAGATTAAATTTCATTCCCAGAGCCTGCCCGAGTTCGTTCAATTCGTTTTTCAAAACAGCGTCTCCGCGGGTCGGAGCAGAAGTTATTGTTTTGACGTTAGAATACACCGAAGAAGCAATCATTGTGTTGCCGTCGTCTGAAAAAATCTTGCCGCCCAGTTTCAGCTTGGGGTTGGAAACCGCCTGCCGCATCCAGGAAATTCTCCCGAAATCCCGCTTAAAACTGGTTGCCGCGCTGCCCTGCGTACAGGAAATATCGCCGATTTTCCATCCCGGTGCCACAATGGACACCAGTTTGGCAACAGCCGCCTCGCATTGGTCCATGACCATTGCCGGGTCTTTAATTTTTTCCCAGGGCTTTACTTCGGGAACAACCTCAACTTTTTTGGGAACAACTTTGGGCGCCACCGGAACCATAACCGGCCTTTTCGGCGGAGCCAGAAAAATTTCCGTAAAAAGGGTATACAGCAGCCACAAACCGATGATTGAAGATATTGCAATTACCATAACCAATTTGGAACCGCGCAGCCCTTTGATTTTTTGCAGCTTGGCCTTGGCGCCGCGCTGCATTAATTTTCCCAAATCCGGATATTCTGTTTCCTCAAAGCCCCATTCCGGCGGCGCAATCTTGCGCCCCCAGTCCGGAACCGCCAACATGGATTCAAACTGGTTTTTGGCGTCTTCTTCGTTCAAGAACAGCATATCGCCGTCTGAAAGGATAATATCGTTACGGATACAGGTATACCACCATCCGCTGTTGACCTTGAAAACGGCAATAAAGGAAGATCTGTCCGAAAGGGCGGTCGCCAGGGGAACTGCCGCCGCTTCCTCGTTTTTCTTATATCCGTCGGTTGAAACGCAAATACCAAACTGTGGGGCTTTGCCGGGTTTGATACAAAAAAGGTCGGCGCCTTCCAAAATGCCCTGCGACGCTTCTTCGACTTCCATAAACGGATCATCTTTATTTTGCAGCGGCTGCCAAAAGAGGTTGGTGGCGTATTCTACGCCGTCAACAACAATTTCCGTTCCTACGGATTGCTCTTTGCTCTTTTCAACGTCTTCATCTGTCAGATTAGCATCTTCCAGCACCGTTTTTCCCCTTCAATGTTAAATATGTCTCATCCGGGATTCCGGAACCAGCGGAGATTCCAAAACAACCGGGGTCAGGATAATAACCAAGACGTTCCGCAGTTTTTCGGCTGTGGCCGTTCCGCCGAACAAAGAATTGGTTGCCGAACCAACGCCTTCTTTGTTGGTTTTGTTCTCAACCCGTTCATACCCTGTCAAAATGAGGGATTCGCCGGTCGTCAGGGCAACTTCCTGTGTAAAGCCTCGGGATTCGATTTGCGGGTTCTGAATATACTGGCCGTTGTCCGAAGATGTTCCGTCTGCACTTTCGTTCAAATATACCTTTTCCAAAGCAATCAGGTCAGAAAGCGTCAGGTTAAACATCAGCAGCAGGCGCCCGTGTTCCAGAATTCTCGGCAGAACGTCCATTGTGAAACCTGTCTCAATTTCTTCCGTCTCCGTAGAAATATCATAGTTGTCGCCGTCGCTGCCGCTGTTGGTCTTGGTAATTTCAGAAATATATTTCTGTTTTTTGATAACCTGAATAGGCGCCGGTTTGTTGTTCAGCGTTGTTACCGTGCCGCTGGTGACCAAAGTTGTGGTTCCTTGCGTTGACAAAGCCTTGACAATGGCATCGGCAGTCAAATGCCCCGGAGCAATCGCCATCGTCAGGTTTTTGGCAACGTCTTCGGAAAGGCTGCTGGTCGGGCTGGCGATCGAGAACTGCTTGGCTCCGTCTTTATAGATTGCCGACAAATTAAGGCCGTATTGGTCGGCATCGTCAATCGTAACCTGCAAAACCTTAACGCTGATGGCAACTTGGCGGGACAAACGCCCATTCTGTTCGTTAACGAAACGAGCCACTTTTTTAATGTCATTCGGGGTCGATGTCAACGAGATGGTTCCGTTTGCCGGATCCATCGTCAGCTTGGCTTTGGTGTCGACCATGCCCTTAATCGTATTTTCCACGTTTTTCCACAACTCAACTTCAACCGAACTGGTTAACGAAATTGACGACGTTCCGCCTTCGCCGCTGGCCGAACCGCCGATGTTGACCGACAAATTCGGTTTGGTCGGCAGGCTGTACAGAACAAAGGTTTTGGTAACGTATTTATAGAAATATATTTCGCCTTTTTCATATTTCCACCAAATGCCGAAACGCGATGAAATCTCATCCAACAAACCGCTCAGCGGCCCCCGATAAGACAAAAGCATTTTGTTCGGCTCCGTCCAGTCGGCATTAATGGAAGCGGCCGTCGGCTTGTTCTTCTCGGCGTTTTTAACGATATTGTCTTCCAGTTGGGACGCATAACGGATTTTTAGTGACGTTACTTTGTTAAGCATGTCGCCGATTTCAAACAAGGTAACCGGACGGTTGCTGATTAAGGTAACGGCATCTGGCTTTTCCAAATAAGTCGGAACCGGTTCGCCTTCGTATTCAATATCGCTGGTATCTCCCAGCCAGATATCGTTCTTAACCCGGACAAGATCAACATTGGCCGGTGACGCCGGCATCTTGGCTGTTTCCTTGAGCTTGGTCGCGGCCGAAACCTCCCTCTCCACCGTGGCGTCAAGCTGAGTAGACAAAGAGCATGAGGCCAGCAGCCCGGCTGCCAGCAGCACAATGCCGCAGTATTTCTTTTTATTCGTAAGCATTCTCATCCTCCATTGTCTCAATCACCAGGACGCGGTTTCCTTTATAAAATGTTGCAATCGGCGCCGGCCGGGCTCTTCCGAAAGCGCGAACCAGAGCGGCACTTACGTCGGCAAAACGCCCTCTGAACATTGCCCCGGCGTTCAGCGTATAATTCCGGTTTGTTTTCCAGATCAAACGCCAGCCGGACTCATTGCTCCACTGTGTCAGCAAAGCTTTGAGGGATTGCCCTTCTTCAGCTAGCCAGTCTTTCACGGGATCTTCGCCGCTACCCTGAATCTCCGTGTTGACTTCGGTTTCGATTTCCGTAGTCGTCTCTGTGCTTTTGATTTCTTCTTCGTAATCGGTTACTTCTTCCTCAATGGTCGGCGGAATTGCGGCGGCCATGTTGCTAGGCCCCCCGGATTGGACAATACGCTGGTCGCGGGGCGTCCGTTCCCCGTATTCGCGATAATCGGCGGCAACCTCGGTGTAGTTGACATATTCGTCATTTGCAGCCGGAGGCGTAATGCACGGTCCGTCATCGGAAGTGCACGCCGGTGCCGGAGCAGAAGCCGCAGCCGTATTTTCCGCATTCTCGTCAATCGGGCGGAAAAGATAACAGCCGCTTGTCGCAAACAGGCAAATCAGGCAGGCTGCTATACTAAGTTTCTTGTCCATTTTTGCAATCCTTAAAGCACATTTTGTCATAAATTTTTCCCTATCATACATTTTGAAAAATAAATAATCAAGCGCAAGCCTCAACTTATTACCATTGCAAATAATAACCGTTGTTGTTTGGCGTGTTATTTTTCATTGTCGTCTCATTGCTTTGTTCGTTTATCCGAATTGTCCTCATTACAAAAGAGTTTGGTTCCCGTACGGTATAAACAACTCTGATCTTGTTGCTGTCGACGCCGCGTCCGGCCAGAATATTGCTGAGCAGATTAAGGCGTTTTTGCTGCAAAATATGGTCGCTGCGGCCGTTAAGGCGAATTTCCAAGGCGATTGAGGCTTCTTCGGCGGCTTTTTTCCCAAAGGCCTGAATCCATTGCAGGGTCGTGCCGGAAATTTCAGCACGGTTGGGCTGAAAAGAAAGGCGGATTTCCGTAGGCAGGATTTTGGGGCTTTCTTTTTTGCCGCCCATCTTGCGGGCAATGCTGTCGATAATTCCTTCGCCGTCGTCCCCGGCCGTTTCTTCGGGAGATTTTTCGTTGTTGCCGCCCGAAAAAATAGAAGTGATGCTGCTAAGCAGTCCGCCTTCTTTTTTGCGAACGTTTCTCCCTTGGGCATCCAGGATTTTAATGTCGTTTTCAGTCTTTTCTTCCGGCTGCTCCCTCACAATGCCCCGCTCTTCGTCCAATTCGCGCTCAATGCTCCGGTTTTCTTCTGAAGAAGTCAGTTGCGGCGTCAGGTTTTCGTCGTCTAAAATGTCTTGGGGAATGGGAATAAGCAGATTGTCAATCATTTCCCCGGCCACCTGAATCTCCCCGCTTCTGCTGGCGGCCGCTTGCTTGCCTCCGCGCAAAACCTGTTGGATTTCCTCTTCGCTTTTATTGGTATCCGCCTCCAGAATTAACCGGTTTTTAGGATGGTCGCGGCCTTTGGCAACAGCCCAGGCCTCACTTTCTGTTTCTGCGGTTTTTTTTTCTGTTTGTCGAGCCTGTTCTTTTTCGGCTTTCAGCTCCGCCATACTCTTCCAGGCGTTACCGTCGTCGGTCGGGACGATGCTGTCGTTGCCGGCGGGTTTTTCGGGAGCTCCCAGACTCTTGATCGGAACGTTTTTATCGGCGGCGGCTACCTGATTGCCTTCGCTGTCAGCGCTGACCTGCATGCCTTGTCCGGCAAACTCCAAACCATTGCCTCGTTCCAGCGGAATAAGCAGCATCGGCTCATTATCTTCGGCGGCAGCCAGAATGGTCTGCGGCTGTTTCTTCTCGCTTTCCGGAACTTTGTTCAACGGTTTTTGTGGGCGAGATTCCGAAATGGAACGTTCTTCGCGGCCGGCAATCTTAATTTCAGGCGGAGCCGGTTCTTTTCTGACGACGACAATCTTGTTGATATTTTCCTTTGGCTGTAATGCCGGCGATGTTGGCTTTTCAATGCCCGCGGAAACTTCTGCCGCCGCCGGAAGCGGTTCGGAATTTATAATTTCGGCAGTCGGCCGGGGCTGCTCTGTGGTATCGGAAATTTCCGATGCGGGGTCTTCCGTGCCGATTTCAATATCAAGGGGAATATAGTTGAAATTAAAATCATTGTCGTTTGCTGCATCCGCCATGATAATGGAGTCTTCCGGAATTTTTGGTTCCGCTTCCGGATTTCTAAGGGGATGTGTATCGGGCAGAGGCTTGGGAATTTCCGGCAGAACGCTGAGAGCAATTTTCTTGACCGGCAGGGCACGGGCAGGCTTTTGTTGTGTGTCATTAAGAAAAAGCACAATATTCTTGTTTGAAATAATCAAATCGTCATGGCTTTCTTGAGAGGCGTGCAAAAAAACTTTATCAGCCGCAAAAATTGCCGATAAAGATAAAGAAAAGCTGTAAATAAATGCTCTGAAACCTGCTTTTTCCATTCATAACCCCTCACAAATCTTGATAAAACAAAAACGGAATCTTGGCAAGGGCTTATAAAAAAATGCGAATTTCTGTGGATTCTTTTAAATGAATTTACTTTTCGTTTAGAAACGGCGGAGCTTTGATGCAAAATCAATGGCTTCCGGGCGTGTTTCCTTTCTGGCGTTGCCACCGGGGAAAATTTTTTTTGTATGAAAAGGCCGTAAAAAACAACAAGACCCCGCCCGTACAGACAGCAATCGCCAAAAAAACATTGCTGCTTCCTATATAAAATAGACAAAAATATATGGACTTTAAAATAAAATATGATATTATTCTAGTAAATGCGGGCGTTGATAAGTATTATTTTGTCAATCGCATTTATCCAACTTCTTTAATTATTATCATGTTTTATAGGAGATAAAATTTATGAGTTTTTTGAGAAAAAATATATGGTTCCTCAGTCTGGTTGTGCTGGTCGTAGCTTGTCTGGCGGCCCCCGATGCTTTTGCGGCAACGGTATTTGATACTGCTAATAGAAAGGCGTCAGAAACTTTTAAGGCTGTTAAGACTGTAATCTTTATCGTCGGCGGTTTCGGTTTGGTGGCTTTGGCTTTCTTTGCCGTTTTCGGCAAACTGAAATGGACTTGGTTCGCCTCGCTGGCAGTAGGGCTGGCCATTCTGGCTGCGGCGGGTGCGATTATTGACTACGCAACTAATACCACCGGTGTCGGAAAGATGGATCAGTATACAGGTGATTCTCTGAAAGGAAGCGGTGGTGATGCATCGTTTTGATTAGTGAAAAATAATCACGGATCCGTCCGGTTATAAAAGTTCATCCGTTTTATGGCAGAACTCATGCCCAAAAGTTCCGCATGAGTTCTGTTACATAAAATTAACTAGACTTTAAACTTTGGTTTGCTATAATGTGATAAATACCATTGAGCGGGCAGTAGAAACGTCTTGTCTGCGGTATTTGTCAAATGGTATAATTATTAAGTAAATTAAGGAGAAGTTGGATGAACTTTTTGAAAAGAAATATATTGACCATCAGTCTGATGCTGTTGGTTAGTATGTGCGTTATTGCGCCGGATGCTTTTGCAGCGACAGTATTTGATACTGCCAATAAAAAAGCATCAGAAACCTTTAAGGCTGTTAAGACTGTAATCTTTATCGTCGGCGGTTTCGGTTTGGTGGCTTTGGCCTTCTTTGCCGTCTTCGGCAAACTGAAATGGACCTGGTTCGCCTCTCTGGCTGTTGGTCTGGCGCTCTTGGCTGCGGCCGGTGCGATTATTGACTACGCCACCACTAATACAGGTACAGGTGAAACCTCTAACTTTACAAGCGATACGCTTACCGGTACCGGTGGATCTTCAAGCTTCTAATTCAAGCTTTCGGATTTGTTAGGCACGGCTTTGTCCGTGCCTTTTTTTTGTTAAGTTTTCCCCGCTTCCTGCTTCTCAAAAATATATTCCTATGGTATTTTATTGCTGTTTGCATATCTGAGAATTAATCATCTTACCAAAAAAGTCATCTTTTCCTTTCCTGTCACAGCACGGTGTTTTCTCTCTTCCTGTCACTCCGGCCTGTTTTTTTACCTGTCATTCTGGTCCGTTTTTTTATCTGTCACTCCGGCCTCCGAGCCGGAGTCTGGGTCAACATTGATTCCTTATCCGCCTGGATTCCGGGTCAACCCCGGAATGACAGTAAAAAAACAAGCCGGAGTGACAAAGGGAAACAAGAAAAACTCGTAGACCCTTCGATGGCAGCGGCAGCAGCCAAGGGGTAACGGTTATTAGGTGATAGATACTGCTACCCCCCCCCAAGGGAGAACCGTTATTGGTAAGTCGAGATAGTGCACATTATAAGCAACGCGCCTTCGGAGCAGCCAAACATCAGCAGCAAACCTGCCGCGCACCTGCCGTGCAGGTCATCCCTCGATTGCGCAGCCGTCCACCTATAGAGTCATCCCTCGTTTTCTGAAAGAAAACGTCAAGGGATCTTCGAATTTCCCTCTTTCCCCAACCGCCAACATTCGCTTAGTCACATTATGATAAAAACTCGCAGATCCTCTGACATTTTTTTCTGCTGAAAAAACGAGGGGTGACGGTTATTGATTGATGGTTGCTGCCGCGCCCAAGGGATAACCATTATCCGTACGCCGAGATAGTGTTCATTGCAAGCATCGCGCCTCTAGGGTACCTAACCCGAAGTAGCGGAGTATTCGCCGCGGGGCGTTCCCCATCGTCAGCCTGCGGGCGCGCCTTATGACACCCAAGCCAAAGTAGCGGAGTATTCGCGCAGGCTGTGCTGGGGCTGTCTGTATTGCGTGAGAGGGCGAAAATGTTAAATTTTTGTTGCGCGGCTTTTATTTTGTTGTAAACAATATCTTAACTCTTTCTGGGTATAAGAAAAATATCTGGAAAAATATTTAATTTTTAGGTAAAATGTATTTAAGACCCCAACCGGCAATAGGATTATTTTGAGGAGGAGAACATGATTTTTAATGCTGTGTATTCATTTGCTGTTCTTCTGGTATGTGCGTTTTTTTCTTCGTCCTTGTGGAAAGCCGGCGTCCGGAAGTATTTTCGCGTGGCGGCGCTGGCTGTACTCTTTTTTGCCGTTTCGTCTTTTCTTTCTCCGCATAATTCCTATGCTTTGTTTGAGGAACTGACCGATAAAGGGATTGAGATTTTTACCGGTATGCGTGAGATTATCTACGTTGTTGCCGGTTTTGGTATTATCGGTATTGCTATCGGCGGATTTTTCGGCAATCTGAACTGGAAGTGGCTTGGTGCCGTTATCATCGGTTTGGTGATTATTGCCGTAACTGCAGCATTTATCAATTATGTTGCCGGCGAGCAGGTTGTCGATGTTGAAGATACGTTGAAGTAAATTTCAAGGAGCACTAGATATGAAGTCTCTCGGACATAAATATGGAAATTTAATGTTGTTTATGGTTGCCGCGGTCGTTTTAATGAGTATGCCGGCGGAAGTATGGGCGGCGGAAGGAAATATTTTTTCAACCATCCGTTCCCGCGCAGCTCAGGCGCTTAAGGATTCCCATCAGGTTGTCTATCTGTTGGCCGGATTTGGGTTGATTGGCTTTGCTTTTATGGCCGTTTTTAACAAAATCAGCTGGAAATGGTTTGCCAATATTGCCATCGGGCTCTTTCTGGTTGCCGTCATGGGAATGATTATCAGCTACTTTACCGGTGATGATCAAATTGCCCGGGAATTGAGTTTTGGATATGATATGGGAACTAATACCCAAAATCCCGGAACCCCCGGTGGCGGCGGGGGCGGGGGCGGCAATTGCTCAACAGATTCAACGCTGCCGGGCTGCGATGGCAGGGTTTGTCCTGATGGACAAAGATGGATAAACGGAATGTGTAAGTCCGTTAATCCGGATTCTTAAGGGTAAAAACAATGAAAATCATCGCCTTGATACTTTTTCTGTTGTTATCAGCTGCGTCGTTGCGCGCTGCCGATAAGCCGGTAAAGGTATATAGCGCGCATGAACTGCAAAAAATTGCCGATGGTATTTATCGCGAAATGAATAATCAGGGGCAGGAAGAACAGGTCGAAGTCAATCTGCTCAAAAATCCGTCAGAAGCTGTCACGCTTAAGGCTAATCCGTTGAAACAGATTGAAAAGGCGCTGGAGGCGGACAATCAGGACGCTTTGCGGCAAATATATCATTCTGCAGTATCGGCCTCATCGGGAGAAACGGAAAATAAGGTTTCGCAACCGGTTGCCGTAACGGCTCCGGTTCGTCCGGCTGCTCCGGAAGTGCCGGCTGTTGTCTCCCGC
>ULUO01002249.1_pt1 | contig 15443 bp, 18 predicted proteins | sample 1958611 | NCBI WGS metagenome assembly ULUO01 (sample SAMEA4835762, study PRJEB28245) | human gut metagenome | biome: gut microbiome; material: fecal sample | place: Denmark | collected 2008
ATTAAGTAATATTAAAATAGATATTTTAAAACATGTCAGTGAAATAGAATATTCACCAGATATAAAGAATGAAAAAGTAATAGATAAAAATAGATTTTTACTTAGAATGAATGATGGTAATTATGTATATATTAACTTAGCAAATATGAATAATTTAAATAAATATGAAGAGATATATACAACATTAGATGAAAATAAAAAAGGAATAATAAATTTAGATAGTACAAGTAAAGGAGTTGTATTTCAACCATTTGATTTATTAAAAGAAAAGGAAGAAACAAAAGATGAATTATCAGAATGAATTAATTAAATTAATAAAAGAATTAGATTATAAACCAAAATTATTACTTCATAGTTGTTGTGGACCATGTTCTACTCAAGTGCTTAGTTTTTTAGCACCATATTTTAATATAACAGTATTTTATTATAATCCAAATATTGAACCATACGAAGAATATTTAAAAAGAAAAAATGAACAAATTAGATTTATAAAAGAATTTAAACATGAAAATATTAATTTTTTAGATTGTGATTATGATAATAATATTTTTAGAAATAGTGTAGTGGGTTTAGAACAAGAAAAAGAAGGACAAGCTAGATGTCCAGTTTGTTTTAGAATAAGACTTGAAGCAACTGCCAAAAAAGCCAAAGAGTTAAATTGTGATTATTTTGGAACAACCCTAACAGTAAGTCCATATAAAAATAGTAAACAAATAAATATATTAGGAAGTATTTTACAAGATAAATATAATATAAAATACTTATTTAGTGACTTTAAAAAAGGTGATGGTTATAAAAAATCAATAGAATATTCCAAAGAATATAACTTATATCGCCAAGATTATTGTGGATGTTTATTTTCAAAAAATGATAATTAAAGTGTTTATGTTAATAAAATGTAGATAGTGTTAATAACTTTCTACGTTTTTTAAATACTAAATTTTGCTAAATACTAAATTTGTGATATACTAAAATTAGTTTTATGATTATGAAAATAAAAAGAAAATTTGGGGTACAAAAAAATTCGGAGGTTAAGTGTTTATGAAAAATGAAATAATTTTATTTGAAAATCAAAGTGTTAAATTAGAAGTAAATATGAAGGATGAAACTGTATGGTTATCTTTGGAACAATTATCAACATTATTTGATAGAGATAGAACGGTAATAAAAAGACATATTAACAACATTTATAAAGAAAAAGAATTAAATGAAAAAGAGGTATGTGCAAAATTTGCACATACCACAACACATGGTGCTTTAGCAAACAAAACTCAAACTAGAGATATAGATTACTATAACCTTGATATGATTATAAGTGTTGGTTATCGTGTTAAATCACAAAATGGTATTGTTTTTAGAAAATGGGCAAATAAAATTTTAAAAGATTATATGTTAAAAGGTTATGCTATAAATCAAAGAAGATTAGAGTATTTAGAAAAGACAGTTAAGTTAATTGACATAGCTAATAGAGTAGATGAAAAATTTGAAAATAGTGATGCAAAAGAAATTTTAAAAGTAATTGGAAAATATTCTAAAGCCTTAGACTTATTAGATGATTATGACCACAAATCTTTAGAAAAACCTAAAGGAAGTAGTAGTGAAAAACAAATAAAATACGATGATTGTATAAAGATAATTAATAAATTAAGATTTAATGAAGAAAGTGATATTTTTGCTATTGAAAGAAATAAAGGTTTAGAAGCAATTATTGGTAATATTTATCAAACATTTGATGGAGTAGATGTATATAAAAGTGTTGAAGAAAAAGCAGCTAATTTCCTATATATGATTGTAAAAAATCATGTTTTTGTTGATGGAAATAAAAGAATAGCAGCAACGTTATTTATCTATTTTTTAAACTTTTATGATATCCTATATAAAGATAATAATCATGTTGTTGATAATAATACTTTAGCTTCTTTAACATTACTTATTGCACAGTCAAATCCAAAAGAAAAAGAAGTAATGATTGATTTAGTTATGAACTTTTTAAATTAATAAAATTTTAAAAGTTAGAAGAATTGCTATAAAATATAAAAATTTTTATTGAATAAAATACCATTTTATTATATAATAATAATTAAGGTAAGAAGGTGAGTATCAATGCAAAATAAAAAACAAATAATATTAAGTATTATTGCCATAGTTACCCTTGCTATTTTAGTAATTGGGGCATCATTTGCTTATTTTGCAGCTCAAGGGAATACTTCTGCTCAAACTTCTGCAACAGTTAAAACTTATACTGTAGATGTTTTTTCTTTTGAAACCGGAAACCCAATAAGTTTTTCATTAAATCAAGAAAACTTTGCATCAGGAAAAGGAAACCAAACAGGAAGTACATTTGCAAAAGCTATTCTTACTGCCAATAATAAAACAAACACAGCAACAGAACATTATTATATGTATTTAAATATTTCTGAAAATACTTTTACATATACTCAAAACGAAAATACACCAGAAATATTACTTACCATAACTGATGGAACAAATCCTGTAACTAATATTACATCACTTACTTACAAAACAGTAACTGATGGCAAAGGTAATTCTATATCCGGTTATGATATCACAAATAAAACAGGATTAATAGAACTATTTAGTAATAGAGAAATAACAACAACCAGTACCAAAACAGAAAATTGGAACATAACTGTAACATTTATAAACTACAATGCAGACCAATCAAAAAATGCCGGCAATACATTTAGTGGCAAGATGTTAATCCAAAAAGAAGAATATAATTTAGCAACATTAGCGGAATATGTAATATCACAATATACAGGAACCCAAGGAGATAATGGATTGTATTATCATAATTCGACACTTACAAATGGAGCAGGTGACAATAGCTATAGATATGCTGGAGCCAACCCAAATAACTATGTGTGCTTTGGAAGTGATGCAAGTCCATGTCCAGAAGATAACTTATATAGAATAATTGGTGTATTTGGTAACCAAGTTAAATTAATAAAGGCAACAATTGCCAAAAGTAATTTATTAGGTACAGATGGAGCATACGATTCCGATACATCATACAATTGGTCATCATTAACTTCATGCCCTAGCAGTACAGCATATAATTCAAGTAATGGAATATATCAACTTGCCAATAAAAATATAATAGCAGTACCAGAAATAACTGGATGCAATGAATGGAATTATTCCGACTTAAACACGACTAATTTAAATACAAATTTCATTAATAATATAGGAACCACATGGACATCAAAAATATCAACAACGACATGGAAAATCGGAGGAAGTTCATGGTCTAATATAGTAACTTCAGTACCTAAAACAACATATAAAAATGAAGTAGGAAGTAGTGCATCAAGTACAACATATGGTGCAAAAATAGGATTAATGTATGTATCAGATTATTATTATAGTGCAAGTCCAAGTGCATGGACATTAGTTGGATATAATGAAAGTGATGCAACAAAAGATTATAGAGCAGCAAAAACAACAAATTGGTTATATTCTGGTTCTGATGAATGGACTATTTCGCGCAATTCCGCCATTACGTATAGTGCGTTCCTTGTGTATAGCGCTGGCTTTGTCGGCGGCGACGCTGTGACTCGTAGCAATGGTGTGCGTCCGTCCTTCAATCTTGAGTCTTCGGTAAAATATGTATCAGGGTCAGGAAGTATGAGTGACCCTGTGCGAGTAAACTAAGATAGGACATATTGTTTGTCTAGCGACTAGGTGCTAGGCAAACGGGGCAAAAAATTCAGATGAGATAAGAAGGACAGAAATAAGCTTTGGCAGAAAAATGTCTGCCACGTCTCGCGGATTGTGCAAGGCGTGACAATAGACACCAAAATTGCCAACAATCCAATTCGTATAAATTAGAAAATTATATAAATAATAAGAAAGGTGATAAAAGTGAGCAAAAAAGCTACAAATATTATATTAATTATTTACGTTATAGCGCTAACTGTGCTGGTAATCGGAGCAACTTATGCTCATTTTACCTATATAAAAGTATCGAGAGTTTCTCCAAAAGTTGATGTTGAAGCAGCAACATTAAATTACATTATGTTTGATATTGGTTCACCGATATTTATTAATCCAACCCCAGAAAACTTTACTGAAGGTATGGATAACTTAACTGGTGAAACATATGCAAGTGTATTTTTAAAAAGAGAAAATGGTACAGAAGTATCTAAGTTAAAATATAATTTATACTTAGAAATAAGTGATAATAGTTTAACATACTCAACTGCTAGTAAAACTCCAGAACTTTTACTAAATATATATGACCCAGATGGAAATGAAGTAAAAGAAATTGAAGGTTTAAAATATGTCACAATTAAAGATGGTAAAAACAATGAAATAAGTGGTTTTGATATAACTGAAGGACTAGGAAGATATTACATTACTAAAAGTAGAGAAATATCTACAACTAGTGAAATAACAGAAAAGTGGGATGCCAAAGTAACATATGTAAATTTAAAAGAAAGTCAAGATGGCAATTTAGAAAAAGTATTAAATGGATTAATACGTATAGAAAAGGCGGAGGAGTAATGGATTTTGAAGCAAAAAAGAAAGAATATCAAGGGATACTAGTAGAAGAATATAGAATGTTACACAAAGAGGAAACAGATGGCTTAACAGATGAAGAAGTTGCTTTAATGAACCCTTTAAGTGATGCTGATATTACTATGTTAATTGCTGATGAACTAAATAAAATGAATATAAGAATAGTTGAATTAGTTCATGATATTAACTTTTGCGATGAAAAGATGAAAAATCCAAATACATTTCATCAAGAAGTAATGGAATTAAGACAAGATAAAATTCAAGCCGAAAGAGAACTTGAAGATTTAAGAATAAAGTTTGATGAACTAAAAAAAGTTATGGGGGATAGAAATAATGAAAGAGGTACAAGTAGATAAATTCTTTAGTTTCTTAAAAAATGAACTTAATTACTCAGAACTTACTATAAAAAGTTATCAGTTAGATTTAACTGATTTTTTTAGATTTTTAGAAAAAAGTAAGAAGAATTATTTAAATATAAATAATGAAGATGTAAGAGATTATTTAAAGTATTTAGATAGTTGTAAGTTAAAAAATAGTACTATTTCTAGAAGAATAAGTACATTAAGAACATTTTATAATTATTTACTTGATGAAGGCAAAGTAAGTAGTAATATATTTAAAAATGTTAAAAATCCTAAGTTAGAAAAGAAATTACCTAACTATTTAAATTATAATGAAATGGAAGAATTACTTAATTCAATTGATACATCAACTATTGAAGGATTAGAAAGAAGATTATTAATAGAAATGTTTTATTCAACTGGTTGTCGTGTTAGTGAAATAATAAATATTAAAATAAAAGATATAGATTTTACCAATAATACGATAAGAATAATGGGTAAAGGAAGTAAGGAACGTATTGTATATTATGGAGATTATGCAAGTAATTATATGAAGAGTTACTTAAGTAAAAGAAAGTGTAATAAATATTTATTTGAAAATAAAAATGGTGATAAATTAACAATCAGTGAAGTTGAATTAATTGTAAAAGATATTATGAAACACATATCTATTAAAACTCATGTTACACCGCACACTTTAAGACATACTTTTGCTACACATTTACTTAATAATGGAGCAGATATTAAAACTGTGAAAGAACTTTTAGGGCATGCCAATCTAAGTACAACTGGAATTTACACTCATGTTTCAAGTGATAGATTAAAAGATGTTTATTTAAAAAGTTTTAAAAGATAAAAGATATGTAAAGTATACGTAAAGTATATATACATATCTTTTTTTTTATGGTAGAATAATTGATGAAAGGAAAGATTAACATGAAAAAATTATTGGAATGTCAAGACTTATGCAAAAGTTTTGGAAAAAAACAAATATTAAAAAATGTTTCATTTGAACTTGATGAAGGTGATATATTAGCTTTTATTGGTCCGAATGGAAGTGGTAAAACAACTACCATAAAACTAATATTAGGATTACAAGGAATTGATAAAGGAAGTGTTAATATCAATGGTTATGATATTAAAAAGGACTTTGTTAAAGCCATTGAAAAAGTCGGAGCAATTGTTGAAAATCCTGATACTTACATGTACTTAAGTGGTTGGGATAACTTAAAACTAACTGCAAATATGTACAAAAATATTAGTGATGAAGCTATTAAAGATATTGTTAAACTTGTTGATTTAGAAACTAGAATTCATGATAAAGTTAGCAAATATTCTTTAGGAATGCGTCAAAGACTAGGAATTGCCAGAGCTCTAATTAATAAACCAAACATTTTAATATTAGATGAACCAACTAATGGTTTAGACCCTGAAGGAATTAAAGATTTAAGAAATCTTTTAAAAAAACTAGCTAAAGAAGGAATGGGTATTTTAATATCTAGTCATAACTTAGCAGAACTAGAAAGCTTCTGTAATAAAGTTCTCATAATAGATAATGGTACAATTATTGAAACAAGTGAAGTAAAAGAATTTAAAAATAATGATAATAAATATGTCTTTACGGTAAGTTCTACTGAAAAACTAGATATTGAAGGTATATATGAAGTAAGTAAAACTAAGTTTAGTTTTAATGGAGATAAAGAAAGTATTGCTAAAATAGTTAAAAAGTTAGTTAAAGAAAATATTGATGTTTATGAAGTAAAAATGCAAGAATTAACTCTAGAAGAAGCTTTCTTAAAGAAGACTGGAGGTAAGAAAAATGTTTAAATTAATAAAAAATGAATTATTTAAAATATTACATAAGAAAAGTACTTATATTGTTATAATTATAACAGCTTTATTTATGGTTTTAGTATCATTTATAATGAGTAAAAATAATATTTATTATAGTTATACTGAAAATTATTTTGATGGAACTAATTCAAGTGGTATTGATGCCAAAATAAGTGAAGAAATGAATGCATTATACACAAAGTATGATGATAAAACATGGCAATATTATGTAATGGATGATATGTATAATATAATATCAAATTATTATTATAATGACCAAGATGAAAATATTACTAAAGTTTATAATGAAGCTAAAGAAGCAATTTCTAAAGATGATTGGAAATACTTTGTAAATAAAGATTTAGCTGAAGAAAAAGAAAACTTACAAAGTTTGGAAGAAAGTTTAAAATATGCAAGTGATAAAGACAAAAAAGAATTAGAAAATAATATTTTTGTAACTAAAGTAGCAATAGAAATGTATGAATATCGATTAAAAGAAAATGTGAGTTATAAAAATGATTATATAAATGATGCTATTAATAGTGTTAGAAATTCAGCAAGTTCTGTTAAAACTTATGAAACTACTACTAATAAAACAACTAAATCAGACTTAGAAGAAGCTGTAAAAGGGTATTATAAAAGTAGGTATATTTTAGAAAATAAAGAGGATATTAATAATACAAGTGATTTAAGATATTTAATGACTAACTTTTATAGTGAATATATCTTCTTAATCCTTGTGTTTGGTGTTATGATTGCTGGAGCTATAGTAAGTGATGAATATAACAAAGGAACAATTAAATCATTGCTAATAACTCCCTATAAAAGAAGTAGTATTTTACTTGCTAAATTTATAACTGTAATTATTTCAACTCTTTGTTTTATAGTTATTGCGTACTTAATGCAAATATTTATTGGTGGTTTATTCCTAGGTTTTGGTTCTCTAAGCCATCATGTTGTAGAATATAATTTAGCAACAAAATCATTGGAAGTAATGAGCTTATTTAAATATGTATTATTATATACTGCAGCAACACTTCCACAAATAATACTACTTGTAACTCTAGCTTTTGCAGTATCAACAATTATTGGTAACACAGCCCTTGCAATAGTGATTACTTTCGCTGGAGTGATTGGTTCACAAATAGTCAATATGTTTGCAACTATGGATAAATTTAAATTCTTAAATTATTTTGTAACAACTAACTGGGAATTTAATTATTATTTATTCGGGGGAACAAATCCATACGGACCAAGTATAAAACATGCAATTATTGTATGTTTAGTATATTTTTTTATTATGATTGTAACATCATTTATTGTATTTAAAAAGAAAAATATAAAAAATATCTAATAAGGAGCAACATAATGAAGAAAAGAAAAAAATTAAAATTAAAGAAAAGTGTAATATTCTTAAGTTTAATCGTCATAGTAATACCTATGGCCTTTTCTTCATTTAAAGTCTTTTCTTATGCTGTGCCTGTTACAAATTTAAATGAAAAAAATAACATAATAAATGATTATGTAAAAAGTATAAGTAACTTAGTAGAAGAAAGAGAAATAGATTATAAATATGTAAATGTAGTTAGCTTAGAAGATGATAGATATATATCAAAGTTATTTAATTTTAAAACTGGAGAAGAAGTAAGTATTGAAAATATTATAAAACCAGAAAAAGTAGTAGACTTCTGGGATAAAGTAACAGAATTACTTTATTTAAAATATCCCAAATTTATAGCAGATGTCTTAAGTAAAAATGATAAAACTAATGCTTATTATGTAAAAGAAAATGAGTTAATAATTTATTATTATGATTATCTGATAGAACCATTTATAAATGAAGAATTATCTTTACATGTTAATTTTAATGAAATAAAAGAATGTATGGATATAACAGTTAAGTTAGATAAAACATATGAAAAAGAAGATGGTAATAAAATAGATTTAAACAAAAAAATAGTGGCATTAACATTTGATGATGGACCGGGACCTTACACAAGTAGGTTAGTGGATATTTTAAATGATAATAAAGCTCGTGCTACATTTTTTATGTTAGGTAAGAAATTATCTATATATAAAGATGAAGTAAAAAAAGTATATGATAACAAAATGGAAATTGGGTATCACTCATATAATCATAAAAGTTTTAAAAGAGAAAGATTAGAAGATATAAAAGAAGAATTTACTAAAAGTAATGAAGTTTTACAAAGTATTACTGGTAATACTTTTCATTTAATAAGACCACCATATGGAAGTATTAATGAAAATATCAAAGAAAGTCTTGATGCAACATTTATATTATGGAATGTTGATACCGAAGATTGGAGACATAAAAATAAAGAATATTTAAAAGAATATGTTTTAGAAAAATCTAATGATGGAAGTATAATTTTATTTCATGATATTCATGAGTCTAGTGTTGATGCTATAGAGTATTTATTACCATATCTTTATGCTGATGGTTATCAAGTGGTAACCGTAACAAGTCTTGCAAGTATTACTAAAACAAATTTAGAATTACATAAGACTTATCGTTATTTTACCAGATAATTATATTAAACCAACATCTAAGGCATCATCTTTTCTTACAATTTCATTAATTAAATAGATGGCACCACCGATTAAAAATAAAATCGCTGCAATAAGTTGAATGAATGTTGACCTATAATTTTCATCATTAAAATTCTTTTCCATACTACCAATATCTTCAGTTAAAAGAAGTAAAAAATACAAATAGATAAAGAAAGCTACAAAGAAAATTGTAATATTAATACTTTTTTCTCTTTTATATGCTTCTTTATCTTTTTTTAATAAATAATCTCTGTCTAATTTATTAGAATAAAGTGCAAAAACTACAATAAAAAAATATATAATCCAAATTATATCTTCATTTTTTAATCTTTTTAGTTTTTTTTCGACATCATTCATGTTAAATAATATGCTAAAATGGTTTACATTAACAATATTTTTAGGTATAATTTAATATAGAAAAATAATTTAAATAACGGAGGATATATGAAAACAAGAATAATAAGTGCTATAGTAGCATTAATAATAGTAGTCCCTTTAATAGCTTTAGGGGGAATATATTATACTCTAGGAATTTGTGTAATTGCAGCTTTAGGGTATAAAGAAATAATTGATTTACCTGCATCTCATGGAAAAATTCCTAATATGATGGTATTTTTAGGTTTAATATCGTTGTTAACTTTAACACTATGTAATGATGGAACTTCAATTTATAAAGGATTTACTTATCAAATAATAGCTATGATTAGTTTATTTATGATTGTACCAACAGTATTTTATAAAGAAGAGGAATATAGTAGTAAAGATGCTTTCTTTTTACTAGGTGCAATTTTATTTTTAGGATTAGTATTTAATGCCTTTTTAACAATTAGATTAAGAAGTCTAAATACATTCTTATTCTTACTAATAATACCAATGGTTAATGATATTTTTGCTTACCTTATAGGTTCAAAATTTGGCAAAACTAAAATGTGTGTAAGTATTAGTCCAAATAAAACTTGGGAAGGTTCTATCGGTGGATTAGTTTTAGGTTCTGTATCAGGTATTATTCTTTATAGATTTTTAATTGGTAGTATTACATTAAAGGTTGTTATTATTACGATTGTTTTATCAATTGTAGGTCAAATCGGAGATTTGATAATGAGTAGAATTAAAAGAGAAAATGGTATTAAAGATTATTCAAATATAATGCCAGGACACGGTGGTATTTTAGATAGACTTGATAGTAGTATATTTGTTTTTATTACATATATATTTTTACTTATGTTTTAAGGAGGATTAAATTATGTGGATTATATCAATACTTATATTAATATTTATTTTAGGAATAATTATTTTAGTTCATGAATTTGGACATTTTATCTGGGCCAAAAAGTTTAAGGTTCATATTTATGAATTTTCAATTGGAATGGGACCAATTATTCATACTCACAAAGGAAAAGATAAAATAGATTATAATATCAGAGCTTTTCCAATCGGTGGTTTTGTTTCCATGGCTGGGGAAGTTTATGAAGATGCCGATGAAAAAATCAAAAAAGAAGATTATATGTGCAATAAACCTTGGTGGCAAAGATTAATAATTTTAGTTGCTGGGGTCGTAAATAATTTTATTTTAGCAATAGTACTTTTATTTATAAGTAGCTTAATCTGGGGTGGAACAACTCTAAAACCAGTGGTTAAAAATGCAGTAGAAAATTATCCAATGGCTGAAGCTGGAATTAAAGTTGGAGATACAATTACTGCTATTAATGACCATAAAGTATCAACCTGGGATGTTGCTCAAATAATACTAGTTATGAAAAATAAAAATGATTATTATACATTTGAAGTAAAACATGAAGATGGAAGCAAAGATACTTATAAAGTAGTTCCAAAAGTTGAAAAAGATGCTGATGGCAATGAAAAACAAGTTTTTGGAGTGGAAGTAGAAAGTTATAAAGCAACAGGGTTCTTTGCATCAATTAAATATGCATTTCAAAAGTTTGGTAGTATTGTTGAATCAATGTGGTTAACAGTTGGAGGCCTTTTAACAGGTAAGATTTCTACGAGTGCTTTATCTGGACCAGTTGGAATGTATAAAGTTGTAGATGATGGAGTAGCTTTAGGTTTAAATTATATGATTTATCTAGTCTCATTCTTATCAATTAATGTTGGATTTATTAATATCTTACCATTCCCAGCATTTGATGGTGGTAGAGTATTCTTCCTAATAGTTGAAACTATAAGAAGAAAACCCGTTAATGCTAAATTTGAAAATACATGTCATACAATAGGATTTATATTATTACTACTTTTAATGTTTTATATAACAATTCAAGACCTAATTCGTTTATTTTAGCTTGCATAGTTTAGAAATTTATGATAATATATTGTTGACCCAAAAAAGGTATATAATCCGCTATAAATATTTTATATGATTATAGGTAATAAAATAAGGAGGTAAAAAATGGCAAATTTAGTTGACAAAATTGCTGAAAAACATATTCGTAAAGATGTTCCAGAATTTAGAGTTGGGGACACAGTTAGAGTTGATGTTTGGGTAAAAGAAGGAAAAAAGGAAAGAATCCAATCTTTTGAAGGATTAGTAATCGCTAAAAGAGGTGGAGGAGTTTCTGAAACATTTACAGTTCGTAAAAAAAGTGGTACTGTTGGTGTAGAAAGAATATTCCCAGTAAATGCCCCAACAATTGACAAAATTGTTGTAATCAAAAAAGGTAAAGTTCGTCGTGCAAAACTTAACTTTATCAAAGGAATGCGTAAAGAATATAAAGTTAAGGAAAGAAGTTAATTCTTTCCTTTCTTTCGTTTAAAGGAGAAATATGAAGATAATAAAAGAGATAATACCATATATTGTAATTGTATTAGTAGTGGTATTAATTAGAACGTTTATAATAACTCCAGTTAGAGTTGATGGTGATAGTATGAAGAATACTTTAAAAAATGGAGATATTTTATTACTATACAAATTAGGTAGTATAAATAGACTTGATATAATTGTTCTTGATGAAGAAAAAGATAATGAAAAAATAATTAAAAGAGTAATTGGTCTTCCTGGGGAAACTGTAGCAATTAAAAAAGGTAAAATATATATCAATGATAAAGTAATTGATGATGAATATGCTTATGGAGAAACTAGTGATTATGATAAAGTCACTTTAGAAGATGATGAATATTTTATTCTCGGAGATAACAGATTAATTAGTAAAGACTCTAGATATTTCGGACCAATTAAAGAAAATGAAATAAAAGGTAAAATAGTATTTAGATTATTTCCATTTACTAAAATTGGCACGGTGCAATAATGGATTTAGTTAGTTTAATGTATAAATATATTAATAGATTTATAAATAGTGATGAACTTTTAGAATCTCTAGAAGAATTAGATTTAAATAATTTTACTGATGAGGAAAAAGTATCCATTAAAAAACTTATTGATGATATCAAAAGTATAAAAGATAAAATTCCAAATGAAGTTGATGAAATTGAGAAAAATAGGATAGAAATCAATGAAAAATATGTTAATGGTATAGATAAGATTTTACAGAATAATACTTTAGAAAATAAATTAAAAGAAAAGTTTCTAAAAATAAGAGAAGGTTTATTAGAAGATAAAAAGAAAGTTAAAGATGGTGGTAAACTTTATGAAAGTTTATTTACTTTACTTGCAGATAACGACTTAATTAACTACTATTGCGATTTACTAAATGATTATGAATTATTGGAATTTATAGCTCAGTATATAAGTGTTCCTATGCCACCTCAAATTGATCAAGAGAAATTTAATGACCTTGTAAAAGTAGGAATTGAAAATGATGAAAGAGAATGGTTATGGCGTTTAGCTTTTAATTATAATGAAAAGAATAAAGATTTTTCTTTAATTGAAGATTATTTTATTGAAAAAAGAGATGATTATTATCTAACCGAATTAATAAGTGCAGTTAGAGATGATTTAAATATGAAGAAGTTAAAGAAAAAAGTAATAGCAACGAAAGATAAAAAGTTTATTAATAATGTTAAGAGTACTTTAAAAGATTATGAAATAGAATTTTAGCTAGAAAGACGGGGGAAATTATGGAAAGAATAAATTTTGAAAGATTAGAATTTTTTGAAAAAAGAATAAATGAAATATTTAGCCAAGTTACAGAAGAAAACAATTTATCATTAGATGATTTAGATAAATTATTTTCTACTAATCTTGAACTTAAAAATAAATATTTAACAGAAATGCAAGCAAATGCCGAAGATTTAACCTTTTGGTTTAATGTAGAAACTCAAAAAAGAAAAAATAACAGTCTATCAGCGATTGCTATGAGTTTATTGAGTCTTGGAGTAGCAATTTTTATGCCTAGTTTTGCTTTAGCATCTAGTCTTATTTTGTTATTTCTTTTAAGGAAAATATCAAAAAGTAACAAAAAAACAAGTCAAGAACTTGATAAAATAGATAGTACGGCTGAAATATTAAATAGTAAACTTGATAAGTTAATGACAACTATAGAAAATAATGAAACATTTATTTTTAAATTACAAAAAGAATTATATGAAAGAAAAATGACAGAATTAAAATCTAATAATGAAGGAAATGAAAAAATAAATAAAGCGACTGCATTAATTGAAAAATATATGAATGATGGAGAATATCCTCAAGAATTAGATGAAGAAATCAAAGATTTAGCTATAAAAATGTTACAATTAAAATTAAATGTTAACTATAGAAGTTTAGAACTTTTATTACATTGTGCCAGAGCTAAAAGAAATAATGAATTAGAATTAGAAGGTCCAGTAATGGTTTTAAAATTAATAAGAAAGTAATTGTTTTATTCTTTTTAATTTGTTATAATTAAAAAAGATAAGGAGGAAACAAGATGAAGAAAGTTTTAATTTTTTTAGGGGCTGTTCTTTTACTTGCAGGTTGTGAGTCTAAAAAGGAAACAAATGAAAATATAACTAAGCCAGAAGGAATAAGTTATACAAATAAGTTTGAGTGTTCAAGAGTAGAAAAAATCAAAAAGTTTGATTTAGATAATAAAAATGCTGGAAGATTTACTCAAGAACAAATGAAAGAAAGAGAAAATAGTCCAGTTATTATCAATGAAAAAATTAGTAAGATTTATGATTTTACCAAAGATGGAAGCAAATTATTAGGTTTTTATGAAATTCATACTTATGAATATGTGGTTGATGGTTACAATATGGATAAAGAAAAATCTTCTTATAGTTGTGGAGAATATGAAGAATATGGCTTTAAAAGTTGTGAAATTACAACTACCAAAAATTCTATTATAATGACTAAAGTCGCAGACATAAATAGTGATTATAATAAAGATATGGTTAGTAAGATGACTTTAGAAAGTATTAAATCTGATTATGCCAAAGGAAATATGTATACTTGTAATTAAGGGTGATAACACTCTTTTTTCTTTTCTTCTAACATGGTATAATAAGACTATATGAAAGAGGTAAAAAATATGTATATCGTAGAAAATGAATGTTTAGAACCAATAAGAAAAAATATAATTGAGTACATAAATGAATTAGAAGTAATAACTAAAGATAAAAATAAAACTTTTTTCTTTGATAATACAAACGGATTTAATAAAGTTATAAATAGAGTTATAAAAATCGTGAATGTTTATCAAAGATAAGTGAGGAAACTAAAAATAAATACTCTCATATCAACTGGGATATAATAAAAGAAAAGGCTTTAGATGAAGAAAAAGTTGGACATGAAATGAATGTTAAAGATGCTTATGATTTAGGAAGTAAATTACTAAAAGAAGAATTAATATGATAAATTAAATGAGGTAGGTTAATATATGGATTTAGAGAAATATAGAGAAAATGGCAGAATAAATATAAATAAAGCTAAAGAAGAGCAAGTAATAAAATTTAGTGACATAGAACAACGTGGAGCTAGGAAAAATAAATTTTGGTTTAATAACCATAAAATGATGTATAAAGATATATATCCCGAAACCTATGAAGACTATGCAGAATTAATTGGTTATGAATTTGCAAAATTACTAGGTATGAACTGTGCATCATACGATTTAGCAATTTATAATGGTAACTTTGGTGTTATAACTAAAAGTATTGTAAATGAAGACAGAGAAACAATGGTATCTGGTTCAGAAATAATATCAACTGTTTACACTGATTATATTCTAATTTTATTTTATCTTTTAAATGAGTTTAAAAATT
>ULUO01029286.1_pt1 | contig 15404 bp, 13 predicted proteins | sample 1958611 | NCBI WGS metagenome assembly ULUO01 (sample SAMEA4835762, study PRJEB28245) | human gut metagenome | biome: gut microbiome; material: fecal sample | place: Denmark | collected 2008
GGAGCAACCACGGAAGGCAGAACCACCGATTTTCGTTACACCATTATGGATTGTAATGGATGTGGCAAGTTCATTGTTTATATACAACTTCTTGTTGCTTGAGCCATATTCCATCAAACCTTCTAATCCACTAATGCCACATCACGCTACTATATCCGTGACATATATGTTTTGAAGGTTGTAACAACCATAAAAAGCATAACTGTCCATAAATTTTATACCGCTACCGATTGTCACACTCGTAAGCCCGGAGCAACCACGGAAGGCAGAACCACCTATATTCGTTACACTATCCGGAATGGTTATGCTCGTAAGCCCGGAGCAACCTTGGAAGGCACGAATTCCGATACTATTTAAGGAATTTGGTAATTTAATCGATTTCAATACTGTGTTATTCTTAAATGCGTCGTAGGTAATTAGAGTAACTGGCAAATCTTCAATTGCTTCAGGGACCCTTAAATGTTGCATATTAACGCCGTTTTTTAATCCAGTTATTGTTATTGATGTTTCACTTTTAGTATATGTAAAAGGTACAATATTTAAGTTAATACCCCAAACACAAACGGCTTCTTGTTCTTGTTCTTTAGCGTAAATTGCTTTAACTGGCTTAGTGTTTCTTATAGCATTTGTGCTAATTTGTTTGTTCATTTTATAAACATAAATAGGCATAACTCACCTCACTACTGAACGTCAAAGGTTGTCGCTTTAACAGTAGTATTATTAAACTTAACACTTGTAGTATCAACCGTAAGTTTATTGAGCAATGCAATCAATTTGGTTAATTGTTCCTCGGTTAAATTTAACAATGTTAATATGTCTGTGTGCGTTAATTTATCGGTTAAATCGTTATAAGAACCACTAAATAGTTTACTATTTATTTCGTCAACAGCACCTTGTACATTCGTTGCTGTAAGTCCAGAATTAGCACTATTATAAACTATGTGGTCAGCAGTAGAAACGAAATTCACCGTTCCTGTCTCGCCTTCAATTAAATATAGTTTATCATCTTGTAAAGTGCCAGCCAGATACGCTTCGGAAAATTCAGCCTCTGTCATAACAACAGTGTCAGCAAATTGTAAAGGCCCTGAACCACCACCAATATTACCTAAATCAACTTTACCTGTTGCGTCAGGGTTAAAATTTGTTCCATTAGCCTGTACTGATTTTACAACTGTATTAAGGTCAACAATGCTACCTTCTGGGTCATATTGATGTCCGTTAGCAATTATGGCAGTAACAGTACCTGTATTTTTTGTAAAACCCCAATCTGATACCATATATTCTGTTAATACAGGTTTATATGTATTTATTATTTCAAAGAGACCTTCTGTTGTAGTAGCAAATATTTCTAATTCATAATTTACAGAACCTATACTACTTGCTGTGAGTGTAATGTCGCCATTTGTTTTTGTGCCGTTAATAACATTATCTGTATTGATATACATTGTAACAGCACTATTTGTTTTAATTGCTGAATTAGTAATTGTAACAGGGTTTATTATTCCACGGTCACCTGAAAAATAATTTATATTTGCTATTGTTATGTCAGTACTTAAATTTGTAGCTATAACACACCCATTCCCTGCTTGTGCATTACCTCCTACAATAGTACAGTGGTCGTATATATAAAATTCTGTATCTCCCATACTAAATAATAGTATCTTAGTACCAGGTATTCCATAACTACTTCCATCTTGTGCCGTAGCCGTACGATAATATGATGTACCCTGAATATTTACTGTCATTCCATAAGAATTACCAATAAATAGTCCAATATCAGTTGTACTTGTTAATGCTTTGTTACCAACAACTGAATTTTCTGACCACGTTGCTGCATTCTGGTCTAAAAAATAAGGGTCATTAGTATAAGGTGTTACGGTAAAATTAACTGAGCCTACTAACTTTGTATAAGTAACGCCGCCACTTAATTTTGCATAAGTAGAATCAGCGTATTCCTTTGTTAAAATATCTTTGTTTTCTGTTATTTTTGAATAATTCTTCATATTAGTTCCTCATTACTATTTTATTAGAATACGCTGATTAGTATATTTATGCCATAACAACAACTGAGAAAGTTTGTGTTGCTTTTTCTGCAAATGTTACTGTTATAGAATTTGCCGCTAATACAACATCTGCATATACAACTTCATTTGTTGCAGTTTCTCGTATTGTAACGACAACTTCTTGCGTTCCAAAACTATGTGTTAATGTATAAGAAGCATCTGTTCCTGAATCTACTGCTGTTGCAGCACTTATTGTAAATGCCTTTTTCCTAAGTAACGAATAACCATTTGCTAATGTTACATTTAATGTGCCTGCTGTTGTTATAGGAGAACCTGCAACGGTAAATCCAGTAGGCATTGATAATGCAACACTCGTAACAGTACCTTTATCTAATCCTGCAATAGCGTCAGCAACTAAACCACTTGTAACAAGGTTATTATTGCCGCTTTGTAATTCAGTAGCAACTCCTTTATAAGCGGCATCACCTATTGCTGCTTTGCCCGGAATAAGTTTTCCAGACGCATTAACTAAAACAGGAACATTAGCAGTAGTACCTAACGCAGTACCAACCTCAGGCAAGTTACCTATTGCACTACCTACTGTTTTATATGCAGCCGAACCTAATCCGTGGACAGCAACATTTACTGCTGCGCCACCTTTTGTAGATACGCCAATAGTTCCGTTAGCAGTACCTTCTTTAATAGAACTTACATAAGTTGTAGTATCGGGTAATGCACCAATATCTGTCGCTGTTGTAGTATCTGGTAAAGCGCCAATATTAGCAGGAGTTATATTAACATTTCCTATTCTATAACTTGATTCTTTATCACCTTTAACGCCTGTTACAGCATCCGTATTGTCAATCTTCGTCCAAGCACTGCCGTTAGAAAGTAACCAGTCACCTACCTTAAATTCTATACCAGCAAAAGTAAATGTTTCAGTAGCGATATAATAAATACCGTTATTAGATACATAACCTGTTGTAGCAGTATTATCATTAGTTAAGGTAATTGTTGTTGATGTGGTATTTAATTTTGCTTTTGCATTTACTGATAATGTAGCAATAGGACCTGCTGCTACGTTGCCGCCATAAAGTAATTGACCCAAAATATAATCAGGTAATTGTGCTGTTGGTATTTTAGCATTTGCGTCAAGTGTTGCAACACCACTTGCTGCACCCATTTCACTTCTTTTTACCTGAGCGTCATTTGTAACATTACCTAATCCAACCTGAGTTTTAGTAACGCTGTGCGGGTTTTCTGTATTGTTTATGTGACTCGTTAATGCAGTTCCAGTCGCTTTACTATTTAATTGTTCTTGAATACCTGATGTAACTCCTACAAGATAATTTACCTCAGTAGTAGAGGCAGTTACATCAGTTATCTTTGATAATGTAAGGTCAGGAATATCGGAAGCACTTAAATTCTCACCTTTGGTTACAAGACCTTTACTATCATAAGTAATCTTACATTTAGTTGCACCAGTTATTGCTGTATTCTTGTCTAATTTATTAGCAATACCAGTTTTTAACTGCTTAGGCGAAATAAATTTAGTGTCATCAGTACCAGCAGTTAATTCTGCGTCTGTTGCTTTTTGTGCAAGACCTTTTGCAGATGCAGTTGCATCAGGAATAACTAATTTATGAGTGTGTGATTCATTTGTTACTTCATTCGCAGAAGTAAGTGTTACATCACTGGGTGTACCCATAGATACAGTTACATTAGCCGTGCTACCACCACCGGTTAAACCATTACCAGCAGTAACACTCTTAATTGTGCCATCACCAGATGCAATAGGAATCCACGTTGTACCGTTGTAAATGTACTCTGTTTTATCAGCAGTATTATAGTAATGCTGACCCATCTTAGCATTTTCTGGTGCCGTTGTTAAATTCTGAATTACAGCATTTTGTAATTCACATTTGTTCAAGTTAATATTGTTATAAAAACTCGGCATATTCTTTCTCCTTTAATTTATATAAGCACTTCCGGTTGTAGGGAATGCAAAAAGTAATTCAATTGTGTTAGTATCTTTATATGATATATCTGGTATTATTATAGAACCTGCACTATCTTTAACAATTACATTAACAGGTAATTTGTTAAGATTATGGTTTATAACCCATCTATCTGAGGCAGTGTTTTTTCTATAAACAACAGTATTATCAGTTGCAAATTTAACCCAAGTCATTTTATCATATTGCAGATACACCTTATACAACATACCTTTTTCATAACTATTATCAGCGTTATTAAGGTATATTATAGAAGGGTCAGCAGTTTGTGGTGATATCTTAGATAAATCTGCTGGTTTTATTTTTGAATCTATATAATTTTTAATTTCTTGTAATGCTGGTATAAATGGATTCATCTTTATCTACCTCTTTACTTAAATACATTATTAACGGCTTCTTTATAAGTTCTTGCTACTTCCTCTATTGTTAAACCGGACGCCGTAACTCTAAGTTGGTTACCGTCCCACCAATAGTTAGAAGCACCTTCTGCTATTATTCTTATATCGTCGCCTGCATTTAATTTCTTTACATTAGCCGGATTATTTAACCACTCATTCATTTCTTCAGTGGTATTAAATATCCACGCTTTTTCACCTACTATTGCTCTGACCCCAGTCATAATATAGGTTGTTATGGTAGGGTCTTCATATTCGTCATTTATAAATACAATATCCGGTATATCTATATCGTCAGTTATAACTGAATCTTTTATAATATTATACTTCTGCATATTCATTCACCACTAAATCAAATCTAACTGCCGCAGGTATTGCAGTTATATGAATTGTAGGTTTTTCACCATATTTACTATAAAAGTTACCTGTTTTTTCGTTTCTGCTTATATTATGAGCACTTTTATATTTATATAATCTAATTTTACTGTCTGTATTGTTTTGATGATAATCGTGATAAAAATAACTATCGAATACAATTCTTGAATACGAAGGATTTTGTAATACATCTGTATATACAACCTTTGTATTCTTTGCTGTTGAAGTATTGTCTAATCCTAAGTATCTACCATTTATACAATATAATAATCTTGGCATAGATGCTCCGTGCGAAATATACTTAGTAGCAGTATCAAATGTAGGATTACCTTCAAAGTTAGCACCGAAATTATAAATATAATAAGTCCCAGAAGAAGCATAATCAGAATATATATAACGTTTGTTTAGATATTTTAACGCTTCTATATTTTTATTACGTGGTTTACCTAAATTATTAGGAAAGTCAATGTCAATTGTACTTCCAGGCGTAGTGTAGATATGTGCTCGTAATAAATTTCCACTTGTATCAAATACAAATATATAATCGCCAATACACCTTATAAGATTAAATTTAATTGTAGAAGCTGGTTTATATACAGATTGCCAATAACCTATAGATGCGCTATTTCTTTTTATAACATTTGTATTTTCACTTTGTAGCATAAAATATGTTTTACCTTCGTCTTTACATACTTGTACATCAGTATAATACGCATCTCTATCTACATTGAAAGTAACCGTATCCCAATAAGCAACATTTTTATTATTAGTCTGTTCAATTGTTTGATAATATTTTCCTGAACTACTATCATATTTTCTTGAACTTAAATTACATATCCACATATCTTCTGTAGCATAGATTCTGTATTTGCCCTTAAACCTTGTACTTACAGTATAATTTACTCCATCTTTTGATTCATACGTTGGGTTATCGTCTAATTCACGGTTTTCGTCACCAGTATGAACCACCCATAAGAACGGGTCACCTGTAGGAGGATTCTCTATACACTGTATTTGTGCTATTTCTTCATTTTCAGGTATTCCATTTAATATGAGTTGTTTGTATTCTATACCATCAACTGTGTAAAATATACTATTATTAACTAATTTTTTGAATTCGTCCGTAAGGGAATAATTTATTCTTCTAACTAATACGTCACTTGTTTCGTCATTTAATGTTATTTTTCCTTGTGTAATAATATTATCATTATTAAGTTGACCATAGTCACTTAAATATTCACCCTCAGTGGTAGTAAGTGTAATGTTACTTGACGAAAAACAGTCATCAGTCCAATCTGATTCTGTTAATGTATAATTAACATTATCTTTATTTTTAATATATGTTACAGAATTTGGATTTTCTTCTTCCCAATCAGGTTGATATGTTTGATTAAAAGATTTAATAGCACTATTTACTTGTTTATCTGTAACAAAACCTCTATCATTTTCTACTTCTGATATTTTTTGTATTCTATAAGTATTTAATACTTCTAATATACCTGTATCTTGCGTAGGTACTTGAATTATTGAATACTTATTATCGTCAGGTGTATTATTACTTATAAGTGATATTTTTCCTTGTGTCTTAGTCGCATCTATTATAGGATAATTACTGTTAAGACTTATACTTGTTGCAGAATTTTCCTTTATTCCTTCGTTTTCAATAGAATATTCATACCTAATATCTTTTAATTCGGAAATAACAAATCCAACTGGGTTATTATAACCTTGTGCCAAGCAATGTGATATATATAAATTGCTATTATGGTAAATAAATGTACAATAGAATATAGGGCTGCTATAATCTTCGTTAGTTAATATTTTTGGTACTTCTCCGATTTTAGCGCCACTCATATCATATACAACTAAATTATTAGAAGTATCTATACCATATATTTTATCATTGATTACGATAGCATAACAAGGTGCGTCTACTAAAGACGGACCAAAATAATTAGGTACAGTACATACCTTAGTTATTTCTTTCGTATCAAAATTAAATTTATATATATTTTTTATGCTTCCGCCTGTAATATATAATTCATTATTATATATACATAAATTAGAATCACTTATTCTTTCAGGTAAATCAATACTAAATTTATCCGGTGTACCTGTATCTCCGAATTGTATAAGTTTTGTATTATCTTTTATTCCCCATACATTTGGTGATTCTTCTCCATTAGTTGCAGGTAATACAATAATAGACGATATGTTACCTTTCAGTTCAGTAGCAACTATATAATCAACATAATTATATTGTGGTACATCAAACATAATAATTACGGGATTACTTGTTCCATTTCCACTACATAATATATATAATGCTTCACCATAAGCACCATATATACCGGTAGTACACATTATCGGGTCTACATTTCCGTCAAGGTTTTCAATACCTGTTGAACTCCAACTAATAAATTCGTGAGCATCAGGATTTTCTAAATTTGTTTTATGATATCCGTTAGAATTAAATTGATATAAAATATTATTTTTAATTCCAGCACATTTTACTTTTTCTGTGTAACTACTAACATCATAGTATTTAAGTGATTTAGGTTCTGTATATACTATACTTTTATCTACCCATTTACTTTTTTCTAATATTCCAGTGCAAGCAAAATTATTAGATGTACTTTTTACACTACCTGTTATAGGGGTATATATGCCTTCTTTATAATAATAAATAACGCCCGTTGTAAAAGTATTATTAGTTTCCCCTGTATGACGGTAATATTCGCCTTCTATCGGCTCAAAACCTTCTTCCAATAAATTTATATTATATATAGGTTTATTTCCTAAATCGTCGTAATTACTGCCTTTATTTATAGCCCTAATCGCGGGTATTATATGGGTAGTAACATTAGGAGAAGCATTGTTTATATCATTTATTATAACTGATTTGCTCATACCATAACCCTCTCAACAACTACTGGTAATTCTTTAAGTAACGCTAATTCTGGTGTATCTTCATTTGAGTATAATGTAAACCCTAATACATACTCAATACCGGGTCTAAGAATTTGTAAATCTTTTGTAGGTATCTCTAATAATATTGTATTATTTATAACATTTCTAAATTCAAATGTTAATATATCTGCATTGTATCGTGCTTGTTCTTTTAATACACCTTTTATAATATCCGTATCTTTAATTATATGCGGGATAGGTTTATTAAACTCGTCATAATCATTCCACTCAAAATAAAATGGAATACTTAAAGGTACTCTATTATCAATAACCAACTTTCCGTGGTCGCCACGAGGGCTTCTTGGTTCGTATAATAATTTATTTGCCATATATTACTCCACTACGAATTTATAATCGTTTGTTGTTATTACTGCCTTTTCTAAGTCTTCACACCCACTGCAATTTCTACCTTGTAAGTAACTTTCTATTTCTCTTACTTGTGGGCTACCCGACATAATTTCTTTATAGTCATCTATACTTATATATTCTGTATCTACAATAACTGCTCTTAAACTTATATGACAAGAACCACTTTCGTATGTAGCATACTTTGGAATTATAATATCATTATTAGCATCTAAGAATACATTATATGAAGTATGACGATTTAATTTTAAGACAGCATAGGTGACAAAATCCTCTTTGCTTAAAGGGGCGAGGAAGTCAAAGTGAATTTTGTCTACCCCATAACTGCCTTTATTAAGAATTATATTTGGGTCAACTTTTAACTTAAATTGTTCTGTTACTGTTATTATGATAGTATTCATTGCTTAAATTTTACCTCGTAAGAAACTCCTAAAAATTTCGGTATCAAATATTTTGTTATAATATCTTTTTGTGAAGCAGTTAAGTTAGGTCCTGGATTACCGTCTTTATCCACACCACCTATTATTACTTCATAGTGCATATTTTGTGCACCTTGTAATAAACTACTCGTATCTATTACAGATACTGCCTTGTTAATAATAGGGTTAAAGTCATCATCTTTATCTATATATCTGCCCCACTCATTTTGATATTTTTCACGTATTATTTCAAAAGATGTTGGTACTTTATCAGTTACATTGTTTATTATTGCAACCTCTATAACTGGTGATTCTATACCATCAGGAGAATGCCAACCCAATAAATTATTTGGTAATTTTATCATATCTAATGCGTATGACGGTGCTTGTAAACGAATCGAATAATATAAAGGATTCACAGTATATTTTCTCGTTAATTGTGATTTAACAGATAATTTATTGTCTGTAAATGAACAATCTACTGAAACACTATCTGTATAATCGTTCAATACGTAATTATTTGAATAATATGTTCTTATACCGTCTGACCAGATATAATTACCTGTATTTATTTCAGAATTATCTTTAATATGGTTACTTACCCAACTTTTTGGCGACCAAGTATGTGTTCCTATATCTAATATATAAGTGCCAATTTCTGGCGAGGTATAATATACATTATTATTACTTTTCCAGATATATTCACCACTAAAATTATCTAATCCTTTCCATTCTGTAAAGTTATCAAACGACATAGTATCTTCATTTATTATTTTATGTGTTTCACCTTGTGAATAATAAGTTATATCCCCTATATGCCATATATTTACAGGGTCAAAGTTGTCCGGTACATTAGACCAAGTTATTGATGTTGGTAATTTAATATATTCTAATTTACTATTTTTTACCTCAGTATCCGCAAATTCTTTTTCCGCATTTGTTGAATAATAAGTATCCGTTCCATAGTGCCATATATCTATACCAAGTTCAGGACGAGATAACCAAGTGATTTTTTCAAATTTACCTGTTACATTATTAAATTTATACTGTTCTGAATAAAAAGAATAATATGTGTCTGAACCATCGTGCCATATGTGTTTCCCATAAACATCTACTGGACTTCCTACAAAAAGTGATACCTTTTCACAAGTTAATGATTCAGTGTTAATTTTATAACATACATTATTCATTGCTAAATAATATATACTATTATTTATTGTACATATGTTTTCACCACTAATATTATTATAACCATTCCAAGTTATAGGCTCCCACTTTAATAATTGTTCGTTGAGTTTATACTGTCGAGATATTAAACTGCCAGATATAACATCAACATCTGAATAATATGTATTATTACCATCACTCCATATATGGTCACCATCAAAAGTCGTTAAACCTGGCCAAGTAACTTGCTCCCAGTTTACGTGAGAATCAGGGTATATTTTTAATATATAATGGTCATCTTGATATGAATAATAAATATTATTTTTTGTTTTCCATATATAACTACCAATTATTTTATTATAACCTGGCCAAGATATAGAAGTCCAAGTAGAAGTATGTTTTACCAAGCGGTATTGTTCAGTATTATTTGAATAATATATATTATCATCAAATTCCCATATATATCTACCCTTAATAAAACTATCTACTCCTGCCCCTTCTAATCCTTTCCATAACTTAAAATTAAAATCGTATTTGTCAATAAATTTATATGTATTTCCGTAATATATATTATCTTTAGTTTTCCATACTTTTCTACCCTCTCTAATATCAGAGGTTCCCCATTGTTTATTTACCCACACTGAATCTGTAACAAGTTGTAAATTTATAGGTGTTACAGTATCATTTTCACTATAAGTATAATAAGTAGTATTATCAATGTTATATATATCACGACCCGATTGTAATTTTGTGCCTTCTGGTACTTCCCAAGTTTTATTTTCAAATTGTCTTGTCTGTCGGTAAAAAAATGCTGATAGGGTGAAATTATTATAATATATAGTACCTTTACTATTTTTCCAGATATAACGTCCGTCTATAGTATTATCTTTGAATGGTGTGGAAGTTCCACTAAGGTCGTAGAATATTTCTCTTTGAAAATCACCATCGTTTCCTATTTCGGGAGTTGTAAATACCTTTTGATAATTATTATTTAATCTTTTTCTATCAACAATAACTTTATCACTATTAACAGTGACTAATCGTTTAGTAAACCCATAAAAAACATTATTATCAAAATGCCATATTAACTGACCTGTAGGATTACTTATATCGTCTAATCCTGTCCAAGTTATAGGTTCCCAAGTAAAAGAAGTTTGATTTAATTTATACCTTTCTCCGTATGAAGATAAATAATAATAATCACTACCATCTGACCATATATATTTAGCACTTATATCTATTTTGTCAGGCCACATATGCGATTCCCAATTATTAGTACCAATGTTTAATGTATAATAAGTTGTACCATCACAATATAAAACCTGTTCTTTATAATAAAATAATTTGGATGTTTGTATATTAGTTAAACCCTGCCAAGTTTGTAGAGACCAGGTAGAGGTGTCAGGTTTTAATACATAATTATAATATTTAGTAGTTCCTCCAGATAATATAAATTGTGTGGAACAATACATCTTTTCGCCATCAGACCATACATCTCCGCCTCTAAAATATCCACCATCTGAAAGTAACGTATCTAAACCATACCAAGTTTTAGGTATCCAAGTATAATTATTCTCTAATTCATAATTTAATTGATTATTATTTTCATCCTCATAAGAATAATATATTTTTTCACCATCAGTCCAGATACCTTGACGATAAAAAGATGTTAAACCTTTCCAGAACATAGGTTCCCACGTAAAGGTTTGTTTATTCAATTTACACTGAAGACCTTGATTTGATGCGTATATATTACCATCATTATCTTGCCATATATCACCCTTACTTATATCGTTAGGTAAATTTTGCCAGGTATAATTTTTCCAATTAGTAGTATATTTAATAGTTCTGTATGAATTATAATACATATCTTTCACATCAGGATAATTATATGTATTATTTGATATAGCATAGAATGTCTTTTGACTTGCGATAAACGACCTGATTTCATCAATTTCAGGAGAAATAGCAGTAACCATATTATTACTGTCTACTAAATCTTCTATATCACAAGTATTCTTATCTTTATAAGATATTACATTAACATTGTCTTCTTCTGTTGTATAATGTACGATTACAGAATAGCCTTCAAGTCCGTTAGATGTTTTTTGTACTAACTGCACCACCGGACCTGTTGTACTTACTAAAACATTTAATATTTTTGTTACTGTTTCAAATCCGTCTATGTCTGTCGTGGTTGTTGTTTCATCTGCATTATCCCAACCTAATTCTGATATATTTGGGGTTTCTGTTGTATTACAAAATAATTTATATATAGTATTTCCTACTTCAATAGGTGTACCAAAACTATCATAGTTGTGCCAATCAGGGTATAAACCGTATATCGTATCAATAAGTGCCTGAGCACAACCCGTAGAGGATATAGTCATAATTTTGCCTTTTAAGACAGTTTGTTTATCTTCTACTGACGTTATAGTAGTAGGTATTTCAACCCCTAATTTCTTCGCTAATATATCAAGTATATATGTATTACTACTATTTACATTTAACTCACTACAAATCTTATCGAGTGCCTCATTAGCAGTTTCGATATAATTCGTTAAATATTTAATAAAAAGAAATAACCCTTTTCCGTCATCACCTTTTCCATTATCATAAGAATAGTTAAAGATGTAAGCCGGAAGTAATTTAGTTATTTTATTTTCGCTGCCATTAAATGTATATGTCATAAATTACCTATATATTAGTTATTAGTCTGTGCTTATTTACTCGATTGTGTTTTGTTACTGTCTTATTCTGCAGAAGGGTCCGAACCATCTATCTTAACTTTACTATTAACTGTTACTGCTCGTTTATAAACAGGTATAGTAACCATTGTACCTGTAGGTTCAGCAGTGTCACCAATCGTAATAGTTTTTACATCAAATCCGTAATCAGTATAAGTATTCGTATCACTTATTGCGGAAACAACTCGACTCATCAATACATCTTGTCCTATACCTAAAGAATTTATATAGTCTACAATAGCCTTTTGTACGGATTTTTGTATTGTCTTCTTTTTATCTTCATACGCTTGTTCTATATTTAATGTTACGTTGACAAATATATCTTGTGAACCAATCTCGTTAAATTTTATTGTATAATCAACACCATCTATAGATACATTTGCTGTGTGACTTGTTGTACCAGTTACGGATTCTGTCGTCTGGTTGTTTTCTGTTTTAAGCGTATTCATAGTACCACTACCTAACGATTTGTAGTGTAGAATTATTCCTGCTATTTCTTTTTCGCGTTTTGCACCACCAGTAGTAGTATCGTTAGGGTCTATACTTATACCATCTTTTACTTTAACTAATACCCATATATTATGTGGTGCAATAGTTACGTCACCTACTGTCATATTCGTATCTTGTGGGTTATCAATCACCCTTGCAAATTCTATATAATCAAGTTGAAGTAAAGCAGATTCTAAACTCTCTGCGACAGAAGTAGCGGTAGAATATACTGATTTAATTGCTCTATTTCTTAATTGTTCATCGGCTTCATCTTTCTTTCTATATATACCAGCAAGCGATACTATGTTATCTAAATTAGAACCATTAGCATTTATAATACCTTGAGCATTATATAATTCTCTTGCCGCTGTACAAACATTATCTAATGAATTAGATAAACTATCTAAAAATATATACCAAGCCGAGCCTTCGTCTACTGCGAAGTCAGAACCAAACGCCTCAACAGTCATATTTGTTAAGACATTTAATATTTCTGGTTTAGTAGAAGTTCTTAATCCTTCTTTCGTAAATTCTATCAATTTTGTGTCTGCCATAGTAATTTTCCTTTACAACAATATTATATTATTTGAGTATAATATTTATATTTGAATTTGAATATCTTCTCCGGTTTCTGTTACGATTTCTATATACGCTGTATATTTTCTATTAGGATAAAGAGAACTTGTAAATTTTTTAATTTTACTAACTCCTTCTGTATCTAATATAACATTCTGTATTGCTAAATCTGTTACGTCTTTATTTCTCACTAATGGTACGCCAAGAGTAGTATTTAAGTAATATTCTCCTTGAATTATTCTTAATCTATCTTCAACATTTTGCTTAACTGCTTCCGCACCGAAACAATAACTTTCTTTACTGTCTAATTTTGTGGGAATCATTAACTTAAATTTTCCTGATGTATCTTTTACTGTTCGTATCACTCTCATACTTAACCTCTATTTATTTGAAAGGACCAAATGGTCCTATTGCTACACAATCATTCAAATCGTGTAAATTTCCATTACTTTTAAGTTGATTATCGTTTGTATTGCCTAAGACTAAACTTTTAATTGACCTATCTAAATGTAATAGTACACAATAATCCCCGACTTTTGGTTTCCAACTTGTAATATAAGGTATATTACATATTTTTGAAATATTATAATAAGTTTCTTCTACTTTTTTATTATTTATATTATATTTTTGTCGAGATTCTTGTACAATAGGTTCAACATCTATTGTATTTTTAGCCCTTTTTATAGTATAAGTATTACCATATTCATCTGTTTGTTGCTCATTCTTACCATCTACATATACTGCTGTAACTTTGGCAAAAGTATGACAACGCATATTTGTCATAACATTATTTTGTACTTGTGCTAAATTTCCAATAGGGCTTTCTTCAATACTTGTTTTATTTATCATTTAATTTCGCCTCGTTGCTGCTTGGTCTACGGTATATTGGTCATAGAAATCTTTTGCTAACGCTTTTATAGCCATTGAATTTTCTTCGTCGTTATTAGAAAAAGTCGTAGTCATCTTAACTATTCTATACATACCGTTTGTTGCAAGTGTTGCACCTATTTGTACACTACTTGGTATTGCTTCCGTTTGACTTATTGAAATAATACTGTTATCAATATAACAAACACCATAAATAGATAATTTAGGATTTATTAAACAATTAAAATGTAATCCGTCATTAGTTAATCTTGGAATACCTATAAGACCTGACATTGACGTTACTTTGCCGTCAGTTTTTGTTGTGAAATATACTACATCTTCAAGACTACCTTCTTCGGGAGTAATCATTTTAAGCAGCATATTTTCTTTCTTATAATACATTCCACACTGTTCGGCGATATTACTAAGATATTTATCCGCAGACCCTGAATATGTTTGTGTACCATAAGATTTGAAATTTTTAAGTTTTTCAGATAACTGATAATTAGTTACATTATTTTCTTTCAATATATCTTGGGCTATCGCGTACATATTATAACCATCTTCATACGTTTTGCCAAAGAATCCATAATTAACAAAATCACCACAGTCAAAAGCATAGATAGTTACACAATTTGTTACAGCATCAGGTCTTGATAATATTGCTCTTTGTATATTACCCGCAAATATTCTTTGTAAGGGACCTGTATCCTTATACCCGAAATCAATATATATTAACCCGCCATCAAAATAATGATTTGCATATAACTGACCTAATAATCGCGGTGCTAAATTATATATATTTATCTCTAATGTATCTACTTCTGTATAAGGAAATCTACTTATAGTACCTTTAACTATAAAGTTATCAACACCTTTGGTATGGTCTACAAGTAAAGTAGATTCACCAATAGGACTAACAACTGTGATGTCAAATAATCTTCCAAACATTTTCTATTCGTGTTGCCACAACATCATAAAACCGTTGACAATAGTGTCAGCGGTAGGATAAGAG
>ULUO01067573.1_pt1 | contig 14991 bp, 7 predicted proteins | sample 1958611 | NCBI WGS metagenome assembly ULUO01 (sample SAMEA4835762, study PRJEB28245) | human gut metagenome | biome: gut microbiome; material: fecal sample | place: Denmark | collected 2008
CCATTTCCGGCCGGCGATACTGTTGCTGCGCAGTACGAATACGCTGCTTGAGGGCGTCACGATACATTCACAGCCCGGAATGGGTATCGTGGGTTTCGACAGCCGCGACGTGACGATCCGGCGGCTGTCGGTGGTTCCCGCCGACGGATATGACTTCTCGACAAATACCGACGCCACGCACTTCGCATGCTGTGAAGGTACAATTTCCTTCGACGGATGCCTCTTCCGCGGACAGGGTGACGACGCCACAAACGTCCACGGATACTATCACGATATTGCTGCCGTCAAGGGTGATACCGTGTCGCTCGAACTGCGTGCGCCGACATTCACCCATGCGCAGGTGGCTGACGTGCCGCGAGTGGGTGACAGGATGGAGATCGTACGTATATCTACTCTCGAGCCCGTCGGCGAGACCGAGGTTGTGGAGGTGTTCTACAACGAGGGGGATACGGATGCCCGCGTGCGGTTGCGCGACGCCGTGCCCGAGGCGTTCGGGGATTACTATCTGTTCAACGTTACGAAGCTGCCGCGGCTGGAGTTCCTCCGTTCGGTCGTGTGGGGCAATCTGGCGCGCGGCGTGCTGGCCAAGACCCGCGGTGTGAGGATCGAGGACAATATCTTCCGCGGATGCACAGGTACGGCCATACATGTCGGCGCCGAATCGTCATGGAAGGAGGGTACGCATGCCGCCGACGTGACAATAGAGCGAAATGTCATGACGGACTGCGGCTTGGGCGCAGGGTGTCAGTACGGAGCCTCGGGCATAGCTGTCGTCATAGGCGCTCCGGATACGGAGGGCACAACGCTGCACGACGGCATCCGCATCATCGGCAACACGATACGCGGCACGGATGGGAACGCATGCGGAATATCCATACGCAATGCCCGTAATGTGGAGGTGCGCGGCAACCGCATCGAGGGGTGTGACGAGGCTGTCCAGATGCGCAGTTGTGAGAATGTGACTGTGGAGTGACGTCATGAATGACGACAGGACGGGGCGCGGAGATCTGTGAATGGGATTCGCGCCCTGTCTGTTGTATAGAGTCCGGGTCGCGCGGAGGTTGAGGTCAGTCGAGGACGATGGTGAAGGCCACGCGGCCGGCGCGGTTGTGTGTCAGGCGCAGCGTGCCGCCGTGCATGTGCACGATCTGTCGCGATACGGCCAGACCTATGCCCGAACCCTCCTTCTTGGTCGAGAAGAATGGTGTGAAGATATTCTCCGCAATTTCGGGCGGGATTGGGGCGCCGTTGTCGCTAACCTCGATATTCACCCTCTCGTTCTCGTCGATGAACGAACGTACGCGTATGCGCCGCGCCGTGCCCAGCTGGGCGGTCGCCTCGCGCGCATTCTTTATAAGGTTGACCATCACCTGCGACATGAGCATGCGGTCGGCATAGAGCATCGTGTCGACAGGCTCGATGTCGGTCTCGAACTGTTCGTCGTGCAGGTCGTTCAGCGAGGCCGCCTCGTTCACCAGTTCGAGAAGATAGAAGGGCGCCTTCTGCGGCGTCGGCAGGCGCGTGACCTGTCGGAAGGAGTCGACGAACGACAACAGACGTTTGCTCGTGTCGTGTATCGTCTGCAGGCCGTTGTGCATCTCCTCGCTGTCGGGTGCCGCCGTCAGCAGCGTATGGCTTATGGATGTTATGGGCGCCAGCGAGTTCATGATCTCGTGGGTGAGTATGCGCGTAAGCTTGTCCCACGATTCGATCTCCTTGTCGTTGAGCTCGTTGTTTACGTCGCCGATGGTGATGACGCGGAGGTCGCGCTCGCCGAGCTTCAGATCCGAGCAGTTGAGCGAGAGGCTCATCTCGCCCGTCTCGTTGACGTAGCGTACGAGCGTCTGTTCGCCGTTGCGTATGCGCATAAGGGCATCGGCCAGCGTCTCCGATATGGGTCGCAGCTGGTTGACGTGCGAGAGGCGTATGAGTCCGAACAGGTTGGTGGCCTTGCTGTTGGCCTGCACTACGGCTCCGTTCTTCATGACGGTGATGATGCCTATGTTGGCACACTCCATGATCAGCTCGAAATACTTCTCCTTCTCGCGTATCTGCAGTTTTGCCGAGTCGAGCACCTCCTTTATGCGGTTGAGCGAGTAGTTCACCAGCGCAAAGTCGGTCACGGCGGGTGTGTCGGCAAAGCGGAAGGAGTAGTCGTCGTTCTTGACGGCATTGAAGATGAACGATATGCGGCGGATTATATCCTGATATATGTTGAAAAGCGACAGAATCGAATAGGCGAACATCGGCACCGCCACGATGAGTATCGAGTGCTTGCTCAGCAGCAGCGCGGCCGTGGTGACGGCCGAGGCGGCGACGATGAGCACGATGTCGAAGATGATGAGGTTGTATGGAATCTTGCGCTTTTTCATAACCCGTAGCGCTTGATCTTGTTATAGAGCGTCTGTCGCGTTATTCCCAGCTGTTGGGCTACGAGTGTGAGGTTGCCGTTGTGTGCGGCGATGGCTTGGCGGATCATGCGGCGCTCCATATCCTCGAGCGTCGTGTCCGCAGTGTCGGGTTCATTGGCGGCGGCACTCTCGGCGGCCGAGGGCGGAAAGGCTTCGGGACGTATTATGGCCCCGTCGCTCATGATGACGGCCTTCTCGACGGCGTGCTGCAACTCGCGTACGTTTCCCACCCAGCGGCGCGAGGTGAGGCTGTCGGCCGTGGCGTCGGCGAAGGTGAGACCCTTCTTGCCGTATTTGTCGGCGTAGCGCGCAAGGAACATCTCCGCCAGCGGAATGATATCCTCCTTGCGGCGGCGCAGCGGCGGCAACTCTATATGTATCGTATTGATACGGTAGAGCAGGTCCTGACGGAACGTCCCCTCGGAAACCATGGCCTGCAGGTTGCGGTTCGTGGCCGAGATGAGACGTATGTCGACCGTACGAGGGGAGTTGCTTCCAAGGGGCATGATGCTGCGGTTCTGCAGCGCCGTGAGCAGCTTGGCCTGAAGGTGTTGCGGCAGGTTGCCTATCTCGTCGAGGAAGAGCGTGCCGCCCGAGGCGGTCTCGAACTTGCCCGCGTGGTCGCTGCGTGCGTCGGTGAAGGCCCCCTTGACGTGGCCGAAGAGTTCGCTCTCGAAGAGCGTGTCGGGGATGGCGCCGACGTTGACGTCGACGAAAGGCTCGTTGCGGCGCAGCGACAGACGGTGTATCTCGCGCGCAAGGATATCCTTGCCCGTACCGTTCTCGCCCGTGATGAGGATGTTGGCATCGGTGACGGCGACCTTGTCGACGATCTGCCGTATGTGTGCCATAGCCTCACTCGTGCCCCAGAGCATGGGCGTGGCATTGTTGCCGGTGGTGCTGGCGCTCTTCTTGCCGGAGTCGGTGCGGAGCGTGGCCAGACGGTAGGCGTTGCGCAGCGAGGCGATGAGTTTCTCGTTGTCCCACGGCTTGACCACAAAATCCACGGCTCCCATCTTCATCGCCTTGACCGCAAGGTCGATGTCGGCATAGGCGGTGAACAACACCACTTTTGTCGAAGGGTAGCGGTCGAGGATCTGCTGCAGCCAGTATATGCCCTCGTTGCCGGTGTTGATGCCGGCGTTGAAGTTCATGTCGAGCAGCACGACGTCGGGACGCTCCGTACGCATTGTCGAGACGAGCGAATTGGGTGACGAGAGTGTCAGCACTTTCTCGAAATATTTGTCCACAAGCAGCTTCACGGCAGACAAGATCGCCTTGTTGTCGTCGACGATGAGTATGCTTCCCTGTTTTGCCATCGCAAATCTTTTTCACAAAGATACTCGTAAAAGGAGCGAATGTCAAAAAAATTTATTGCAGTGTCAAAATTTTAGACAGTTTTCTACGAGGGTCGTTTTGATAATGTATTGTCATACAATATATTAATTCTAATGGCACATCTTTGGCACGTATTGGGGCAAACGGAAAAACAATTGAAAACAGATATGAAAAAAGCATTTTTCACCTTTGCAGTGTCTATTTTATTGACACCTTTGCATGCGCAGGAGCCCATGTCGCTTGAGGATTGCATGGCATACGCCGTCGAGCATTCGACGACGGTGGGTCAGCAGGTCAATTCGCTGGAGAGCTCGCGTCAGGACTACATCAGCGCCGTGGCGTCGGCTCTGCCGTCGATCGGGGCCTCGACGGGCGGCAACGTCAGCTTCGGACGTTCGATCGACCCCGAGACCAACACCTATACCACTACCTCTACCTTCAGCAACTCGTACGGCATATCGGCATCGATGACGGTCTTCAACGGACTCTCGACCATAAACTCGATCCGTGCAACGAAGGTTCTGCGCGCCAAGGGTGCGGAGGATCTGCAGCTTGCGCGCGACGAGGTGGCGATGAACACCATGGCGGCCTATTTCGACGTGGTATATTATACGGGTGCTGTCGAGATTGCGCGCGAGCAGCTGGCCACGAGCCGCAAGGAGCTCGAGCAGGTTCGGATGCACTACGAGCTGGGCGACAAGGCTCCGGCCGACGTGGCGGAGATCGAGGCGCAGGTTGCCAACTACGACTACATGCTCACGCAGCAGCAGAACAATCTCGATCTGGCGCGCATCGCCCTGCGCAAGGTGATGAACTACCCGCAGGGGGAGCCGCTGGAGGTGAATACCAAAGTAAACATCGACGGCATTATGGTAGGCGAGCCGCTGTCACAGGTTCTGGAGTACGCCCTCAAGTACAACCCCAAGGTGCGCTCGGCCGAGATGAACAACCGTTACTATAAGATCAACTACTCGACGGCCAAGGGGGGTTATCTGCCGTCAATAAGCCTGTCGGGAGGTTACAGCACCAACTACTACACCGATCTGGGAGACGGTGCGCGATATGACCACTTCTTCCGTCAGTTGTACAACAATCGCGGTTCGTATATCGGTATGTCGATGTCGATACCCATCTTTTCGGGTCTGAGCCGCCGCGTCTCGAAACACAAGGCGAAGCTGAGTTTCGACAACGCCATGTTGCAGCACGAGGAGACGATGCGCACGCTCGAGAACGAGGTGACCAAAACCTATCAGGAGATGCAGAACTACGGCAAGCAGTACGTGCAGGGACAGAAGAAGGTGCATGCCAACGAGCTGGCCTACCGCAGCGTGTCGCAGAAGTTCGCCGAGGGTATGGTCTCGGTCATAGAGCTGCAGACGGCGGCCAACAATCTGCTGCAGGCGCGTTCCGAGCTTTTGCAGGCGCGGTTGCAGTATATCATCAAGTGCCGCATGGTGGACTACTACAACGGCGAGCCTCTGATCCGCCGGTAGCGCGGGCCGCAGATTAGACAACATTCAATCGCAAACGAATAAATAAAAAGATAAAGTTATGGATATCAAGATCGAAAAGAAGAAGGGCTGGAGAGCCCTCCTGCAGATGAAGAACATCCCTTATGCCTTGGGCGGTGTGTTTCTTGTATTCGTCGTATGGTTGCTGCTGCGCGACAAGGCCTCGACGCTGCGCGTGGATGCCGACGTGGTTACCGTCTCGGAGGTCGAGGCGGGCGAGTTCAACGACTATGTACGTTTGACGGGTACAGTGCAGCCCATCACGACGGTGCAGCTCTCGCCCCTTGAGTCGGGCGTTGTGGAGCGCATCGTGGCCGAGGAGGGTTCGAAGGTCAAGAAGGGCGACGTCATCATCGAGATGTCGAACAACTCGCTGAGCATGCAGATCCTGCAGTCGGAGGCCGACCTCGCCGAGAAGCAGAATATCCTGCGCAACACCCTTATCTCGATGGAGCAGGAGCGCCTGTCGCTGCGTCAGGAGCAGCTGCAGCTGGATATCGACGTGGAGCGCAAGCGCCGCGACTACGAGCGCAAGGAGCGCCTCTACAAGAACGAGCTTCTCTCGCAGGAGGAGTGGCTGCAGGCCAAGGAGGACTACGAACTGGCGTTGAACAAGCGCCAGCTTAACGTCGAGAAGCAGCGTCAGGATTCGCTCTTCCGCTCGAATCAGGTGGGGCAGATGGAGGAGAGCCTCCACTCGATGACGCTCAACATGCAGCTCATCCGCGAGCGTGTCGACAACCTCAAGGTGAAGGCTCCGATCGACGGCGAGGTGGGTATGCTGGATATCGTGCTCGGCCAGTCGGTAGGGCAGGGTACGGCTATCGGTCAGGTAAACGACCTGTCGGCCTACAAGGTGACGGCACAGATCGACGAACACTATATCGACCGTGTGACGATGGGTCTGACGGCCTCGTTCGAGCGTCAGGAGACGCGTTTCGAGATGCTTCTGCGCAAGGTCTATCCCGAGGTGCGCGAGGGTCAGTTCAAGGCCGACTTCGTATTCACGGGCGACATCCCCGAGAATATCCGCAGCGGCCAGACCTACTATCTCAACCTGCAGCTGGGGCAGCCCACCGAGTCGATCTTCATTCCGCGCGGCTCGTTCTACCAGTCGACGGGCGGCTCGTGGATATATGTAGTGGATGCCTCGGGTGAGAAGGCGCACCGCCGCCAGATACGCATCGGCCGCCAGAACCCGCAGTATTACGAGGTCGTTGAGGGTCTCGACGCGGGCGAGCGCGTGATCACCTCGTCGTACGACAACTTCGGCGACCACGACGTGCTGATACTTAAATAACAGACGATAAACGAATAACAATAAACAACTTTTACGCTTATGCTGTACGACTTTCTTATGCTTTTGCGCCGATACAAGGTTTCGTCGGTGCTGAACATAGCGGGCATGGGTCTGGCCTTTGCGGCGGCCTACCTGATGCTGGTGCAGGTGGTCTTTGACTTCTCCTACAACCGCTCGCTGCCCGACGCCGCCGACATCTACCGTCTGGAGTACCCCAGCTGGTACAACGACGGCTGCTGGGGTACCAGTTGGAACCGTCACAATCCTATGGAGTATTGCGAGGGCATTCCCGAAGTGGAGGCTGCGGCTACATTCCGCTGCGATGGCTATACGAACCGCGACTACTCGATCCGTCGCAATGACACGATCGACAATATCACGATGAACAGTGCCAACTGTGAGCGTGCGGGTCTCGATGTCTTCTGTTTCGAGTGTGTGGCCGGATCGTTCGACGACTTTATCGGGCCTTATACGGCCGTCGTATCCGAGTCGGCGGCCAAACGCTACGGTATAAATGTCGGGGATGTGATCCACTCGGGACGCGGCGCCACCGAGGGCAGCCATACGCTCACCGTCGTGGCCATATACCGCGACTTCCCCGAGCCGAGCAGCGTGGCCAAGAACGATATGTATATGGGTATGATTCCTTTGGAGCAGCACGACCGCTCGAACTGGAACGACCCCTTCTACCTGCGCCTTAAGCCCGGCACTTCGCCCGAGGCCGTGGAGAAGAAGATGGCGGATCACTGGCGCGAACAGGCTGCTAACGAAGGCTATACGCAGGAGGAGATCGAACGCGAAATAGCCGGTAATGCGCCGCGCCTGAACAACGTGTGCGACATATACTTCTCGCGCGATACGGAGGGCAATGACGGCCCGACGGGCAACATCACCACTACATACACGCTGTTGAGTATCGCCGTGCTGATAATAGTTATCGCCTTTATCAACTTCATCAACTTCTTCTTCGCGCTGATTCCCGTGCGCATCCGCGCCGTCAATACGCGCAAGATATTCGGCGCCTCGAACGCCCGCCTGCGTATGGGCTTCGTGGCAGAGACCGTGGGGCTCTTCGTCGTTGGTCTGGCCGTAGGTTACGGCCTTGTGGTGATCTTCAACGACACGCAGATGGCAAGTTACCTGTCTACTTCGGCAGCCATAGGCAAAAACCTGCCGCTGGCGCTGGGATTCGTTGCCGTGGCCGTCGTGGCGGGTATCCTGATAAGCCTCTACCCGATATTCTACATCACCTCCTTCTCGCCTGCATTCGTCATCAAGGGCTCGTTCCAAGCCACGCGTTCGGGCCGCGTGCTGCGCTACACGCTTGTGGGAGTGCAGTATGTGATCTCGATCTCGCTCATCATCGTGACGCTCTTCATACAGATGCAGCACAACTACATGATGAACTACGACATGGGATTCGACAAGGGCGGCATCTTGGCCGTCGACGGTCCCACGATTACCAGCTACCAGCAGATGGACGCCCTTTCGGACAAGCTCCGCCAGAACCCGATGGTTACCGACGTCACATTCAGCGCTGGCGACATCGTGGCGCCGCAGCGCATGGGTTGGGGACGCTCGTTCAGGGACAAGCGGATCTCGTTCCAGAGCTATCCCGTTGCGTGGAACTTCCTCGACTTCATGGGTATCAAGGTTGTCGAGGGGCGCGACTTCACGAAGGATGACTACCAGCGTGCAAACGGCGTCTTCATCTTCAACGAGAGCGCCAAGCGGGCCTTCGAGTTTACCCTCAACGACAAGCTGAACGGCCACGCCGACAATACCGACATCGTGGGCTTCTGCGAGGATTTCCACTTCAAGCCTCTGCAATACGGCGTGGAGCCCTTCTGCTTCTACGTCTTCGGCTCGTTGCCGTGGTACTACCCGAGCCATGTGTATGTGCGCATAGCGGCCGGCACGGGCATCCGCGATGCCATACGTTATGTGCGCGATACGGTCATGGCGTTCGACCCATCGCTCGAGGCCGACAAGGTGTATGTCAAGATCTTCGACGAGGAGCTGGGCAAATACTACGATGCCGAGGAGCGTCTGGCACGCCTTATCGCGGCCTTCTCGCTGCTGTCGATCGTGATCTCGATGCTGGGTGTCTTCGGTCTGGTGCTATTCGAGACGCAGTACCGCCGCAAGGAGATCGGCATACGCCGCGTGAACGGCGCCTCGGTGGGGTCGATACTCAAGATGTTCAACATGCAGTTCCTGCGCATCGTGGGTATATGTACCGTCATCGCGCTGCCGATAAGTTACTATATCGTTGACCGCTGGCTGCAGGGCTTCGCCACGCGCATGCCGATGCACTGGTGGGTATTCGTGCTTGCCGTGTTGATCGTAGCGGCAATCACGGCATTGACGGTAACGGCACGCAGCTGGCGCGCCGCCAACGAGAACCCCATAAACGCCATACAGCACTGATGCGGCGGCCTCGGCGGGCCGACACAAAGAAAAAACACATACAAAAAAATAATAGAAAACAATTAAAAATCTTACAGTTATGTCAATGTTGAAAGTTGAAAACCTCAAGAAGAGTTTCTTTACCGAAGAGATCGAGACCATCGCGCTGAACGGCGTGTCATTCGAAGTGAACGAGGGCGAGTTTGTCGCCGTGATGGGCCCCTCGGGCTGCGGCAAATCGACGCTGCTCAATATTCTGGGCCTGCTCGACAACCCCACCAGCGGCGAATACTACCTGATCGACCGTGAAGTAGGGCAGCTGCGCGAGCGCGACCGCACGAAGTTCCGCAAGGGAAATATCGGATTCGTGTTCCAGTCGTTCAACCTGATCGACGAGCTGAACGTGGCGGAGAATGTCGAACTGCCGCTCATATATCTGGGCGTCAAGTCGTCGGAGCGTAAGGAGCGTGTGAAGAAGATCCTCGACCGCATGAACATCTCGCACCGTGCCGACCACTTCCCGCAGCAGCTCTCGGGAGGTCAGCAGCAGCGTGTGGCCATAGCCCGCGCCTTGGTGGCCAACCCCAAGCTGATCCTTGCCGACGAGCCCACGGGTAACCTCGACTCGAAGAACGGTCAGGAGGTTATGCTGCTGTTGCAGGAGCTCAACCGCGAGGGTACCACGGTGATCATGGTGACGCACTCGCAGCACGACGCGTCGTTTGCCTCGCGTACGCTCTGCCTCTTCGACGGCGAGCTTGTGACCGACGTGCGCAACCGCCTGTAAATGATGTTTCGGGATGCCGCCTGCCCGTGCTTATGCGCGGGCAGCGAGGGCTCTCATGTGCGGGTGCGGTCCGACATGATAGTGTGCGGGCAAGAATCGTACACGGGCCGTGCCGTGGGCGGATTGCGTGCCGCCGCGGCTGCCGAAACCCTATGAAATGAAAAATATATGCCTGTGATGCCGTTAGCGTGGTCTGCGTTCGGTCCGTGGGCAAGGATGGTAAAACAAACAACACTATAAATATTCGACCCATGAAGATTGCAATAAAGAATTTTCTGACCACGCTGCGGCGTTACAAGATGGCCTCGGTGTTGAACATCGCGGGCATGACGCTGGCGTTTCTGGCCTTTTATGTGATAATGTCGCAGGTATATTACGACATTACCTACAACCGTTCGATCAAGGATTCCGACCGAACGTATATCCTGCTGACGCGCTTCACCGAGGACTGGATAGCTCTCGCGTCGCGCGGTGTTGCCGAGAGGACGTTCGGGTTGTGGCCCGATGTGGAGTGTTCGGGTACCATACGCAATAAAGGATTGGGGGCGGAGTATGTGTGGGTGAAACGCACTGAGTACAACTACGATCGTTACGATTACAGGACGGCGACCATGTCGCTGCCGCTGCTCGACGTGCTGTCGTTCCGCACTGTCGAGGGCGATTTGCGGCGTCTGTCGGAGCCCGAGACCGTCATTATCTCGGAGTCGCTGGCCGAGCGTATGGGGGTGCATGCGGGCGACGATGTATATCTGCCCGACATGGATGCCAAAGAGGATGATCCCGATGCCGGCCGCAAACCTGCGCGGCGCATGACGGTGGCGGGCGTATATGCCGATTTCGCCCCCAATACCATGATGGGTGACGTGCATATCGCGATGGATGCGGGAGACGACCATCTGACGGGCGACAAGCAGCACTGGGTGAATTACACCTACTATGTCAAGCTGCGCAAGGGAGCCTCGCCCGAGGCTCTGGCCGAGGTTTGGAAGCGTACCGAGCCGAATGTCGGCGACGATGGCGTGAGGCTGGTGCCCATCCGTGATATCTATTATTGGCAAACGCTGAAGTTCGGCACCGTAGAGCAGGGGTCGAAGAGCGGCACGGCCGTGCTGTTCGGCATAGCGATGCTGATTGTTGTTGTGGCATTCATCAACTTCGTGAACTTCTTCTTTGCAATGATCCCCGTGCGTCTGCGCGCCGTCAACATCTGCAAGGTCTTCGGTGCCTCGACTTCGGCGCTGCGTTGGAATTTCCTCTTCGAGTCGGTCGGTATGGTGCTGTGCTCGCTGCTGCTGGCCCTCTACCTTATGGTCGTGGTGCAGGAGAGCTTCATTGCCGAGTATGTGACCTGCTCTCTGGCCATGTCCGACAACCTGCCGGCGCTGGCGCTCGTGCTGGTGATAACGGTAATTATAGCGTTGGCCTCGTCGTTGTACCCGGCATGGTACATCACCTCGTTCAACGCCTCGCTTGCCGTCAAGAGCGGCTTCGCCGGCTCGGTGACGGGACGGCGCATGCGTCTGGCGCTTACGGGGGTGCAGTTCATCATTTCGATAGCCCTCATCATAGTGTCTGCGGCCTTCTGGACGCAGTACCGCTACATGATGCGCTTCGACATGGGCTTCGACCGCGACAATGTGCTCACGTTCGAATCGACGGGCGCCATTGCAGGCCGCGGCAATGCCTTCCTGTCGTATCTGGAGAGCGACCCCGACATTGCGGCCGTCACTACGGCTTCGGTCGACGTGATAGGTCTCGAGAATACGAAGAGCTGGTGGGTGGACGACATCTTTGTCGAGGTTAGGAACTGCGACGTGCGTTATAATTTCTTCGACGTGATGGGCATTCCCCTTATCGACGGCGAGGGTTTCTCACCCTCGGACGAGAATCGCAACCGAGGTGTGGTCGTAAACCGCTATCTGGCCGAGACGCTGGATCTGCATGTGGGAGACCTGTTCACTCTGGGCCGCGTGGCGGGCATTACGGACGACGTTATGATGCACGACGTGTCGCAGAACAAACAGTTCATGGCGTGGGGCTGCGCTACGGATAACATGCGCTTTTTCTATGTGCGTGTACACGGCGGCAGCGACATAAGGCGCGTGTGCGACTTCATCCGCAAGGCGGTGCACCAGTTCGACCCTGCGGCGGACGAGCCCTCGATCGAATTTGTCGACCAGCATGTGGCGCGCCTCTACGACCAAGTGAAACGTCAGACCGTTCTGGTGTCGTTGTTCGCGCTGCTGTCGGTGGTGATTTCGCTGATGGGCGTCTTCGGCATCGTCCTCTTCGAGACGCAACACCGCCGCCGCGAGATTGCCGTGCGCCGCGTCTTCGGCGCCTCGACCTCGGGTATCATCTGGATGCTCAACCGACGTTATGCCCTCATCGTGGCCGTATGTTTCGTTGTGGCGGCACCCGTGGCGTGGTATGTCGTCGTCCGCTGGATGGAGCGTTTTGTAAACCGTACCGGCATATCGTGGCTCATATATCTCGGTTCGCTGCTGCTGGTGCTGGCCATAACGCTGGCGCTTGTGACGCTGCGCAGCTGGCGCGCCGCAAACGAGAACCCCTCGCGCGTGCTGGGCGGCGAGTGACGTGACTCCCTGAAGAGGGGAAACGATTAAAATTACAATTTGAAAGATGAAAATAGCATTCAAGAATTTCATTACGACGCTGCGGCGTTACAAGGTGGCTTCGGTGCTGAACATCGCGGGCATGACGCTGGCGTTTCTGGCCTTCTATGTGATAATGTCGCAGGTGTATTACGATGTTACCTACAACCGTTCGATTCGGGACTCCGACCGTACATATATCCTGTTGTCGAGACACTATGACGGGTGGATACCTCTCGAGTCGCGCATTAACGCCGAGGAGGCCCTTGCGACGTGGCCCGAGGTGGAGTGTTCGGGTGCAATACGCAAGGTGGGCGACGGCGCGGAATACGTGTGGGTGAAACGTTCGGAGTACAACTACGACCGTTACGATTACAGGACGGCTGCCATATCGCTGCCGCTGCTCGACGTGCTGTCGTTCCGTACCGTCGAGGGCGACCTGCGGCGTTTGTCGGAGCCCGGAACCGTCATCATCTCGGAGTCGCTGGCCGAGCGTATGGGGGTGCACGCGGGCGACGATGTCTATCTGCCCGACATGGATGCCGCCGCGGATGATCCCGATGCCGGCCGCAAGCCGGCGCGGTGTATGACGGTGGCGGGCGTATATGCCGACTTCGCTCCCAACACCATGATGGGAAACGTGCATATGGCGATGGATGCGGGCGATGATCTGCTTTCGGAAGATAAGCGCGACTGGAGGGCTTACACATACTATGTCAAGTTGCGCGAGGGCGCCTCGCCGGAGGATATGGCCGAGGTATGGAAGCGTACCATCCCCTATGCCGACGACGACAGCGTGATGCTGGTGTCCGTGCGAGACATATATTATTGGGACGCGTTGGAGTTCGGTGGTGTCGAGCAGGGCTCGAAGAGCGGTTCGGCCGTGCTGTTCGGTATCGCGATACTGATCGTGGGGATTGCATTCATCAACTTCGTTAACTTTTTCTTCGCCCTGATCCCCGTGCGGATGCGCGCCGTAAACATCTGCAAGGTTTTCGGGGCCTCGACCGCAGCCCTGCGCTGGAACTTCCTCTTCGAATCCGTCGGGATGGTCTTATGCTCACTGCTGCTGACCTTGTACCTTATGGTCGTGGTGCAGGATAGCTTCATTGCCGAGTATGTGACCTGCTCTCTGGCCATGTCCGACAACCTGCCGGCGCTGGCGCTCGTGCTGGTGATAACGGTAGCCATAGCGTTGGTTTCGTCGTTGTACCCTGCATGGTACATCACCTCGTTCAACGCCTCGCTCACGGTAAAGGGCGGTTTCGCGGGCTCGGTGGCGGGACGGCGCATGCGTCTGGTGCTTACGGGTTTGCAGTTCGCCATCTCGATAGCCCTCATAATCGTGTCGGCGGCATTCTGGACGCAGTACCGCTACATGATGCGCTTCGACATGGGTTTCGACCGCGACAACCTGCTCGTACTCGAGTCGACGGGGAGCATAGCAGGCCGCGGCGACGCATTCATATCACATCTCGAGGGCAATTCCGACATAACGGCCGTCACAGCCGCCTCGCGCGACGTGATAGGTCTCAACGAAACGTACAGCTGGATGGATGGCGACCGTCTCATCGAGGTGAAGAGGTGTTTTGTCCGGTACAATTTCTTCGATGTGATGGGCATCCCTTTGATCGACGGCGAAGGGTTTCGACTCTCGTCGCAGAGGCGCGACGACTGCTCCGTCGTGAACCGCCATATTGCCGAGCTGATGTCGCTTGAGGTGGGCGATGACTTTGCTGGCAGCAAGGTGGTGGGCATTACCGACGACGTTATGATGCATGACGTATCGCAGAACAAGGTCAGCCTTGAATGGCTGTGCGGGACGGAGGACATGCGTTTCTTCTATGTGCGTGTCCGTGGCGGCGGCGATATAAAACGGGTCTGCGATTTCATCCGTTCGTCGGTACGTGAGTTCGACCCTGCGGCCGACGAGCCCTCGATAGAGTTTGTCGACCAGCATGTGGCGCGCCTCTACGACCAAGTGAAACGTCAGACCGTTCTGGTGTCGTTGTTCGCGCTGCTGTCGGTGGTAATATCGCTTATGGGCGTCTTCGGTATTGTCCTCTTCGAGACGCAGCACCGCCGCCGCGAGATCGCCGTGCGCCGCGTCTTCGGCGCCTCGACCTCGGGTATCATCTGGATGCTCAACCGACGTTATGCCCTCATCGTGGCCGTATGTTTCGTTGTGGCGGCACCCGTGGCGTGGTATGTTGTCGCCCGATGGATGGAGCGCTTCGTAAACCGCACCGACATCTCGTGGCTCATATACCTCGGTGCTCTGGCACTGGTGCTGGCCATAACTTTGGCATTGGTTACGCTGCGCAGCTGGCGCGCTGCAAACGAGAACCCCTCGCGCGTGCTGGGCGGCGAGTGACGTGACTCCCTGAAGAGGGGAAACGATTAAAATTACAATTTGAAAGATGAAAATAGCATTCAAGAATTTCATTACGACGCTGCGGCGTTACAAGATGGCCTCGGTGTTGAACATCGCGGGCCTGACGCTGGCCTTCACGGCATTCTACGTGATGATGGTGCAGGTGACCTACGATCTGGGCTACAACCGCTCGATAAAGGATGCCGACCGCATCTGGACGGTGAATGCCAACTGGATAGGCGGCGG
>ULUO01069088.1_pt1 | contig 14970 bp, 17 predicted proteins | sample 1958611 | NCBI WGS metagenome assembly ULUO01 (sample SAMEA4835762, study PRJEB28245) | human gut metagenome | biome: gut microbiome; material: fecal sample | place: Denmark | collected 2008
GATCAGCGGCGGAGGATTGACAGCTTCCCGGACACGTCCGCCGGAGCTGTCCCCCGGAGGGGGATAGACACCGCCCCGAACGTGGGGAGGGAGTCGTTTGAGTACCCGAAAATTTCAAAAAGAACAAAAAGGACTAAAACTTATCTTATTTGTATTGACATTTATCCTCTCTCGTGCTATACTAATCTCAAACAACACAAGGAGGTACACTATGGTACGCAATAACATAGAGCTGGACGTTAAGGTCAAGTGCCTTGAGACCAGCACAACCCAGCAATCCCTCGCTGAAAAAATCGGTACGACAGGTCAGTATGTGAACAGAATCGTCAAGAAGAAAGACGGTCTCGTGAATAAGACCTTCGTTGAAATGATGGAAGCTCTTGGTTACGACATTGAGCTGACCTACGTCAAGAGGGACGAATAATTTGGAGGTGAGTACATGAAGGTCGGTTATGTACGAGTAAGCACCTTAGACCAAAATCCGGCGAGACAAATGGAGCTGATGAAATCTCTTGGTGTGGAGAAAATCTTCCTCGATAAGATCAGCGGTAAGGACACCAACAGACCACAGTTCAATGAAATGCTCTCCTTCCTTCGGGAAGGTGACACGTTATACATTGAATCCTTCTCCCGGTTATCACGAAGCACCAAAGACCTCCTGTCTACGGTTGCTTTGCTGACGGAACGAGGTGTGAATCTTGTCTCAGACAAGGAAAAAGTCGATACCACCACACCACATGGGCGGTTTATGCTGACAGTTTTTGCCGCCCTCTCGGAGCTGGAACGAGAAAATATCCTCGAAAGACAGCGTGAAGGTATCGAAATTGCCAAAACCGAAGGAAAATACAAAGGTCGGAAGCCTGTTGAGACCACGGATAGGTTCTTTTTCGTGGCAAAGGCATGGTCGGAAGGAAATCTCGCCCTCAAGGACGCTATTGAGGAGTCGGGTATGTCCTCCTCCACCTTTTTCCGTAGGTGCAAACAGTATAATATTCACAAAGGAAGTAGTAAAAGTAGTTAAAAATCAGTTTTTGCGTAAACTTTCACCTTATGAGTGTCCTATAGGAAGAATTATACGAAAAATCAGAAGAACAACTACTTTTACTACTTGAGGAGGTCAAAATGATAGCATTTTTAGGTGTAGCCGGCTTTCTTCTGATACCTGTGTCGGTAATTATCATAATCGTACAGGCTATTAGGAGAAAACCGCTGAAAAAGTGGCTGGCGGTATGCGGAGCTGGTGTGATCTGCTTCGCCCTGTGTCTCGCTCTCGATTGGGACACGGAATATACCACCCCTCCCACTCAAGAAACTGAAATTCAACAGGCAGAAAGTGAAGAACCTGTTGTAGAAACTCAAGAAGAAAGTGAAATTCCTACCGAGGAAGTGAAGGAAGTAAGCGAAGAAGTTAAGAAGTTCGCAGAGGAAAACGGAATTTCGGTGGAACTGGCTCAGAGCGTACAGGACGTTCTACTGGAAACCGATATTCCCGACTCGCTCAACATCTTGAACGGTTGGGAACAGACTGAGGACTACGCTTACGGTCAGCGGTATATCGCTCAGTCCTACTCCCTCGCCCAAGACAAACACTTCTACGTCATGTTCTATGTACAGGACGATGAAGTAGTGAGTGTCCGGGACAGGAAAAACGGTCTTGAGGAGCTTTGGAGAAAGTAACTATTGTGGCGCATGATTGCGAGAGCTTTTGGCTCAAACAGTCATGCGTTTTTTTCTTTTTGGAGGTATTATGAAGAAACTACTGAAAACAATCCTTGAGAGAGTCCGAAAGAAGCCCTTCTCTTTTCAGACCTTCGAGGACTTGTACTATATGTGCAAGGAAGCAATGAAGGAAGACACCCCTCTTGGTGTGAAATATCTGAAACTGCTCTCCGCTGAAATTGAAAAGGCATTCCGCAGTCCCGGACTGTCGGAAGCGGACGTACACAAGCTGTACGATCTGCATAAGCGAGTGTGCTATGCCGCCGCAAAGTATGACTTTGACTCCTACCTTCTGTATGTCGAATGGAATAGAGACCCGGAGAAGAAGTTCTACCCTCCTCGCCGGAAGGTGCTGAAACAGGTGGTGGACGCTCTACAAGAGCTTGCCGATGATAAGCTGGATTTGCTGGCGGTCTCCCTTCCTCCCGGTAGCGGTAAAACCACTCTCGCTATCTTCTATCTAACATGGCTCGGCGGCAAGATTCCCAATGACCCTATGCTGACAGGTAGCCACTCAAACTCCTTCGTCCGTGGTGTCTATGACGAATGTCTGAGAATCATGGATAAGAACGGCGATTACCTGTGGCATGAGGTGTTCCCGGATATACAGGTTACGAACACCAACGCAAAGGACTGTCGTATCGACCTTGACAAGCGTCAGCGTTTTGAGACGTTGGAGTTCACCTCTATCGGTACTGGTAACGCTGGTCTGTATCGTGCGGCAACCCTCCTCTACTGTGATGACTTGGTGTCGGGTATCGAGGTTGCTCTGTCGAAGGAACGACTCGACAAGCTGTGGGAAACCTACACCACCGACCTTCGTCAGCGTAAGATCGGAGACCACTGCAAGGAGCTTCACATTGCTACACGCTGGTCGGTTCATGATGTAATCGGTAGACTTGAGCGTGAGTACGGCGATAATGAGCGAGCGAAGTTCATCGTTGTTCCGGCTCTCGATGAAAATGACGAGTCCAACTTCGACTACGCTTATGGTGTCGGATTCACCACGAGATTCTATCACGAGCAGAGAAATATCATGGACGATGTGAGCTGGCGAGCATTGTATATGAATGAACCTATCGAACGTGAAGGTCTCGTTTATGCACAGGACGAGCTTCGCCGCTACTTCGAGCTTCCGAGCGAAGACCCGGACGCAATTATCGGTATCTGCGATACGAAGGATAAAGGTGCTGACTACGCTTTCCTCCCTGTGGCTTACGTCTACGGACAGGACTACTATATTCACGATTGTGTCTGCGACAACGGTCTGCCGAACATCGTGGACGCTCGACTGACGGAAATTCTTGTCCGGGATAAGGTCAAGTCCTGTAGGTTCGAGTCCAACTCCGCCGGAAGACGTGTGGCTGAGAAAATCCAAGAGGAGGTCAAGAAAAAGGGCGGCATTACCCATATCACGACCAAGTTCACCACTGCCAATAAGGAAACAAAGATCATCGTCAACAGTGCATGGGTTAAGGAGCATTGTCTGTTTAAGGACGCTTCCCTCTATCAGAAGAAGTCCGACTACGGCAAAATGATGGATATGCTCTGCTCCTACACCGTTGCTGGTAAGAACAAGCACGATGATGTTCCCGATGGCATGGCTATGTTGGCGGAATATGCACAGTCCTTGAGCGGTCAGAAGGTCGAGGTCTTCAAAAGACCGTGGTAATTCACAATTTCCACATAGTTTTCCACAGAAAATTCTAAAAAGAAGAATTAGAACTTGATTTTTACGAATTGCTGTGATATAATGATAAAAGTAAAAGTGTATAGAGTTTTAAGTGGCGCATGATTGCGATTTGGAAACTTCGGTTTCTATCGGTCATGCGCCATTTTTATTTTCAATCATTCAAAGAAAGGAGGGGCAATCGTGGGAAATACCGTTGACACTTCAAAAGGTCTGTCTCAGACAAGGCAAATGAACGGCAGACGTGTTATCAAGACCAGCGTCCGTGAGATCACCGCTGATAACGTGGTCGATGTGTTGCAGAAAGCTCTTGGTACTCATGAACTGAACCGCAGTGAGATTGATTACCTGTGGAACTACTACCGTGGCAAACAGCCTATTCTCCACAGAACCAAAGAAGTGCGCCCCGAAATCTGCAACAAGATTGTAGAAAACCGAGCGAACGAGATTGTCTCCTTCAAGGTCGGCTACTTGTGTGGTGAACCCATTCAGTATGTCGGCAGAAACGGTGAGGAAGCTACCGCAAAGGCTATCACCGCTTTGAATGAGCTTATGTTCGCAGAGGATAAAGCCACTAAAGACCAAGAGATTGTCGAGTGGCAAATGATTTGCGGCACTGCATATCGTTTGGTTCTGCCGGACGAGAAGAACGAGGAAGACGAAGCTCCCTTTGAGCTTCACACTCTCGACCCTCGTGACACCTTCGTTGTTTATTCCAGTGAGATCGGCAACAAGCCGCTCATGGGTGTGAAGTATTACAAGGACGATGAAGAAGTTCTTCGCTTCTCTGTCTACACCGAGAACCGCTACTACCTTATCGAAGGTGACATTCTGAAAGAGGAAAAGGCTCATGCCCTTGACATGATTCCTATTTTCGAGTACCCGGCGAACAATGCCCGACTTGGCTCTTTCGAGATTGTTCTTCCTCTGCTTGACGCTATCAATGGTGTTGAGTCAAACCGTATGGACGGTGTTGAACAGTTCATACAGGCATTTTGGAAGTTTATCGGTTGTAACATCGACAAGGACAAGTACAAGGAGTTTTTGGAGGAAGGTGCAATTCTCGTTCCTCCCAACGACAACGGCGGAAACATTGACGTTGACCTCGTTGTGAAAGAGCTGAATCAAGGTCAGACTCAGACTCTTAAAGACGATTTGTACAATGCGATTCTCACTATCTGCGGCATTCCTAACCGTAACGGTGGTTCTTCCACCTCTGACACAGGAGCGGCGGTACTGCTCCGTGACGGTTGGTCTCTTGCAGAAGCGAGGGCAAAGGACAGTGAGCATATGTTCAAGAAGTCCGAAAAGAAAATGCTCAAGCTGGTGCTTCGTATCTGCCGTGACCTCGGTGATATTAGCTTACGTTTGAAGGACATTGACATGAAGTTCACTCGTAGGAACTACGAAGCGATTCAGAGCAAGTCTCAAGTGCTTGTCTCTATGCTACAGCAACCTAAGATTCACCCGATGTTGGCTTTCTCTCACTGTGGTATGTTCACAGACCCCGAAAATGCCTATGCAATGAGCATGAAGCATTACGAGGAGGAACAGAAAAAGCTCGCACAGCAGAATCCCAACCCACCTACAGACCCGGACGATGATTCGTCCAAGAAGTGATGTTTGAGCGGTTCGCCGCTTCTAATATCGTCAGAGAAGACGTTAATCGCAAAAGGTAGAGAAACCTTAAATCGCAAAATAAGACAGAGAAGTCTACAAACGCAAGGAGGAATATCAAATGGCAAAGATTGATGTAACACAGATCGAGGGTTACGCAGAAATGTCCGCAGAGGACAAGTTGAAAGCCCTTGAGGGATTCGACATTCCCGACCCGGATTACAGCGGCTATGTGAAGAAGGACGTTTTCGATAAGACCGCTTCCGAGCTGGCTGGTGTCAAGAAACAGCTCAAGGACAAAATGACCGATGATGAAGCGGCAAAGCAGAAGGAACAGGAGGAACGTGAGGAGTTGCAGTCCAAGTACGACAAGCTCTTGCGTGAATCTGAGATTTCCAAGCATAAGGCGAAGTTGCTGGGTCTCGGTTACGATGAAAAGCTGGCTGATGAAACCGCAGAAGCTATGGCTGATGGGGATATGGAGAAGGTGTTCGCCAATCAGAAGAAGCACCTCGATTCCGTAGAGAAGCGAGTTCGTGCTGACGCTCTCAAAGATACTCCTAAACCTACTCCCGATGGAGATTCCAAGACAATGACACTCGAAAAATTCCGTAAGTTGTCCCCGGCGGAGCGTGCCGCTTTCTTCGAGGAACACCCGGAAGAATACAAAGAACTATATGGAGGTAATTAACAATGGCTCATAAGATTTATGATAATTTCTTCCTCTCCAATGAGGTTGAAGACCAGTTCAATTCCCACTTGAATCTACAGCAGTTCTGCACTGTTGATAACTCTCTCGTGGGCGAAGCTGGTATGAAGCGCAAGATCAACGTCTACACCGCTACTGACGGTACTCAGAAGTTGGGTATGGGTGAGGGCAACACCAAGTCCATCGAAGTTTCCTACGCTGAGAAGGAGTACGAAATTCTGCTCGCTCAGAACCGTTTTGAATACTACGATGAACAGGCTATGACCGATCCTATGCTTGTTCCTGTCGGTGTCCGCCACATGGGTACTGATATGTTCAATACGGTCAATGCGGACATTTTCGCTGAGTTCAACAAGGCTACTCTCACTCATGCGGCTACTGGTTACGGCTTCGGCACTTTCGCTGACGCTGTGGCAAAGCTGAACCTTGAGGAGATCGAGGGTGTGAACATCTTCGGCTTCGTGAATCCGGCTGATATGGCAGAAATCCGTAAGGCTCTGAACGAAGACCTCAAGTACGTTGAGTCCTTCGCTCGTAATGGCTATGTCGGTACTGTTGCTGGTGTGAACATCTACACCAAGAAGGACGCTGTGTCCGGCACTATCATCATTGCCACTAAGGAAGCAGTTACCATCTTCAATAAGAAGGGTACTGAAATCGAGCAGATCACCAAGAATGCTCGTTCCGAGACTGCGGCTAATACTCGTTTGAACACCATCTTCTCTCGTAAGTATTACCTTGCCGCTCTGACTGACGCTACTAAGGCAGTGAAGATCACTGTTGCCGAGAGCGTCTAATCTAAGAACAGGAGGACAGGAAGTATGTACGAAGTTGTAAGAGCGTTCAGAGACGCTAAGAACGAAGATCACTACTACGGTGTAGGTGACACCTACCCTGTGTCCGGCTACAAGCCTACTAAGGCTCGTATCGAGGAGCTTGAGAAGGGTAAGAACAAGCACGGTAAGGTCTATATCAAGAAGGTTGCGGAGGACGAAACTCCCGACAACGGTTCTGAGCAGACCGATGGTGCTGACACTGCCGATCAGACTCCCGACAACGGTTCTGAGGAATAAGTAAAGGAGGTCGGGTAACATGACGCACGATGAAAAGCTGACTGCGCTCAAGGCTATGGTCGGCGGCTCTGACACTGACGAAGTGTTATCCGCCTATCTGAACCTCGCCGGAGGTAAGATTATCGCTAAAGCATATCCGTACAAAAGCGAAGTGACCGAAGTTCCGGCTCAGTACCACTACCTACAGGTAGAGATAGCCGCCTATATGCTGAACAAGCGTGGTGCGGAAGGTCAGACTTCTCATACCGAGAACGGTATTACGAGACAGTATGAAAATGCCGATGTACCAGCTTCCATGCTGAAAGCGATTACTCCCTATTGTGGGGTGATTAAATGAGGTGCATGAACAGAAACAAGGTAAAGTTCTTCTACTCTCTGTATGAAGGACGAGAACCTATCACAGACGAGTACGGTAATGTGACAGGCGAATATGACGTAAAACACGGTAATCCGACTGAGGGCTATGCCAATATCTCTGCCGCAAAGGGTGAAACTCAGACACGGCAGTTCGGTGAGTCTGAGACCTATGACAAGGTGATTGTCATGGATAACGAAGCTCCTCCGATTGACGAATACTCAGTGCTTTGGGTCGATACCGTTCCCCAGCTCAATGAGGACGGTTCGTTGGCGGTGGACGATGAAGGTAACGTGCTTATCCCTCATGACTACATCGTCAAGAAGGTTGCAAAGAGCTTGAACAACGTGTCGATTGCGATAAGCAAGGTGAACGTCAGTGGCTAAGAAGGTTATCAAGTTCGGATTATCGGAGCGTGAGATCGACAGGGCTTTGAAGGAACTGGAACAGTACAAGCAAGACCTCATTCGTAAGACAGAAATTCTCCGTGAGAGGATTGCTGAGAGGATTGCAGACCAGTCCCGGAGCGGTTTTGCCGGAGCGATTGTAGACGATCTGTTGAAGGGCGGTCAGAGAACCGCCGAGGTCAACGTATCAGTCGAAGTCCGGGATAATATCTCGGTGATAATCGCAAGTGGTGAGGACGCAATTTGGGCTGAGTTTGGTGCTGGTGTATATCACAACGGTTCAGTCGGAAGCTCCCCACACCCTAAAGGTGCGGAACTCGGTTTCACAATCGGCGGTTACGGCAAAGGCATGGGTAAAAAGGAGACTTGGGGCTTCTATGAAGACGGTGAGTTGCGCTTGACGCATGGCGCACCAGCGGTAATGCCTATGTACAATGCCGTAAAGACCGTATGTGCGGAAATCGCTGATATTGCAAGGGAGGTGTTCAAATGATTGACATGGAAAACGAGATTTTCAACGAAGTGTCTGAGAGAGTCCGGGCAAAGTACCCGAACATTTTCATGACAGGTGAGTATGTGAAGTCTCCCTCCTCTTTCCCTTGTGTATCACTTGTTGAAGCGGACAATGCGACATTCCGAAACTCGCAGACTTCCGATGGTAAAGAAAACCATGCGGCGGTCATGTACGAGCTGAATGTCTACTCCAACAAGACCAAAGGTAAAAAGGCAGAGTGTAAAGAGATCGTGGCTTTCATTGATGAAATACTCATGGAGCTGAACTTCACTCGACTTATGCTCGAACCTGTACCTAACCAAGACGAAGCAACCATTTATCGAATGCTCGGACGCTACCGGGCAGTCATTTCAAAAAACAAAACGATTTATAGGAGGTAAACCGAAATGGCAATTTCTACCTACAAGGTTTTTCTTATGAAGAAGACCGAAAATGCTTATGAAAAGCTCGTTGACATTAAGGACTTCCCCGATTTGGGTGGTGCGCCGGAAATGTTGGAGACAACTACTCTTTCCGACAAAATGCAGACCTATATTCCGGGTATTCAGTCCCTTGACGCTCTCGCTTTCACTGCGAACTACACTAAGGAGGATTACACCAAGCTCAAGGCTCTTGAGGGTGTAGAGAACGACTACGCTGTGTGGTTCGGCGGCACTGAGGAAGCTGGTGTCGTGACACCTACTGGCACTGATGGCAAGTTCGAGTTCAAGGGTCAGCTTTCCGCTTATCCTGTGGGCGGCGGTGTGAATGAGGTAGTTGATATGAACATCACTATCGCTCCTTCCACTCCTATCACTATGGCGGAAGCGTAATCAAGAAATAACAGGAGGACAGACAAATGGCTAAACAGCTTATTTTTACTTTTGAAGACAAGGAGTACACGCTTGAGTTCAATCGCAGAACTGTAGCGGAAATGGAGAAGAAGGGGTTCATTGCTTCCGAGATCACGGATAAGCCTATGAGTACCCTTCCGGCTCTGTTCGCCGGAGCGTTCCTTGCACATCACAGATTTGTGAAACAGGACGTAATCGACAAAATTTATTCCAAACTTACCAAGAAAGAGGACTTGATCGGCAAGCTGGCTGAAATGTACAACGAACCGATCATGGCTCTCGTAGAGGAACCCGAAGAAGACAAGGGAAACGTGAACTGGACAGCAACTTGGTAAGTGACTTGCTGTCCTCCACTGAGGGGAGTGGTGGTGTAACTGCCACTGCTCCCCTCAAAACTTACACAGAGAAATTCCATGAGCTTTTTCCGTACTATCTGTCAATCGGTATGACCGAGGAGCAGTATTGGGACAGAGACAGCACACTTGTGGTGGCATACCGCAAGGCGGAAGAACTCAAAACCAACAGGAAAAATCAAGAAATGTGGCTACAGGGTGCGTATGTGTACGAAGCTCTGTGCCGGGTATCTCCTCTCCTTCATGCGTTCGCCAAGAAGGGAACGAAACCTGTACCTTATATCGCTGAACCGTTTGCTATCACTGAGAAACAGGCGGAATACAGACAGGAGGAAAAGGAAAAGAAGAACTTCGATAAGGGCAAAACGATGATGGAAGGATTCATGATACGACACAACAAAAAGTTTGAAGGGAAGTGAGAACCATGTCTACTACAATCGAACAGTTAGAGGTTGAGGTACAATCCAGTGCCACGTCAGCCGTAAGTGGTATAGACGCTCTTGCTTCTTCTCTTGGTAAGTTGAAGACCGCTGTCAAAGGCGGTGTCGGCTTGACTTCTGTTGCGAAACAGCTCACCACACTGAACACTGCTTTGAGCAGTGTCAGTGCTGGTAATGCCGAAAATCTGAATAAACTTGCCAACGGATTAAAGACGCTTTCTTCCTGTGGAAGTCTCAAGCTGTCTTCCTCTGTGGCAACGCAGATCACGAACATCGGCTCTGCGATTCAGTCCTTAAATGGCACAAATTTTGGTGCGCTCAATTCCCTTGCCAATGCTCTCACTCCTTTGGCGAACATCGGTAAGTCGAATTTGAACAGCTTTATCTCTCAGTTGCAGAGATTACCGCAAGCGGTACAAGCTCTCAACTCCGTGAACATCGGTAGTTTGGGTACTCAGATTTCCCAGCTTGTGTCGGCATTGACACCGCTCACACAGATGGGTAAGAACAACCTCACTTCCTTTATCACGCAGTTGCAGAAATTACCACAGGTAATGACCGCTCTCAGATCGGTTGACATGGGTGCGCTGGCTTCTCAGATTCAGCAGTTGGCGAATGCCCTTGCTCCTCTCGCAACGCAAATGCAGTCTATCGCAAACGGCTTCTCCGCTTTCCCGGCGAGAATCCAGCGACTGATTAGAAGCACTAACAACCTCACCACTGCCAATAACGGTGCGTCCATGAGTTATGCGAACCTTGCGGCTAAAATCGGTATTGCCGTAGTCGCAATGAAGCGTATCGCAAGCGTTATCGCTGGCTGGATTACTGAATCCAACAAGTACATCGAGAACTTGAACCTGTTCACGGTGTCTATGGGCGAGTATGCGAACGAAGCTCAGAAGTACGCTGAGACCGTTGCTGAGATCATGGGTATCGACCCCGGCGAGTGGTTGAGAAATCAAGGTATTTTCATGACGCTTGCGACTGGTTTTGGTGTTGTGAGTGACAGAGCGTACACCATGAGTCAGAACTTGACTCAGCTTGGTTACGACCTCTCCTCCTTCTTCAATATCAGTTACGAAGACGCTTTCCAAAAGCTACAGTCGGGTATCTCCGGCGAGCTTGAACCTCTCCGTAGGCTTGGTTTCGACCTGTCTGTGGCGAGACTGCAACAGGAAGCTCTTAACCTCGGCATTCAGAAAAATGTCAACCTCATGACACAGGCTGAGAAAGCGGAACTGAGATACTACGCTATCATGACACAGGTCACTACCGCTCAAGGCGATATGGCTCGTACACTGGAAGCTCCGGCTAACCAGCTTCGTGTCTTGAAAGCACAGGTTACACAGTGCGCTCGTTCTTTGGGTAACATCTTTATCCCTGTTCTGAACGCTGTGTTGCCTTATGCGATTGCTCTCGCAAAGGCTATCCGTTTGGTGGCTGACGCAATCGCAAGCCTTTTCGGATTTGCTCTGCCGGAAGTTGATTATAGCGGTATCAGTAGTGCCGCTGGCGGTGTCGGTGACATTGCAGACGGTCTCGGTGACGCAACCGACAAGGCGAAGGAGCTGAAAAACGCTCTCCTCGGCATTGACGAGCTGAACATTATTTCTCCGCCCGAAGATTCGAGCGGTGGCGGTTCGGGTGCTGGTGCTGGCGGAGGTGGCGGTCTCGGCTTCGAGCTTCCTACTTATGACTTCCTCGGTGACGCTGTAAATAGCAAGGTCGAAGAAATCCTCACCAAAATGAAGGAATGGCTCGGTCTTACTGAGGACATTGACACATGGAGCGAGTTCTTCCACACAAGACTTGGCAGAATCCTCACTACTGTGGGTGCTATTGCTCTCGGTCTCGCAACGTGGAAGATTTCTCAGAGCGTTCTCACTGGCATTCAAGGTCTGTTGGCTTTGAAGAAAGCCGGGTTGGGTAATGGTCTGACACTCTCCATCGGTCTGAGCTTTTCCATTGCTGGTATCGCACTGGAAGCGGCTGGTATCATTGACGCTATTCAGAACGAACTCAACGGAATGAACTTCGCTCAGATTCTTGGCGGCGGTAGTTTCATCACAATCGGCGGTGCTTTCATCGGCAAGGCGGTTGCTGGCTGGATTACCTCTGCTTTCAGCGGAAGTGCTGTTGCTACAGCTCTCTCCACGGCGGCAACGAACTTAGGTCTCGGTACTGCAACGGCGGCTGGTGCGGCTTTGGGTGCTGGTATCGGCGGTATTATCGCTGGTATTCCGGCATACATCACTGGCATTTATGACGCTATCAAAAACGGTATTGACTGGCTGAGTTCTGCGCTTATCGGTGCTGGTGCTACGGCGGCTGGTGCTGGTATCGGTGCTATCATCGGTGCTTGTGGAGGTCCGATAGGAGCTGGTATCGGTGCATTGATCGGTCTCGCAGTCGGCTTGGTGACTGACGGTATTATCCTCGTAGTTCAGAAATGGGACGTAATTGTCGAGTTCCTTGACAATTTCTTTACGAAAACCATTCCGGGACTGTGGAGTGACTTCACCACTTGGCTCGGCAAGATTCCGAAACAGCTCGAAAAATTCTTCAAGTCGTTGCCCGGAAAAATCGAAGACTGGTTCGATGATCTGTGGCAACCGATTAAAGATTATGACTGGAACTCTCTTGGCTATAACATCGGACAGTGGTTCGGTAATGCTTGGAAGACCGCAGTCAACTTCGTAACCGTAACGATTCCGACATGGTTCACAAATATGTGGAACAGTATCAAGTCTGCTTTCAAGCAGTTCTTCACTGTGACGCTCCCTACCTTCTTCACACAGACGATTCCGAATGTGGTAACGAAGGTGGCAGAATTTTTCAAGGCACTGCCCGGAAAAATCTACAATGCGTTCGTTTCCGCAAAACAGTCCATTGTCGATATTGGCTCGGCTATCATTGATGGTATTTGGGAAGGTCTACAGTCCATTTGGAAAGCTATCACGGATTTCGTAGATGGTTTTGTACAGGGCTTCAAGGACGCACTCGGTATTCATTCTCCTTCCACCGTCTTCAAGGCGATTGGCGAGGACATTGTAGCCGGACTATTACAGGGTATCGAAGGTTTCACCAATATGATGAACACCGTTAAGGAATGGGGCGCAAGCGTCATTGAGTGGTTCACTAAGGGTGAAGACGGTAAGAACATCGTAGATCATTTCAAAGAAATCGGCGGTAACATCATCGGCGGTTTCAAGGATAAGATCAGCACGACCTACACCAACGTGAAGACCAGTGTCACCACTTGGGCTTCTAAGGTCAAGGAGTGGTTTACAAGCGGCTCGTTTGGCGGTGTGAATGCTACCTCCTTCGGTACTTACGCAAGCAATGTGATTACAGGGTTCAAGGATAAGATTTCTTCCACCTACAGTACGGTCAAGTCCTCGATTACCACTTGGGCGAGCAACGTAAAAACGTGGTTCACCAGCGGTTCTTTCGGAGGTGTGAACAGCACTTCGTTTGCTACCTACGCAAGTAACGTAATCAATGGTTTCAAGGACAAGATCAGTTCTGCGTACACCAACACTAAGTCCTCGATTACAACGTGGGCTTCCAACGTCAAGAGCTGGTTCAGCGGTACGGCTTCTTCCACTGCCTTTGCTGGCTATGCGAATGACATTATCAACGGCTTTAAGAACAAGATCGGTAGTGCCTACACGAATGCGAAGTCTAATATGCAGACTTTCGCTTCCAATGTGAAGTCGTGGTTCACCAATACGGTTTCCTACAGCTCTTTCTATGATATTGCGGAAGACGTAATCAATGGTTTTAAGAACGGTATCGGAAATCTGTACTACACGGTGAAAAGCACTATCAGCAGTTGGGGTTCTTCGATCATCGACTGGTTCAAGGATAAGCTGGATTCCAATTCTCCTTCTAAGGTGTTTGAGAGAATCGGTGAAGACACTATCAGAGGTTACAACCTCGGTATCACTGGTCTCGGTGGCACTACAAAGGGTGTAGTTGGTAAATGGGCTGATTCCTTCACTGCCGTGACACCTACAATGAGCTTCGCAGTAGACACCTCTGCGCTCAAGTATTATGACTCCGGCTCTTTCGCTAAGTCCGTGTCCGCAAATGTGACAAGCAACACCTCTGTCACTGCGACTGGCTTCATGGAAGGTATGGAGGAGTTCTACAGAGAGTATGTAGAACCTACGATGGCTCAGATGGCGGCTGATATGCGCCGACAGGCTGATAAGAACGAGCAGACCATCGTTCAGATCGGCAACCGAACTGTCTCTGACGCTGTAACCACTCAGCAGAAAGCAAACGGTTTCGTATTCGCTAAGTAAGGAGGGACGGTAATGTCTTATATCAAGGTCAACGGATATGAATTGCCCCCTCCAAAGCGAGGGGTACACCCCATTGTCACTACAGTTGTTGACGCTGGCAGAAATGCAAACGGAGCGGTAGTTGGTCAGCGTGTGGGTCGAGACCAGTACAAGCTCGATGGGCTTGAATGGTCTTGGCTCACCGCAGATCAATGGAGTCGCATTCTGAGTGCGCTCAGTCCGTTCTTTGTGTACGTCAGCTTCATCGACCCGGTGAAGAACAAAGAGGTCACAATCAAGATGTACTGTGGCGATAGAACAGGCGAACCCTATTGGGTGGACGAGAACGGACACCCGACACACTACAGAAATTGTAAGGTGAATCTTATCGACACAGGCGAGTAAAGGAGCGATTTTATGCAGAAGGTATCGAAAGCATATAAAGAAAGCATGAAATCTTCCCTCCGGGAGAGAGCATATATCATGCTCTCTTTCGGACTCGTAAACCAAGAAGCACAGGCAAAGGCAAGAATCGCTCCGGGCGATTTCGCTTACTTCTCCAATGCGGCGAACCTGTTCTCGGAGAAATCCGCTGAAATGGTCTACGCAACGCTTGAGGAAGATTTCACTAAGGTAGACGGTTCGATGTTGTTCCTCCCTCGAAGGAATAGCTCGGATACTTACTACGACACTGGATTGGTCGGCGGCAAACTGGTCTCTCAAGCACAGTATGAGCTTACGATCAACCTTAACACTGGTGCTACTGACTTCAAGGGTATCACAATCAATTTTGGTGAGAATTACCCTGTCGATTTTGACATGGTGAGCAGTAGCGGACAGACAATAGAAATTCGAGATAACACACTGGCTGAGTTTACTTCCGAGGAGGTTCTTGAGAACACGACCTACGTCAAGCTGGTCTTCTACAGAATGAAGAACCCTCAGAGCAGACTTCGTATCTACTCTATCCG
>ULUO01046393.1_pt1 | contig 14881 bp, 5 predicted proteins | sample 1958611 | NCBI WGS metagenome assembly ULUO01 (sample SAMEA4835762, study PRJEB28245) | human gut metagenome | biome: gut microbiome; material: fecal sample | place: Denmark | collected 2008
GAGCGGTCACGTCTTCAGTTAACCCCCGACAGCGTCGGGGGCATGCGCACCGACGCACATGCGCCGCGGAGCGCCGCCGATGACGCACTCCTGCTCTACATCTACAGCGGCGCCGCCATGCCACTCACTTCCCCCACCGTCTCTGACCACACCCACAGCGCTAGATTGAAGTAAGTTTTTGCGCGTGAAATTTGCACAATTTTAAAAGTTGGCGTAACTTTGCTGCGCTTTTCCGCCAGCGCCCTCGGCGCAAGGCAGGCTGCCCGGATGGTGGAATGGTAGACACGAAGGACTTAAAATCCTTTGGCCATTGCGGCTGTGCGGGTTCAAGTCCCGCTCCGGGTACTCAAAACGGCTGATAATCGCTCGATTGTCAGCCGTTTTTATTTTAAAGAGTAGATATTTTATGAAGATACGCAAAGTTTTGGCGTCCGACCTGGACGCGGTGATGGAAATCGTCGACGCGGCGCGAGGCATAATGCGCGCCAGCGGAAACATGCGGCAGTGGACCGGCGGCTATCCCGACAAGATGGTGATGACTGCCGACATCCGCCGCGGTGTGTGCTACGGATGCGAGGACGGTGGCAAGCTGTCTGCCGTATTCTCGATGATCCCCGGCCCCGACCCCACATACACTGACATCTATGGAGGAGCGTGGCTCAACGAGGAGCCATATCTGGTGGTACACCGCATAGCGAGCCTGCCGGAATGCCACGGCGTGATGGATGCCGTGCTCAACTTCTGCTACCGCCACTGCGACAACATCCGCATCGACACCCACCGCGACAACTCCATCATGCGCCACTGCCTGCAGAAAGCTGGCTTCGCCTACTGCGGCATCATCTATCTCGCCAACGGCGACGAGCGGCTGGCTTTCCACCGCGCCGCCCGATAGGGCATCATCGCCTCGCGCATAGTGGCGTACCTCCGGCACGCTGATGATGGGGGCGCACACGATGCCCCCGCACGCTCCGCTGCGCTATGCGTACGGGGTTACCGAAAAGTGGCGTCGCTCCGCGACGCGCCAACATAACCATCCCACGATGCCAGAGTAGAGCCGCCGCACCCTGACCGCGCAAGCGGTCACGCCTTCAGTTAACCCCCGACAGCGTCGGGGGTACACGCACCGACGCACATGCGCCGCGGACGCGCCGCCGCTAGCACACTCCGGCAATGCATCTACAGCGGCACCGCCCTGCGGTGCATCTCTCCATCTCCACTCTATCCCCGGACGCGCTGTCCGGGGTTAACTGAAAGCGGGTCCGCCCTGCGGACCACCCCGTCTCTCCCGTTGTAGCGCATCTGTCATCCCGACCGCCCTGCGGACCTCATCTTCGACACTCATCACCGCCTCGCTCCAGTAGTAGCGCATCACCGCCGACATCCGCACTCATCGTCGCGGAGCGACGGCACTCTGCCATAACCCGGTACGCGCAGCGTGCCGGGACTCGACACGCCCCTGCTGTCGGCGTGCCGGAGGTACGCCACTACTCCAGAGCCGGAGTCAGACCGCGCGAGCGGTCACGCCTTCAGTTAACCCCCGACAACGTTGGGGGTACATGCACCGACGCACATGCGCCGCTGACGCGCCAAGGGCAGCCGAGCGTACAAAAAAATCCCCCAGCCGAGGCTGGAGGATTCAAAAGTATAAGTGTGGTTTGGATTATCTCACAATCACCTTAGTGGCTGTGCCGTTGGCGCGAACCACGTAGAAGCCTGGAGCAACGTTTACGAGTGTGCTGCCCTCTGCCACGCGTGCTTGGCGAACCAACTGACCGGCTGCAGTGTAGACTGCCACATCCGTTGCCTCTTCTGCCACAACCTCTACGCCGCCTTCAGCTGCAAATACCTTTACGCCTTCTGACGACATCGACGATACGGAAGAGGTCTTGCCTATGCTAAACAGATATTCTCTTGAAGCACTTTTGTAGCCACCTTTAACTGCGCAAACAGTTAACATATAGGATTCACCATCTGTAAAGCCAATTTCCGTACCCGACTCAACTGTTGCTGTCGAAGGACTGGGTTCTCCAGAATCCAAAGTGTATTCAATCTGCGCACCTTCTTCACAAGTCAATTTCACACAACTTGCATTCATATCTCCAAACGATCCATCTTCTGTCAAGACTATATCATTTGCTGCAAGCCAAGGCATTTCATTAATTTCTGCAGCAGTAAAGCCCAATGTTGCAGTCGGTGCAGTCAAAAATGCCAATGGGTAGACTTGAGTCGCTGGCACGGCTCCAGAATAGCCAAAATAAGAAACGATGCCGACAACGTCATATGTTCCATTCGCAGGAACTGTGCAGAACTTCTTGTCATACATGTCCACCGTATTCCCTGCTGCATCGGCAAATGTTTTATTTTTAACATTCAGCACGGCATCCTTGATGATTACGAATTGGTTCTGATTGTCAGCCTTGATTGCCGCAATCTCAATTTGTTTAGGATCTACGGTCGCCCCTTCTGTAGTCTCCGTCAACACTGGCTCAGTCAATTCGATTGTATTGTTGTAGACAGTATATTGCCCTTTTATGCCTTTCGCAAAAACAGTTCCATTAGTGTATGCTGTAGAGAAACCTCCTCTTTGGAAGATAAGCATACCGTCTGTGCCGTCGGTCACCCATAGATTCGAGCCGTTGGCGTATGTCACACTCAGCGGACATGTAAACTCATACACTACATCGCTGCCAAAAAGGTTGTTGCACTCTGGGCCATAAAGCAAGAAGTCTGCAATGTCAGTAAGTTTGTTGGAATAGAATTCTGCAGTTTTTTTGTCTCCTTTAATCTCTTTATCATTATTTGCCGTGACATCGATCTCGTATGTTCCAGTTTCAGTTATTTCTTTTGAGAACTCTGCCGTCAAATTTTTATCGCTGCTGAACTCTTTTCCATCTTTTTTAATCACAACATCCATTACAGTTGCGTTGATTGGCATAGGAACGGCAACTGTCATCGTGCCGAATAATTCACCTGTCTTTGCAGTCTTATCGGCAGTGATATTAATATTTACAGAGCCGATTGCATTTGGGTCAACAACATTGAATGTAGCCTTTGCCACAGCTGATTCGTCGCTGCCCTTTGTAGCCTTCACCCAAAGGTTGAGTGCGCCGACTGTTGTTGCGGTGTATTCGCTGCCCGGTGTCCAAGTCTTTCCCTCATCGGTAGAATAAGAAAGCGTAGCCCCGTCTGTTTTAGTTGCAAACGTAATCTTGTCGCCTACTTTCACATCACCTCCGTTAGGGGTGATTGTCGGAGTGGCTACTGCCACTTGTTTAACCTTTACTTCATCAAGGAAGAAACGATCCTCAGACGACGTAAATGTTATTTTTGAAGTCGCACTCCACTAATCTTGACAGAATATTCAGTAAACGTATTATTAATCAATTCAAACTCAGACGTTTCAATAGTACCATCTGAAATTGTCACACTCATTTTTCCGCCTTCTGTATTCCAAGGTGCTGCCTTGAACGTAAGAATAGCGTCTCCTTCCAAGTCTGTCAAAGCAGGAGTCGTTGCTGTTCCTTTTTTACTGCTTGTACCAAATTTAGCACACTTATTTGCGCCTTTTTCGTATTCGCACGTCCATCCAGTAACATCATATTGAATATCGTTTGAAGCGATAGAGCCGCTCCATTTGCCATCATTTCCGCCCGTTCCGTCATTTTTGTCAAACGACTCATAGAACACCAAATTTCCTACTTCATAGATCTGCTCTTCCGAGACGCCATCTTCAAGTCCTGTTTTTGTAGCTTTTGCTATGATTTTGTATGTTCCTTCTTTGTCCGGAGTAAATGATGTCCCTTTTACAAAAGAAGTATATTCACCTCCATTGTAAGAATATTGATAATATACCTCAGCATCGACTGTCGCAGACGTAAATGTGATAGCATTGCCCAATTTCAAATATCCTGCAGCAGGTGTGAATGTCGGAGTGGCACATTTGGTTTCAGCGCCCTCTTCATAAGTGATAGAGATGGATTTAATATAGATAGTTCCTGCAGTACATGTCACATCAAATTTTACGACCCCGGATGTATTAGACGGATCAGTAACTACAGAAAATTTTTGATTGGACATACTCTTTCCAACAGTTTTAGACCCAACTTTATTGTCTGAAATATACATATTAATTGTGCCTGCGCCTTTTCCCGATGTACTCCAAACCATATTAACTGATGTTATTTTGGAGAATCCACTTGGAGATTCTGCCGATGCGCCACTTACAGCTTTTGTAACCGCAACTCCTCTAGTCTTTTTAGAGTCTCCTCCTTTCAACGAATTCCAATTACCCTCGGCAGCCGCCCACGTTTTTGAGGTAAACGTATACGTCACCGTTTTTTCCGCAGCATACAGATTGCCGATGGAAGCAATCAGCGCGAACAGAAATAAAAAGTAAAATTTTTTCATAAGATTTTATTTTAGTTTGTTAGTTAAATTTCCGATTATTATAGTTTTTGCTTTGCATTTTACCGCTTGTTCCTTACAAGTCTTAAAATCAATTAAGCATTCTATCTTTCAATTCGTTACAAAGGTACGACTTGCGTAATGACTTTGCAAATTTTTCTACATTTTTTTCATCACAAGTTTGTAACATCCCTCCAATCCACGTCGCTGCCCCCAGCCACCTCTGCCCCAGCCTACGGCGCATCGGAGATGCGCTACTCCCCCCGACCTGACCACGCTCTGCGGACCTCATCGCCTATCGCAGTAGTGGAGGAACCAGACCGCGCTCTGCGGACCTCATCGCCTATCGCAGTAGTGGCGGAACCCGACCGCGCGAGCGGTCACGTCTTCAGTTAACCCCCGACAGCGTCGGGGGTACACGCACCGCCATCACTGCGTCGCGGACGCGCCGCCGATGACGCACTCCTGCCCTACATCTTCAGCGGCACCGCCTTGCGGTGCATATCTCCCTCTCCACTCTATCCCCGGACGCGCTGTCCGGGGTTAACTGAAAACGGGTCCGCCCTGCGGACCACTCCGCCCCACTCCCGTAGTAGCGCATCTCCGAAGCGCATAGGCATGGACATCCGCCATACCCCCACGCACTCTCCGCTGACGCTACGCGTGAGTGGGGTTACTGAAAATAGCGCGTTTCCAACGCGCCTCCGACTCTCCCCGACTCTCTCACGCCTCTGCCTCACTCCCTCACATCGCTACTCCAGCCAACGGCGCATCGGAGATGCGCTACTAACCTCACGACTCTGCCTCTCACTCCCTCACATCGCTACCCCAGCCAACAGCGCATCGCAGATGCGCTATTCTCTAGAAACCCCATTCGTACGGAGCACAGCGGAGGACGCATGGGGTTATAGGCGACCCACACACCCCTCGGCGCTTCGGAGATGCGCTACTACACCGTCGTCACCGCCCTGACCGCGCGAGCGGTCTCGCCTTCAGTTAACCCCCGACAGCGTCGGGGGCACACGCATCGACGCACATGCGCCGCGGACACACTCCAGCACATTCCGGCACATCTATTCGAAAATAGTGTGCATTTGTCACACAGTTTCCGAATAGGATTACAGATCCAATGAATTTTTGTTCAAGAGAAAGTCATATATTCCCATTGTGGTTATCCCCATCTCATCCCTCGTCACTGGGCACTCTTCGCCAATAACAATGATTTTTTTAAACGAATCGTCGAGTTTTAAAAGAGAGGCACGCTCTTGCCGCACCTTGTCTTCCGACTCCATCCTGTATGCCGACTGTATATAGTACCTTTTACTGCCCAGATTACACACAAAGTCAACCTCCAGCACAGCACGATGCCGACTGCCGTCAGGCATCATGCCAAGAGTCGGCACAGCGCCCACGTCGACACTGAATCCTCTGGCACGCATCTCGTTGTAGACAGCATTCTCCATCAGATGACTTCTTTCGTACTGTCTGAAATTTATGCGCGCATTGCGCAGCCCCAAATCCATAAAATAGTATTTGAATGGAGAGTTTATGTAGCGTTTGCCTTTCAGGTCATAGCGTGTCGACTTTTCCACAAGAAATGCGTCACACAGATAGTCTATGTAAGTTTTTACGGTGTCGTAAGATATGGTCGATTTCTTTTCACTATGAAACGTGTTTGCCAACTTGTTGGGATTTGTCAAAGCACCGATTCCAGATGCCATAATATTTATAAGTTCCTCCAAATCGTCATCACGACGGATGCCGTAGCGGTCTTTTATGTCGCGCAAATAAGTTTCTTCAAACAGCGACTTCAGATATTTTGCTTTCTGATCCTCCGTTTGGCACATCAGCACCTGCGGCAGACCTCCATAGAGCATATATTCGTTGAACCCGGCTTGAACCGACCCCGTATATGCCGACATAAATTCCTTGAAACAAAGAGGATACATCTTCACCTCATATCCACGTCCACGAAATTCCGTAATGATGTCCTTCGACAAAAATTTAGCATTGCTGCCTGTCACGTAGACATCCACATTACGCATCCGCAAGAAGCCATTGAGCACGTCCTCAAAATGGTCGAGCATCTGCACTTCATCAAGCATCACATAGTATCGGCCATTGTCAACAATCCTGCTTTCAACATACTCATACAAATTGTCCGGATTGCGCAATGACTTGTTTTTATAGTCCTCAAGGTCGACTTTCACAATATGGTCGGGAGCGACTCCTTGTTGTTCAAGATGTGACGCAAAAATCTCGAACAGCAGATACGACTTGCCGCATCTGCGCATTCCCGTTATAACCTTTATCATGCCGTTTCCTTGAAGCGACACAAGTTCTGCCAAATATTTGTCACGACTTATCATCCTATTCTAAATTAGTGTGCATTTGTCACATAGTTTCCGAATACAAAAATAACCTTTTCCTTCCACAAATCAAAGTCCTATTCGAAAATAGCGTGCATTTGTCACACAGTTTCCGAATAGAGTCCGGCAGCAGGCTCGGCACCGCCTCGCTCCATCACCGCCGACATCCGCACTCATCGTCGCGGAGCGACGGCACTCTGCCGTAACCCGGTACGCGGAGCGCAGCGCAACGTGCCGGGTCTTGACACGCCCCTGCTGTCGGCGTGCCGGAGGTACGCCACTACTCCAGAGGCAGAGCATGACCGCGCGAGCGGTCACGCCTTTCAGTTAACCCCCGACAGCGTCGGGGGACATCAGCACGACACTGATGCGCCGCGGACGCGCCGCCGCTGGCACTCTCCAGCACCGCATCTACAGCGGCACCGCCCTGCGGTGCATATCTCCTCATCCTCTCTCCCCGGACGCTGTCCGGGGTTAACTGAAAGCGGGTCCGCCCTGCGGACCTCACCCTCGACACTCTCCGACGCCCCGCTCCTATAGTAGCGCGTCTCCAACGCGCCGACATAGCATCGCCCTCGCCTCTCGCAGCAGTGGCAGAGTATGACCGCGCGAGCGGTCACGTCTTCAGTTAACCCCCGACAGCGTCGGGGGACATCAGCCGACGCAGATGCGCCGCGGAGCGCCGCCGCTGACGCACTCCGGCAGCCCCTCGCTCAGGCGGTGGCGGAGGAATTATAGAAAAAATACTTTGTGAATCAAAATATTGTTGTAACTTTGTGATTATGAAATCGGTTTGCGCTCCATGGAGTGCGATTAAAAGGGAACGCCGTGCGAATCGGCGACAGTACCCGCTGCTGTGATTCTCGCCGAACCTGGGCTACCATCAGCCACTGCAAGCCATCTGAGCGCTTGCGGGAAGGCTCGCCCACGGGGAGAGATAAGTCAGAAGACCTGCCTGTTTCAGAGAAACTTTACATCGATGCTTTAGGGAGTTAAGGCAACGGAGAGGCAGGCGCACGGGACATTTTGCGCTCCGCCATCTTTCCAACATCCCCTGCTGTAAGCATTCGTTGCACGGTTTTCTCACTGCGTGACGTAGAAAAACTATTTTACTAACCAAAATTATACGAATGCTTATGAAACGTATTTCAACTTTGTTGGTTGCGGCGGCGTTCTCGTTGGTCTGCTCGATGCAGGCATGGTCGGCGAATATCACCATGCCTATGTCGTATGCCAACGAGCCAAACGCCACGGTGACCGTAACAGAGGAGTCTACGCTGACCTATTCGGGTTACTGGGCTGAAAGCGAGACATCAAATCCCGTCTCCGTTCACCTCGTCCCGGCGGCAGGGCAGACTCTGCGCGTCACATGCACCCAGATGTACGGCTTCGACACGTGCGACGCCGAGCTGAAGGTGTATAACGGCGCGGCATCAATCAGTTATTCATTGCCGGCAGGCGACATGGGCGCCGTGGCTGAAGGCAAGGTGTTTGAGTCGACGGCTGCCGACGGCTCGCTGACGGTTGCCTACTCCAACGAGGAGGATGAGTATGTGAAATACTCATTCAAGGTGGAACTTGTTGCCGGAGGCGACATGGAGTACACCGCAACCGAGGCTGTCAGCCTCCCCAACCCGATTATCGGCGCGTCGTTGCAGCCTGTGGCTGCCGCCAACGTCAAGACCGCAGGCGCAAGCAACGCACTGAGTGCCACACAGGTGGCATTCGTGCTCAGCGACGCCTCGGCAGTGTCGGGCGCACGCATCTACTACTCCAAGAAGGCTCCGTTCAACATCTCCGAAGCCGGTCTATTCGGTGCCAGCAAGGTGGACGGCACTACGGTGACAGCCACCGGATCGCTTCCGCTCGCTGCCGGCGACAACTATTTCTGGCTTGTGGGCGACGTTAGCACCACAGCAGCCGTAGGCTCTGCCATCACGGCGCAATGCACCTCGGTGAAGATTGGCGACGAGGAGAAAATCACCTCACCGGTAGCCTCGACAGTAACCGTGGGCAACGAGCTCAACATGCCTTCCGCCGGCACATTCGCCATCGGCGCGTCGGGACTCAACTTCTACGACGACGGAGGCAAAGACGGCAAAATCTCATCGAAATTCGAAGGCGTGGTGACGTTCAAGCCCACCACTCCGGGAAAAGTTGTGCAAATCGACTTTTCGAAGGTGGAACTGTATGAGTCGGCATACGGAAGCGACTCATACAACGACAAGGTAAAGGTGTATAACGGCACGACGGTAAGCGACGCCAACCTCAACGCGCAGGTGATGAACGGCAAGCCCGTGGTGCTGCGATCGTCGGCTGCCGACGGCTCGCTCACCGTATGGATGAAATCAGTGACCGGCGACTACTACCGCGGCAAGGGCTTCGAGGCCTTCGTCAGCGAATATTCGCCAGCGCCGATGACCGTGAAAACGGTCACCACGGCACAGGTTGCCGACAACACAAGCACGGCAGGCTCAACCGACCAGCCTATCCTCTCGGTCTGCGTGAAGACGGAGAACACCGAGGCTGTCAACGCCACGAAACTAACGTTTGAGACCGAAGGCACTACCGACATCAACCATCTGCAGAAAGCCACGGTCTACTACACCGCAAAATCATCTACTTTCGCCACCGCCACCAAGCTCGGCGAAGCAGTGCCTACAGGCAAGCAGGAATTCTCGATTGCCTTCGACCAGCAACTCGTGGAAGGCGAAAACTGGTTCTGGCTGGCTTACGACATCGACCCGAAGGCTCAGACAGGTGAGATTCTCGACGCAGGATGCAAATCGATTGAAATCGGCGGCGCAAGCTACACCCCAGCAACCGTCAACCCCGACGGCAACAGCTCGGTGAAAAACGAACTGCTCTCAACCGTGGGAACCGTCGAAAAGACCATCTACGGAACTTGGACTTTCAAAAACACGCCAAACCCATACGTGGGCAACAACGGCTATGAGCCGGTGATTGGCGACCAGATTACAACATTCATCCCCGGCGACAACGACATGATCGTGGAACTCGACATCAAGTCGTTCGCGCTCTACTATTCAGCCAACGCAAACTATCCGCGCGCCAAGTTTGAGGTGTACAGCGGAAAAGGCACCACCGGTGAACTCCTGTGGTCGCTCACCGGCGAGGCCGACAAGAACGTGGGTCCGGGCAAGATTCTGCGCTCAAAGAGTGTCGACGGCGCACTCACAGTGGTGTTCGACGCCAAGACCGAAACATCGGGCTACACAGCCAAGGGCTGGGACGCCGAGGTGCGCGAATACCGCCAACGCCCGATGGAGGTAAGCTCCGTCAAGGCTACGCAGGCAAGCACCGACATCGTCAACAAGGGCGCTGTCAACCAGGAACTCCTCGGCGTGGACATCCAGACTGCCGGCAACATCAGTCCGGTGGTGCTGAAAGGCATCAAATTCAACATGAAGGGCTGCCAGGCAAACGTTGCCAAGCTCCACGTCTACACTTCAGGTCAGAAAAACGAGCTTACCAAAGAGACTTCAATCGCCGACATCGACGTGACCGCCGAGACGACTGAGGCAAACATCACGTTCGCCCGTCCGCTTGAGCTTGCCGAGGGAAGCAACTACTTCTGGCTGACTGCCGACATCGCCGACGAAGCGGCTACCGACACCGACATCGATGCCGCCGTGACCGCCGTGACAACCGCCACTGCGACAATCAACGTGGCTGCCGAGCAGGGCGACCCTGAAGGCGCGCGCACGGTGAAAAACACCTACAACCTGCAGGCTGGTGACAACGGCGAAATCGTTGTGGGCAACGAGGCACTGATGTTCTACGACAACGGCGGCGCCGACGGCAAATCGCCGAAGAATTTCGAGGGACAGGTGACGTTCCGTCCGAAAGACGCAGGCAAAGTGGTGAAACTGACATTCAAGTCGTTCAGCACTTCCTACAACGACAATTTCTACATATATTATGGTGGCAAGAAGACTTCGACACCCGATGTTAAAGTGAGCAAGATGCTCGAAGCACCGATAGTGTCGGTTGCCGACGACGGCAAGCTGACAGTCTACTTCAAATGCCCGTCATACAGCTATGCAAGCAACGGCTGGGCCATCGAGGTAAGCCAGTATGAGCTCCTGCCGCTCTCCGTGGGCAACATGGCGATTACAAGCGTGGCTGCCGGCGAGTCGCTCCGCGGCTCGAAAAATGTGCCTATGCTCCGCGCCGAAGCCACAATCGACGGCGACAAGGGCGAGATGGACTTCTCAAAATTTGTCGTTTCTGCCGACGGTTCAGCCGAAGGCACCATAGCCGCAGCAAAGATTTTTGTCACTACAACCGACCAGTTCAGCGCCAACAATCTTATCGGCTCAGCCAACACCGCACCGTTTGAAATCGCTACCGACTACAAAGCCACCGCTCCTGGAAAATACTACTTCTGGGTGGCTTACGACTTCAATGCCGACGCAGCCGAAGGCAATCTCGGCACCGCTGCCCTGACTGCCTACACCGCCAACGGCGCAGAGACAAGCACCATGGCGTCGATAACAGCACAGACTGCCATGAAGGCAGGCAAGAAAGGCGTCTACACCGTGGGTGAAGGCGGCGACTATGCAACTATCCAGGCGGCCATCGACGACATCGCAACCGGCATCGAGGGCGCTGTGACTGTCAACATCCTCAGCGGCGAATACAACGAAAAGGTCAACATTCCGGAGATTCCAGGTGCTTCTGACGTAAACACCGTGACTATCCAGTCGGCTACGGGCAACTACAGCGATGTGAAGATTTTCCACAACGCATATACCGACCCGGGCTACAACACAGATAAATATGGTGTGGTCACGTTCAACGGAGCCGACTACGTGACGCTCCGCGGCGTGACGGTGACATCGACCGACAAGACATTCCCGGCTCTCGTCTATATGATCAACACGAGCCAGCACGACACCGTCGACGCCTGCCACCTTTACACCGACCGCATAGAGTCGACCACAACGGCAGAGCAGCTCGTGCTTGTGCGCCAGCTTGCCATCGACAAGGAGAACTGCAACAACGATTACTTCACGCTCAGCAACTGTCTGCTCGAGGGTGGATACCGCGGTGCAATCATCGGAGGCACATCGTATGTGGCACTGACGCATCAGACAGGATGCGTGGTGGAAGGCAACACGTTCCGCAACAACGCGGCGTCAGCCCTCTCGTCATACTCCGGCGACAACAACATCACCATCCGCGGCAACGTGATTGAGAACAACACCACCACACTGTCGCGCGGATTCAACGGTTTCGACCTGCAGTTCGGCGACAACTGCATCGTGGAAGGCAACACAATGCACATCGACCTCGGTGTGGAAGCAATCGGCATCTACGTGCGCAAAGGCGCGTCGACAGCCGACAAACGCTCGCGCATCGTCAACAACGAGGTGTCGGTGAAGAGCAGCGACTACACGTCTGCCGCCATCAAGGTCAACGGCAAAACCCCGAATGTCGACATCGCCTACAACACGGCTGTCGTTGCCGGACACGAGAACAACGTGGCTTGCTACCTCAACGACGCGATGGAGGCAATGACCGTGCGCAACAATATTTTCCTTGCCCGCGACAACGGCTTGGTATACCGCACATACAAGGACGCTGACGCTGCGGCAATCACATTCTCCAACAACGTGCTCCACACCAACGGAACTGTGTTTGCGCAGACAAGCAGCAATACGAAACTCGCATCGTTCAGCGACTGGATGCTGAAAGTGAACGAGCAGAGCAGCTTCAATGAGGACGTTGCGTTCCTCAGCGACAAAATGCTCTTCCCTGCAGCCGCAGGCAACCTGCTCAACGCCATGCCGCTCGACTTCGTGACCACCGACCTGCTCGGCGCCGTGCGCAACGCCACGACACCGACAATCGGCGCTTACGAATATGCCGACGCATCGGCTGTTCCGGCATTCGACGAAGGCTATCCTGCAATCTCTGGCATCAGCCACAACGCAGCGACTGCCGTCCTCAAGACTGCCGCCAACGGCAAGGCTTACCTCATGGTGAAAGAATCATCGGAAACCGCTCCTACAGCCGACGAGATGAAGGCTTCGACACTCACCGCCACACTGCGTGCCGGCAAAGAAGTGTCGGTGAGCCTCAACGGCTTGTCGAGCCAGACGGAATACCGCCTCTACACATTGCTTGAAAGCCTCGACGGCACAAATGTGGGCGAAGTTGCGGCAACCGACGCGTTCACAACCACATATCTGCCTACCGAAGTGTCTACGTTCGAGAACGTGAAGGTTAACGATAGCGGTTTTGACGACGGTACGGCTTCTTTCGCCGGATTTACCGTAGTCGATGCCGACGATGCTGTGGTGGAAGGCACGAAAGTGGCTAAAATCGAAGGCGCAGGAGCTGTGCAGCTCACCAACACCGACAAGGGCTTGACCCTGACCGGATTCTTCGTGAAAACTGACGCCGAGGTGGCTATGAACGTCTACGACGGCAACGCCGACGCTCACGCATACACCATCCCTGCAACTTCAGGAAAATGGATATTCTTCAACCTGAAGGACAAGGGCGCAGTGACGGCTCTCGACTTTGCAACAGAAGGCAACGCATATATCGACAACTTCAGCGGCGAGCCTCTGCCTCTCACAGCGGCATGCACCACTCCGCAAGCCACCGTGGCAAGCGGCGCGAAAGCCGACCTTAAGGCAGAATTCGACGGCGGCGTATATCCTGTGGCTGTGGAATGGAAAAACGCCATGCGCGAGGTTGTTGCCAACGGCGACAACACCGCCACCCCGGCTTTGGACCGCTCTGGCGTGTTCTATATGACAGCCACCGACGCATGGGGCAACACCGCCACCGATGCGGCAGTTGTCTACGTGACCGGCAACCAGTTTGCCGCCACAATGGACGACAACTACCTCGCTCCTGAAAGCTTCTACAACGGTCTTGGCAAGGACGACCCAAGCTACACAAACCCGGGCACCAGCTCGCAGTTTGTCAGCGGCTCGTTTGCTTTCGACACCGAGCGCCACACCTCAACATGGTGGGGAGGCTTCGCTCTGAGCAACCAGACAGGCACCGTGTTTGAGTCGTATGCCGACCAGTTCAAGTCGGCTGTGGGCAGCGGACACAACTCTGCGAACTACGCCGTGGTCTACAGCTACACCGGCGCCAACTACGCAGCCAACGTGACCAACGCCGCCGACGGAGCCGACGTGAGCGGATTCTACGTGACCAACACAGCCAACAACGTAAACGCCTATGTAAACGGCGACGGCATGTCGACCGCTCCAGGCGGATTCGCAAAGGGCGACTGGTTCAAGATGACCGTAAACGTTGTGAAAGCCGACGACACGACAGCGTCGATTGACTACTATCTTGCCGACTACCGCGCCGACAACGAGGCCGACCACTATTATCTCGACACATGGCAATGGGTTGACCTCCGCCAGTTCGGTAAAATCAAGAAAGTGACATTCGGATTCGAAGGCACGAAGAGAAACGCGTATGGCTTGACTACACCTACCTACGCTTGTCTTGACGACTTCGGCGGCAACCGTGAAATCAGCGACGCCAAAAAGGCTCTCGCCGGCATCACAATCCCTGCCACCGTCGACCTCCAGACTCTCTTCAACCTCGACAACGACAATTCAACAGTGACCTATGCGATTGTCGACAACTGCGACGCAGCAAAGGCTACAATGGCTATCGCCGACGGCATCCTGACAATCTCAGGTCTTACCGACAAGACCGAGACATCAGCCGTGGTAAGCGCCACACAAAAGGGTAAAATCCAATTTGTGAACATCCCTGTTGAAATCGACGAGGAAAAGGCTTCTGTAAACGATGTGGCTGTCGACGCCGACGTCAGAATCTTCCCGGTTCCGGCAACCGACCGTCTCAACATCCGCACCGCGATGACCGACTATGCCGTACGCATCTACGCCACCAACGGCTCGCTCGTAATGGAGCAGCTCGGCAACAACGGAAGCATAGCCGTTCCTGTAAACCACCTTGCAAAAGGTGTCTACATCCTTACAATCGACAACGCACAGCAATCATCCAGACACCGCGTTGTCGTCAAATAGAGTTTTAATAATGGTTTAGAGTGATGTCCGCCCGGCGAAGAGATTTCGCCG
>ULUO01008841.1_pt1 | contig 14844 bp, 14 predicted proteins | sample 1958611 | NCBI WGS metagenome assembly ULUO01 (sample SAMEA4835762, study PRJEB28245) | human gut metagenome | biome: gut microbiome; material: fecal sample | place: Denmark | collected 2008
ATTTGAGCGGTCGTGCTGCGCAATCTCGCGCGGAATACTCATACATAATGACTGTGATTGCAAGACCAGCAGCTCAATTGCTTTCTTTGAACAGTCAAAATGTATGTGCGAAAAAGATAAATCCATAGAGCTGTCTGACGGTCAGGATTAGTTCTCAAAAGAGAACTATTTCTGACCGTTTTTTTTGTAACAAAGAGCCGTGTGCAGAATCCCTTCGGAGCCGGCATCCCCCGAAGGAATTGCCGAATACTATTTTCTGCATTTGCCTGCGCCCGCTGCTTGCGCCTTTTTCCTTCTGCCGTCCGCTCATTCCACTTAGCGTAGCGCTGCTACGCTGCGTTTCATTCGCGTTAGGCAGAAGAAAAAATTCGCGGCGCATCAGGCGCATTCTCATTTGAAAATAGTATGCTGAAGGATAAGGCGCATATCAGCATCAGCCGAGGCAATGGCTGCTGCCAACCAAATGAATGGAGAAATTCATGATGGTAGGCGGCACTGTTCAGTATACACTTCTTTTGCGATTTTCTCCATTCGAGACAAAGGAATGGAGGAAAAATTGCAATGTCACAAGGACGTTACGTTTGGATTGCAGGGAAGAAAGTATATCTGAATCCGGAGCTGCAGAAGGAATGGGACAAACTCATCAACAAGGAACGTTATCGCCTGCATCAAATGCTGAAGTATATAAGAGAACATCGGAGTACATTCTGCGATTTTTGATGTGGCATTATTTCCGGTTTCGACGCATCATCTGCTTGCGCGTAGCGCTGCATTTCACTTCTGTTCGTCAGCGTGAAAATTTTTTTTGCAGAAATTCTTGAAATCGCGTAAAAAAACCGATTTTTTTTACCAGTTATGGTGAGAGGGATAAAAGTCTCTTTCAGCAAGAAGGGGGAATCAGCATGCCCGGCATTAACTTTTATTAGGAAATAACATCCAGTATGACTGGAATCATGAGGAGCAGCGCTTTCTGCCTCTGCCCGTGCTGCGGCAACATGATGAAAACGGGAGAAGGCTGATGCAGCTTCTGGTTGGCTGCAATGGGTGAGCAAATGTTGGTTCGTCGGGAACAGCCAGCGCGTTTCCAATAACAGGAGGTGACTTATGTGGCAGAAGCAGCCGAAAAGAATAGACAGTCTATCTGCATTTCTCAAAATAGTCTTGTGTGGCAGGATGATAGTGTTTTCAAACTGTATTACTACTGTATGAATTGTGCCTGCCGTCAGAAAGCTGAAATCTGCGGGAAACAGCTTATGCCGGGACAACTGCTCTTCTCATACAGAAAGACAGCGCTTGAACTGGGCTGGTCTCGTGATAAGCTGACGAGGAAGATGGCTGCACTGGTTCAAATGGGGTATGTTCAGATACAAACAGCGCGGGACGGTTCTATCGTTACCGTATCGAACTGGCTTGAAAATCAGACCGCTGGCGGTATGAAAATAAGGCTACCCTGTCCTGAAAATCAGTACGCAGACGGTACTGAAATAAGCACACCGTGTGCTGAAAACAAGTCCATATGCGGCACGAAAGAAAGAGCGGAAAACGGTGCAAATGCGCATTTTTCAGCATTTGCACATCGCAGGCGGCTTGAAAATCAGCACACCCAGCAGCAATATAATAATAGTAATACGATAGATACACTATCTCATTATCCAGATGAGTTTGAAAAGCTGTGGTTTGCTTATCCGGCTAATCGCAGAAATGACTGGGATGAGGCCTTTCGCATATATCAACAGGCGCTGCGGCATGGTGCGACGCTTGAAATAATCATGACAGCGCTTGAAGCAGCAAAAAGTTCTATCGCATGGACGAAAGATGGCGGGCAGTATATCCCCGGCATTAGCAAATGGCTTCAGCGCGAGCCGTGGAGAGAGGCGAATCTACAAAAAGCGCAAAAGGAGAATCAAGAACAGTGGAACTCGCAGTAAAGTGGCTGTCCTTGCTGCATGAACCGGATGCAATCATTGAAATCAGAAGTATAGACCCTAAGCCTATTGTCAGCGGTTATTTTCGTGCGGACAGTCCGCGCATTGCTGCTGAATTGGCAAAGTATCCGAATCGAACGTTTTACCAGTCGCTGAACCCCGTCAAAAGTGCCTGCTATGCGCGTGCTCAGCATGAACGTCTGGTAGAACGTCCGAAGGAAACAACGTCTGACAATGACATCATAGGATTTCAATGGATTTTGATTGATGCAGACCCAGTCCGCCCCAGCGGTGTCAGTGCATCGGCAGAAGAAAAGGAAGCAGCACACGCTGTTGCTGGAAAGACAATGAAGCGGCTGATGGCAACGGGATTCAGCGAGCCAATTGTTGCAGACAGCGGCAATGGCTATCATCTGCTTTTTAAGGTGCATATCAGCACGGATGACCGGCAAGTGGTTGCGGATTTTCTCTCTGTGCTGGACATGTGGTTCAGCACAGACGAGGCAAAAATTGATACGGCGGTGTATAACCCATCAAGAATTACCAAGCTGTATGGAACAATTGCAGCGAAAGGAGCCCATACGCCGGAACGTCCGCACCGACAGAGCTGCATCATCCGCTATCCGGAGCAGATTCGAGAAACACCCATTGCGCTGGTCAAGAATATTGCAGCGGAACTGCATCAAGCGGCGATACCGACAGAAGCTCGGCGTTCCGGCAAAGAAAGCACTTGGGACATTGAGCATTTCCTTTCCGCACATGGCGTGGAGGTGGAGAAAAAAGTAGCCATCAGCAGCGGTACAAAGTACCAATTAGCACACTGTCCGTTTGACGATTCGCATCAGCACGGAGATGCCGCCGTGTTTGCGTACCATCAAGGCGGTTTCGGATTCCACTGCTTCCATAACAGCTGCGCCGGATACCATTGGCATGAGTTCCGGCAGAAGGTAGACCCGGCAGCTTACAGCAGCAGCCCTTATGCAGTAACGCCTGCTGTGCCGACAGCAAAAGTCAGCGCAGCGGAAAATTCTCCACTGCTTGGCAAGGCGAAGGCACGGATGCTGGACTTTGCAGAGATTCCGAATGTAGACCGCAGCAAAATTGTGGTGATTCGGTCACGGCTCAGTTCGCTTGACGCAAAGATAGGGGGATTCAATGCAGGCGAAATGTCCATTTGGAGCGGGGGCAATGCTTCGGGCAAGTCAACGCTCGTCAGTCAGATTGGTCTGGCAGCTGTATCGCAGGGATATAAAGTCGCGCTGTTTTCAGGAGAAATGACGGCATCACGGATACGAGAATGGATACTGCTTCAAGCAGCGGGCCCAGACTATGTAATGCCTGATCCGCTGAATCCCAATCATTTCTGCCTGAAGCCCGGCATTGAGGCGAAGCTGGATGCTATGCTGACAGGCAAGTTTGCCATCTACGACAATGACTTCGGCACTGATTGGGAAATCGTTATCAGCACAATTTACGATTGGGTTCAGCAGAACGGTGCTTCGGTGGCGATTGTCGATAATCTGATGGCACTGGATATTCAGCTTGGCAATGTGGACAAATATGAGATGCAATCCCGAATTGCCAAGCGGCTCTCCACAATGGCAAAGACGTTGAAAATTCACGTTCATTTTATCTGTCATCCGCGGAAAACAGAAGCATTTCTGCGCAAAGGCGACATCAGCGGAACAGCCGACCTTACAAATGCAGCCGACAATGTGTTTATGGTTCATCGGGTCAATGCTGATTTTATGATGCGCTATCGCTCGGTATATCCCAAACTTGAGATTCAGCCGGATGTGGGAAATGTGGTGGAAATCATGAAAAACCGTGACCTTGGCGTTGTGGATGAGATGATAAAACTCTATTTTGACCGCCGAAGCAGAACTATGTCGGATGTGAAGGGACTTCCGCCGCAGCACGCATGGTCTGAAAAGATTGAGCAGATGCTGATGGAAGGTTTCACGCGGGTCAATCAAGGCGAACTTCCTATGGAATGGCGGTGAGAACATGCATGGCAAAGTGAACGATGATGAATGGGAGATTTTCCGCGATGCGTTCCGCCTGTATGCAGCGCATTGTGATCCGCCGGAGAATCAGGCACAAGATGCCGAAGAATGGTGGCTTTCAATGGTAAAGGACACCAGTGAAAAAGCTGCAAAATGGAATAATCATCCCTTGATGATGCTGCTGTTTCGAGCTGTTACTGAGTATGTTGAGCAAAAAGCAGCAGGAAAAACGCAAAGTACAATACACAAATAAAGGAATATCTGGCGGAGGTGCTGGGATGAATCAGAGAAGAAACTGCTCCCATTATGTTTATGGAGAAAAGGAACCGTGGAAAGCGTTTGCGAGTGCAGTGATTGTTCAAGCGGTCAAGGATTTCCGCAGCTGCGGTCGGATGCAGTACGAACTTCGGCAAAAGTTCCGCAGCGAGACAAAGCTGACAGCAGAAGAACGGGACTATCTCACATACCGCATCATGCAGTACAAGCAGAGGCTTGATGAACTGCGAATCTTTTTTCAGTCCGGTCGTTTTGTATTGCTTACTGACATAGATGGTATCCAGCTGCTGAAAAGATTGGAGCGTGAAATTGCATGAGGAAAGCAGTTGCATTTTTGAAAAGGGCAGAAGCAGTTGAACAGAAAATAGATGCCCTTCTCTCGCAGATAGAACTCTACAAAAGCCTTACGCAGCGAGTTACGGCATCTTGGGGAAGCGAATTTACCGCCCATGCGCGCAACGTGGGTGCGAATGAGAATGCGATTATTCGTCTCACGGAAGCACGCAGAGAGCTGGAAAACTTGACGCAGGAGTATCGGGATGCCGTTGAAGAAATCACAGCTGTCGTAAACAGCATGGATAATCAGGCGCACCGGATCATCCACTTGAACTATTATCTTTCTCATATGAATTTTGAGAAGATTGCTGAAAGAATCGGATTAAGCCGGTCGCGCGTGTATCATTTGCACACTCAGGCGCTTGATGAACTGGAAATGCTGCTAAGTGCAAGCACCTGAATAGGAGACAACACGGGCGGCAATCGCGCAAGATAGCAGCAAATAGCATGAAATAGCATCGCGCAGCACAAAACAGGACAAATTAGCAGCGAACAAGACAAATTAGCACGCTTTAGCAACGAAACCTGTGCTATAATAGTAGTGTCGAAAGAGACGAAGGCATTGATGGAGCAATCTGTCGATGCCTTTCTATTTTCCAGAACAGGAGGTGTGAAATATTTACAGGCTGAACCCACCATCAAACAGCAGTGGAGGGCAGGGAAGTTCTGCTGCCACGGATGAACGAGTGCAGGAAGGAGGAAGTGGATGAATCCCACGGTGCTTGCGACTGTAAATCAAAAAGGAGGGGTAGCGAAAACGACCAGCTGCATCAACATAGGTGCAGCGATGGCACGGGAAGGAAAAAAGGTGCTGCTGGTGGACACTGACCCGCAGGGCAGCATGACCATCAGCCTCGGCAATCAGCAGCCGGATCAGCTTGCGCCCACAATCGCAGACCTGATGACCAAAGTCATGAACGATGTCCCGATTGCGCCGGGCGAAGGCATACTGCATCATCCGGAGGGAATTGACCTGCTGCCCGCTAACATCGCGCTGGCAGGAACGGAGGTGTCGCTGGTGAATGCAATGAGCCGCGAAACCATCTTGAAGCAGGTGCTTGCCCGCAATCGGCAGGACTACGACTGCATCATCATCGACTGTATGCCGTCGCTGGGGATGCTGACCATCAATGCGCTGGCGGCAGCAGACCGCGTAATCATCCCGGTGCAGGCGCATTACCTGTCTGCCAAAGGGCTGGAACAGCTGCTGCAAACCATTGCAAAGGTACGCAGGCAAATGAATCCCAAGCTGAAAATCGACGGCATCCTCATGACGATGGTGGATGGGCGCACGAACAACGCCAAGGAAATCACGACGCTGATTCGGGAGACTTACGGCGGCAAAATCAAGGTGTTCGAGATGGCGATTCCGCATTCCGTCCGCGTGGCAGAAGCGAGCTTGACCGGGAAGAGTATTTTCGAGTACGACCCCGGCGGCAAGGTGGCGCAGGCGTATCGTGCGCTCACGAAGGAGGTGCTTCAGCTTGAAAAGCAGCGGCAGAAAGCCAAGTCTGACCTCCTACGATGACACTTTCTCCACGGAAGCCTCACGCCAGCAGGAGCAGATTCAGCGCCTTGCGCTAAGCAAACTGCACCCCTTCAAAGATCATCCATTCCGCGTACTGGACGATGACCGGATGATGGAAACGGTGGAGAGCGTGAAGGAATATGGGGTGCTGGTGCCGATTATCGCCCGGCCGATGGCGGATGGCGGGTATGAAATTGTGTCCGGGCATCGGCGGAAGCGCGCCTGTGAGCTGGCGGGGCTGAACGAGATTCCCGCCATTGTCCGTGATTTGGACGATGATGAAGCTGTCATCATCATGGTGGACAGCAATTTGCAGCGCGAGAACATTCTGCCCAGCGAACGTGCAAAGGCGTATCAAATGAAGCTGGAAGCCATAAAGCATCAGGGCGAACGGCGTGACTTAACTTCCCGACAACTTGTCGGGAAGTTGGAAGCGGCGGATTTGATTGGGCAGGATACCGGCGAAAGCGGAAGGCAAATCCAACGTATTTTGCGCCTGAACAACCTTGAACCGCCGCTCATTGATAAGGTAGACGCTGGCAAACTCGCCTTTACCCCCGCCGTGGAACTTTCGTACTTGAAGCCGGAAGAACAGCAGTGGCTGGACACCGCCTTGGAAAACACGCAGCAGACACCGTCCCTCTCGCAAGCCCAGCGCATGAAGCGCGAAAGCAAACAGGGCACGCTGTCGGAACAGGGCATCATGGAAATCATGACGGAGAACAAGCAAACGGTTCCTGCCAAGGGGTCTGTCGTGCTGCCGCAGGAAAAGCTGACCAAGTATTTCCCTCGTTCCTACACGACGGAGCAGATGGAAAAGGTAATTTTCAAGCTGCTGGATTACTGGGTTCGGAAGCGGCAAATGTCGCAGGAGCGATAAAGACGCATGAAACGAAAACTGGATATTCTGCTGATGGTCATGTTTCTGTTCGGAAGCATGATTTTTCTTTGCCCAATTTTCGGGCAGATAAAGGAGGTCGAAGAAGATGACCGTGTATACACGCGCATGTCCGCACAGGTTAAGCCCCTTCAACAGGCTTCGGGACTGGTGGAGGATGCGCCATCCCCCGCGGCAGCCGCCGTGCAGACTGTGCTGCCCCCGCTGCTGGAAGTGCCGCTGCCGGAGAAAACCGCTGTGCCCGCTGCCACGCCGCCCTCCGCACGCCCGGCTGCTTCCGACACTGCCCCGCCAGCACAGGCAGAGCGGACAGCAAATCCCCGCAGTGTCGATGTAGAAGCCTGCGTTGCGCAGAATCCGGATTTTGCCGCATGGCTTACCATTCCGGGTACGCCGGTGGATTATCCGGTTGTGCGGTCGAACAGGACAGACTACTACCTGACGCACCTGTTCAGCGGCGAAAACAGCAAGCTGGGATGCCTGTTCTCGCTGCCGTCGGCGGATTATCAGACACCGAGCAGGAACATTGCCATCTACGGGCATCACCTGAGCCATAGCGACGCGATGTTCAGCAGCCTTGTGCAATACAAGGATTCGGGCTACTGCGCCGCGCACAGCATCATTCAGCTGGACACGATTTACGGCGAACGCACCTATCGGATTTTCGCCGTCGTCAACATGCAGGTTGGTGACTGGGATGCAGCGGCGGCTGATTTTGCCAGCGGACAGGCGTTTCAAGCGTATGTAGACCGCGCACGAGCCAAGGCACTGTACGATTCAGGCGCGGCAGTCGGTGCGGATGACCACATTCTGACCCTGATTACCTGCGACCGCAGTGCGGGCGGTGCAAGCGGCCGTCTGATTGTGCTGGCAGTTCAAGAATAGGAGGAGCAAATGAAATTGAAATCCAAATTGAAACGATTTGCATCATTGGTGCTGTCTGCGGCATTGGTGCTGACCTGCATTCCGCTCTGTGCGGCAGCAGAAGAAGCAGCTACGCCCTCGGACATCACGGGAACGGAAGTCATCGTGCTTCCGGCAGAAGAACCGGCGCTTCCGCCCGTGGAGGAAGCACCTGACGAATCCGCATCCGATGCACCGGATGAGCCGTCCCATGACGAAATACGCCACAATTCGGAGGAGGAAAGTTCGTCGGACAACCGTCATCCTTTGCAGGCGGCGATTGAAGAACATGGGTATGTCTACGTCCGGACGGTGCGGGCAGTCAGCGTGTACGCCAGCGCAGAATCGCAGGAGCGCATTGTTTATGCCGCGGCTGATGATGCGTCCATTCTGCTGGCGACGGCGTTTTTCAGCGGTCATCAAGCCGTGCAGGTCTGGTTTCTGGATGCGGAGCAGCAGACCATCTGCGGCTTTGTACCGGCAGCATCGCTGGATACCCGCTATCTGCTGGATGCGGATGTGTCGGGCATTGAAGATGTGCCATCCTGCGAAGAAATGACTGCCGTCGGTCAAAAGCGATTGTTCGTGGTCAATGGCAGCCGCCCGGAGGACGCATCCGATAAAGCAGAAACGCCCGAGGATGCACCTTCGCAGGACGTGTTGAATCAAGAGCCGAATCTGCCCGAAGCGGAAGAAAGCGGCGCTTCGGAGCAGCCGGATGCCGCAGAATCGCCGGATGCTTCGGTACATCCGGAAATCAGCAGCGCGGAAGAAATCGACGAAACGGTGCCGCCTGTAAATCCTGGCGATTTTGTCAGCGTCAGTACGGACACGCGCGTCTTTTCTGCGGTGGATGATGATGCGTCCGAAACGTATTTTTCCAGCGAGTATCAGGGCAATTTCGTCAAAGCAGCCGCGGTGCAGGTGGTGTCCGTTGCGGAAGATGCTTCGGGGACGGCATGGTATCAGGTACGCTTCCTGTACGGCGATTCTTTCCCCAGCGGCAAGATGAAGTGGACGGCTGACGAAATGGTGTGGGTGATGGCAGCGGAAACCGGCGAAACGGATGCGGATGCCTGCACGGTGACGGAATTCGCGTATCCCAAAGAAATGCTGCGCCTGCTCCGGGAAATGCAAACGTATACCGCAGAAACGGACGGATTCAGCTTGAAGAATATTCATGGGAAAATCGGCAGTTTTCAGGCGGGACAGTCGGGGCTGCAAGGAAGTTCCGGCAGGGACGCGGCATATCCCCAGCTGGCGAAATCGGCATCGCACGGCACGATTTATGCGACACCGCACTATCTGGAAACCTTCCCCGTGTATTGCCTTGAGCATACGCTTTCCGGCCCCGGCGAAGGGTCGGGCGCGAACAAAACGGAAACCGGCCCGTATGCGCTGATTGATATGGAGGCGTTCGTGAACACCGCAGAAGGCGGCGGTATGAACGGGGTGCGCTTCAAGGCGCAGACCATGCACGCCATCGGCTGGGTGCTTCGGCACACCTACCCGTTTATGGTGCTGGATCGCAGCGATGCAAACAACGAAGTGTGGAGCCGTGTCGCGGGTCAGTTTGCTATTCGCGAGGTGATTAAGCAGCTGGAAGGCGCGCAGTACGTCCGCAGTTATTGGGACATGGATAATTTCTACGCCTTCTCCGGCGGCGCACCGGAAGTGTACTTGACCTATGCCCGCTGGCTGGCGAAAAACGCGATTGCGCACGCGAAAATCACCGGGAAAATCACGGTCAGTGGTCAGCGCATCCAAGCGTCAGACGGCGGCTATATCGGTACGGTTACGCTGACGACGGATGCGGATTTGATTCGGATTTCCAAGGCAGCGGGCAGCATCACGGGGAACAGCGGCGGTTCGGATGAAGCGTACTACTATGTCAAGAGCGGCGATACCATCCGGATTTTGTCGGACAAAAGCAGCTTCTCCGTTTATATGGAATCAATCGCGTCCAGCGCGGAAGAAGCAGGCTTTCTGGTCGGCATCCCCAGCGCCTCCATCCAGAAAGTGCTTGTCCCGATAGAGGAAACGCCATACCCGCTGCAATCCGCTGTTGTCACGTTTGAACTGCTGTATGGCACGGTGTTTGTGACCAAGCAGTCCATGGACGGCATTTTGCTGCAAGGCGCGGTGTTTGAGCTGCTGGATGAATCCGGCGCGGTGCTGGCAGAAGCAGTGACGGATGCGCAGGGGCGTGCCGTTTTTTCCGGGATTGCACCGGGACGCTATCAGGTTCGCGAGAAAACCGCGCCGCAGGGGTATCGGCTGTCTGTTGTCTCGGCGCAGGAAATCATGGTGACGGCGGGCGCAGACACGGCGTGCATGTTCATCAACGAGCGCATGATGGGCATCATCCGGGTCATCAAGACGGACAGCATGACAGGAAAACCGCTGCCCAGTGTCACGTTCACGGTGACGAGATTGACCGCGCCTGCATCGGACAATACTTCCAACATTGGCAAGGTTGTCGCAACAATTACGACGAATGCGGATGGCATCGCACAGACCGAAGCGCTTCCGTGGGGAGAATATCGGATTGAGGAAGCCGAGGCGCTGGACGGCTATGTGGATACGGACTTTGTGACCATCGTTCAAATCAAATAACAGGAGGAAGAAAAATGAAGCGGATGAAGCAATGGATGCACTGGGTGCTTGCGCTGGTGCTGCTGGTGATGAGCCTGTCTGTTCCGGCAGCAGCGGCAGAAACCATCACGGTGAATGTAACCAACACGCCCGTGCGCGGCAGCGTGGCGCTGGAAAAGACCGGCTTGCAGCTGGTGCGCTTTACGGACGAGCAGGATGAATGGGGCAATACCGTCATGAAGCCTGTTTATCAGCAGGGGTATTTGAAGGGCGCTGTGTTTGAACTCCGCGCTGCGGCGGATGTTGTCGGCAAGGAAGGAACGGTTTTCTACAAGCAGGGGGAACTGGTGCAAACACTGACCACCAGTGCAGACGGCGCAGTGAACTCGAAGCTGCTGCCGCTGGGCAGCTACTGCTTGCAGGAAGTTTCCGCTCCGGACGGCTATTTGCTGGATGATACCCCGTATCCCTTCACGCTGACGGCGGCAGGCAGGCAGACGCCTGTCGTGGAAGTGAAAGTGTCCGCGGTCAACACCTATCTGCCGATTCGCGTGACGCTGCACAAGCAGCAGGAAGCAATTCGAGTGGATGAAACGGCGGACGGCATGATTCGCTCGTCCATCGAGACAGTTCCCGGCGAAGGCTGCGTGTTCGGCTTGTTCAATGCAGGGGTGATTGCCTACGGCGACAGCCAGAAGCTGCCTGCCCATACGCTGATGGCGACTGGCATCACGGATGCCAAGGGCAATTTGACATTCTCCGGCATGTATCCGCATGGCGCATATTATGTCAAAGAACTGTCCGCGCCGGATGGCTGGCTGTTGAATACCGAACAGTACCCGGTGCTGCTGACACCCGAAAACATGGATGAAGCGGAGGAGGCAATCGCAATCACGCTGGATGCGCCTATCCTGAATCGCCTGATTTACACGCCGGTGACGATTACCAAGCGGGACGTTGCCGGCAAGGAAACGCTGCCCGGTGCGCTGATTGAAGTGTACGATGCGCAGGGCAGCACCATTTACCGCGCGTATACGGATGAAAATGGTCAGCTGCCGGACATTCCGCTTGTTCCCGGCTCGTATACGTTCAAGGAAACCTATGCGCCGGAGGGGTATGCGCTGAATGTGGCGGTAAAAACCTTCACGGTGACAAGCGAAGGCAAAATCATTGGGGAAACCGAAATTCGGGATGAAATCAACAAGATTCAGCTGAAAAAGGTCAAGGAGAACGGCGAGCCGCTGCCCGGCGCTGTGTTCGGCATTTACGATGCCAACAACACGCTCGTGCAGCAGCAGACTTCCGATGCCAGCGGTCATCTGACCTTCTCGAAGCTGGGGTATGGCACTTATACCATCCGGGAAATTCAAGCGCCTTACGGCTATCATCCGTCCACCGGCGAATGGCAGGTGACGATTGACGGCACTTATCAGAACCCTGTGCAGATTCTGACGACGGTGGTCAATGAGGATGCGCCCGGCTGGATTCGGGTCATCAAAACGGACGCACTGGACGGTCATCCCATTGCGGGTGTGCGCTTCGACATCTACGCCTTGAATGAGGATGGCAGCACGGGCGACTTGGTGTCCACCATGCTGACGAACGAGGAAGGCGTGGCAATGTCCGAAAGCCTGCTGGTCGGCGACTACATGGTCAAGGAGCATGAAGCGCCCGTCGGCTATGGAAACAGCCTGTGGAGCGAAAAAGTGACCGTCGTCATGGACGAAACCGTGGAGCGCAGCGTGACGAATATCCCCATGCAGGGGCAGGTTCGCATTGTTAAGACGGACGCGGAAACGGGCGGCGGTCTGGCTGGCGCAGTCTTTACGGTCATCCGCGTGAGCGGCTTGCCTTCGCATGGCAAGGAAGGCTGCGGCGAGGTTGTGGCGGTCATCACCACGGATGCGGAAGGGGTGGCAGTCACGCCTGTGCTGACGTGGGGCATCTACGAAATCCGCGAAACCACCGTGCCGGACGGGTATCTGGACAGCGGCTGTGTCGTTACCGTTTCGATTCCCGGCAATGCGGACTGACAAGACAATCTTCAACAGGGGCATCAGGCAGATGGTGCCCCTGCTGTATTTCAGAAAACGGGAGGCATCCATGAACACAAAACGAAACATCCTGCCCATGCTGCTGGCGGCATTGCTGCTCTTCTGTCTGCCGATGGCATCGCTGGCGGAGGACGTACCCATTCAGAACGTCAGCATCCGCAATACGCCTATCAAGGGGCAGATTCTGCTGGAAAAGACCGGGCAGATGCAGACGACGGGTGAACAGGGGTATTTGAAAGGCGCGGTATTTGAAATTCGGGCGGCGGAGGACATTATCGGGCAAGACGGCACGCCGTGGTATTCATGCGGCGAGCTGGTCGCCACGATGACCACCAGCGGCGAAGGCGTGGAGAAAAGTCCGCTGCTGCCGCTGGGCAAATACACGGTCAAGGAAGTCAGCGCTCCGTCCGGGTATGTGCTGGATTTGACGACGTACACCGTAGAAATTCAGGCGTCGGATCAGGAAACGCCGATTGTTTCCGCTACGGTTTCTTCAATCAACCATCCCGCCGAAATTCTGCTTCAAAAGACCGAGGCGGATGGAAAGGCACTGTCAGGGGCGCAGTTCGTGCTGCTGGATGCGGATGGATGCGAAACGGCATCGGCTGTTTCGGATGCAGACGGGCTGGTGCGCTTCCGCTTCGTTCCGCAGGGGCAGTACACCATTTGTGAAACGTCCGCGCCGGATGGGTATCTGCTGAACCGCAGCGCAATTTCGGTGACGGTAACGCCGAACTGGACGAATGCGGAAGAACCGATAGCGACGGCGGTGAATCAGCAGAAGAAAATCCAGTTTATCAAGGTGGATACAGCCGGAACGCCGATGGCAGGCATTCTCTTCAAGCTCATCAACGCGGAAACGGGCGCTGTGGCAGAAATGGCTGTCAGCGACGAAAACGGTGCGTTTGCCTTTACAGCATTTGATTATGGCGTGTGGATTGTCCATGAAGCGGCTGCCCCCAGCGGTTACAGCCGCATGGCGGACTATTGCTTCCAAGTGGATGACAGCTGGTCGGGAACAGCGCCGGTGCTGCTGGTAAACATTCCTGATTCTTATGCGTTCATGAAAGTGGATGCCGATGGCAAACCGCTGCAAGGCGTGAAATTTGCCCTGCGGGATGCGGACGGCAATCTCCTGCAAACGCTGGAATCCGATGAGAACGGCATTGTCCGCGCCGAACACTTGCAGCCCGGCACTTATTATTTGCAGGAAACCGAAACGCTGAAAGGCTACACCCTGAGCGGCGATGTCCGGAAGCTGGTCATTGACGAGCACTACAAGATTCCCGAAGAAATGCCGCAGTGGGTCAACTACACGACGATTCAGACCGGCGTGCAGCTGGCGGCATCGGGAGTGATGCTCATCGGCATTGCCCTGATGCTGGTAAGCGGCACGATGCTGCTGATGCGCAGACGGCGAAAGGCGTAAGCGGATGGTGTATCATCAAAAGCTGTTCCTGCGCCGCTTGGAAGTCCCGCCTTGGGCGGCGCGCTGCACTTTTTCATGACGGAGGCTTCCAATGCAGGAAGAAATCGAAAACAAAACGCTCTCCCTCATCATCAATACCAGCAAATTCACTGAAAGGACATTGGCGACGGCGTTCGCGAAAGCGCTGAAACTCGGCTGGAATAAAGCCAAGGAGCATTATCAAGCGAAACCGCAGGGCAGGCAGAGCGTGAAGCAGCTCATCGGGCAGAATCAGGGCGTTGAGCAGACTGCACTGGCTGACCGGCAGGAGGTGAAGGCGTTTGAACGATACGCCCGCCAATATGGGGTGGATTATGCCATCCATAAGGGTACTTCCGACAGCGGAAAAACGCGCTATCTGGTGTTCTTCAAAGCTCGCGACCGTGCAGCCATTGATCAGGCAATGCGCGCGTATGCAATGGATTTTCTGGCGAAGCGGAAGGCGCAGCGGAATGTTCAGCCTCAGCTGGATACGGCATCCCCCAGCAAACAGAAGGAGCGCAGCAGGCAGAAAGGGCGGGAAAGATGAACACTGCCGCATGGGAAAAACGTCTGCTGCTGCATCTGCCCTACGGGGTTATTGGACTTGCCGCGGCGAAGCTGAGTGAAGCATGGCGGCTGTCAGCCGGGACGGATTTTTCCGCGAAATTCCTGCACCTGCGGGATGGCATGGCAATGGCGTTCCGAAACGGACTGTCCGGCTTTGTGCCCCTTGACCTGCTGATTGGGTTTCTGTGCGGATGCGCACTGTGCCTGCTGGTACATGCAAAACGCAGGAATGCCAAGAAGTATCGACACGGCGAAGAATACGGCGCTGCCCGCTGGAGTGCATAATTTTAAGTGTAAATGACACAT
>ULUO01018802.1_pt1 | contig 14844 bp, 15 predicted proteins | sample 1958611 | NCBI WGS metagenome assembly ULUO01 (sample SAMEA4835762, study PRJEB28245) | human gut metagenome | biome: gut microbiome; material: fecal sample | place: Denmark | collected 2008
AATCTCAAAATTTCTTTCTGCAAAGTCAAACAGTGGGCGTCAAGGACTGGTTTCCTCAACGTCCACTGTTTCTGTAATTGCAGGACCTTTTTCAGTTCGGCGGAATATTGTTCCCGCAGCTTTTTCGCATGATCCCAAACAGTTTTAGTCATACAGATAGCGGTCTTGAAGCCCCTGCGCCTTGCGGCGCTTGATCCGCTCCATGCGTTCCCGCTGCGCTATGGCTTCTTTGCGCTTGCGCTCTGCCTCGGCCTGACAGGGGCAGACACACCGGGGCATGAAATATCCCGGCTTTCCGAAGCTGGGAACAACGGTCTGCCGCTGGCCTTTGCAGCTTTTGCAATGAATTAGGCCGTCGGTCGGGTCAATGTATTCATCTGCGGCCAGCTCTGTTGCTCCGGCGTTACGGTCGATCCACGCACGGATTGCCTCGGTTATTTCCATCATACGGTTTCACCCTCCCAAACGCTGTAATCCCGGTTGCGGGTCTGCGGTGCGGCTTTCTTCCTGTCCTCGGCTGCCCAGCGGCGAATGGTAGCGGCGTGGCTCTGATACTGCTTGCTGATGGACGCCATGTACTCAGAGAGCCGGTCAACATAGGTCTGCCACAAGGCAGGCAGTTCCGTTTGCAGCTCACTTAATTCCTCGCTGGTAAGAAGTACATTCTGATAGCGTCCATAAGCGTGTGCGCTGCCACACTCTCTATTCTCTTTATCTCTAGTCTCTGGTGGACAAATGTCCGCTGAGATATATGGTGGACATATGTCCGCTTGCCCGGAGGGGAGAAGATTTTGCCGCTTCAAGCGCATCCGCTCTTTTCGCTTGCGCTCACCCTCGGTGGAGGACTGCCCGATCAAAAGCTGAATGTCGGCCATGTAATAGCTGCCGTTCGTCAATATCTCCACAAGGCCAAATTCCAGAAAGACTTTGATCGCCCGTTCCACCGTGCCGATCTGATGGCGGGTAAAGGTGGCGATAGTCTGGGGCGTGTGGGGCAAGTGGTCGTTGAGCATGAGAATGCCATTGTATTTGAGCGACATGAGGTACATCTTCAGCAGCAGGTTGGAATAGAGCAAACCGTCCTGCATGCTTTCCAGAATGACCATCTTGGCGTCCGTGAAAAAATTCTCTTTGAGCTTCATGTAATAATACTTGCGATTTTCTGACATAGGATTCTCCTTTAGGTTTGTAAGGCTTCTATACGCCTTTCAGAGCCGCTTTTCTGGCTCGGATAGGAAATGTATCGCACACCCATCGACACCGCTCCGAAAGCCCTTGATTTATAAGGCTTTTTTCACTCCTAAAGCGTGACATCGCTGCCGCTGTTTCCGCTTGCGCGCAGCGGCGCTTTTGCGCTTCATGGCAGCGGCGCAGTTCGGGCAGTATTTGGCGCGGTTGGAGCCGGGCAGAAACCGTGCGCTGCACACGCAGCACCGTTTCCTGTCCAGTCGGTGAAACAGGGCGGCTTCCAGCTCCTTGTCCTGCGGCAACACCGCTGCCCGAAACCAGCGGCACAGCAGCGAATAGGAAATGCTCTGGACGCAGACACATTCCTCGCCATCGTCCAGCGCAAGGCAGTTCCCGGAATCATAGTTGCAGCAGGAATGTACCAGCCGCCGCACTCTGCGATACTGCCGGTAGTCCATGATGGGGATAGCGGAAAACACTCAGTTGACCTTCAAAAAATGAAATTAGCGCGAATTATTCGTGCAAAGCATTGATTTCTTCGTGCAAACAGCATATACTATACTCACCAGCAGGAAAGGAGATGGTTTTATGGCTGGCTCCACCACGAATATCAGCATCCGCATGGATTCGGATTTGAAAGCACAGGCCGATGCGCTCTTTGGAGAACTCGGCATGAACCTGTCCACGGCGTTCAATGTCTTTGTCCGCCAGTCGCTCCGCGAGGGCCGTATCCCGTTTGATATTTCTCTCAATCAGCCCAACAAGGAAACGATTGCCGCCATGTTGGAGGCAGAAAGGATTGCAAAAGATCCGTCCGTGAAAGGGTACAACGATCTGGATGAACTCTTTGCAGACCTGAAAGCATGAGAAAAACAAAGTACACCGTCAAGCCCACCACGCAGTTCAAAAAGGATTTCAAGCTGGCTATGAAGCGTGGCTTGAAAATCGAACTGCTGGAGGAAGTGATCGCCGCCCTTGCAATGGGTGAAATGCTCCCCGAAAAGCACAAGGATCACGCGCTGACCGGAAATTGGGTCGGACACCGTGAATGTCATGTCCTCCCGGATTGACTGCTGATCTACCGCATCGAGGATGAAGTGCTGGTGCTGACCTTGGCCCGCACCGGGACGCACAGCGACCTGTTCGGAAAATAATGCCTGCCGCCGTATGGAAGTCATTCTGTACGGCGGTTTTCTCTGCTCAGCGCTCAGGCTCGTTTCGCTTCTTCTCCTTTTGGCTGAGCGTCCTTTTCAAGCTGCTCCGCTGTTTTCCGCAGCTTCTCCACGGCTTTGATCTCCTCCCGCATGGCGCGTAGCTCCTGACACTGCAAATTCTTCTGTGCGGTCAAAACATCCGCCTCACTCCGCCATTTCTTCGGCGTGATGGCTTCGTCCTCGGCTTTGAGATTTTCAAGATACCGAACGGCGGCATCATACAGGGCAAGCTCGGCATGGCAGCACTGTTCAAACTGCTCCTGCTTGGCTGGCTTCATCTTGACATACGCCAGCCTCGGAAACCCTACACAAAATAGGAAAACAATAGTTTTTTGACAGACTGACGCTTCTCTAAGAAGCGCATATCCACTGTATTCAGAACGCACATGGGCGCCAGCTTTCGCTGGCGCCCATGCTGATTCTATTCAGATGTATCCGGATAGGCCTTCTGTATGCTTATGGCCGCAAATCCAGAATTTCGGCCCTGCATTGCTGGTCGCGCTCTGTATAAATGCGGTCTGCGAGGAAGCCAAGCTTTCTGTCCGCATCTTTGCTGAGAATCTGATCGCCCTGCATTGTCATTTGTGCGCGCTTTGCCGTGAAGAATCCGCCTGCCGGTACGCTTCTTGGCGACAGCGAGAAGGACAGTTCCAGTTCTGCATCTTCGCATACAGAAATACGCAGGAAGTCAGACAGCTGCACGCGCTGTGGCTGCCCGTTGATCTGAACGGACACGTCTTTTGTCCCCTGCGGGATGTACAGATGCAGCTGCAATTCTCTCCGTATACCGCGCAGGGAAAGTTGCACCCTGTTTTCGTGCGGATAGTTGGTCTTTACATCGATGTCCGCCTGTTCTGTGTGGAAATGTCCCGGCAGGTAATGCACGAACCAGATCTGGCCGTCTTCCGCCAGAATGCTGTTTGCCGCTGCGCTGCAAAGGCCCTCTGCTCCGCGCATGGAGCAGCACCACCACGCTTCATAGACGTCCGTATTAGCCTGCACAAACCTGCCGCTCTGCTCCGTTCCGCTGCACAAATCACAACCGAAGCCGCCGTTCGGCCGCTGAGAAGCAAGCAGCGCATTGTAATAAATCCTGTTTGCCAGTACCGCATACTCGCTCTGCTGTGTCAAGCGGAACAGCGCCATGGAGGCCATATAAGAATCGACAATCGCACAGGGTTCTGTCCAGTATGGCCGCCCAAACCAGTTATAATTTGCGTAATTTGCGGTCATTCCGTACTGCACATAGTGCGCGAACACTTCTTTTGCAAACGCGAGCAGTTCCTCATCCGACTCCGCCTCACACAAGCGCAGGATCCCGCGCAGCGCGGAGAGCGTCGCATGTGTCTGCAGGGAACTTTTTTCCACGTCGATCTGCCGGAATGCCGCGATCATTTCCGACAACAGCGCACGCACGCGCGTATCTGCAAACAGCGTCTCGTACTGCGCCAGCGCATCCATGGAAATAAACGCACAGCCAATGTCCGTGGACAACCGCCAGCCGTCTATGATCTCGTCCCCGAGATGCCCCGCTGCTTCCGCGTTTGCCGTGCGTTTTTCCCGCGCGGTCGGATAAGTTGGAAACCTTCCCGACAACGGCAGGTAGAGATTTTCCACGATCCGCTTTGCGCATTTTGCGTATTTTTCTTCGTCCCTGCTGATATACAGTTCCAGCAAGCCTCGGAGAAGCCAATTATGGCCGGAAAGCTGCTGTTCATTGATGGCGTCCGGTGCACAGATGCCTTTTAAATATCCGCGTTCGTTCCACTGCGTATCCAGCGCTTCCAGAATTTCGTCCAAAAACGCTGCTTTTCGTCCGGAGATTCGCTCGTGCAGGCACAGGGCCAAAATCGTCCGGCCCTCCCAGTCGCCCGGCCAGCCCTGCTTGTCTGCCTGGAAGATCTCTGCCGCGCGATACATCGGATCCTCCAGCCGGGAATAGTTTCTTCCCAACCGGAACGCCAGTTCCCCTGTCAGCGTGATATTGTTTAAGTCAAGCGCCTGCATATTGTGTCTTCTCCGTTCCGTAGATCTTCGCCAACCAGTATAAAACATGGGACGCAAACCCATGGCAGCAGCTGGCGCTCGGCTGATCATGCTCCCACAGGGTTCCTGTCCTCTCAGCCATCGGCGTAAAATATTCTTTCAGATCCTGCAGCAGCTTTTCCGTCTGGCCATCCAGATACAGAAGTTCCAGCCGCAGATAATCCCCGATAAACGCATTTGCCGGCGCAACATCCGGGCAGCAATCTGCAGCCCGGTGCGGCCCAAACTTCTGCACAAGCGTCTGCCACAGTTCCGGGTATGTCTGCTTATCCGCAGTGCCCATGAAAAACGCGTAATACTGGCAGACCTCGGTTATATTCCCGGGGTTTTCAAGACCGTGTGCTGTCCGCCGTTCATTGTCGGTAAAGAACAAGCCGTTAAAGGAACGCTGCCGTATCGTCTCCTGCAGCTTTTGGGATTTTTCCAGAAGCGCGGAATCGCCGTACAGTCTTCCTGCGATCTGCAGCATTCTGGCATACAGCATATTGGTCGGGAAATTGACATCCTGCACAACATCCGGATCATTTGCGCGGGACCACTCGACGAACACCCACTTTTCCAGCTTTTCCAGCAGGCCGTATTCGTTTTCAAACGTCGCAAAATATTGAATCAGGCCATAAACACGCGATTTGGCACGCTCCGCAAATGCGCAGTCTCCGCTGCGCTTGATATATTCCTCCAATTCCAGCACAAACCACATGGCCCAGTTCGGGATAAAGTTCCCGTCATAGTGGTCTGCCGGATAGCACATCGGCAGCATGCCGTCCGGGAGATGCGCAAATCGCTCGGCCAGCAGGAAGTTCTCCAGAAATGCTTTTTCGACCGTGCATTGGCCGGTCAGCGCATGCTCCGTGCGCGCGGTAAAGAAGCTGTCGCAAAGCCATCCGGCCCGCTCGCGGGAGGGGCAGTCCATAAACAAATCCAGCGCATTCTGCCGGTATGTGCGAACCGCCGCGTCGGCAATTTCCCGAAGCTGCTTCTGTTCTGGAAGACGAATCTGAAATTCCGGCGCCGGGTGCTGATATTGGAGCATCCGCACCTCCGAAACCCGGCAGGCGCCCTTTGCGGCGATTTTCAGGTACATCATCGTATACGGGGCGAACGTCATGATTCGATGGGTTCCGGCGTCCAGATCGTATTTAAAGCAGTTGCAGTTTGTAAGCCGAAGGAAATCCACGTCTCCGTCGGTCAGAATCTCATCAAACAGCAGATAAACCGTACATGCCTGCGCGCATTCCACCGTCATGCACAAAAATCCGGTTGCGTTATAAGGAAACCGGCAAGTCGCATAGCTGTTTTCCAGCGTGATCTGGGCCGTATCCTCCGCCGCATGGCAGGACGGCTTCCATGCAAATGTCTGTGCTTCGTCGGACAGGTGCTCTTCCAGCGTATCCGCCGGATATCCCTTGAGCATGGGGCCGATCTGCGTATAGGCGCGGTCTTTCCGCAGCGCGCCGCATGGCACGTCAAAGGAAACGCTGCCGGTCTGGACGATGCGCTGTACCTGCAGCGGCTCAAATTGCGGCATAGGCGTTTCCCGGCGCAAATACCGCTTTTCTGCCTGCGTCTCCGATTCCAACCGCTCTGCGCCGCCGTCGCTGCCAAGATAAAAGGCCTGCTTGCAGGCGCGAAGCCGGTATGCTTCGGCAAATGCACGCTGGAAACTGTAGCGCTGGACGCGCTGGATTCTCTGGTGCAGATCATACACGCCGAAAGAGCCGTCCCCTGTTGCCGCTGTCACTGCGTGGTTTTGCAGAATTTCCGCTGTCAAAAATCCCGGCTGATCCAGCGTATCATAACTGTTGACGTTAAAGGCCGTTACCTCGATCACGACCGTATTCTGTCCGGCGCACAGCTGCGGCGTCAGATCGATCTCGTCAACGCGGTAAAAGCCGTGCGCCGCCCGCGCAGGTCCCGCACAGATAAATTTTCCATTTACCCAGACACGATAAATGCTGGATGCCGCAAGATGCAAACTGGCGTCTTGGCCGGCTATGATCGCTCGGAACGCCAGTTCGCAGTTCATCTCATCTGCCCGGCCCTTGGCCCATATTGGTACTGCTTTTTGAAAAAAAGTATTCATATTTACCCAATCTAATATTAAATATGTATTGTTTACCCCTCGTTCAGCGTCAGGGTGTACCAGCGAATATCCGTGCCGTTTGCGCTCATAAACACCCGGAACGACGTTCCCTCCGGGTACAGCGTCAGATACGGATTGGAGACATCCGCCCGTTTGACTGCAATATGCTCCGGTTTTGTCCAGTGCAGCAGATCTTCGCTGAAGCTGAGTTGGCAGGTACACAGCCCGTTCTGCCACGCATCCCGGTTGTAGGTTGACATGACAAACCGGTCGTGTGCCGGATCTTTACAGACAGACGGAATTGCGCCGCCGGTCAAAACCGGAACATCCCGTCCGCAATTTCCCGGCTCTGTAAAGCCGTTTCCCGTGTACTTTCTCCACGCCGTCACATCTTCCAGTTCATCCAGCCGGCAGCGGGCAAGATAAACCGCATCTGCCACCGCCTCCGACCGCTCAAGATTCGTAAAATGCTTTGTATAGAACAAATACAGATAGCCGTCATGCGGGTTCGGAAAAACGGAAAAATCCCCGCAGCCGAGGCAGATCTCATCTCCGGTCTGTCCCGGCTGATTCATTCCGGGCGAAAATCTGCTTGTCCAGCAGGGCTCCTGCGCGGTCAGAATCCAGCCGAAAAACCGCCATGTTCTCCCGCAGTCGTCGGATGTCATCATTCCGATGTGCCGGAAGTCCGGTTCGCCCTCCTCCTGCGCTCTCGCGGTATAAGAGGTTTTCCCCGCGCCCCAGCCTGTCTCATTGTGAATCAGGCAGTAAAACCGGTTTGTTTCCTTGTTGATCCACAGTCCGCACGGCCAGATCTGTCCGCGGGACAATGGCCCGTCCGGATACGGAATACCGGAAAACGCCTGCCCAGCCTCCCCCAAGGCAAAGCAATATTGCGCATCATATTCTTTCTTCAAGTCCAAAAGCGAACTGCCGCTCCACACGCTGATGCCGCCTAAATTTGTATGGCCGAGGAGCGCCCAGAAACGGCCGCTCCGGTCTGCGGCGTATGTGAGCAGACTGTCCTGGTAAACGCCGTTTTGATTCGTCAGATTTGTCTCATGTACGGACGATAGTTGATAGTTGTTCATTCTTTTCCTCTCTGCCGCTCAGCCGATAATCCCCTCCGGAGATACCTGCACCTGAAGCGTGTGATCCTCAACAACGCGCCGGACCTCCTGCAGCCGGTAGTCTCTGGGTGTGCATCCCATTGTTTTTTTGAAAACCCGCGCAAAATAATTTGCATCCGAAAATCCAACCTCGTGCGCGATCTCTTCAATCCGGTTCCGGCTCCTTAAAAGCAGCGAACTTGCCACCTCGATCCGGTGCTGATTCAGATATTGGATTGGGGAAATATGCAGGGCTTCCTGAAAGCGCTTGGATAAATACGGGATAGACACATTGCAGGCCTTTGACAAATAGGCCAGATCCAATTCGTTTTTATACTCTGTCTGAATCAGCGCCATACATCTTTGCACCACATCCGACATACTCTGCGTTTTCGTCTGTTCGATCAGCGTGTTATACAGCTGCATCATAAACTGATACGCATATCCGGAAGCCGTATAGAAGCTGCCCTTCTCGTTGTTTAACGCCGCATGATAGATCTCATCCCAGCACCGCATGACGGCCGAATCCGCAGGAAGGTCAAAAACACGGCCAAACCGTTCCGCCAGATCGCTCCAGATTTTCAGGCAGGATATATTAAGCGTAATAAATTTCAGTTCCCAGTGTTTCGCATTTGGGGAGCGGTAATACTGGTATTGTCCGGGCCGTTCGATCAGGAATGCCTGTCCCGGCTTGATCGCATAGGCCTTCTGGTTGTAGACCAGCGTTCCCTCACCGGATACGGTATACTGGAATACACACTGCTTATATGCAGAGGTCCGGCAATCCCGGTAGTAGACCTCCGGCGAGGCCCAGTATTCCCATCCGATTGAAAAAAGCGCATAGTAATCCTCATAGAGGCGCTGATCGCGGAACTGGTACTCGATTGATTTATACTGCGGCGCATCCATAAAATTCTCCTTCAAGCAACTGCACATGCCTCAGCCCTTTACGCTCCCCATCACGATACCCTTGGAAAAATACCGCCGCATATAGGGATACACGATCAGAATCGGCAGCATGGCAAGGAAGATCTGCGCCGCCTTTGTCGTCTGGGTCGAGATTTCAGAGAGCGTTTTGATGGTTTCCACATCGCCGGTCTTCATAACATCCAGACTGCTGTTGACCACCAGATTGTGCAGATAGGTCGCCAGCGGCTGACCCGTGCTGGTATTGAAATACAGCATGCCGTCAAACCACGAGTTCCAGTGATTGACGATGCAGAACAGCGTGATCGTCGCAATAGAGGCCTTGGACAGTGGAACAATGACCTGCCAGCAGATCTGCCACTGATTGGCGCCGTCGATCAGCGCGGCCTCCTCCAGTTCGGGCGGCAGACTGCGGAAGAAGTTCATCATCATAATGACGTACATCACAGGCACAGCGCCGGGAATGATCATCGACCAGAAGGAGTTGATAAGTCCGGTTTTGCTGACGACCATATAGGTCGGGATAATCCCGCCGTTAAAGAGCGTGCAGAACAGAAAAATCCAGACATAGACCTTTCTTGCGCGGAAGCGGTTATCGGACTTCGACAGCGGATAGGCGCACAGAATGCACAGCAGCAGATTGAGCGCCGGACCGGTCAAAACGCGCATCACGCTGACGGAAAGGGATTTGAGGAACTGCTGGTCGTCCAGCACATATCGATAGGCGGCCGTCGTAAACTCAACCGGCCACAGCGCAACGCGTCCGGCATCGGCAGCGGCGCGCGAGGAAAAGGAAATGGCCAGAACGTTGATGATCGGCAGCAGACAGATGAGCGAGAGCACAAACAGCAGCACGCCATCGACGGCCGCGAACGTATTGATGTGATGCTTTTTCTTGTTTTTCATTCCAGTCACCTCAGAACACACGGTAATCGCCGTATTTTTCCGCCAGCTTGTAGCCCAGCGCGATCAGCACAAGCGAAATCACGGATTTCATGAGTCCGACAGCCGTGGAGATGCTGTATTGCGCGTTGTCGATGCCGAGACGGTAGATGAAGGTATCGAGAATGTCGCCGGACTGATAGACCTGCGGGCTATAGAGATTGAAGACTTGGTCAAAGCCGGCGTTAAGCACATTGCCGAGCGACAGCACAGTCATGACAAATACCATCGGCAGAATGCCCGGCAGCGTCACATGCAGGATTTGCTTGATCTTGCCGGCGCCGTCAATCTCCGCGGCCTCGTAGAGCGCCGGGTCGATGCTACTCATGGCAGCGAGATAGATGATCGAACTATAGCCGAAGTTTTTCCATGTATCCGTAATGATCAGCGTCCACGGGAACGTGCTGTTTTCGCCGAGGAAATACACCGGTTCTCCCCCGAAGAACCGTATGATCTCATTAACAAGGCCGTTTGACGGCGAAAGGATGTTCGTGAAAATACCGCCCAGAATGACCCACGACAGAAAATACGGCAGGCAGGTGACAAGCTGCACATAGCCGGAGAAAATCTTGTTTTTGATCTCATTGACCAGCAGTGCAAACAGAACCGGCACCAGAATGCCGAGAACCAGCTTAAAAACCGCGATGAAAACCGTATTGTAGATCACCCGCAGCGCGTCCGGGTAGGCAAAAAAGCGTCTAAAGTTCTCCAAGCCCACCCATGCAGAGCCAAAAATGCCCTTGGTCGGTTTGTAGTTTTCAAACGCCATCAGCAGGCCGAACATCGGCGCGTAATTATAGATAAGAATGATCACCAGCCCCGGCAGGAGCATCAGGTGCAGCGGAAGTTCCTGGTGCAGACGGCCCGTTTTTTTCCTGTCCGGCAATCTGGTTGGCGTTGCTTTTTTCATCGCTTTGTCCTTTCCGTCGTGTAATTGCTGACAGGGAAATGGAGCATATGCTCCATCTCCCTGTCGATTCCGTTATCTGTCAGGCGAGAACGCTGTTATTGCGCAGTATACCATGCGTTGACTTCTTCGGTGATCTTGTCGCCGCCGTTTGCCTTCCAGCTGGCAACATAGTCGTCGAAATCGTCAACCGTCTTCACGCCGCGGATGACGTCGGTTATGAACTGCTCCGTGAGCGTCTTGAGCGTGGAGTCATAGTTCAGCATGCTCTCTGTCGAACTGCCGGTATAAGCGCTGACGAGATAGCCGTTCGCTTCCACAGCCGCATTGACGAGCGCTTCGGTGCTGTCCGGCCCGAAGATTGCGTACATCGACCAGCCTTCCATGTTGCCGTCTTTGTTGTACTTCTCGCAGGCTTCCACCGTGGAGTCATAGCCAGCCGTCACAGTTTCGGGCGTCTTGCCGGTCTCGAGGAACTGGAGATACTCGTTATGGATCTTATAGTTGCCATTGATGTCATCCACGACGAACGGATACGCAAAGTTGCGCAGACCTGCGGCATTGTTGCCGGTCTTCTCATCGAATTCATACTCAGCAAAGAGGTTGAACAGCTTGATCACAGCCTCGGGATGCTCACACTTGGCGCTGACGACAACGCCGCCGGTGAAGTTAGCGGATTCCTGCGCAAGAACAGGCTCGCCGTCCACGGACGGGACTGCATAGAACGACCACTGCTGGCCGTCGGCAGCTGCATTGGCAAGGTCAAACGGCGCGCAGAAGTTGGAAACCACGATACCGCAGCGGCCAGCCATGACGTCTTCGACGATCTGTGCGTTTTCCTTGGTACCGAATTCCGGATCGATGAGGCCTTCGCTGTATTTCTCAGCCAGTGCGCCGAGCGCAGCCTTCATCTCAGGCTGAATGTTGGAGTTGACAAGTTCGCCGTCCTTTTCCAGCCAGATGTTGCTGTAGGCATGGTAGCCGTTCAGCAGGCCGACACCGGCGGTCAGCACGTCGGTGACGTTCTTCGTCATGCCGATGCCGATGGTGCATGTGCCGCCCATATTGTTGTCCTTAAAGGTCTTGGCAATGTTCCACAGATCATCCATCGTCTTGGGCGCTTCCAGACCGCACTCTTCAAGCCAGTCGGAGCGGATGGAGACGACCGGAATATAGTCATAGTAGGCAATCGGCAGAACGATCGCATAGAGTTTGCCGTCCACATAGCCGTTGGACATCATGGCGCCGCCGTCGGCATACAGCTTGGCCTTCAGCTTGTCGGAGGCATAGGTCTCAAACACATCGGTGAGATCAGCCAGCATGTCCGTGTCGGTCAGATCCGCAAACTGCGTAGCCGTGACACTCATCACATCGGGCAGATCATCGGTGGCGATTGCCATGTTGATCTTCGTTTCCAGATCGGAAGCAGAACCGCTGAACTTATAGGAGACATTGATGCCGTATTCCGCAAACAGATCGTGCCAGACGTTGCTGTCCATGGTCTGAGACGATTCGACGTTGCGGATGTTGTCTTCATTCATGGTTGTGGTAATTTCAACCGGGGTGTCGTATTTGCCGAGCGGGTCAACATCGGCAGTCGCAGTTTCGTCTGCATTGTCGGCAGTGTCAGCCGGTTCCTGCGCGGCAGGCTGATCGGTCGTGTCAGATGCAGTCGTCTGATCCTTGGCTGCACAGGCGCATGCGCCCAGCACAAGCAGCACAGCGAGCAGCAGGCATACGAGTTTTTTCATTTGTGTTTCCTCCATTCATTTTTTGCATAGGCAGTTGTGAAAATGCACAACCATTTCTTGCGAAATCGATATGTTGTTGAGCATTTTCATTGTTATCATATTAGAACAGGCCGCCGTATTTCAATAGGATTATTTCGTAAATTATAGCACAAAAATATTTTGTGTAAACATGATTTTCTTGATTTTTTGGCTATATACGCGATAGCTAGCATAATTTTAGCATTTCTCGTTTTTTAAATCCTATATTTAAATCAGAATATCCTGTTTATCGGAAAGCAATCCCCCGGAAAGCCTGCGCTTCAAAGACGCAGCCCTTCCGGGGGATCTTTTTCATTTCTATCAGGTTTTTCGCGCCAGACGCAGTCAGCTTCTATACCGCAGGGCCCGGATTGCATTCAGAACAGCCAGCACCATCACGCCGACATCGGCGAAGATGGCAGCCCACATGTTGGCGACGCCGAACGCGACAAGCGCGAGGCAGCCAAACTTCACGACCAGCGAGAACACGATGTTCTGCCGGACAATGCCGATGCACTTGCGGGAGATCTTGATCGCCTTGGCGATCTGCAGCGGGTCGTCGTCCATGAGGACGATATCAGCCGCTTCAATCGCAGCGTCGGAGCCCATTGCGCCCATCGCAATGCCGATATCTGCCCGTGTGAGAACCGGCGCGTCGTTGATACCGTCGCCAACGAAGGCCAGCATATCTTTTTTACTCTTCGCAGCCAGCAGCTTCTCGACCTCCGCGACCTTATCGCCCGGCAGAAGTTCGCTGCGCACCTCATCGACACCGAGTTCGGCGGCCACGCTGTCCGCTACGCGCTTCGCATCGCCCGTCAGCATGACGGTCTTCTGGACACCCGCGCGCTTGAGCTGCTCGATTGCTTCCTTCGAGTGCGGCTTGACGACGTCGGAAATGACAATATGCCCCGCGTACTGGCCGTCAACAGCCATGTGGATAATCGTGCCGGTGCTGTGGCAATCGTGATACTCCACGCCCAGCTTATTCATCAGCTTGCTGTTGCCTGCAGCAACCGCATGCCCATCAACCGTGGCGGTAATGCCGTGACCGCTGAGTTCTTCAATATCTGTCACGCGGCTGCGGTCGATTTCCTTTCCGTAGGCCTTTTGCAGACTCTTGCTGATGGGATGCGAGGACGCGCATTCGGCCAGCGCCGCATATTCGAGCAGCTGTGCTTCGTCCATCGGGCTGTGATGAACGGCCGTGACCTCAAACACGCCGCGCGTCAGCGTACCGGTCTTGTCGAAAACAACGATCTTTGCTTCGGACAGGGCCTCCAGATAGTTGGAGCCCTTGATCAGAATGCCCTCCTTGCTGGCCCCGCCGATACCGGCGAAGAAACTCAACGGAATGCTGATGACCAATGCGCACGGGCAGCTGACGACTAGGAATGACAGCGCACGGTAAATCCAATCTGTCCAATTCGCGTCAAGCCCCGCAAGCATCCGGCCAAGCGGAACCAGCACAGCCAGCGCCAGCGCCGCCGCACACACGGCAGGCGTGTAGATCTTGGCGAAGCGGGAGATGAATGCCTCGGATCTCGATTTGCGGGAACTGGCGTTCTCGACCAGATCAAGGATCTTGGAAACGGTGGACTCGCCGAACGCCTTTGTCGTGCGAATCTTCAGCACGCCGGACATATCGATGCAGCCACTGATGATCTCGTCGCCCTCTTTGACGTCGCGCGGCAGGCTTTCGCCAGTCAGCGCACTGGTGTTGAGACTGGCAGTTCCCTCAACGATCACACCATCGAGCGGTACTTTTTCGCCCGGCTGCACGACAATCATGCTGCCGACCGGAACCTCATCCGGATCGACCTGCGTCAGCTGGCCATCCGCCTCAATATTCGCATAATCCGGGCGGATATCCATCAGCGCGGAGATATTCTTCCGGCTCTTGCCGACGGCGTAACTCTGGAAGAGTTCGCCGATCTGATAGAACAGCATAACGGCGATGCCCTCAACATAGTCTCCGCTCTTCGTCCAGATGGCGAGGAAAAACGCGCCGAGCGTAGCCAGCGCCATCAGGAAATTTTCGTCAAACGCACGGCCATTGAGAATGCCCTTCCCGGCCTTGCGCAGAATATCGTAGCCGATGACCAGATAGGCCGCCACATACGCAAGCAGCTGGGGAATCCCGGTGATGGGAATGAAGTGCAGCGCAATGAGCATCACAGCAGTGATGAGAATGCGCATGAGCATCTTTTTCTGTTTCTTTGTCATAGCAAACACTCCGTTCTGCGCTGCCGGAGCAGCGGCCATGGATTAAAGTTCGATCTCGCAGTCCGGCTCGACCTTCTTGCAGGCCTTGAGCACAGCCTTCATGGTCTTCTTCTCATCCGCACCCTCGGCGAATTCCACGATCATCTTCTGCGTCATGAAATTGACGGTTGCATCCGCAACGCCCTCGGTCTTCTTCGCGGCCTCTTCCATCAGGTTTGCGCAGTTCGCGCAGTCAACCTCGATCTGATACGTCTTTTTCATGGTTCATACCTCCGATTGAATTTTTGAATTAAACATTTGCTTAATCATTACATCCGCAGTATACCGGGAAAAATGCCGAAAATCAAGTCCTCAGCACCGCTTGCTTCCAATCGGGCGAACGGAATTTCCAAAACGGATAACGCCGCGGTTATACATGCCGACAAATTCTGCG
>ULUO01054333.1_pt1 | contig 14718 bp, 12 predicted proteins | sample 1958611 | NCBI WGS metagenome assembly ULUO01 (sample SAMEA4835762, study PRJEB28245) | human gut metagenome | biome: gut microbiome; material: fecal sample | place: Denmark | collected 2008
ACAACAGTGCGACAATCATCGACACTGTGAGGTTAATGATTATCACCAGCGAAAAATCCGTAAGGTTTGCCTGCTGGTCCTCGGGCAGGAGCCACACTATGCCCAGAGCGCCTATGGTCGTGAGCAGAGCGCCGAGTATCGAGGTAAACACCCTCCGGTTGTGGTAATAGCTGTAGTGGTCGACCATTATTATCGCCGTGTCGATCATGATGCCGAGCGAGACGGTGATTCCAGCCAAGGAATATATGTGTATGCCGACATCCAACAGGTTGTAGAATACCACGGCGACAAGCAGGTTTACCGCCAGCGTTACGGTTATCATCACGAGATACCGCACATCGCGGCTCACCAGAAAGACGAAGACGAGCAATATGGCCAGACACCACAACGTACGCGAATATATCTTGTCCAACTCGTCGCTTATGTACCTCGATGCATCGTATGAGAGCGATGCCGTTATCTGCGGCGGGAACGATGCCTGCAGGCGCGACATCTCCTCACGCACGGCCTCGCTTACACGCAATATGTTGGATCCCGTCTCGCACGTTACGGATAGAGTTATGGTGTTAAGTCCGTTTATACGGTAGTAGCTCGACGGCAGGGCCTCGCGCCAGCGTACCGTGGCAAAGTCGCGCAGGTAGTAGATGCGGCCATTGCGTTTGGTTATGGGTATGTCGCCGAAATCGGTTGACGATAGGTTGCGCAGCTTCAGCACTATGTTGCGTTGTTCGCCCTCGTCGTTCTCGAGCGTGGTCATGCCTATTATGTCGCTGCGAAAATAATCGGTGAAAGCCGAAGCGAGGGCCGAAGCCGTAAGTCCGGCTGACTCGAGGGCTTCCGGATCGAACGTCACGACCCATTCGAACGGTGTGGCGCCCGATATGTTGACGCGGCCTACACCATCCACCCTCGACAACGGGACCGACACGTTGTCGAGGATGTAGTCGTATATCTGTTCAGACGGGATGCCGGCCTTTATCGTATATGAAAGCGCTGTCTGTTCGCGCCGGCCCTCGGCCGCCAGCGACAGAGACGGATACGATACACCCTCGGGCAGCTTGTCATACAAGGCCCGCAGGATGGATGCCGCCTCGAAACGGGCGGCTTTCATATCCGTATCCTTGTTGAAATAGACGGTAACGCTGCCATATCCGTTGGATGAATATGAGGAGACATTGCGGCATCCCGAAATCACGGACAGCGCGCCCTCGATACGCGATGTCACCTGCTGCTCCATGATTCGGGCCGAGGCTCCCGACCACGAGAACGACACGCCTATGCTGTGCTGCGGCGCCGACGGCGAATACTGTACCTTCAGCCGCGGCAGCATGGCGAAGCCTATGACCGATACGGCGATCATGATGAGCAGCACCGAAAACGGAGGTATGCCGCGTCGCGGGGATGGCGTATGTATCGGCGGCATCATCGCTGCGATTTATAAATTTCGTAATAGGCCACGGGAATGAACAACACGCTTATGAGCGTTCCCACGATCATACCGCCGATTATCACCAGCGACATGGGATATTGCAGGTCGGAACCCATGTCTCCGCGTGCGAGGAACGGCACTACGGCCAAAATCGTCGTGAGCGAAGTCATAACGATGGGTTTAAGGCGACGCCTGCCGGCCTCAAGTATGGCATGCTGCATACGCATGCCGCGACGCCGAAGGGTATTTATTGTGTCGATCTTCAGAATCGAGTCGTTGATGACAATACCGCAAACCACTATCAGGCCGATCATCGACATCAGGTTGAGCGTCTGCCCGGAAATCCACAATATGACAATTGCCCCGAACAGGTCGATCACTATCTCCGAGAGTATTATGAGCGGCTGCACGAGCGACTCGAACTGCGCCGCGAGGATGAAATAGAGCAACAGCAGGGCGATTACAAGAACCCATACGAGCTGACGCACCATCTCCCTGTTTGTAAAGTAGCTGCCGCTGAAACTCACCTCGAAGCCCTCCGCCTCGGCCACGCAGTCGCGCACGGTACGCATCACACGATCCACATCGCGCGACGCCGGAGCAAGCTCAAGCGGATAGTAGTCGCCCTCCTCGCCCGCGACAATGCTTTTCAGTTCAAGCGAGCGCGTCTGTTTCATGAATACCCCTACGGGGATCTCGGCATCCCCGGCCTTGACAAATGTCTTTTCGAGCAAATCGTTCAGATCGTCAATGTTGCTGCCGACAACCACGGGCAGCGATTCGTTGCCCGAATTGATTGTGAAGAGCGTATTTTCATTCAGCGCGTTGCGTAATGCCGTGAACAGCATGGAATAGCTCACCCCGTAAAGAGCCATACGCTCGGGCTGCGCGACATACATTATGTCCTCCTGCACGGCTATCGGCGGAATATGCATCTCGGGCAGAGCTCGGCTGATACTTTCGATGACACCCTGCAACTGTTCTGGAGTGGCCGCACGACCCGATGTCGAACGCAGGCGAGCCGTCAACATGGCCTCCTTGTCGGCGAAGATCATGTCGAAGATATTGCCCGACACTCCGAACGAAACGTGTGCCTCGGGCGCGTGCTGCATCATATAGGTCGAGATCCTGTCCTGCACGGACTGCACATCGTCACTATCATAACACTTCAGATATACGGTAGCTTCGGCAACACCCATCTCGCCGGTATGTCCCAAAATAAACTGCTGCACCCCCGCCATCACGGTCGACTGTTCTACGGCCGTTCCCAGTTCAGCTATCATGGCATCGGTGCGGCGGGCATTCTCCTCGGCCGAGATACGCTCGTTCCAGTCTATACGCACCAGCATGTCGCGGTAAGTCATCTCGGGCAGACGCTCCTGTCTGACGACAAAGAACAGAGTCACCAGACCAGCCGCCGCCACGGCATATATCGACCACATGACGGCCCGGTGGCGGAAGAACCACTTTAGTATCGAGTCGTAACGGCTCTCGACCCTGTCGAACGAGAATCGCTCGAGCCATGCGTTGGGTTTGAAGTGCGGCAACCGACGATACAACACCCCGTAATATACCGGCAGCAGGATTATCGCAACGCCGTAGGACACGAAGAGCGTGATGGTGACGGCCATGGCCTGATCGTAGAACATGGCTCCTGCCATGCCGTTGATGAATATGAGCGGTATGAACACGGCGCACGTAGTGAGAATCGACGACAGCATCGGTGTGACAACTTCGCGGGTGCCGCGTACGACAGCATCGCGCAGAAGTTCGCCGCGCTGCCAACGCGCCGTGATATTGTCAACGACGATGATCGAGTTGTCCACCATCATTCCCGTACCGAGAATCAGACCCGACAACGATATTATATTGATCGATATGCCGGTGATGTAGAATACGAGCAGCGTGATGATAAGGGTTACGGGAATTGTCAGTATCACCAGCAGCTGCGAGCGCAGGTCGCGCATGAATAGCAGTATGACCACGCACGCCAATATTATGCCGACGATGATGTTGTCGATCAGGTTGTCGATCGAATAATCGAGCAGCTCCGTCTGGTCACGCGTGACGGTAAACTCTATGTTGGGATAGTCGCGGCGGAACTGTCCCATGAGACTGTTCATGCTGCGCTTGAGGTCCGACATACGGGCATCGGCCTGCTTGACTACGGCGAGCGTTATGGCATCCTTGCCGTTCGAGAGAACCATACCCTGACGCTTGCGCGGATGCTCCATGACATCGGCCAGCTCCTTGAGCCGGAACAGGCGCCCCTTGACCTTGAGGAACATCTCCTCCACATCGCTCTTGCCTCCGGCAACGGTGCGGAACTTGACATTGTACTGGTATTCGCCGTCGCGTATCGTGAGGCTCCCCAACGATATGTCCATGCTGCGCAGGGCGTTTTCCACGTCGCCTATCGTAATGCCTGCCTGCCGCAGGCGCTCCTCGTCGGGAATTACAAGCAACTCCGACGAGACTCCGCCCGAGACATCGACCATTGCCACCTCGGAAAGTTGCTCGATGCGTTTGGTTATCACCTGCGAGGCAAAACGGCTCAACTCGATAAACTGATCCGACACGGGATGCAGCTCGTCGAGCCCGTCCGTTTGCGGCTCCTTCCTGAGCGTCATGTCGATATAGAAAGCGGGAATGTCCGTGGCGCTGGCCTTTATAACCTTCGGACGTTCTATCTCGCGAGGCAAGGACGATGTACAACGGTCGATCTTTTCGTTAACCTCGATGAAGATATAGTCTATGTCCGCGCCCTGCTCGAACGACAGCTGTATAGTACCGCTGCCTTCGCGCGCCTCGCTGCGTATATCCGTAAGTTGCGATACCTGCATTAACTGCTGGCGCAGAGGTGTAAGTGCCGTCTCGTTCAGCTGCCGGGCCGAGAGCCCCTGCGCCTCGACCTGTACTGTGATGTACGGGGCGTCGATGTCAGGAGTAAGAGACACAGGCAGCAGGTTGGTGCTGACCCAGCCGAGTATCAGCAGCACGATGGTGACCATGGTCACCGCTATGGGACGGTCGAGCAGTCGGTAAAGCATGGGCACGGCGGTTTTATTCTGTTGCTATGATCACCTCCGACCCATCCGCGAGATTGAGGTTGCCCGACGTGATTATAAGATCGCCTTCATTGAGGTCTGCGCCGCGTTCGGTATTGGCCTCCACGACATACTCGCGGCTGTTGGCCAGCGACGTGTGAACATACGTCCATACTGCCTTGCCATCGACATATCGGAAAAGCACCTCCAGATTGTCGCGTATGACAACGGCACTCTTCGGCACCACAAGCTGCTCACCTATGGCCTGACGTATGAAAACCTTGACATTCATACCGTCGGTAAGCGTGCCGTCGTTGGTTATGGTGGCATCGACCTGTACCTGACCGTTGTCGTCGATGGTGGGATTTATGGCCGTTATGCGGCCCTTTATCTCGCGCTTGAGATCGGCGTATGGGCTGACAGCAACCTCCTGACCTACAGCCAGCAGGCCGTATTCCGACTCCAATACGGGGAATCGCACCTCCAGCCGGCTGTCATCGAGCAATGTGCAGAACACGCCGCTCGCCTGCTCGTACGCATCCTGCTTTATATCGGCCACCTTGCCGGAGAATGGAGCCGTAAGCGTGCAGCGGTCGAAATTGCGGCGGGCGGTCTGTAACGACGTCATGGCATCGGCATAACCGGAGCGTATGCGTGCCAGCCGTACCACATCGGCCGGAGGCGTAACCGTATCGCCCAGCGTATATCCCAGCCCCACCAGCACATCGAGAAACGACAGACGGGCCTTTTCGAGAGCCAGCGATGCCGCCCTGAGCTGTGAGGCATAGTCCGTGGTATCGATCACGGCAATAGCGGCTCCGCGGCCCACACGGGTGCCGTTTACGGCATTCACCTCGGCGATGGTACCCGAGACCGCAAACGACAATTCACTGCGACGGACGGCTTTCAGACGGCCGTTGCTGACAAGTTCCCGCATGAAAGTGCGTCGCTGCAAAGTATCTATCTGTACCTCGTTCTGCTCCGCACGATGTACCATGCGGTCGTTCGCATCCGATGACTTCTGGTCCGAGGCGTCGCCGCACGATGCCATAATTGCCGCAAGGGCCATATATGTCAGTATCCTTCTCATGTGGGTATTCGTTTTTTGGGGTCCTACTCGGAGATTATCTTGTCGAACTCGGCTATGATATCCGTTCCCGAAATGAAGTCATACAAAGTCTGCCGCCGAAGCTCGTAATACGAGAGCCAGAACGAGGCCAGCTCCGAGATGTATGTCTGGTTGGCGGCATCCTTCTCGCTTTGCGCCGTATTCATCTCGGTGACAGATATGGTCCCGCGACGGAAGTTGTCCATCGCTATCTCGTAACGGTCGTCGGCTACCTGCCGCGCACGGCGTGCCATGTAGCATTGGTTGCGCTGGTTGGCAAACTGTTCGATGAGCGTATATATCTGACGGCGGTAGTCTATCTCCTCCTGCTCGATCTGGCTGCGTACCATTTCGGCATTCGCCTTGGCCATCTTGACCCGTCCCTTGCCCATGCCCCAGTCGAAGATGGGAATCGAGAACTCAAGCCCCACAACCTCCTGATCGAGCAGTCCGGAATATGCCGTACGGAACGTATCCCCCGTCTGCGAAAGGCCGAACCGCGCATTTATCGAGGCGGAGGCCCCGCGGTCCGCCTTGGCCTGAGCCACACCCGCCTCGGCATTGAGGGCCTTGATCTCGTTGGTGAGTCTGAACGACGAGTTTTCGAGCGCCTTGTCCAGCGCCATATCGTAGTCGATGTTGACAAGCGGGATCTCTTCATCCAACATCGGATCCACCTGCGCATTCTCGTCGAGGCGCAGGAACGAATTAAGCTGCATCTGGCGCTCGCGCACCGAGAGGGCCGAAGTGTTGATGGACAGACTGTCGTTGAGCATACGCAACTCGAGCTGCAAGAGCTCGTCCTTGGTGATGCTGCCTATCTCGAGCCGCTGCTCGGCTATCGAATGCAACGCCCGGGTGTTGGCATAGTTCTTTACCGCGATGTCGTAGTTGGCCCGGCTCAGTGCCAGATTGAAGAAGTAATTTACCGCCTGCAGCGTTATATCCTCCATTGCCTCGATGTACTTGCGTTTGGCCAGCTCGTACTCCTTGGGCTCGATCTTCTTATCCCACTTGAAGCGGTTGTATGCAAACAGCGGCTGCGTGTACGACAGGGTTATGGGCTGCGAATAGTAGGATTTTATGTTTTTGTCCCCGAACTGGTCGAGTCGGTTTAACGACGAATAGAGGCTGAGCGTACCACCCGTAAATCCTATATTCTGCCTCACGGAGAGTCCTACGGTATTCTGGAGATTGTAATTCTCGATGTACCGCATGTCGCCCGTATCGTAATCCTGCAACAGGCGCAGCGAACGGTCGAAATTTAGCACGCTGCCCGTAAGGTTGAGCGACGGCAGACGGCTCGCACGATACGAGCGGAACGACCAATAGGCAGACAGAAACACGTAACGCGCCGTCATGGCGTTTATCGATTGGTTCTGAGCGTCGTATATCGCCTGTTCGAGGGTAATAGGGATGACTTTCCCGGAGTTCTGACCGCCCGTACCTTCCGCATCCGCAGTCTGTCCCATGACCGACGCCGTGACCATACAACAGGCCAACACCGTAAAAAATATTTTTTTGACCTGTTTCATAGCTGTTCAGGTATAGTCTGCATACTGTTTTAGGCCCTCACTCCACCCTGCGGTATCGCGGACATGTTCATGGTTGATCCCGCCCATGATTGCGTTGCAACATATCAAGACATTACAGGCTTCACGGCAAGAATCGGGTACATCGTCTATCAAAACATTAGGTCCTCTGCCGAAAAGTCCGTATTTCCAATTATAAATTTACCTCCATAAAAATTATAAAACAAATAAACAAGGTAATTTACGTCAAAATTTATAAGAATTACATTCAATCCAGTCATTTGGGAAGCTCCACAGCGTCTTTTGAACCATCCCTGACTATGGTAACACGCTGCATATATTTATGCCCCAAGTACATTTCATAACTTCGTTCGTCCAAAGGCTCACACATGATGAGTTTCTCGTCGTTTGGACCGGACAGCCGCAGTTCACCCTTTTTGGCGTTATATCTGTACCTGTATACCGAGTCGGCAAAATACCCGAAATCAAAATCTGAGGATATCGTCACCTTCCTTTTATCAGCATGGAAGGTCATTACCGGCATCGACGACAACTCTACGCCGTCGCGCATGGCCTGCGGCGTAGAGGTGAACCCCATAACGGAATATCGGCCGGGCGTTATCCTATTCTTTTCATCCGTACATGCCGTGCATATACTCAGCAGACATACAACGGCCATGACTGCCATAAATACTCTTCTCATTTTGTCTTGCATATTGCCAATACGGGGTTTGAATTCTCGGAAATCGTAGGAAACTGATTCTGCAACGCCTTGAAGGCCATGATATAGTCTGGCGTAAGAACACCTATGATCGCATCTTTGGTGGCGGTTGTCATACGTCCAATATTGGGGACGTCATACTCTATGTCATCATCCGTCTCGACGTAATGACACTTCTTTGTCTTTTTGTCATAAAACAGCACGACCTGTTTTTCCATATCAGTCAACGACACCGTCATCCATGTCTCAGTTTCCATATAGTTGAATATAGAGTAGACCGACCCTATATGGTTTTCCATCAAGGCTACCGGATTACGGCGTACCGACTTGGGAATCTTTATGTCGACATCCAGTTGGTAGGCGACGAATGCCGTGTCCGCACCGATCATGTACAACTCGTTGCGGTACTCAGTAGCGGAGGTATATACCTGATCCCCGTAATGGTGAAAATAGCGCGGGAATAATCCTCCGTTGAACAGATAATCGTCATCCATTGTCATGATCTGACGCTTGAATACTCCCGTAGAGTCTACTTGCCAAATACCGCGCTTAACGCCCTGCATGTAATCATGGGTGAAGAAAATATAGTCACCGTTGTCGAGCACCGCAAAATCGCGCGGCACGTCATCCCCGATTGGAACATAATAGAGGAATTCGTCTTCCGGCGAATATACGCACACCCTATGCGTGGCCATATCGTATATCGAAACCTTTCCCGTGCGACCGCATACGTCGAACCCCATCATCGAAACATACTCTCCGCGCCCGCGGCCATGATGACTGAAACTACGGATGAACTTACCGCTCTTATCGAATTGGAGTACAATGTTATTAAACGCATCGCCGACATAAATACCCCCATCGGTAATACGTATGTCGGAGATTTTGCCTATGAGCGATTCCCCGTCGGAATCGTCCAAATAGACGTATGACACATCCTCGAATATATCCGACATACGGAGTGGCTTGGATTCATTCTTTGTCTTGAGCTTTACCGGCAACACGACCGTGCCGGGATGTATCGGCGTTACGTCGGCATTCCGACACGAAGTTGCAACGACTGCCGCAAGCAAGAATGTTACAATTTTTTTCAATTCCATAATTATAATCAATGGGCCGGACGTGATACACCCCTTTCACAAATATCATCTTCTTTTGAAAAATCGCAACCATCCATATCAACACAAGTAAAACTACATAAATTAATGGAATTAATCATCACTCCATTATTTTATATGTAAATACATGGCTGTCATCGAGTGGCGAGAGGGCATATATTGTGTTGTCATCGCCGAGTGCAAGGTCGGTTATCAACCTGTCGGGGAGATATGTTGCGACCGGTTCGCCCGCCCAGTTCCATACATGTATCTCCATGCGGGCATCCTCCATCGCCACCTCACGCATATCTTCAGGCCTACGGCCAAGATAGAGCGCGCATATATAGCTATCGTTGGCGGCTGCCGCCAGATAGTACTGAACAGAAGCGCTGGTTACGATACTGCCATCTTTGACGGTGACGGTCTGTTCGCTACGGGTATCCAACAGTGATGTAGCCAAGCAAGCGCCACCGTAGTCGAAGATGCGTATCATGGGCAACTGACTGTAGACCGCAGCGAAACGGCGCTTCGATTGCGACAGCACAAGGTCATTAAGGAACAGTGTACCGCATTGTGCAGAACTCATCTTATGAGGAAGCAGCGATTTGGGGTAATGCGACGCCGGCCGTATCGAGTTGCCCGTGCGGTCATGCAGGTAGAACTCCACGTCATCGTCATTCTCGAAGTAGAGTACAGCCGTAGAGTCGCTCAGAACCAGCAGCGAATTGGCGACAGGACACGATGCCGGCATTTTTGTACTGGAACCCTTTTTCACCTGTATCCCGCCGTCGGAAACAAGGAAATCGGTGACGCAATAGGTGTTTATCTCAGCGAAGGCCAGACCTCCGTACCCCATTTGCATGGAGTTGGTGTTTACGAAATCGAACTCGTCTGGACCGCGGCCGATGCGTCCGCACGAACCCAAGTATCTGAAATCGTTTTTCGAGAAGATGTCGAAAAGGCTGTTTCTGTTTTGCGGATTGACATTTATTATAAGGCTGTCGCGAACGAACAGGCCATCGGAATAGAGAATCGCCATATCCAAGGCGTGCGCCGTAAGCTCGATCTGCGTCGGCTCGCCCTTCCCGTACTCCGTGAAATCTACAGGCGGGGAGCAAGCCGCACAGACAAACGCAACAGACAAAGCCGTGAGAATGTTTTTCATAATCAGGTTTCGGTAAGGGTTAATGCAATCCGAAGGCTCTCGGACATCACTTAAGTTTCATCGATTTGACGGTAGTTTCAGCCACATTGCGATAGAGTTCCCGGGTCTCTTCGGGACAGGTCTTAGGATATTGGTAACATACCTCGACCAGATCACTGTCCTTGACGAACCCCCATCTCTCAAGCATATATGTACTTTCTCCGTCGGCACTGCCCAGTTCCGCGACAAAATTGTAAGTGCCATCCGGCGACGGAATCGACATATCGGTCTCACGACGGTTGATTGCCATGATATTTTCGGCACAGTCATCATAGAAGTTTACCGATATGGAGCATTCGTTATCTTTATCGGGCGAACTGCGGTACCAGATGCGCCCCTTGATGAACATATCCCCGTCATTGTAGGATTCAGCCCTGTCCCAACTGGAAACCAACTGACATGAAAACCATTCGTTGTCGATGGTCTCATACTGCACCTCTTTACTCTGCGAGCAACCGCAGAGTGCGATGATGATTGCCGCAGCCACAGCTGCTCTCTTCACGATATGTACTGTGTTCATAGCTTATAAATTTTCACATCATTAATAAAAAGCCTTAAGCAATATTTATCAAAGTTCCTCTTGCTATTTGACTGATTAGAAAAATCATGCACTTTAATTTGCATATAAAAGCGCATCTAATCATATAGCCAAATTATGTAACACAATAACAGGATTATCGGTCTCCTTGACTTTTAATAGACGAGAATCCGAAATTTCATTTGATTCCAACATTCTTGTTATTGCGAATGCATCTATAGCAGAGATTACAATATTTTTAGCATATCCCACAATCGACCCGCGACCGAAAAAGCGATAATGCTCATCCAATACATCTCCTATACGAAGAAAATGCACACGCCTTGATTTAAGATCAAATTTTATCATACAATCGCGCATACCCAACTCTGAAAAAAAGCACCGGGCCGCAATAAACAAAGAATTATCATGACGCGTAACGTATGTAACATTGTGCAAAACCTCCTTATACCGATACGTTTCCGACAATTCCATCAGCGTATACTTCTCAAGATCTGCATGAGGTACTTTGTTCTGTAAATTCAGACTCAAATCATATATAGGCTTATATTCGTGATCCGAAAGAGCATATATTCTGCTATCAAAATATTTACCGACATATAGACAATCCTCACATTGACCACAAAATGGGGACGCATCTTTATGATAACCGCAATTTTCAGCAAACGGATCGAATTTAACATCTATAGTACCACTTGTCATGTCGAATTGCGCAAAGTTGTATAAATCACTGTTGCTATTTTCCGCATACAACCAAACCTTACCTTCGTCAACAACCTTTAATTTTGAGTACTGATTCGGCAGTTCTATACCCTTAATAAGTTCGCCTTTGGGTGAATACACATTTAACTTTTGATCCGGGTATGACAATATGTATATTAATCCGCGCCAAATATCACAATCCGACAAGTCAACATACTCACCGGGGCCACGCCCTGTTTTAGATATTTTGTTAATAAACCGTCCATCATTTGCACTAAAGACAAAAACTGTTCTGCGAGACCTATCCATCACAAACAACGTATCTTGTGATATAATAACCTTGTCTACTTTCTCAATCAGACAGTTTTCTGATGAATCGAGGCATATATATTTACTTTCACCACAGACAAACTCATTTATAGACGACATTTCATTTATGTCGACATTGATAATATCTAAGTCCCCAACAGGCTCTCCTGTTTTGGAGCAAGATAGCATTATGAAACATAAAAATAATAAAACAGATCTTTTCATATTAAAAATATAGAGAATAATCATTCATAACACATAGTCATCTTTTCGAATGTATTTTCGCGCAGATTGAATGCATATATGTTTTGTCCGTTAACACAGAACGAGAAGTAACGCTCTCCCGGAAGTTGCAAAATAGAAACAGGCCGGCAATCATGTTCAATATCGAAGACAATAATTTTATTTGCGCGGAATTTATCCAGATTGTCTGCCAGCAGTACATATAGTCTCCCATCGGATATGTTGCAATCCGTTACCAAAGCCCTGTATTGATTGACAGCAAGTCGTTCCGATACATTCTTTTTCATGATTTGCACCACCAAATCCACATCCGAGTAATCTACCTTTCGCTCAGACTTAAGCGTTTGTCTGTCGAAAATTTCAATATACGGGAGATTATCAGACACGGTTATGATTCTGTCGCGGTAAGCCAATGTAAAACGGGCATTACGGTAGTGGGTCTCCTCTTCCGTACCAAATCGGTAACGTTCACCGAAACTGCGAATTGCACCGTCTGCCGACATGGATATTATAGGGCCCTGATCGCCACTCGTATAGAAATATCGCCCGTTACTCCATGCAAAATCCTTGTTCGGCAATGACAATCCGATGTCGGTAACTCCAACGAATTCTCCGTCGAGGGTATAATGTTTAAATGCCCCGTAACAAAGAACGGCAACCGTATCACCATCGATGTCAAATGACGACGGATCCATGAGTTCGCTTGTTGCACGTCCCTTGCGTCCTATGGTGTGCAACAATTCGAATTCATCATCCATGCACAATATCTGCGATCGCCCCATGCAACATGCATATATGCGGTTACCGCAATATTTCATTGATGTTATCTCCGAAAAATATGTGCTGTCTGACAGCATGTCCACCGATTTCACCTTTTGAGGTTCTACAGTTGGTATTGATATCACTTGCCGACCGCACGCCACGAAGGTCGATAAAATAAACAATACAAGCAACCACTTTTTCATTGTATCAAGCAATAATATTAACCATTGCACCTAGTTATTATTCCGTCACATTCAACGTACCTTTCTGCGGGATATCTATGACATTCTCTAAATCCAGTACAACTGACTTTATTATATGCCGGATTTAGCATATCGCAGGCTAAAGTAACCTCACATTTTGCAGTTCCCTCGGATTGAGTCAACGCCTCGATATTGGCTTTCATAAAAGCAGACATCCGAGATTGGTTGTAAACCTTGTACCCTACTACAGCAGCAGCTGACATAACCAGTATTGCACCGGCTAAAAATAATTTTTTTTCATATCGTTTAAAATTTAGGTTATATGTAGCGTGTAATGTCGGGATGGTAAAAAAGTCCAAAATATAATTGACTCATATTGTGTCATAAAGTTAGTTTGTCGGCATGGAAAAAGCAAAAAATCACCGACATAATATTCACAAAACGCAAATATTATGTCGGTTTGCTACTGAAAGTTGCCTGCGACGCTCCTTCTCGTTAATGTTCGAGGTCGAAATAACCGAGGTATTCTTCGCCTTCGGCGTCCTGTACCCAGCAGTATGCGCGGCTGTCGTCGGGCATAACGACAAAGGGGCCGATCTCCTCCTCGAGACGGTACCGCGCTACCTCCTGCCCCGACCAGTCGAATATTCCCAACATATATTCGGCATTGTCCCTGCTTTGGGCCGTTTCATCGCTGTAAAGCAGATATATGTATTTGTCAGTGACATAAAGGTCGCCCGCGCCCAATACGCAATCGGGTTGCGGGGCGATCTGGTTTTTCATCTTCGGCTCGAAGAAGCGTCGTGTGACGACGGGCCGTATGCTATCCCCTCCGATGTCGAATATCTCCATCAACATTCCGTATAAACCGGTACATACCATGCGCGTGCGGTCGGGTTTGACGTCATGCATGGTGAACATACTGAAATAGCCCTTATGTATAATCGTGTCGGCCTCGAATTCGGGCGATATGTACGGGAATGCATCATGCAGCCGCACCGTATCGCGATACTGCATATCTGTCGAGAAGAAGCGGCAGTCAAACCCTTCGCAGTGCAGCAGGCGTCCCTCCGGCAGACGGAAAATCGACATCGACGTGGTATGATGCGGGTTCGCGCCCTGCGAGCTCACCTCGATCCGCCGGTTTTCGATCGAGCGCGGGATATCGATAGTGATATATGCACCGTTGGTGTCTAAAACATGCAGCGTATGGCTTTCGGAATCAGGCGCGACACAAAAGTAGTTGGCGAGTTCATTGGGGCCTCGGCCGTAATGTCCGAAACTGCAGATGTATTTGCCGTCATTGATGGAGAATGCATGTAATACGTTGTCGTTATCGACACTGACACCTCGTACCAGAATGATGGTATCGCACAGGTACATTCGCATGACATCCATAGTCACCTCCTTGTTCAGCGACTTGATCTGAGCAGTATATTCTTTGGGAAAAGATGGCGGTTCATACCGCACGTCTTCGCGGTAAGACGAGCACGCGGCCAAAGCCAGCACCAGCATCGTAAGATACAGATTTTTCATGGCAACACGGTTACTGTCTAAAGTTTATTACTTCTCCACATATTCCTCCATTATATGGATAAGTACATGTGCCTGAAATTGATTTTATAGGTCCATCCTTCTCTAACTGCGCCCATACTCCTCCACATTTTGGACATGTATAAACACATGAGAGTCTCTGATTATTATAACAACTCCCATGAGGCTCCTCAGAAGACTCTGCCCTTGTCAACGCCTCTATATTGGCTTTCATAAAAGCAGACATCTGAGATTGGTTGTAAACCTTGTACCCTACTACAGCAGCAGCT
>ULUO01074840.1_pt1 | contig 14521 bp, 11 predicted proteins | sample 1958611 | NCBI WGS metagenome assembly ULUO01 (sample SAMEA4835762, study PRJEB28245) | human gut metagenome | biome: gut microbiome; material: fecal sample | place: Denmark | collected 2008
TGAGCTTGGAGAAATTACTCTTTACTCACAAGCCACTGGCACGCAGAATAACTGCGCTCCGGCGGAATCTTATCAAACTCTTATCAGAAGGGGCGGGTAAAATCCAAAAACCGTTGGTATTCCTACACTTTTCGGCTTTTCTGATTTATTCCCACTCGGCAAAGGGAACTGTTTTCTAAACATATTTGTTTAGAAAAATCAGCGGATTTCGACCGATTTTTGTGAAAAATCGGCTCGTTTATCCTGAAAATGAAATTGTTTTGGTAGCGGAAAAGTAGCGTGCCAAATTGACCTCGAAAATGGGGGCAATTTGAGGGAGTCTCTATGCGTCCGTTGTACCGGGAGACAGCACGAATGTCAAGCCAAAAGATGAAGGACGAGCGAAAAAGTTGTTACCGCGTATGACGAGTCACGAAAGAAACGAAAGTTTCTATACGGACATTTATGAGGACGTTTATCGGGACTTTCTGGACACAACCCAGCGTCCGGTCTTGTTGGAACCCTCGCGATGAAGCCTGTTTTGCGCCTTCAAAGATGCAATCAGACGGCGAATTTGACGATCGCTCAGACCGAGATGCTCCGCCATGACGGGAATGGTCATGCGCGGATCGGACTTGAGCAGAACGAGCAGTTGATCTTCCGGCGACTTGATATGCTGCTTCACATAGACGTTTTTCAGCGCTTCGAGAATCATTTCGAGCATGAACTCGATGAACACGGTTGCGCTGCCCTGTGTGTTGGCGGCGTTCAAGGCGGCATAATAGTCGGCTTGATGCTCCAGAATCATGGATTCAATCGGCAGATAGGTGAAGATAGGCTCCCATTTGCGCAGAATCAGCGTTTGCCAAAGCCGCCCTGTTCTGCCGTTTCCATCTGCAAAAGGGTGGATGAACTCAAACTCATAATGAAAGACGCAGGAAGCGACGAGTGGATGCGCAGTTGTGTTTTGCAGCCATTCAAAGAGCTGCTGCATGGCTTCAGGGACATATTGGGCGGGCGTACCGGCATGAATGAGCTGATCCCCTGCATAAACGCCGACACCTGTATTGCGGAACGTACCTGCACCCATGACGAGCCCATCCATCATAATGCGATGGACTTTGAGCAGATCGTCGATGGAGTACGGATCGAGCGACGGAAGCAAATCATAAGCCCGAAAAGCATTCTGCACTTCCCACACTTCCTGCTGCGGGGCGAGAACGCGCTTACCGTTCAGCAGCGCCGTCACCTGATCGAGCGTCAGGCTGTTATGCTCAATCGCCAGCGAAGAATGAACGGAACGGATACGGTTGGCGCGATGCAGTTGTGGTTGAGCAGACAGATTGCCGCGTACCGTGATTTCTTTGACCGTCGCTGCAATTTCGGTGGAAAGGCGGAGGATTGCGTCCGTCAGTTGATAGGGCGGGGTATAGGTGCTCATGGGGATCACCTCGATGGATTCAGAATTTCAGATTCGACTTCGTCCAACGTGTAAGAGCTGGGCAAGGCTTTGTAGGCTTCCAGACTTTTTCGATAGGTTTCAAGGTCAAATTCATCTTCGATCCGCTCAAGTACACAACGACGAATCAATTCGGAAACGGAGAGACCTTTTTCAGTGGCGTATTGGCGGATTAAAGCGGCATCGGCAGCGGGAAGATGAAGGGTGAGGGTCATAAGAAACCTCCAAGATGCTAATTCAAAGGACATCATGGTTATAAAGCTATTTAATATTTTAGCATGATATATTGCGCTTCGCAAGTTGGTGGGAAAAATGATGATGTGACAATGAAATAATGCGCGTCGTTATCTTTGCAGAGATGTCGATAATTTGCCTTATGAGAAAGTCGGAGCTGAAACGCGTTGTCTTGCAGCTGAAATTCCCTTTGATATTCCTGATTTATGGGAATGGGTACGCTTCGGCAGTATTTCGACATATGCAGATACGAAACAGGAGATCAATGCTCAGTATGCGGATAAAGACATGTGGGGGCTTGAACTGGAGGATATAGAGAAAGGGGGCAGGCTTATAGATCGTAAAACAGTAGGTGAGCGCAAAGATATTGGTGACAAGACTGTTTTCTTTAAAGGCGATATCCTTTACAGTAAGCTGCGCCCTTACCTTTTAAAAATTCTTATTGCACCCGAATGCGGAAAGACTGTACGCATCTGAAGGGTTTCAAGGAACTTCTTTTGCAATGCTGTTTTATCCATCTTTTTGCTCTGACAAAATATGCGTAAGTGTTTTTTGCGGATTGTGAAGAACTACTCTCAGCTCACTCTTGAAAGCTAAATACGTTTGTATTTGATATGATATATATTTTCCTCATAGCTCTTGTCATGGCAACATAGAAATCTTTAGCAGATAAAGGCGTTGTCATATCAATTATTACACAATCGAATTCCAGTCCCTTTGATAGAAGTGTACGCGACGACAAGAACTTGAATCCTGTATATCTCTTTTGAAGTTCTGCGTCCTTTCGGATGTGATTGGATGCATCACAAATTGAAAGGTCGTGGTCTATTGCATATTTTACACTTCTTATCATTTCGGACAATAACTCAGCCCGATATGCCTTAAAATCCTTATTTTCGGAAAACCATACCATCATTTTCAATATGGTCTCCCTTGATGGATTGGGAACCGTTTCGGAGAGAATTTCACGAAGTTCGATATGCTTCTTTATTCGTGAGAAATCGAAGCTGTTGCTTTCTAGCCGTTCAATATATGATTTTAGTTCTTTTCTAACATTGGTTGAGCACTCTGCTACAAATTTTAGAACATTTAGAGCCAGATCGGTTCCGGTCGCTGTATCAAATAGATTCGCATATTTGAAAAGTTCATCACAATCTTGTTTTTCATCGTATTGAAAAATACCTGGCATTTGCATACATAATCTTAACTGTTGTTGGGGCCATTTTGTAATATATACGACTGAGGAGAAATGAGATAATTCTCTTAGATGAGAATATCCTGTAAAATTAGCAGGAGCTATCACCTCAACATTTTTGTTCTTTACGTCGATTTGTATGCTACAATTCTTTTTGGAAAGTGTAGGAAGTAGAGCCTCTCGAACCGTCATTAAGTATTCTCCAAGTTCAGGATTGTATTTGCTCCATCTCCAAGGCTTTGTTTCAATATTCACTATCGGGAATTCCAGATGGCTCCAATCTACCAAGTCCCCAGCAAATGAAAAAATGCCCTGCATAGGATCGCCGAGCACTATAACTGGCAAATGATTGTTAATTGCAAGAATGATTTCGTGCTGTATCTGGATACAATCTTGATATTCATCAACAACAATGCCTGCATATGTTGCTTTCAGCACACTTCCTGCCCAAGCAGTTTCAAATATTTTCTTTGCTCCGCGGTACAGTTGTGCATAATATGCCGCGGCTTGCCTTCTATTAAGTGGGGACAAAGTTTTGTCAAAACAGGCAGTGTTGTCATAGGATACACACCATTTTATACAAAAAGCAGCAATGGTGGTAACGGTATATTTTGCTGCGGATATTTTCCGCTTTTTCAGACGTTTATCAATTGCATCTACACCAGCATTCGTGTGAGTGAGCAGAAGTTGCTTACCCGTAGAACGTTCGACAATATCAGCGATCATCTCCGTTTTACCATGGCCTGCTGGTGCAATTATGGCTGCACTGGACATTTGAATAATTTTATCTAACTCTGCTTCAGTCATTCCCGATCACCCATTTTGACAAAGCATCTGCAACGCTTTTTATCTTGGTTTCTGCTCCAATGTGCTCCCAATTGTCAAACACTGCGTTGCCTAACTGTTCGCCAAGGTCGATTCTTTTATACCATTCCACTTTCTTCCGCTTAGCGATTTCGCCGATTTTCTTTTGTGCATCTGGTGTCATTGCAGCAAGTTGAATTTCATCGTCTGCCACTTCAAACGGAATTTTTTCAGATGTCAAACGTGATTTTACAGACTCCATACCATGCTCAGTAACTGCAATATTTATAATTTTAGTTGCAACATTAGTAGGAACGTCATAGAAAACTTGTTCCTCTAAGGCATTTGGCTTATCCCAGTCAAACACAGCGACCCCAATTTCTTTTAAGGCAGCCTTCTTCTCGTCATCCTTTGGTAGATCTGCATCCATCAGCAAGCATACTTCGTAACCGCAGGAACGTAGCGTGTTAGCACATACAAAAATTGTATCGCCACCGCCATCCGCTGTGCCAATCCCCTTGAACGCCATACGATAACTTTTTGTTTTTGCCCAGTATGTATCTAACGCGCGAATGAATCCTATCTCCGTTTTCCCTTCACATACAATTAGTCGCTTGCACAAAAAAGCCTCAGCATTTTTACGGATTTGAGCCTGCATAATAGTATCTGTATCTGGGTCATTGCTTTTCAACTGTACAACATGAGTAGTTCCACCTTTAGACTGTACGACCAATAACTCTCCTATGGTGCATTCTGCAACGGCAATTGGAGAATGGGTTGTCATAATTACTTGACCAGATGTTGTACGTGTTGTCCTAAATTCATTTAGCAAACTGCGCAAGCGATACGGCTCTAAACCGCTTTCAACTTCATCTATTAACAAAAGAGTATTACCGGCAGAGGCTCGAATGTTTAATCCCATCGAAAGGAGTCGCTGACTGCCATTGCCTTTTTGATTTAGTGGGGTATCGCCGTCGAATAGCCCAATAGAAGAAGAAAACGACCCATTCTGAATGAGCATTTTGTTTTTTATTTCTGATTCAAAGCCGACACCATACTGCTGCCCAACAGAAATAAGAGTCTCACTAATATCATCAAGAGCATTCAGATCAGCGTGGCTAGCAACCTCACGCAAAGCCGTTGTATGAGCATCGTGAAGAATACCTTTTGCATCAGCATACTTTTGTAGAACGGAGTACTTTCCCCATATCATGTCTTTTGAACAATTATTACCGACAGTGGCAACCGACAGTAGTTTGCGATCTGAGTGTGAGATTTGACGTGCGTCCTTTCTGTTGCACACAACTTCCCATTTGGGCTCTAACGTGCTATCAATTGTGAGCTGAATTGTAAGGCAAAAATCCCCCGCATCTTCAGGTTCGTCATCAATACATGGATTAATCAGCACATGAGGTTTGCGCAAGTATAGCCCAAACTTGTCCTCAGCAATAAGTTTGGAAGGTATTTCTTTGAATGTACCCCTTATTATGATGGGAGTAGATGTGTCACATTCATAAAAATCATTATCACAGACAATCAAATTCCAAGAAGGCCAGGACACCCACTCAATTGCCTTTAGGATAGTAGTTTTTGTACTATCTCCTGCTCCAATCATACATATCACTCGTGAATCTAAAGGAAAGATAATATTACCTTTCTGTATTCCGCGAAAATGTTCTATTTCTAGATTTGTAATGAACATGGCACCCTCCGTAAAAACATTCTAGTTCTTTCCGAAATTGATGCAGAAATAATTTATTTTATACCTGAGTTATTCAATAAATAGTACACTGTCCGCAAATTCAGACGGATAGGAGATTGGCATAATCCATTTATCAAAGACTATGACATATGCATAGACGGAACCTTTGCCAAACCTTTCGTGATGAAGTGTTTTTCCATCTGCGTCCATTGATACCTCGTCTGGCAATCCAATTAAATACGGTAGTTCCATTGCTTTTGATTGAGAGTCAGGGAATGATGCCATTAGTCCAACGACCTGACCGATACCAAATGCTATATGCCTGACCATGGCCCCAGGAGGAACAATCGGCACCGTGGCAACAACACGCTTTATGCCAGTTCTGACCTCGTTTGCTCTCTCATCTACGACAGTGCTGATGTGCTGTTTCCAGTCGGGCGCATCCAGAATATCCCTCTTTATTTTGCATTCTAGAATCAAGTCGCGCAAATGTTCTGGTTTAGCCTGATTACCTTCAAACATTGCAACAAAGTACTTCTGGAATTGCTCTAGCGTCAACGGTACGATGTCCAGACGTTGCTTAACATCTCCCTTTGCATACCAAATGCCATGTCGAAATGTCTCGGCAGTGTTAGTGTCGATGCGCACCGCAATAAACATCCCGTAGACAGGCTTATCATATTTCAGAACCGCATCCGAAACATGGCGGCGAACGGGCTCGCCCTCCATAGCTTCTTGACGAGAGGACGTAGACATAGTGACTTCCGTTAGAATGGTGAAATCATTAAACTCGCAGTACAGATCACCCTTGCCACCGCCCGCCGCTGAAACTGGCATAAAGTCAGAATCCAATTTGAAACCACGGACTTCATAAGGCTTGTTAACCATGTGATCAATGGCTAAAGCAGCTCGCCAAAGTGTCCACTCAAGGTAGGCAGGAGTTTCGTCCTTAGGCACTTCAATGGCGTTATCTTCATCATAGACCAGTTTACCGCCGCCCCTGATCAGAAGCGTCATATAGTCCCTGATTTCCCGCCACTGATTGCATTGGTCGTTGGCATATTGAATTTCATCCGTTTGAGCAAGGATATTCTCGAGCCGCTGTCGTGCCACATTGATTTCCGCGGCAGTAATTAGAGGAAGATCAGAAATATCAAACAGAATGTGACGCTCTTGTATTTGCCTAATCAGATCATCAAGCAAAGACTTTGCAATATCTGCGCTATCAGTGGGCAGAAGCGCACCGTTGCAGAGTGTTTTATAGTGTTCCATTATTGGCGCAGCACTTGCGGTTGCTTTTGCAAGTTTTTCTGCCAACACATGTTTTGTTGGGACTATAATAAGCCCTCTGCCTTTTCTTTGAAAAATGCCAGAAATGCGGAGGTATCGCATGTTCATATCGCTATAATCCAAAAAATTATCAGGTTTCTTATCGTAACCTTCACCTCTGGCTGCGATCTCTTTTTTGTCAAAGGGACGTTTAGCAGGAGCAATGGCTCTTCGTCGGCGCAGATCAAGGATCTTGTCAACAACCGCATCCACATTATAGCTGGGATTGGTGGTATGTCCCCACAAAGCGAACTCAATCCTGCTCAATTCAGAAGAGCCGGTTCGCCGCTCAAGCTCCAGCATGATTGCCAGCAGCCACCGCAACGGAGAAAAATAATGTGTACCATCATTAGGCATTGGATATTGTTCAACGCTCATTGAACGAAGAAAACATTCCTGCACAGCGGGATAGGTGTCTGCGTTCAGAAAGGTTCTGCCGAATGGTGTGATTTCGTCAAGGGCACCCAATTCGTCCTGCGCCCCATCTTTATTTTTAACTTGTGGATAGATGAAACCATTTTTGGCAAACATCAAGCGCCATTTCCGGGCATGGCTTCCAGATTCATCCTTACCATCTTCGTTTTGAATAATTCCTTTTTCATTCAAAAGACGCATAAAGCCGATTTCGTTATCCCGGCCACGGAGATTCCCGACATAAGGTGAACTTGCAAATACAGAGAAACCTTCTTGAATACGATTGGGATTGCGTAACCCAGTATTGCCAACAAGCCAGATGTCTATCTTTTCACTCATGTCGTAACCTCCGGTTAATACCCAACGAAAAGGTATTCTTGAACAGAGTTTCTATGTGTCTTAGCTTCGTTTTGATTTCCGAAAGAGTATTTGTAATCTACCGGAACAACTTCAACACGTTTCTTGTACTTCGCCATGATTGCCACCATTTCATCCTGCGTGGGGAGGCTGTTTGAAGAGTACGAAACAATCAGGATACTGCCTGCAAATTTTCTAAACAGACGATCGAAAGCATCTGCGGCACCTTTCCTTGTTGAAAATGGAGTCGGATAGGATTTGAATTTCTTTGTCTGCGTATGCTCCTGAATTTCCACCCCCTTCCAGTTGCGTGCAAGCCCCTCTACAAAATGGTATCGACGTACATACTCATTATCGGAAAGTGGTGAGTAGTACGGTGGATCGATGTACACTAAATCAGCATGATCAATGCGGAGCTCCATGGCATCGCTGTTTCGTGATTTATTGGATTTTCCGTTGTCAAAAACGGCTTTATTAATTGCCTCAACTGCTTCAAGAAATTGCTGGGCAAGGGTTTTTTGCAGATCTTTCCGTCCATCGTTATAGCGGCTTCCAGTATATGTAAAGATGCCACGAGGGCGCTTTTTGGTGCAAGCACGAATTAATGCAGTCATTGCAATTGCATGCTTGTATTGGTCGTGTATTTGCGCAATATTGGTACGGAGCGTGTCAATGAGATCATTTTCATCGTCCGTATAGTACAAATCCTTAAATGTGTTTGCAACAAAGTGATCAGATTCTTTGTGTGTAATCAGCAAATCTTTTGCCTCAACAAGAGGAAGGACGACGTTGTTATTTTCAACCATTGCCTTTGTAAATGTTGATGACATAAACATATAATCATTGCTGATCACTGTTTTACCCTGTGCTTTGAACATATACCCTACAATGCCGGAGCCTGAGAACAGATCGATTACTGTTTCTGCTTGAAATTGAGAAGCAACAGACCAAATTTCAGGCAGAAGCTTGCTTTTTGAACCCATAAACCGTGTGGGAGGATAAGCAGAAACTTGAGAAGGCAGAGGTAGAGGAGCGAGCTGAAGAAGGGAACGTTGCTTAGGCGGAATGGTGACAATAATATCCTCGCCTTTTCGTGTATTTCCGCGACATGAAATATGACGCTTGGTTTGAATAATGTCAATCTTGAATGGAGCATACAATTCATGAACAAGAGGATGATTGGAATTTGTCAGAAGAATGTGGCATCCTTTTTCGTGCAACCGTATAACTTCCTTTGCAAGTTCAACGTGGTCTTCCTCGTAGAATTGTTCCTTTGTATATCGCTTGAAGTCTGAGTATTCGGAAATAGGCAGGTAAGGAGGATCTAGAAAAATAAAATCACCAGGTTGAGCATAATGCTCTAACACGAGCGAATAATCTCCGCAAATGATCTCTGCTTTTTTTAAGGCAGAAGACGCAGCATAAAGAGCTTCGGTATCGCAGATTTTTGGATTTTTATATTTCCCATAAGGAACATTGAATTGCCCTTTTTTGTTTACACGGTAAAGACCGTTGTAACACGTTTTGTTGAGAAAAAGGGTTCTTGCAGCGGCTTCGGGCTTGGAGAGCTGTTCCCAATCCAAACTGCGAACTGAATAGAATATTTCACTGGTGTTTTCATACTGCTTTAGATAAAAAATGACAGATTCTACATTATCAGCGACTTGACGGTATAAATTAATAAGTTCAGGATTGCTGTCCGCAATAATTGCTTTTTCAGGACACAGAGAAAAGAATAGCGCACCTCCACCAAAGAATGGTTCAATATAACGCCCATAAGAAGTTGGAACCTTAGGCAACAGATCGGGGAGCATTTGTGTTTTTCCACCGGCCCATTTAAGAATCGGCTTAGTAGCGGTTGTGGAAAGTTGACGGGCAGTGTTGTTTTGCATGCTTCTATCTCCATTCATGAGTTGGGATCTGGAGTTAGTTCCATGATATCTCCAATGTCACAGTTCAAAGCAGTACAGATTTTTACCAATACATCGGTTGTAACGTTTTCATTTTTTCCGAGTTTTGCCATTGAAGCATGACTAATACCTGCTGCAATGCAAAGATCTTTTTTCTTCATATCTTTATCAATTAGTAACTTCCAGAGCTTTTTATAGCTTATAGACATAAACTTCTCCTTGCAGGGGACTTGGAAAATCGCTTTTGAGTGAAATTAAATCAGCGTTCGCTGAATTACAATGTAACATACATCTACATAAAATGCAAGGGAAGTGTTGATCTTTTTTGAAATGAAAAGTGTAGGAGAGGCAAACAGCCTCTCCTATTCAGATGATTTGGGTGCTTAATTATAATATTGTAATTTTTTCAGATATTCCTCGCTTTTCCCGCTCATAACTAGTCCGACATACGCCAGCGGGTCGTTGTAGATGAGCCAATCCAGCTCGGAACGCTGCTGCATGGTGTGCGCGACCGCGTCCTCGACAGCGGGCGTATAGACGGAAAGCACGAAACCATCTTCATATTCGACGTCCACGCAGGCGGTGTCGATGTTAAATTGGCAGGATATAATTCTTCTCATAGCGATTCCTCCTTGTGTTTCAGTTGTTCTTTCGGTGTTTCTTTCAGCAGCTTTTGCAGAACATCGTTCCCGATTCTGCCGACCAGCGCATCCAGCGTGCTTTTGTCCTTTTTCAGCTCCCGATTTTCCATTTGCAGCTTGACCATTTCGTGAGTATGGTTCCAGTTTGCCGATTTGAAAGCGGTATTCTCCTTTTCGAGCTTCTGCACCTTGGCTTTCAGTTCGGTATTTTCCCGAAAGAGTGAGAGGGCGTATTTCAGGAGCTTTCCCAGAATCGGAAGCGCTTTCTTCTCCCGAAACGCCTTGCCGGATTCCAGCATCCCGGCTTCCGGAAGCAGCCTTTCGGGAGCGTCGTATTTCTGAACAAACTTCTCGGTATTTTTGAGAATCGGCGCGATATCGTCGAGCTGTTCCTGCTTTTCGGAAAGCATGGTTTCGGCAGTCGCTGTCTGTTCCTGCAATGCGCCGATTTGGGTTTCGAGCGCGGCGACTTCCTTGCTTCGTTCCTGCTTCTTATAATCCAGAACGGAGAGGTGTTCCTCGTGCGTTCCTTTCTGCTCCCATTCGATATCATGCCGCGCCATGATGGAAGCAAGTGCCTGCTTTTCGGATTCAATCCACTGGTTCAACTCGGTGTGGCTTTTTGTGCCGCCCGCAAAGCCGAGTGCTTCCAATGCCTTTTTGAGCGACACGCGGGTTTCGAGTCCGCGCTTGCTGCCGGTTGTGAACGGAATGAAATCAATATGAAGATGCGGCGTGGCTTCATCCATGTGCAGGTGAGCAGAGAACACGCGGAGCGTCGGGTTGCGCTGCTGGAACGACTGCATGTACTCGTCGAGCATCTGCTGGGCAAGCTGTCCGTTTTCGGATGAAGCGTTCATATCGTCCTTGTTGCCGATCTGGATGATGAGTTCTTCAAACGGCTTTTCCTGCTTTCCTGTGCGGATTTTCTCGTAGTAATCGTCAATCACGCAATCCCTGCGGGTCTGCTTTTCGTTGTAATGAGCCAGTGCGTCGTCAAACAGTTCGTGATAGACGGCTCGGATGTCCTCATTTCGGTATTCGATGTTGAGCGGCGTTCGGCTGGAATCGACGTTCTCCGCGATGAAGTCCCTGCGGTTGTGGGTCAGCGAGCCTTTGCCGCGCATGGCGGAGATGGTTCTTTTCACGGAGCTTCCTTTCTTGTGCGAGGCTGGGTTGCCAGGGTTCTGTTACTCTTGTCAAGAGTGATAAAAGCACTTTTGACACTTCGCATCAAAAGCGCCCTTGCGCCCGCTTTTTGTAACAATTTGCATTTATAACTGCGAAAAAATTGACGAAATCCGCTATTTTGTCTATAATGGAGCTAACTTGAAAACCTCGGAGGAAGAAGCCATGAAACAGAGTGGGAAGAAAACGGCGTTGGCCGCGATGGGGTTTTGTGCAGCGCTGATGTTGACGGGCTGCGTCAAGAGCGATGCGGCGAAGTACGAAGACGCGCAGAAGCTCGTCCGTGAAGGGGCATACGATGAAGCGATTACGGCGTTTACGGAAATCGATGGCTATGAGGATAGCAGCAAGTATTTGATGTATATTAAGGCTATCCAAATGGCGGAGAACGGCCAGAGGAATTTGGCTGTCAGTACGCTGACCACGTTGGGGGATTTTGCGGATAGCAAAATGCTTGCGATTTACTATCAGGCGCAAGAGGATGAAGCAAAACAGGAATATGAAAATGCAGATGCATTGTACCGCACGATTGCGACATTCAAAGACAGTGCCGAGCGCATCGCGGCTATTCCGGACTTGATTCTTGACCGTGATTTTGCGAACAGCAAGATTGAAGTTGAATGGGATGGCGATTGCAGCGAAATGATTGCGCTGCTTGAGGAAACGTATTCTGCTGATGAAAACAAGATGAAGCAGCAGATTTACGATTATGCGCAGGAAAGACTTGAGCTTAAAGAATACGACACGGCATACGAGTTGTTTCAGGCGCTTTCATGGTGCAAGTACAGCGACAGTGCAGTTCGGATGAAAGACGTGGTATATGCTTATGCACAGGATGAAATGAGTCAGGGCGAATATCAGACGGCGCTGGACACGCTTTCGTCATTGACAGACTATCCTGCGGCGGAAGAAGCCATTCGGGAATGCCGCTATCAGTTGGCGATGCAGGCGGAAGCGGATGGGCGGTACGCGAGAGCTTATGCCGAGTATATCGATTTGGGTGAATACAAGGATTGCACAGACAAGGCGGCACGTTTTGAAAACGAATATGCGGCGGCGTCTGCGCTTCTGGCCGAAGGAGAGTATGATAACGCAAAATCGGCGTTTGAGGCTTTGAAAGATTACGCTGACGCAGAGAAAATGGCGAAGGAATCCGTATATCAAAAAGGCAAGAAACAGCTCGCCGATGGGCAATTTGATGAAGCGAAGGCCACGTTTGAATCGCTGGAGGATTATGCCGATGCACAAACAATGGTAAAAGAGTCTGTGTATCAAAAAGGCAAGAAGCAGCTTGCCGACGAGCAATTTGATGAAGCGAAGGCCACGTTTGAAGCATTGGAAGATTATGCCGATGCCCAGACAATGGCAAAAGAATCTGTGTATCAAAAAGGCAAGAAGCAGCTTGCGGACGGGCAATTTGATGATGCGGAAGCCACATTTGAATCGCTGGAAGATTATGCCGATGCACAAACGATGGTAAAAGAATCCGTCTACCAGAAGGGAAAGAAGCAGCTTGCCGACGGGCAGTATGACCTGGCGCTATCGACATTTTCGGCACTGAGAACATATAAGAAAGCATATGATAATGCGAGCTATGCCCAAAGTCGAATTGACATGCAAAAGGGAGATTATCAGAAAGCGCTGGATGGGCTCGTCAAGCTGATACGTTATGGTTATCAGGAAGCGGAAGAGTCGATTCTGGAATGCCGTTATCAGCTGGCTGCTCAGGCGGAAAACAACGGACATTATGCGCAGGCCTACGCCGAATATATCGATTTGGGAGAATACAAGGACTGTGCAGATAGAGCGGCGAAATTTGAAAATGACTATGCAACGGCTCAAAATCTGTTGAATGCAGGCGATTATGACCAAGCAGAAGCGTGTTTTGAAGCCCTGAAAGATTACGCGGATGCGTCAACAATGGCACAAGAGGCCGCTTATCAAAAGGGTAAAAAGCAGCTTGCGGACGGACAATTTGATGAAGCAAAGGCCACGTTTGAATCACTGAAAGATTATTCCGATGCGGAAACAATGGTAAAAGAATCTGTGTATCAGAAGGGCAAAAAACAGTTTGCGGACGGTCTGTTCGCCGAAGCGGAAGCCACATTTGATACGCTTGGCGAGTACAGTGACACAAAAGAGCAGATTCTTGCCATCGGAGAGCATTATTATGCAACACGGCAGTATGAGCAGGCAGAGGCTATCTATGTAAAAGTATCTGCGGCTCAGCAACTGTATGAACTGGGACAGTATTATGAATCGCAGGATGACCTTCCGAATGCGATTAGGGTTTACGGCGAAGCCGGAACGTATGAGAATGCACAGAATAAAGTAACGGTATTGCAGCGGGAGGAAGATTATCGGACGGCGGAGGCACTGTGTCAGGAAAAGGAATGGCAGGAAGCTAAAGCAATCTATGAAAGACTGATAGGTTACAAAGATGTTGAAAGCAAAACTACAATGTGCGATAAAGAAATAGAAGCAGCGGCAGCTCGAGATGTGGCTTTTCAGCCAGGAAAAATTGTACAATTCGGTCGGTATCCGCAAACAACAGAAGGCAATGATGATACGGTGGTTGAATGGCAGGTGCTGGATCGTGACGGGCGGAATGCATTGCTCATTAGTCGATATGGTTTGGATGTACAGCCTTATACTTGGCCGTCTGCACAGATTACATGGGAGCAGTGTACATTGCGTATTTGGTTGAATGATACGTTTGCAAACAGAGCATTCAGTCAGGAAGAACAGCAGGCTATTTTGATGACGACAGTTGTCAACGGTTCCGATGAGGGATATTGGAAAACAGATGGAGGAAATGATACGCAGGATAAGATATTCTTGTTGAGTTACAGACAAGCTGAGCAATATTTTGATGTGACTATTAATAACAATGAAAATATAAAATCGCGCATGCAGCCGACGGATTATGCGTTGGCACATGGAGCAGGAAAGCTAGGATGGTGGTTGCGGTCGCCAAGGCCCTGAGCAGGATACTGCGGCGCGTGTGTATTCTGTCGGTGCGCTTGATTACGATTTTACCGGCTTTGAAGAATGCGTCCGTCCCGCTTTGTGGGTGAACATCGATTCCGGAGTTTTTTGATTTTTGCGAAAATCGGATGGAATGAAGGAACGTATCCGTGAGAGTGGTTGAGAAAATGAGTTAAGCAGTGCGGATTTGAAATCATGATATAAAGCAAAAGAGAGCAGCCCGACTTCGCTGCGGAAATCGGGGTGCTCTCTTTTTGATTTGTGTTGTAAAGGTGGGGTTATTCCCACTCAAGTCTTTGGCTTTGATTTAGGGTTATAAAA
>ULUO01027992.1_pt1 | contig 14515 bp, 10 predicted proteins | sample 1958611 | NCBI WGS metagenome assembly ULUO01 (sample SAMEA4835762, study PRJEB28245) | human gut metagenome | biome: gut microbiome; material: fecal sample | place: Denmark | collected 2008
ACGTTGATATGTCCGTCTGGCTTTTTGTGGGAAAGCAGTACAACCGTCTCAATGTGCGCTGTATGTGGGAACATATCTACGGGTTGGATTTTTTGGATTTTATAAGTGCTGTTCTTATCTATGTATGCCAAATCTCTTGCTAAGGTTTCGGGGTTGCAGGAGATGTATACTACTGTTTTTGGCGACATTTTTATAAGGGAAGAGAGGAATTTTTCGTCACTTCCTGCTCTCGGCGGGTCCATAAATACTACATCGGGCTTTTCGCTTTCTTCTGCGACTGCCTCCATAAATTCGCCTGCATCGCCCTGATAAAATCTTATATTCTTCAAATTGTTTGCTCTTGCGTTCTGCACCGCATCCTTGACTGCGTCTTTGTTAAGTTCAACGCCTATAACTTCGCCTGCACCGTGCTTTGCGGCAACAATTCCGATTGTGCCGATTCCGCAGTAGGTGTCAAGCACTGTTTCTTTGCCTTTCAGATTTGCAAATTCAATTGCCTTGTTGTAAAGCACCTCGGTCTGCACAGGGTTAATCTGATAAAAACTCTTTGGTGAAATTCTGAATTTACATCCGCACAAAATATCTTCAATGTATCCTTTGCCGTACAGTACCTTTTGCACATCGCCGAGCACAAGGTTTGTTCTGTACGGATTTATATTTTGAACAACTGTTTTGATTTCGGGAAACTGTTTGGTAATCGCTTTTACGAAATTATTTTTTGACGGAAAAACAGGAGTGCCTGTTACCAAAACAAGCATTACTTCGTTTGTTGCAAAGCCTCTTTTTACAAGTATATGTCTTAAAAAACCTCTCTGCTTGTCCTCGTCATAGGTTGTGAGCTTGAAAGATTTAAGCATTTTTCGTACGGCAACTATGATTTTATCCGCCGTTACATCTTCTGTCATACATTCGTCAATGCCGACGATGTGGTGAGTTCCCGATTGGTAGACACCCGAAATTATTTTACCGTTTTTATCTGTTCTGAACGCTGCCTGAACCTTGTTGCGGTAATGATATGGTGTGTTCATACCGATTATTTTATCTGCCTTGCAAAATTTTGAGAGCAGTTTTTCAACTTTTTTCTGTTTAAAGCTAAGTTGTTCGGCGTAGGTGAGATTCTGCAACTGACATCCGCCGCATTTTTTATATACGGGGCAGCTGCCTCTTTTTATGTTTTCTTTTGTATTGCTCATAATTTATTCTCCGTATCAATATCTGAAAAGAGCCAAGGCTTTGGGTGCTTGGCTCTTTATTTTGTATGTATTATTCTTCTTTTTCTTTTTCGTCTGTTGCTTTTTCTTCGTTTGTATTTTCGTCAACAAGTCTTTTTACAACAACACGAATAATTCTCTGATTTGCCACTTCCATAATCGTAAAGCGGAAACCGCCTGCCTCTACGCTTTCACGCTTATTCGGAATACTGCCTGCATTTTCAAGAATGTATCCGCCGACGGTTATGCTGTCACTGTCAATGTAATCTTCGTCAAGGTCGAACAGCGCAAGCATATCGTCAAGCTCGAGGTCGCCGTTTACAAGAAATTCATTCTTGCCGATTTTGTAGTAGTTGTGCTCAATTTCTTCGTCCTCGTCCCATATATCGCCGACGATTTCTTCAAGCAGATCTTCCATTGTGAGAATACCGAGAGTTCCGCCGTATTCGTCGGTAACGATTGCAAGGTGAACTTTTATTCTCTTGAAAGTGCTGAGAATTTTTGAAAGAGGTTGAGTTCTGAATACAAAGTACGGTGACTGCATTATTTCACGCACATCGGGCGCAATGCCGTCTGCGAGCTTTTCAAGATAATCTCTTGTGTGGAGCACGCCGACTATGTTGTCAACCGTATCTTTATATACGGGGATTCTTGAATATCTGTTCTCAAGAATTATATCCTTGATTTTTTCCGGAGAATCGTCAACGCTTATAAAGGTAACATCAACTCGAGGTGTGATGACTTCTTCGGCGGTTTTTTCGTCAAAGTCAAGTGCAAGGCGAACCATCTCGCTTTCGCTTTCTTCAAGCACGCCTTCTTCTTCAATGCTTTCTACTATATATTTAAGCTCATTTTCGGTAACGCTCGGTGCATCCTCTGTTCCACCTGCAATCTTAAGGGCAAGGCTTTTGAATTGTACAAGTATAAACACAAGCGGGGTTAAAATGAACATCAAGAACTTTATTATGCCTGCTGTTTTAAGAGAAAAGCTGTCGCAATTTTCTTTAGCCAAACATTTAGGAAGCACCTCACCGAATGTGAGTACAAGCAAAGTAGTTGCACCCGTTGCAATAGCTGAACCGTAGTCGCCGAAAAGTGCCATACACAATACCGTTGCAAGTGATGAACAGCTAAGGTTTACTACATTGTTACAGATAAGAATGGTGGTAAGTGCTTTGTCAAAATTTTCAATAACAAAAAGAGCGGTTGTTGCTTTTTTGTCGCCGTCTTCGGACTTCTTTTGAATACGGATTTTGTTTACAAAAGAAAATGCCGTTTCCGTTGCGGAAAAGAACGATGACAATGCAATAAGTACGAAAATTACTATCGCCATTACTATGTTTGATGCCAATTAAATTCACTCCAAAAAACATTATTACTTTTATACTACTATAATTCTTTTATATCATTATTGTTTTTAAGAAAAAAGAGCAAAAAGATTGAAATATATTGCTATAAATGCTATAATATTTAATTGCAAAATACATTATTAACGCATTTTTGGAAAAAATATTTTTCGGAGGTGCATTAATATGGCACAAAAAGCAAAAGAAAAGAATACCACAGCAAAAAAATCGGGTAAGTCAAGGGTTGATAATACAGTAAAAAATCCGAACGAACAGCCCGAAAAAAAGTCGCTTGAAAAAGACAGCCCCATTGACGAACAGCATACGGATCAGGTAGAAGAAACAGGTTCGGTGCTCACTACGCATAAAGACAGCGTAATTCATTGTCTGACAATTATAGGACAGATTGAGGGACATTACATTCTTCCGCAACAGAATAAAACGACCAAGTATGAGCATGTTATTCCGTTGCTTGTATCTATTGAAGAGGACGAAAGAATAGACGGACTGCTTATTTTAATAAATACGGTCGGCGGAGATGTAGAGGCAGGTCTTGCCATTGCCGAGGTTATTTCGGGAATGAAAAAGCCCACGGTTTCAATTGTGCTTGGCGGAGGACATTCCATAGGCATACCGCTTGCCGTTGCGGCAGACAAGAGTTTTATTGCACCGAGTGCGTCTATGACGGTGCATCCTGTGCGAACTACGGGACTGACGCTCGGCGTTCCGCAGACTTTTGAGTATTTTCAGCGTATGCAGGACAGAATTACAACCTTTGTTGCGGAAAATTCCGATATTTCAAAAGAACGGTACAATGAGCTTGTTCTCAATACGGGCGAACTTGTAATGGACATCGGAACGATTCTTGAGGGGGAAGAGGCTGTCAGTGAAGGCCTTATTGACGAGGTCGGCACGGTTTCGGATGCAATTGACTGCCTGTACACAATGATAAAACGCAATAAGACCCGTAAAAAACGTGGCAGATAATTTTATTTTTTACAGTAACCGCATATAAATAAATGCGGTTATATGGGCGGTCAAAAGTCGCCCTTACATATTTTATGGTTAAAGGAGTACATATTATGTCAATTATTGATGCAATCATTCAGGGCATCGTGCAGGGCTTAACAGAGTTTTTGCCTGTATCGAGCAGCGGACATCTTTCTATTACACAGCATATTTTGGGCGCAACGGAAAATAACCTTTTCTTTAATGTTATGCTCCATGTGGGAACACTTGTAGCGGTAGTTGCTTTTTACCATAAGCTTATATGGAGTCTTATCAAGGAATTTTTCTCACTTGTTAAAGATGTATTTACAGGTAAATTTAAATGGAAAGAGATGAATTACGAAAGAAATCTTATTATGATGCTCATTATAGGACTTCTTCCGCTTTTCCTGTTATTCCTGCCTATTCCTGGCACGGATATGAAAATTAAAGATCTTGCCGATGTTCTTACAGGAGAAAGATACTTGATTGTGGTTTCGATTTCTTTGATGATTACAAGTATTTTGCTTACTGTCGGTATTATCTGCAACAAGAGAACTATCGGTTCAAACGCAGGTTTTAAGCATTTAAAAAATGTAAAGCACAGCGAAAATTCGGCAGGCAAAGAGAGCTTTAATGTTCTTGACGCTGTATGCGTAGGTCTTATGCAGTTTGTTGCTGCAATTTTCCCAGGTATTTCCCGTTCGGGTTCAACTCTTGCAGTCGGTGAGATGAGAGGCATAAACAAGCAGAAAGCGCTTGACTACACATTTGTTCTCGGTGTTCCGTCAATACTTGCGGCAGCTCTTCTTGAGGGTGTTGACGCAATAAAAAGTCCGGAGGGCATATCAATTGACCCTGTGGTAATTATAGTTGGTATGGTAGTTTCTGCAATTGTAGGCTACTTTGCAATTCTTATTTTCAAATGGTTCTTAAAGACCGACAAAATGATAATTTTCGTAGTATATACTGCACTTGTAGGTATAGTATTCCTTGTTATTTCCTGCATTGAAATGAACACAGGAGCAAATGTCTTTACCGGTGCAATGATTCAATAATGCTTTTAGCGGAGGTAGTATAAATTGGCAAACCAGAAAAAGACAACCAAAAAGAAAGCTTCAGGTAAATCAACCTCCTCAAAAGCAAAAAGCACTAAAAAAAGTCAACCGATACCTGAATCACAACCTTTGCTGACACCAAGGATAAGAGCAATTATCCTTGGTGCTTTATCACTGTTTTTTGTAATTTTAATATTTGTTCAGAGCGTAAATTTATGGAGTACGGTTCGTTCCGCACTTTTTGGAGTATTTGGCTTTGCAACATTTCTTGTTCCCGTCTTTCTTATGTATATGGCAATTATTACGGACAAGGAAAAGCAAATACAGCATTTTAAAAGTAAGGTAGCACTCTGCGTACTTATTGTTTTGCTGATAGGAGCATTGATTTATGTTGCAACAGGCACTCCTCATTCGGAAAAAGGTTATCTTGCCTGTGCAGGCGAACTTTATCTCGATATTTTCAAAAGTGAATCTTACTTTACATTCGGCGCCGGTTTTATCGGAGGATTGCTTGGTTATCCTATGGCATCGTTAATCGGAAATGTTCCGACGGTATTGATTTGTATTCTTGTATTGCTTGCCGTTATTTTCGGCATTACAAATCTTTCAATCAATGATATTGCAGAAGCTGCCGCATCAAAGGTTGAGCAAGGTGTTACATATGTAAAGCACAAGAGCGAAGAAAAAGCAAGGGTAAGGCGTGAGTACATTGCCGAGCGTGAGTCGGAAGAGGCACAGCGTGAGATGTTTATTGCAGGCGGAGAGAATGACAAAACCATAGTTTCTCCTCAAAAGAAAAAACGCAGAGGCAAGAGGAGCGGCATTGATATTCCTCTTGATGAAAGCACTCACGATGATAATAAAACAAAGCTTAACAGAAAACTTGAGGTTGACTGCGACTACAAAGCAGATGTTAAAGATGCGTCAAAAGTTGCAGATGAAGTTGAAGAGCCGCAGTTTTATGAAAGTCCCGAAAAGGAAGTATACGGTGAAGAATACGAAGAAGAAATAATACAGAATGAACATAACGAAAATGAAAATGTTTCTGACGATTTGATGGACATAATCAACAGAGCAAGCAAAAACTTTGATGAAAAGAATCATAAAGCAGAAACAGAACCCGAGCCGGTTCCGTCATACGAAGAGAACAGACATAACGAAGAAAACAGCTTTGAAGAAGAACTTGAAAATGCAAGCTATTCTCCTGTTGAAATCAGAGAAAAAGAAGAAAAGCCCGAGTATCATTTTCCGCCTATTCAGCTGTTAAGTCTTTCAGAAAACAATAACGATAAAAATGCTGCGGAAGAAATGCATAACAATGCGAAAAAACTCATTGATACGCTTGACAGCTTTAATGTAAAAGCATCTATAGTAAATATTTGCCGTGGTCCGTCTGTTACAAGATATGAACTTTCACCTGCTCCGGGTGTAAAGATAAGCAAGATTACAAACCTTTCAGACGATATTGCACTTAACCTTGCCGCAAACGGAGTAAGAATCGAAGCTCCTATTCCGGGCAAAGCCGCAGTCGGTATTGAAGTACCGAACAAGGTTGTAAGTATGGTTACTATGCGTGAGTTGATTGACTCCGATGAATTCAGAAGAGGAAAGAGTAAACTTACCTGCGTACTCGGTAAAGATATTTCGGGTGAAATTGTGGTTACCGACCTGTCAAAACTTACTCACTTGCTTATTGCAGGTACAACGGGTTCGGGTAAATCTGTTTGTGTAAACTCAATTCTTATGAGTATCCTTTACAAAGCTACACCCGACGAAGTAAAACTTTTGCTTGTTGACCCAAAAATGGTTGAATTTACAAAGTACAGAAGTATTCCGCATTTGCTTATTCCTGTAGTAACCGACGCTAAGAAAGCGGCGGGTGCGCTTGGATGGGCGGTTTCCGAAATGGAGCAGAGATATAAGATTCTTTCGGAATACTACTGTAAAAATATTGACGCATACAATGAGCTTATAGAAGAAAATCTTAAGTATATGGCAGAAAATCCGCCTGTAGAAAATGAAGACGGCGAGCTTGTTCAGCCTGTACTTGAGAGAAACGGTTTACCCGTACCAAAGGAAAAAATGCCGAGAATTGTAATTGCAATTGATGAGCTTGCCGATCTTATGATGGCAGCTCCGAGTGAGGTGGAAGAGTACATTGCCCGACTTGCTCAAAAAGCAAGAGCCGCAGGTATGCATTTGCTTGTTGCAACGCAACGACCTACGGTAAATGTAATTACAGGTCTTATCAAGGCAAATATTCCAAGCCGTATTGCGCTTAAAGTAAGTTCAAATATTGATTCAAGAACTATCCTTGATTTCAGCGGTGCGGAAAAACTCATAGGCAGAGGCGATATGCTGTTCCTGCCTGTTGGTGCACCAAAGCCTATGCGTGTGCAGGGTTGCTATGCTTCCGATGAGGAAATTGAGGGTGTAACAAATTATATTAAAAAATCTTCTTCCGCTCAATATAATGCGGAGATTGAAGAAAAAATCAAGAGAATTGCCGCAGAAGAAATTACTCAGGGTAAAAAAGGCGATGATAGAGGCGGCGATGATATTGAAATTGACTCAAAAATGGAAGACGCAATTAAATGCGTAATTGAAGCAGGACAGGCATCTACTTCACTTCTTCAGCGCAGACTCAAGGTAGGTTATGCAAGAGCCGGCAGAATGATAGACGATATGGAGCAGATGGGTGTTGTAGGCCCTCATCAGGGTTCAAAACCGAGAGATGTACTTATGACCTATAATGAATGGCTTGAACACCGTAATATTATGGGCAGTGACGATGAATAAATTATATAGGTGATATTATGGCATTTTTACCGATGAATATAAAAGAGGTTAAAGCCCGTGGATGGGACGAAGTTGACTTTGTATATGTAATGGGCGACAGTTATGTTGACCACCCGTCTTTTGGTGCTGCCATAATTACAAGAGTGCTTGAGGATTGTGGCTATAAGGTTGCAGTCCTTTCTCAGCCTGATTGGAAAAATGACGCCGACTTTTTACAGTTTGGCAAACCAAGGCTCGGATTTTTTGTTACGGCAGGCAATATAGACAGTATGGTTGCACATTATACCGTTGCAAAGCGTAAGCGAAGTGATGACGCTTATACAGCAGGTGGTAAAAACGGCAAGCGTCCTGACAGAGCTGTAACTGTTTATTCAAATATAATCCGCAGACTTTATCCCGATTCGGTAATAATTATCGGCGGACTTGAAGCCTCGCTAAGAAGATTTGCTCATTATGATTATTGGAAAAACACCGTAATGCCGTCTGTACTTTTTGACAGTAAAGCAGATATTATTTCTTACGGAATGGGCGAGCTGCAAACTATTGAAATGGCAAAGCGCTTGTCGGAGGGTTATCCCGTAGAGGCTTTGTATGACATCCGTGGTATTTGCTACGCTGTAAAGACAAGCGATTATGTTCCGAAAACCGTTGTGGAACTGCCGAGTTACGAAAGAGTTTGTGAGAGCAAAAAGGACTATGCAATTGCTGCCAGAAAAGAGCTCGAAGAGGCAGATGCGGTAAGAGGCAAAACTCTTATTCAGCGCCACGGCAACTGTATTTTAATTCAGAATCCGCCTATGCAGCCGCTTGACACAAAACAGCTTGATTATGTGTATTCGTTACCGTATGAAAGATGGTATCCGCAGTGTTACGAAAAACTCGGCGGTGTACCGGGTATTCAGGAGGTACTTTTCTCAATTACTCATAACCGTGGTTGCTTTGGCGCTTGTAATTTCTGTTCGCTTGCGTTTCATCAGGGAAGAGCGGTAACGGTAAGAAGTAAACAGAGCGTTATTGACGAGGCAAAGTCTTTTCTTAACGATAAGAGATTTAAAGGATATATAAGTGATGTGGGCGGCCCTACAGCCAACTTCCGTCTGCCATCCTGCGAAAAGCAGAAAAAGGCGGGACTTTGTAAAAGCAGAAAGTGTCTTGCCCCGACTCCTTGCCCTAATATGCAGGTGTCGCATACGGAGTATCTTGATATTTTGCGAGAATTGAGAAAACTTGACGGCATTAAAAAAGTATTTATTCGCAGCGGTATTCGTTTTGATTATCTTATGGAAGATCAGAGTGACGAATTTTTCGAAGAGCTTGTAAAGTATCATATAAGCGGTCAGTTAAGAGTTGCGCCGGAGCATTGCTCGGCTGCAGTTCTTGACAGAATGGGTAAACCGCACATAGAAACTTATAAAAAGTTTTGCGATAAATTCTATAAACTGACAGGTCGTATGAGTAAAGACCAATACATAGTGCCGTACCTTATGAGTTCGCATCCGGGTTCTACTTTGAAAGATGCGGTGGAACTTGCGCTGTTCTGTAAGAGGGAGAATATACATCCAAAGCAGGTGCAGGACTTTTATCCGACTCCGGGTACAATTTCGACCTGTATGTTTTATACAGGCATAGACCCTTATACAATGAAAGAGGTTTATGTACCGAAAACAGAGGAAGAAAAGTCAATGCAAAGAGCGCTTTTGCAATACTTTATTCCCGAAAATAAGCAGAAAGTAATTAAAGCACTTATAAAAGCAGGCAGAAAAGATTTGATAGGTTATGATTCAAAATGTCTTGTTCAGCCAATGAGTAATCAAAATAATTATAAGGGAAATAATAAAGGTCAGAAATCTTCTTACAATTCAAATAAAAACAATTCCCGTAACAGAAACGGAAAACAGACAAAAGATAAGTTTGCAAAATACAGAAGAAAAAAGAAATAAATTAACTGTAAATGCAAACCGTCAAAGCCCTGTTCTTATATGTAAGTTTAGGTATTGACCTATTGTAAATTTTGATTTATAATTAACAAATGAAAACAAAATCAGAAAGGATTTTATAATAAAATGGGAGTTTATGAGGAATTAGTAGCCAGAGGTCTTATCGCTCAGGTTACAGATGAAGAAGAAATCAAAGAGCTTGTCAACAACGGTAAAGCTGTATTTTATATCGGTTTTGACCCTACTGCCGACAGCTTACATGTAGGTCACTTTATGGCACTTTGTCTTATGAAACGCTTACAGATGGCAGGCAACAAGCCGATTGCTCTTATCGGCGGCGGTACAGCTATGATCGGTGACCCGTCAGGCAGAACAGATATGCGTCAGATGATGACTACAGAAACTATACAGCACAATGTTGATTGCTTTAAAAAGCAAATGGAGCGTTTTATCGACTTTTCAGACGGTAAGGCACTTATGGTAAACAATGCCGATTGGCTGCTCGACCTCAACTATGTTGATGTTTTGCGTGAAGTCGGTGCTTGTTTCTCTGTAAATAATATGTTAAGAGCAGAGTGCTACAAGCAGAGAATGGAAAAGGGATTAAGTTTTCTTGAGTTTAACTATATGATTATGCAGAGCTACGATTTCTATGCTCTCTATAAGAAGTACGGTTGTAATATGCAGTTCGGCGGTGACGACCAGTGGAGCAATATGCTCGGCGGTACAGAGCTTATCAGAAGAAAACTCGGTAAGGACGCATACGCTATGACTATTAATCTTCTCCTTAATTCCGAGGGTAAGAAGATGGGCAAAACCCAGTCCGGTGCTGTATGGCTTTCAGCCGAAAAGACAAGTCCTTATGATTTTTACCAGTATTGGAGAAATGTAGCCGACGAAGATGTAATCAAGTGCTTAAAGATGCTTACATTTATACCGCTTGAGCAGATTGATGAGCTTGCTAAACTTGAGGGCAGTGAGCTTAACAAGGCTAAGGAGATTCTTGCATATGAGGTAACAAATCTTATTCACGGCAAGGAAGAGGCAGACAAGGCACAGGAGGCTGCAAGAGCATTGTTTGGCAGCGGTGCAAATACAGACAATATGCCTTCTACAGAGCTTACGGACGCTGACTTTACAGATGACGGTATCGCAATTCTTGATCTTCTTACAAAGTGTGCGCTTATTCCGTCAAAGGGTGAGGGCAGACGCCTTATTCAGCAGGGCGGTGTTGCCATTGATGATGAAAAGGTAACAGATGTATATGCAAATGTTCCTAAGTCTGCTTTTGAAAAAGGCTATGTTGTAATTAAAAAAGGCAAAAAGAAATTCCATAAGGCTGTTTTATAATTCAGTTTATTAACTCAATCAAAAAAATTTTCCCACTATTATTAGTGGGAAAGTGTTTGTCCTGCATTATTCTGTATTTTTGCGGTTATAGCAACTGCCAAAAATATCTTAACAGAGGAGTTTAGGAAATGAAAAAGTTTTTTGGCGAGTTTAAAACCTTTATTATGAGAGGCAATGTGCTTGACCTTGCAGTCGGTGTTATTATCGGTGCTGCTTTTCAGGCAATTGTAACTTCACTTACTTCGGATATCATTTCACCGATTCTCGGTTTGTTCGGCGGAATGAATTTTGACCAGTATGCGCTTACAATAGGCGATGTTTCGATTGGATACGGTAAGTTCTTAACTGCGGTTATTAACTTTATTATAATGGCATTTGTCATTTTCCTTATTGTTAAATTAGTAAATAAGATTATGGCAATCGGCAAAAAGCCCGAAGAACCGGCAGAACCCACAACAAAGATTTGCCCGTTCTGTCAGAGCGAAGTTTCAATCAAGGCTACAAAATGCCCACACTGTACAAGCGATATTCCTGCAGAAACAGAAACTAAGGAATAACTTTAATACATAACTGTAACTAAAAGCTCCCGATACAAAAATCGGGAGCTTTTGTGTTGATTTATAATTTTTGTTTAGCGGAATAAATTTGAAAAGCAATTATAAAAGTTTGGTCGACCTTTGAAAAGCTCGCGGGTGTGGGCAAAGCCCACAACTATTTTCCCACATTTTTCCGTGATGAGGGATTTGTTTTACGGGTTTTGTTGGAATGATAGAACGCAATTCAAAATAAAAAGCTGAAGTCGTTTTTTATATCGACTTCAGCTTTCGCTTTATCCGTTATACGGTTTGTAATAAGTATCAAGAATCAGTTTATAAAACTCGTCTTCGTTTACATAAAATTCGGTATAAACTTCACCTTTTTTCAGCTCACCCGGTACGGAAATCATTGTCATATTCATACCGTTGTGGCTAAGCATATTCTGTGATAAATAGCAAATTTTCGACGGGTTCAGGTTTGTGCATGAGTATGGGGCAGAGGCATTAAACAGGCTTACAGGTGTTGTAATGTCATTTTTAGTCTGCGCAAGAACTGTATTCATAAATGAATCAAGATATACCTGCTGTCTTTGCATACGCTTGCTGTTTGCGTCTACGCTTTCCATATCTCTTGAACGAACAAAAGCTTCTGCATTCTGACCTTCAAGATGGTAGCTTTCGCCCTCTTTAAAATCGCCTATGGTTTCGGGGGAAACAACATCAACTCCGCCTACGGCATCATTAAGAGCTGATATACCGTCAAGGTCAAGCGCAAAGTATGAATTAATCGGAATGTTGTAGAAAAGTCTTTCAACGGCGGTAACTGTATTTGCACAACTTGACTCCTTGCCGTCGCCGTAAGCGTATGAAAGACAAATCTGTTCTTTTACAGTTTCCACATAATAACCGCTTGCCGAATATACCGCAACATCGGTCATTGTATCTCTTGATATATTAATAAGCTTAGTTTCGCCTGTCGAGGTGTCCATAGCAACAAGTATAAGGACATCGGCTTGACCGTTTTCACCTTTTATATCGCTTGCACCGTCAAAAGAACTTTTATCGATGCCCATACAAAGAATACTTGTCATATTCTTGTTAAATTCATATGTTTGTCCGTTATACACAACATATTGACCGCCGTTTTGAACAACTACATTTGACGGAGCCGAAATTATATTTGTATTGTCAAGCAATTCTTTAGAGCCGTTGTAAATAAACCATACCAAAAGCCCGCTTACAACAAGAACAAGCGCAAGAATTGTACTGATAATTGTGAGTATTACTCTCTGCCATTTTTTAAAACGCCTTTTCTTGATTTTTTGATTTTCTCTAATTGCTTTTTTCTGTTCCTTAGAACCCATCGCAGGGTGATTGCTTTTTACAAGTTCGTCGTATTCCAGCAAATATTTTTCGTTGCCTGTACTCAAACTTTTTTTCTTTATTTTATTTGAACTGCCTTTTGCAGGGCGTGAGCTTTGTACCAATAATACATCATCGGAATTTTCTTTGCTTGAATGATGATGGTGATGGTGTTTATGATGACCGTGGCTTTTATACGATTTAACAAACTTATAGTCGTTAATATCATCTCTTATACTACGGTCGGCGTATTGCACATTTCCTTTTTCATCATTACTTGCCGTGCTTTCGCCTGTTTGAGAAGGCTGCTTATTTTTATCGGCAGTATCCGTATTATTGCTGCTTTCGTTATTATTTTGTGAGTTCATCTTTTATTAACACCCCCTGTAAAAGAAGTCGTCCGTCACCTGAATTAAGGCAGGTGCTTAGCGTGACAATTTTGTCATTGATTGTCAGCTCCGAATTATCTCTTACAACTTTTGTGAATGATCTGGGATTTTGAATATAATCAAGGTATTCCTGAAAAACCTTGTCGTCATCAAAATCAAACGAATTCATTATATGTCGGTCGTCATATGAATAAACCGACACTATACGGTAGGTAAGTTTGTGCTGAGGTCTGTAGATGTAAAAATACTCATGGTCATTGAAAAAATCCGTATTTGTAAATTTATATAAATCGGCAAACATACTTCCGTCTGCCATATTGTGGCCGTAGAGTACGGTTACCCTGTCATGCATATATATAGAATTACAATACTGTGAATAAATAGAGCCTGAAAAGCTGTAATTTCCGTAAATATCATGATCCAGGTAAAAATTATCGTTTGTGTTACTCCTGCAAACAGGGTAATTTATGTTGGTATCGGGAATATATATCCAAGAATAGATTTCGTCATTTTGAGATTGCAGCGACTCAAAATCTATAGGATTATCTATAATAGGATTGTCGGCAAGAGTTTCGTCAATTGACGGGGAAGTAACTTCTTCGGCTATGCTCGGAGCCACAGAACTTGCAAGTTTGCTGTAATCGTCCTGCTCTTTGTGTTGAGTATTCATTTGATACATAACATAAATTACGCACAGAATTAACAGAATAATTGTAATAACAAGAATTGTGATAAGAATTTTATTTCGATTTCTTTTCATAATAAATCACATCAAATAATTATAACAAATATTGACAACCGCGTCAATATTCCTGTAAATTTTAACTATAATAAGCATTAAAAAACAGCTTTCGAAAACCGAAAGCTGTTTTTATTAGCAAAATTAGTTTGATTTCTTTGACTTAACAATAGTTACGCTGACAGCAACAGCTATAAGTGATAAGCCGATTATTACATACGGCATTGCGCTTGAAGGACCGGTCTGCGGTGATTTATCAGAAGTATCTGTTGTTACAGCCTGTGTAGGTGACTCACCGTTGATTGTGTAATAAGGAGTTACCTTAATATCACCTGTGATTATAATATCAAGATTTCCATCTGTAAGCGGCTGATCGGTTCTGTAAGGACCGTCAATTACCCAATGGTCAAAAGAATAACCGGACTTAGGCTTTGGAGTAAGGTGAACATTCTGGTTACCGTCCTCATCAATGCCTGTAGTGAACTCATAGTCACCGCTGCCGCCTGTGGTAGGAATAACAACTACTACATAAGTGTATGTACCTGTAGGACTTGGTGCGGCAAATACCGGAATAGACGCTGCAAGCATCAGCACAAGAGCCAATGCGAGGGAAACAACTTTTTTCATTGTACTAACCTCCTGTTTATATTATCCAATTAAAATATTAAGCAGAATAACCTCTACTTGTATATATTAAGTATTATATCACAATTAAAGTATAAAGTAAAGACAAAAATTCAAATAATTTTCGGCAATTGTGATAATTTATAATTTTTTTAACCATTAAACATAAACAATATT
>ULUO01079526.1_pt1 | contig 14388 bp, 13 predicted proteins | sample 1958611 | NCBI WGS metagenome assembly ULUO01 (sample SAMEA4835762, study PRJEB28245) | human gut metagenome | biome: gut microbiome; material: fecal sample | place: Denmark | collected 2008
ATATTGCAAAACACTTCTATTACAAAGAAAGGAGGCAAAAGTTATTTAATCAATTTTGCTTCCTTAAAGGAAAGGAGAGTGAACAATTAAGCACTCTCCGTGATGGAGCATGAACTATGCCGGTGTTTTTAAAGATAAAGAAGGAAATGTGTATTATCCTGATATAAAAGAAATTAAAACAACAGGAGAAAAAATGCTCTCTAGTGTAGGTTGGTATAGAGTAGCAACTTTAGATGACCCTATTGCTTGTTTAATTTCAATTTGCACTAGATATAACAATAATAACAATATTTCTGCTACATTAAGCTTAAATATGGCAAATTCAAAGCCAATTTTAAATAAAATTTCAGCTCAATTAAATTCTTCAATATTGACAAAAGTTAGAACTACAAAATTGAACGGAACATATTACTTAGAAGTATATTATAATTCTAATTCTGTAAACCCAGTAACTGTAAATATACTCTTGTTATGTGGTCTAGCTAGAAGAATACAAATGTTAGATTTTGTTCAAGCAGAAAGTACTGAAGAGGTAATGGATACTATAGTATTGGCAAGAACTACTTCTCTTACATTAATAGGCGGTTGGGAACCATTTACTTCAGGTTCAAATTCAATAATTGTTCAAGGTGGAATTGCTACATTAAGTTTAGGTATCAAAAACGGAACGGAAAAAACAGCATTATACTTGCCTGAAGGATTTAGACCCAAAACAGGCAGATATTATCCATGTGTAGAAATAACTAAAAAGGTGGGTTATGTGTGTTATATAGCTGATAATGGAGCAGTTCAAATTGAAAATGTATTTGTTAATAATAGTAGTCAAGTATTTATAAATGTTTCTTTTGAGGTGGCTTAAAATAGATTAAATAATTAAAAATATATGAATTATAGTGGATATTTTGTAGATAAAGATGGAAATAGGTATTATACTAATCCTAGGCTTACAGGTGATAGAAATAGGGTTTATTTAATAGGAGCAATGAATGCTAATCCTAGTGGGTCTGGAAGTGCAGGACATTTGGTATTATATCTGAATAATATGGACTTTTATGACCACCAAATTGCGGGATTTGTTAATATTGACAAAACTGGAAAAATAGTAATATCAACAATAGTTCCATGGAATTTGAGTTCGTTCAAAAAGGTTTTTTACACTTATTCAGATGGAAATAAATTTTACATTTTTATAGAGGCACCAAATTATAATGATAGTTGGTATGTGGAGATAATAAGTAAATCAAATACTAGTCTTTATAACCAAAGTTTTTCTCCTACTGAGTTCAAAGAATATGTAAAGAATATGACTTTAATATCTAGTGCATAGTTCAAGTGCTTTAAAAAATTATGAATTATAGTGGATATTTAACAGATAAAGATGGGAATAAATATTGCCCTAATTGGTTTGGGCTATATTTAACTTCAGAGAATGTAAATGTTTTAAATAATATGAAAGGCTTTATGCCTTTAGTGTTTGGAGATAATATAACACTTGGTGATATAACTATACCATTATATTCAAAGGGTATGTTAATGACTTACAATTCTAATGATGCTGCAGTGATTGCAGTTAGCTCAACAGGAGTTTTATATACAGTTTTTAGAAATAATGTAAGGTGGCAAAACGGGAAAAAATGGGAAAATATTAAAACAAGCTTTCCAACACTTCTTAATGGTTGGACAGAATATATTGCAAATGCAAATAAAATAGAGAAAAATAATGATATTGTTACATTAACATTAAGTTTAAAGTCGGGAACGGCTCGAGAAATTTGTCAATTACCAGTGGGTTTTAGACCTAAACAATATGGTTATTATCCTATTACAAATCTAACAAAAAGAGAAGCAAGTGTTTTTACTATTTCAGCCAGTGGGTGGATAGTGCTTGAAAATCCAGACGTTGGAAATACTGTTTTTGCAAATGTGTCTTTTATAGCTGAAAATTAAATATAAAAAAAAGAAAGGAGAAGATAAATGGCGATACAACAATTAACACAACCAATATTGAACCCTATTGCTGCATTTGATGCAACTCAAGACCATACAATTACATTTGTTGTAATAGGTGGAGCTCAAGTAGTAGCCAACAAACTAATTATTCAAGATAACCAAACAGGAAGTGAAATATATAACGATACTGAAAGTACATTAAAATTAGAACATGTAATTCCTGCTGGTACTTTAACTAATGGTGGCTATTATAATGCTGTTATTCAAACATTGGATAATGCTAATAATTTAAGTTCTCCTAGTACGGCTGTACCATTTTATTGTTACAGTCAACCAACATTAACAATTAATAATATACCTAGTAGTGAAACTATCGAGAATGGAACTTATACATTTGAAGGTAGTTATGCTCAAGCAGAAGGAGAATTATTAAATAGTTATCAATTTACATTATATAATAGTAATAAAGAAGTGTTAAGTCAAACACCTTTAATCTATTATGAGACAGATAGTTCATTAGCTTATACCTTTGTAGGTATGTCTAATGATACTGCTTATTATATAGAATTATCTGGGCATACCGTTAATAACACAGCTATAAGTACAGGATTGATTTATTTTACAGTAAGATATATTCAACCAGCTTCATTTGCTATATGTGATTTAGTTAATGATTGCAAAGATGGATATATACAAATATCTAGTAATATAGTAGCTATTGATGGTGTATCTAATCCAGACCCACCTATATATATAGATGACAAAGAAGTAGATTTGACTGACCCTGATAGTTGGGTTAGGTGGAACTCAGGGTTTAGAATAAAAGATGATTTTACAATGAGAGCATGGGGAAGAAATTTTAATGAAAATCAAAATATTATAACATTAACAAATGATATAAATACGGAGGCAAATCCTAATAAAATTGAATTAAAATGGATGACTACAGATAAGTCACAAGAGAGTGTGAAGGCTTATGTATTATTGAAGTGTTGGAATGCTAATACAATGCCTTATGTAATTCATAGTAATTATATAGCTATTCCAGAAAACACAGATAACATATTTATTTGGGTAAGAAGGAATAAAAATATATTTGATTTAAAAATAGAAAATTTAACGAAAGGGGAATAGTGGTATATGATATTTTTAGGATATAATTTTTTACAAGACAAGTATTGTTGGCAACCAGTTCCAACTAATTTAGTAAATATAGAAGATATTACTATTAAAAATGGAATTTATGACCATTTTAATATTACTAAAGATGTAAATTTCCCATATATCACTGATATTCCTGGAGCATGGGATTTACAAACTCAGTTAGATGCTGATTTTAATGGAAGCATCAATGCTGGTAATATAGATTATGTTGTAAGTTCTATTAGTAGTATTAGAGTAAAAAGAAGAAAAAAAGGAACTTTTGACTGGTATACATTATTTGATATTCCTATTGAAAAAGCTGAAGATGTTGATTTTGTAAGATATGATTATTTAGCACAAAATAATGTAGAATATGAATATGCTATAGTTCCAGTTATTGGAAATGTTGATGGTGAATATTCTATAAATAGTATAAAATCTGAATTTTATGGAATATTTATTACCGATGGAACTTCTTCTTATAAATTTAAGGAAAATGCTACTTATTCAAATAATGAAAGAGTTCACTTGACTGCAACTTATGAGCCATATGGAAGTAAGTATCCTATTGTTATTTCTAATGGTCAACTAAGTTATGATAAAGGAACTGTTGGTGGAACTATTATTGTATTAACAGCAGATGAACAATTAGACAGAGAGGCTACTATTAATAGATTAAATGCAATAAAAGAATTTTTAACAACTCCATCTGCAAAAATATTAAAAGATTTCAATGGAAATATATGGTTGGTAACATTAAGTGATAATTTACCACTTACTTATTACTCTGAAGTTGGAATGGGATTTGCAAGAGTAGACTTCAATTGGAGTGAAATTGGAGATGCTGGAGATGGAACAGATTTATATAATAGTAATTTAATTTATGCAGCTAATTAGAAATGGAGGTGTTTAAATGGCAGTAATTCCTACACAGACCGATTATGAGTTGTCTCAATTAAAAGTAAGAAATAATAAATTAAAAGTTGAAGTTTTAAATTTTAACTTTCAAACTATAGATTTAATAGAAGGAAATGTTATTGAAGGAAGTATAAGCATAGATGCTACTGCTGATATAAGAAGAACATGCTCTGTTTCTTTAGTTCCTAATAAGAAATATCAAACTATCTCTGAAGGTGGAGAATTTTGGTTAGATAAATACATTAAAGTATATGTTGGAACAGACAATCCTAGAGCTAATGGTAAAACTGAATGGTGGAACTTAGGCATATTTATGATAAATAATCCTAATAGAGTGTATAATGCAACTACTAATACAATATCTTTTGAAGGACTAGATTTAATGGCAAAACTTACAGGGAGAAGAAATGGACAATTACCAGATATACCAACTTTAGTGCCTGTAGGTAGTAAGATAGCTAATGTAGTTAGATATGCAATAACTCAGTTAGGTGGGTTTAGTAATTATGTAATAGAAGATGAGGGGCTGATAGTTCCTTATGAGATAAAGAAAGATGTGGGTTCTACTGTATATGATTTATTAGTAGAGCTTAGAGATATATATTCTAACTGGGAAATGTTTTTTGATACAAATGGAGTATTTCATTGGCAAAAAATTCCTAGTGGGGAAGATGAAGCTGTTGTATTAGATTTTGACCAACTAAGCCAGCCTATTATAATTAGTGATAGTTTAGATGTAGATTTTGAAAATGTTAAGAATAACATAATTATAAGGGGAAGATTATTAGACAATGGCTATCAGGTTACAGCAACGGCTACTGATACAATGATAGATAGCCCATATAATGTAAATAAAATAGGCAGAATTAACTATATAGTAGATGACGAAAGAATATATAATGATGATTTAGCACAACAAAGAGCTAAATATGAACTATTTTTACATGCAAGAATGAATGATGCCATTGTACTAGAAATTGTACCAACTTATTGGTTGAATGATGTAAATGTAAAAATTAATTATACAAATAAGAAAATAGGAATTGAAGGAGAATATTTAATTAAAACATTAGAAATTCCTTTAGGAATAGGTAATAATATGACTATCAATGCTATAAAAGTATATCCAGAAGAGCCAACTGCTCCTACTACTTTGGTAAGTGAATATCCTTGTACTGGTTTATAGTATTCTTCAACTCAAGCTCAATTCCCATATTTATATGAATAAAGGAGGAAAAATATATGGCATATGTTAAACAAGTATGGACTGATAGACAAGTTGAAAAACCATTAACATTTAATTCTACAACAAATGCAGATGGGACTATTACATTAAGCCCAGCTCCTGGTAAAATTACTCAGGCTGGTACATTGGTGACAGCTGACAGAATGAACCATATAGAAGATGGGATTGGTAGCTTAGATAGTTCTGTATCTGATTTAAGTAATACTGTAGGTACTTTATCAACTCAAGTTAATAACAGTAAGTTAAAAGGAGATTTTGTGGTTTTAACAGGAACTTTAAATGCAGATAATTCAACAACTATTAGTTATCCAGCTGGATTTAATGCTGATAATACTGCAATATTGAATGTTTCTTTCCATTATAAGTCTGATAGTTCTAAATGGGGTATGGGCTCTATTTTTAATAGTTCTTCTTATGTATTAGGTGAACTTCCTTATAGACTTACTCTTGGGAATGATAACATAAATCTTCAAATAAGAAATATAATAGTAACTGGAACTAATGGAGATGCTACAGTAAGTGTTTATCCAATAACTTCTAATTTCCAATATAGAATAGTTTTAATGAAAATAAGTTAATAAGAAAGGAGAACAACATGTCGGTTTTATATCCAGATTTAGATTTTACAACCTTTCCTAATGCTTTAGATAATATTTCTTTAAAAAGTAATATTACAAATACTACAGATGCACAATTAGTTGGACAAATACAAAATGCTATTCTCGCAGGAGATTTTTCAAATGCGGCAGCTATTTTAAATGTAAATCCACAATTAAATGGAAAGATTTTTAATGCTAATGATTATGACCAAATTAGAGATGCAATTTTAGCATTGGAAAGGTTTTATAAAAATGATATTTCTACTTATATTGCGAGTAAACAGTCAGAATGGCAAGCAAATATAGATAGATTTAATTTTAAGGGTGTTTATAGTTTAACAACCCAATATTACCAAAACAATATGGTAAATTATACGACTGCTGAAGGAACTTTTTTATATTTATGTATTAAACAACCAGAAACAGGTGTTCTACCTACTGATACAAATTATTGGAGAGTATTAACTCTTAGAGGCGAAAGAGGATTATCAGGAGAAGGATTGTCTTTTGCATGGGTATGGGATAGTAATACTGAATATAACTTAAATGATGTAGTTGTATATGGAAACAAATGGTGGGCTGCTACTCAAGTTAATAGGGGGCAACAGCCACAAGCAGGAACAGCTTATTGGCAAGAGATTTTAACAGCTTTACCTGCAATACAGATACCAGTAACGGCAACACAACCAACTGACCAAACAATTGGAGACCAATGGTATCAAGTAATATAGAAAGGAGGATAATATATGGCAGACGCAAGTATTATTGAATTGTTAGATGATATGCATTTAAGTAGTCAATCTAAATTCTCTGATTATTATTATGCAATGCAATCTAATAATATTTCTTATGCTAATACTATTCTTAATGATAATCCAGAGCTTAAAAATCAAATGATAATTGCTCAAAATGTTAATAGTTTAATAGAAGGTGTAAATGAGAGAGAATTAGAACCAATAACAGATATAGATTATTATTTACAAGATTTATTAAATCAATTTCAAGATATGATTAATAATACAAAAATTATGGGACAATTTGATAGTTCTTTACAATATTATCCTCATAATTTCGTATATTATCAAGGAAAAGGTTATTATGCCTTTGCTCAGCCACCTTTAGGAACTTTGCCAACTGATATTCAATATTGGATAGAATATGACATTAAAGGATTACAAGGTTATGGTGGTATAGATTTAAATTTAAGATATAATTGGGATAATAGTTTAAATTATAAAGTAGGAGATGTTGTAGTATATAAGAACAGACTATGGTATGCTTTAGCTGATAATGCTGGAACTGTCCCTAATTTAAATCATTATCCTTGGGTAATAATTTCATTACCACAAATGCCAAATAGAACTCCTATACAAAAAGCCATGCCACAAAGTGGATATTCTACTGGAGATTTTTGGTTTCAAATTACAGAAGGAGAAGAAGTAATTACTACTACATGGGGTATTAGACAAAGTGAAGCAACTCCTAGATTTTCTAGTGGTGCTTTTACTATAGGAGATAATATATATGTAGTTGGTGGAATTTTACCTAACTTTTCTTTAAGTAATAAAAATGAAATGTATGATACTTTAACAGGAACTTGGTCAGAAAAGGCAAGTTTAAGCTCAGATAGAGCAAGATTTGGCTATTTCTCTATAGGAAATAATGGTTATATTGTAGGAGGATTAACAGATAATGGAGTTGTAACAGATAAAGTTGAAAGTTATAACCCTACAACAAATACATGGACTACAAAAGCAAGTTTACCAATAAAAATGATTACAGATGCTGTTAGTGATGAGACTTATGGATATGTTTTTGGTGGAGTAAATGAAAATGGGCAAATAGTTCCTACAAGTTATATATATAATCCAACTCAAGATACATGGACAGCTATTAGTGATAAGCCAACTGCTACAAGGGGACATTCTTTAGTTTATGCAAATGGTTTTATATATGCAATAGGTGGAATAAATTCTTTAGAGGAAACAGTTGGAAATGTAGAAGTATATGACATAACAACTAAAACTTATTCTACTAAAGCTAATATGATTACTCCTAGAAGTTATTTAGGAACATTTCATAAGGCTGGAATAATTTATGCTGTAGGTGGCTTGAATAACGACTGGTATAGCTTAGATATAAATGAAAAATTTAATATAGAAGAAAATCAATGGGAAGCTGATATGCCTATGAACTATCCTAGAAGTAGCTTAACAACGGCTGTATCTGGAAATAAAGCTTATGCGATAGGTGGTATAGATATAGGAACTTCTACAGTAGGTGGATACAATGAAGAATATGGTATAAAAGATATTCCTTCTAGTTTTGAAATGACTGTCGATTTACAAGATGGATTAGATTTTGGAATTAAAACAAATGCAAGCTCTACAAATAACTTTTATATTGATTGGGGAGATAGTACAGAAAGTGATATAATAACAACTTCAAATATAGAAGTTAATCATACTTATACTGAAACAGGAGAATATATAGTTAAAATTATAGGCAATACTACTGGATTTAAGATTAATAAAGGAAACAAAAACTTGAAATCTGTAGACAAATGCATTTTAAGTTTTACAAGTATAGACAGTATGTTTATGAATTGTTCAAATTTAATTTCTATACCAACTGGAATTTTTGATAATTCTCCTACTGTTGTAAGTGCAATAAATGTTTTTTCTGGATGTAATAATTTAAAAATTATTCCAGCTGGATTATTTGACCAAAATATTAATATTACTAGTTTTTCTTCTACTTTTAGTAATACAGGTATAACTTCTATTCCTAATGGTTTGTTTAATAGAAATAATTTAGTTACAAGTTTTGTCGCATGTTTTTCTGGTTGTTCAAATTTGACTGTTATTCCTGAAAAATTATTTGATTATAATATCAAGGTTACAGATTTTAGTAGATGTTTTAGTGGTTGTAGAAATTTGGAAACAATTCCTGATAATTTATTTGTTAATAATTCTTATTGTGAAAATTATTCTTACACATTTGAAAGTTGTTCTAAACTTAAAGGTACATTTAGAGATATATTTAAAAATGCAATTGCAGCAAAAAAATTTACCAGTTTATTTGCTGAATGTACTTCTTTAGATAGTCTTCCAGATGGACTATTTCAAGATGCTGTTAATGCGACAGACTATACTAATGTATTTGCTAATACACAAATTGAGATAATTCCTGATTATACTTTTAATGGAAATAATGCAACATTTACCCTACCTTTAAGTCAAATACAAAATATAGGAAATTATGGAATGAATGGTTTAAATATTCCACAAAAATATTTTAAAGATAGTGTAGTAAATTATATTGGAAGTTTTATATTCAGTGATAATATAACAGATTACACATCTATGTTTGAAGGGGCTTCTAAATTATCTACCATAGAAAAACAAGATTTTTCTAATGTTACAGCTTTGGATAATATATTTACTGGATGTACTTTGTTAAAAACTGTTGGTGGATTTTTTAATAAAGAAACAAATGAACCTGCTTTAAAAAAAAGTATTTCGTTTATTGATTGTCCTTTAGACAGTACTTCGGTTCATAATATTAAAGATAGTTTAATAACATTAACATCTTCAACTACACAAAGTTTAGAGTTTAATTCTAATAGTTTAAATTATTTAACAGATGCAGAAAAGTATGCTATAATTAATAAATATTGGACTTTGCCAGGTTGGAATAAACCAACTATAACTTCAACTTTAGCAGAACAAATAGTACAAGAAATATATGGAGAAGAAGGATATACTTATACTCAATCTATGTATGAAACGGGTCTTTACTTTGAAGTAGATTTAATAAATAGTCAAACACCAGCTGTAATTATGAGATATTATGTTGATAAAACAACTGGTTTGGTATATGAAGTTGGAGAAGAACCAACAAAAGAATATAGAGCTATCATAACAGATAATGCTCAAACAGATGCTACTGTATATATATCAAAAGGAGCAGATAATGACCCTAATGGTCAAGTATTAAAGAATTATATTGCAAATAATAATGTTCTTAAAATGGATGTTTATAATACAGAAAATTTAATTAACTTAGACCAAACATTTAAAGGTTTGACAAAATTACAAGAATTGACAATAAGAAACAGTAAAAATGTAACTTCTTTTAGCCAAGCTTTTGCTGGTTGTACTGCTTTAACTACTGTAAAATTAGATACTGATAGTGCTACTACATTTGAAAATATGTTTACAGGTTGTTTAGCATTATCAAGTTTTAAAGGTGTAACTTCTAATACAATCAATACTTCTAATATAACAAATATGAGAAGAATGTTTTATGGTTGTGTTTCAATGGGGGGAGCGTACGGTCAAAGTTATCCTGTATTTTCGGATACCAGCAAAGTAACAACTATGGAAGAAATGTTTGTTGAAAATAATATGGAAGCATTAAGTGAGGGCGGAAGTATAGATATGTCAAACGTAACAAATGCAAGCAAAATGTTTGCAGATTGTACTTCTTTAATGGTTGTTTCTATATCTAATGTAGAAAAAATACAAAATGCTTCTTATATGTTCTCTCATTGTGAAAACTTGAGAGAAAATAGAGTAGGAACATTAACATTTTCTAACTGTACTAATGCTACAGGTATGTTCCAGTACACTGGGTTTAATAGTATTCCTACTAGTGTTAGTTTACCTAAAGCAACGAATATGTCTTATATTTTTGCAGGTTGTACAAATTTAGGAACTTTGAAAGGTGGATTTTTCCCAAGTACAGTTCAAAATGTAAGCAATGCTTTTCAAGGTTGTACTTCTTTAGTAAATATGCCTAGCGATATAAAGACTGTATTTGGTTCTAATAACAATTTAACAAATGTATCATATTTATTTGATGGTTGTACTGCTCTTAAACAAGTTGGAGAACATTTTATATTTAAATATGTCGAAGACCCAGAATTAGGATATGACCTTCAATTGGATAGTGCCTTGTTAGACAAACAATTATTTAGAAATTGTCCAAATATTACAGATATGTCTTATATGTTTAGAAATTGTAAAAATCTTGGAAATGTTAATATAACTACGGTTGCTGGTACTCAAACAATAGGAATACCTACAGGTTTCTTCTATTGGTGTCCTAAAGTTACTACTATATCACATGTGTTTGATGGCTGTACAAATATTTTAAATCATTTGTATAATGGAATAAATAATTATTTGTTTGCTAAGAATACAGAATTGACGGATGTTTCTTATGCATTTGCAAATTCAAGCTTCGGTGCTTTAATAGATAGTACGGATGAAGTTTCTGGAGGGCAAGTATTTGGAAAATGTACTAAAATACAAAATGCAAAATATTTATTTACTAACGCAACAGCTTCTTATAATAATGAATATACTTCTCCATGTTTTATCTATAATAGTAAAGCATTGACAAATATAGAAGGAATGTACAGTGGATTTAAATCTGCAATGAGAATACCAGATATGAATGTTGATTATGTTCCTACCACTATGGATTGGAGTAAGCTAAATACTATTATTCCAAATTTACAAACTTGTAATTCATTCTTCGCAAATTGTAGTTTGTTAGAAGGAGATACAGATACAGCAAATGTTTTAACAGTAATTAATTCACTAAATAGTATAAGTTCCTTAACTAACCACGAAGCTGCATTTAGAAATTGTACAAAATTACCAAATTATAGTAGTATTCCAAGTGGATGGAAATAAAATAAAAGGGAATTGAAATATATTCCCTTTTTTATAAAAGGAGAGATAATAATGATAGATGTGAATTCTATTTTACAATATATAACAGACCAAGGTGGAACTAGTTCTACTTTGGAGATAGAGAATTTAATTTCCCAAATAGATAGAGAACCAATAAGAGAAATTCAAGCCAAAAGATTTAGATATGAAGTTTGGGATAAAAAGAAATATATTAATGGAGTTTCTCCAAAAGAAATAATTAAAAACAGAACTTATAAGATTGACAGGGCTTTTTTAATTTACATTGACAATTCATTGGTATATTTTCAAGACCATAAACCTGGTAAAAAGGGTTATGAAAAAATAAACAAAAAAGAAGCTAGTGAAATAGCTGAAGATTTTATGAATAAAAGAATTGAAGAAAATGTAGATAATATAATTGTTGAAAAAGTTATAAATAAAATATTATCTAAATAGAAAGGAAGGATTATAAATGGCAAAAAATATTATTATGCAAGTTTTAACTTCAGCAGGATATGAACCTATGTATCCATTTAATCCTGCTATGATTTTAAATGCAACATTTTTAGGTACTAGTACATCACAACAATACAATTTAAGCATTACTGGTATTACCGTTCCTTTAACAAATGTAGTAGGTAATAATATGGGTATTATAGCTTTTATACCAACAGTTGAGAATGAAAGTGGACTTACTTTGTCTATAAATGGAGATACTGCAAAGCCAGTAGTATATGCAGATGGTACAGAATTAGAAGGTGGTATATTAACAGCTAATTCATTTGTGTATTTAAAATATCAAAATGATAAATTTTATTTATTATTAGGTAAAGACCAACTTGGATTATCTAATGTAGATAACACTTCAGATTTGAATAAACCTATATCTGTTGCTATGCAAAATGCTTTAAACAATAAATTAAATATTCCACAATATATACCAAGTAATTCTAACTTAAATACTTATCAAACTGCTGGTATGTATTATAATCCTGCTAATGCAGAAGTTGCAACTATGTCAAATACTCCAACAAAATTATCTTTCTCATTATTTGTAGAAAGACATTCTGGAGTAAAGCAAACACTTACGGCTTATCAAAGTTCAGGAGTTCAAACATGGGTAAGAAACTTCTATAATGGTACTTGGGGAAGCTGGGTACAAGTAGGAATGGTTTACTCTGGAGTTTCAGCTCCTAGTCCTAGCTTAGGATTAGATGGAAATCTTTATGTTAAAATTGAAAGTTAAAGGGGTGTATATAAATGGCAGATATAACATATACTAATACTACAGACCCAGATATGAAAATAGATATAAATTTTTCTTCTAGTAGAAATAAAGATAAAGTAACTGTTACAGCAAAAATAGTAGAAAAATTTGTTAATGAATATGGTTATGGTTGGTTAGGAACTGGTTGGACACTAACATTTTATATGACTATTGGTAGTCAAAAAAATAGTGTGGTTATAAAAGACAAGAATTCTTGGGAAAATTCTAAGGAACATTCAAGAACAAAATATTGTTCTTTAACTTTTACCAGTACGAGTAATACTGCTACTGTAAAATGTGAAATATTAGGTACTCTAGGATATACAGCAGGAACTATGCCTTCTAGGTCTAAGACTATTTCTATTTCTTCTTTTTCTGCTCCAACTGCACCCACTTGGATTAGTATTAATCCAAACCCTTGTAATGTAAACTCAAAACCAATAATTACTTGGGGTGGAGCTAAAGCTGGAAGTATGGGAGTGTTACAATATGATTTACAAATTAGGTCTACAAAGCCAAGTGGAGCTTGGACAGATTGGGTAAGTTTACTTTCTGCTAATTCTGGAACCTCTTATACTAATCCTGTTCTTAATAGTATGAATATTTCTGGTCAGCCAGTGTTTTATGGAGTAAAATATCAATATAGAGTTCGTTCTTGGGATGGAACATATACGAACTCTGTGTGGTTAAATTCTAGTGAATTACAAGTTGGATTTGTAGCTCCTTCTCCTCCATCTTCTTTTACATGGGGTTCTACAAGTGTAAAAAAAGGAGATAGATTTTCTGTTAGTTGGTCTGGAGCTAGTGGTGGTTCTGGTTCTATTAGTAAATATCAAGCTCAATTTTTATATTATACTAAAGCTACTGGAGCATGGACAAATGTAGGGATTATATATACTGGAAGTAGTGCTTCTTGTAGTGGGTCTTTAGCTACCTTATTTCCAAATGCTAAGAATGGAGATAGGATTACAGTTAGAGTTCAGACTTATAACAGTTGGGGTGTTTGGAGTACGGCTAATGATGCTCTTTCTTTACCAATTAGAGCAAATCAAATTTGGATAAAAATAAATGGTGCTTGGGTTGAAGGAGACTGCTATATTAAAAGTAATGGAACATGGTCAGAAGGAATGCCTTATGTTAAATCTAATGGTGCATGGAAAGAGAGCACTTAGTAAAGGAGTGATAATATGAAACAGTTAAAATTTCTAACAAATATTTCATTTGATGGAAAACCAGTATGGTTCAAAGACCATTCATATGAAGTTATGAGTGAAGGAAAAAATGGTCAAGGAAATTTTATGTATAAATTGATATGTGAAGATTTAAAAGTAAGAGGAATTGACACTGCTTTAGAAGATAGAATGTTTAAAGTAATAGAAATAAAAGATAAAGAAGAAGTTAAAGGAGATATTATAATAGAAGAAGTAAAAAATCCTATTGAAGAATTAAAAATAGAAGAAAAAATAGAAAATGTAAAACCTATAACTTCAAATAAAAATCATAATAAAAAAGGAAAAAAATCAAGTAAAAATTAAGCATTTAAATTGATTTTAAGACATT
>ULUO01078115.1_pt1 | contig 14371 bp, 10 predicted proteins | sample 1958611 | NCBI WGS metagenome assembly ULUO01 (sample SAMEA4835762, study PRJEB28245) | human gut metagenome | biome: gut microbiome; material: fecal sample | place: Denmark | collected 2008
CCGGCAACCCGGATATCCGCATCCGCCGCAATTGGCTCCGGGCAGCATGCTTTCGACGGCATCGATACGAGGATCTTCGTAGACCTTGAATTTCTGTGCGACGAAATAGAGCACGACCGCCGCGAGAACTCCGACGATACATAGCGTCAAGACAGTGAATAACAGCACTTCACTCATGATGTTTTTCTGACTTTAAACGTAATTTCCTTTTCGAGACGGTGTCGGAGCAGGTAAAGCACGCAATAATACGACGCCAATATCCCCAGCGACGTCAATCCCGAAACCAATTCCCCTGCTCCGGCTTGCAGCAGAACGAGCAAGGCGATCATGACCGACAGAAAAGGAAGCACATAAGCCCATACGACTGCTTTGATACCCATGGCTTGCTCGGTGACGACCTCGACCGTTTCCCCTTTTTCGAAATAGGAAGCTTGCGCCGAAGGAATTGCCAGCGTTTTATCTTCGCTCTCACCCATGGCGCATTGTTTCCGAACACGGCAACCGCCGCAGGCGCTCTCGCTGCGAATGGTGACTTGTATGGCATCGGGGAAAATTTCCGTTACGACTCCCCTGTGTGTAATGACTCCGCTCACGGTCGACTCGCTCTTTGATATAAACCGTCTAGCATCCGTATTTGTTAGTCAGCGGCATGGTGCGTCCCGTTCTCATCGGACGGGTCGACAGCCGTAACGTGGGACAGCTTTGGTATCGTTTGAACTCGCTTTTGACGACCAGATTGTATACTTTGTACACTTCGTCCTCGTCGAAGCCCGCGTTGATGATTTCTTCCCGGCTCTGGCCCTCTTCGATCATTCGGTACAGTATGGCGTCGAGCACATCGTAGGGCGGCAACGAGTCGGAATCTTTCTGCTCGAGCCGCAACTCGGCGGACGGCGCTTTCATGATCGTGTTCAGCGGGATGATCTCGCGTTGACGATTGATATAGCGGGCCAAATCGTATACCTCGCTTTTATAAAGGTCTCCTATGATGCTCAGCGCGCCGACCGTATCGCCGTAAAGCGTGCCGTAGCCGACCGCTATCTCGCTCTTGTTGGAGGTGGCGAGCAGAACGTTGCCGAACTTGTTCGATATGGCCATCATCATCATGCCCCGGATGCGCGCCTGCATATTTTCCTCGGCTACGTTGAAAGGCAATTCGCCGAAGACCGGACCGAGCGTTGCCGTAAGCGCGGCGAACGTCTCGTTGATCGGAACGATCTGGTATTCGACGCCCAGATTTTCCGCCAGCTCGCGCGCGTCTTCCACCGAATGGTCGGAGGAAAATTGAGAAGGCATCAGTAGAACCCGGATGTTTTCGGGACCCAGCGTTTCGGCAGCCATCGAAAGAACAACGGCCGAATCGATACCTCCCGAGAGGCCGAGACAGGCCGTTTTGAATCCGTTTTTCACGAAGAAATCGCCGAGGCCGAGCTTAATCGCCCTATAGACATTATAGGTTTTGTTTTGCTCGGGTATCTTTTTCGGCGTTTCGTTGCCGTCCACATCCACTGTCTGAAAGTCCTCCTCGAAACTTTTCAGCAGGGCGATCGCCTCTCCTCGGCTGTTGAAAGCCGCCGAAGAGCCGTCGTAGACAATATCCGTTTGCCCGCCGACGCTATTGACATACAAAATGGTCTTGCCTGTCATGAAAGCCATCTGACGGTAAAAGTCGTAGCGTTTCTCAACGACTCCGCGCGAATAGGGACTATGGGCCAAATTGACGATCAGATCGGCGTATTCGCCGTATTCCTGCTCGGTCTTGATATCCTCTCCCACGACGACAGCGATCTTCTTGCCGCGAATCTTAATGTACTCGCAGCCTTTCGACGACGATATATGGCACATTTCGTCGCGTGATTCGATCGTCTTTTTCCCGACGTACCGCTTGATTTTCCGATCCTCGATCAAAGCCGCCACGCTGATCGTCTTGTTCATGCACTGCGCGGGCATGCCGACCAATACGGAAATGCCTTCGCAACAGCGCGCGATCTCTTCGAGAGTCTCCTCGCACAGTTCCAAAAATGTGACTTTATTCAGTAGATCGTATGCCGGAGCGCCGCTGATAGCCTGTTCTGAGAATACGACCAAATCGGCCGATTCGGACTTGGCCTGCTCGATGCATCGGACAATTTTTTCCTTGTTCGACTTGAAGTCCCCAATCGTGTAATTTTGTTGGGCAAGAGCTATTTTCATTGCGTCCGGGTTTTATCATTGGTATAGACTACGCAAAGATATAATTTTTAGTCTAGAACTAAAATTCGTTCGGAATATTGTTTAATTGAATTTTATGTATATCTTTGCACCGTCAAACGGAAAAGGTGCCATAGCTCAGTTGGTAGAGCAAAGGACTGAAAATCCTTGTGTCCCTCGTTCGATTCGTGGTGGCACCACAGAAAATCAAGGAGTTGCAGAGATGCGACTCCTTTTTTGTGCCTCTCCCGAAGCGGTTGTACGGTGGTTTGGGACTCAGAGTTAAACCGAGAGTTAAACCATGCTCCGCAATGGGTACAGGTGTATTAATGTTTTGTGTTACAAATCCAAAACACTCTCAAATGGTGAGCATCCTTTAATGATTAGGGTGTGCAAAGACGGCAAAAAGAAATATGTCAGCCTTGGCATATCTGTTTTGCCTCAGTATTGGGATTCAGATAAGAATAAGCCCCAACGACACTGTCCTAACAAAGATATGATCGAAAAGGTCATAGCTGAGAAAAGCAGGCAGTATTCGGAGCGCGTCATTGAATTGATTAGTGAACAAAGGGAGTTTACTGCAACGACGTTGGTTGAGCAAATCGACAGTTATTCGCCCTGTCGGATGGTTGGCGATATGTTTTTGTTGCAAATACAGCGATTGAAAAAACAACATCGTGAAGGTTAAGCCCTATCTCATCAGGAAATCCATCATTCATTGCTATCATTCATTGCTAAAATTCAACGGCCACTTGAATATCTATTTCTCCGATATTGATACGGCATGGCTGAAGCGTTATGAATCGTGATTGCGAGGACAGGGATTTTCCGAGAATACGATAGGCCGACGTTTTCGCACGTTGCGGGTTGTAATAATGTCACTATTGAAGAAAAGGTTGCCAAGTCGAACCACTACCCTTTCAAGTCTTATAAAGTGTCGAAATTGCACCGAGCGACCGCTAAACGTGCTATCGGCAAAGCGGAAATATTTCGGATCATCAACTATGCCAGCGATCGTCCTTATGTCCGACTGGCCGTCGATTTGTTCGCTTTCAGCTATTATATGGGAGGAATCAATTTCGTAGACATGGCTTATCTTACCCAGCAAAATATAGTGGAAGATAGATTGATCTATATAAGGCGCAAGGAGCACAAAATGATAAAATTACCTTCGTTATCTCAAGCAATGGAGATAGTCGTCCGTAACCGTCGAGACCAATCGCCCTATCTGTTTCCGATTTTATCGTTTTATCACACGACGGAGCAACAGCGACGGAATTGCACTCATAAAGTAATTGCTAAAATAAATTTATTTTTAAAGTTGATAAACAAAGAATTAAATATTAGTATCAATTTGACCCCCTATGTCGCAAGACATTCATTTGCGACTGCGCTTAAACGTTCGGGTGTTTCAATTACGAATGATCCACATACGGTTCCGGCAGATTACAAGGCGGGACAGACTTTGTAAAGGGGACTTGAATGATCCCCTTTACAAAAATTTGTCCTTATCGGTTTTTAACGCAACATGGCATAATCACGTTCGATGACTTCTCTAAATGTGGCTACACCAGATTCGGATAATTCAACATTCATGGTTTTTCCTCCAGGCAGATATACCCTGACCGTATTGTCGTCAAGGAAAGTCATAAACTCTACGGGTTTGTTTTTAGCCATTGCGGACCATGTCTTCGTACCTTTGTCATAGATTAAATCGACACTGGTTTTGGTGTTGCGATTAACGATGCGATAGCCGTTACGTTTGTACCGTACCAAATATTCCCCCTTTTTACCGTGAATGGATTTTTCTGTTTCAGTTTCTGCCAGAGGATTGTCGCCGCTCCAAAACTCGATGCTGTTGACGACCAAAACATCGGCGATTGTGGTTACTTCATATACAGGTATTACCCAGAAACAAAAGAAGACGACTTCATTGACGAACTTGCTATTGGAAACTTGTTTGTTCCAACTCAATACTTTATTGCTCAGTTTGAACGATCCGATACAAGAGGTGAAGGCGATACAGGAACAAAGTAAAGTCACCATCATTACCGTAAATGTTTTTCTTTTCATGTTGACAAAATTTAAGTTAATAATGAGTTCTATTCAAAATACCAGAGCGTAACCGTTTTTGCAGAAAACATATCAAAAATAAGCCAAAAAAGTCTTATGAAGGAAGGATTTATTTTTTCATGGTTTAATTACTTTTATTACAAGGTCTATAAGGATGAATTTGTCACCTAAAACGAACCTTGCTCTATGCTTGTTTTGAAATAGTATGCGTGCCACCTTGGTTTTAAGAGGGGAGATATAATGAATATTTCGACATAAACGGCTTTATTATTCAGTCCTGAATTTGTTACGCAATTAAAGTTACCTGCAAAAAATTGGAGATACTTGCCATTTTTTTCGCAATCGATTAAAGAGTATAAAATTGCTGCCGAGAAATATGAAGCGTTACTGAAAAAAGGCTCTTGACAAATATCACAACTGCAGCGCGAAGCTGTTACTCGAAGAAGCTTTTGTAGAGATGAGATTATAAAAAATTCGACACAACAGACACTTGATATTCTTGTAGGATTAGGATAGAACAAGGATAGTTTCCGCAAATTGGGTTTGACATTTGAAGGAAAAGCTTTCTATGATATCCTTACGCACCCGTACAACAAACACAATTTCGAGTATGGCGAAGATAAGAATATAGAAGGTGTGATAATCCACTGACAAGTGTAAGACTTTTTCCGGGAAAGATCAAGGAGCTTATTGACGTTCAATCATCATTTGCAGATTGACTGAACAATTCAAATATTAAGGGCTGAACTGAATCAAAAATATTCTTCTGTCTCGTTAAACAAAAGTTATCCTCCGCAATATAACGACGGAGTCTTTGACCAAGTTATGGAACATTAAGAAGAACAACAAGTAACAATATACGGCGCAGGGAAAGCATAAATTATCGTTCCATTTATATTCGTTTTGATACTATAAACAAACAATCCACCTCGCAAAATACGAGGTGGATTCGGGTTATTATCCCTCTTGGCGGGAATTAGCAGGGTGATAATATATTATTTAAATTACTTTCTGCTTTGATATCCTAAGTATCAAAGAATAGAATAGACATAGAAATATCTCCTAAATTATTTTTGAAAGGTAGAATTCGACAGCAAAATCAAATCGGTACGATTGAGTTTTCAAATACGCGATTCTCGAAGGGGTAACGACCCGTCCCGTTTCGTTGCAAACACATTTTCAGTGGTAATCGAAAGATCGGCTCCCCGGGTTCTGCAGAGCTTGCGGCTTCGTAACGATCAGCATGTATGGGACTTTCTGCGGATCGAACCATTGCAGCACCTCGACGGTTTTGCGTCGGGTGACGCTGATGCAGCCGGCCGTCCCGCGGTCGAAGCCGCTCTCGATATGGAAGAAGATCGCGCTTCCCTTGTACTTCTCGATCGGGCGCATGTTGTATTCGACCACGGCGGCATAGCGGTATACCTCGTCGTCGCGGCGAAGGTATTCGAAATTGTCGGTCCGGGGCGTCTGTTGCGTCATCTGGTTGTAAAGCGGGTCTTCGGGATCGCTGATCCAATAGTGCTGTTTGCTCACGACGACGAACGGCCACGACAGATCGATATCGCGCACGTATCCGAACGCGAATCCCATCGGATAGGCTCCGCTGGGCGTTCGGCCGTCTCCTTCTCGTTTCTCGCCGTAAGGCGCGATGCCGGCCCGGCCGACGTTCGAGCGAAGCGGATAGGCAGTCTCCCGCCATTGTCCGTTCTTTTTCTCGTAACGGCGGAAAACGCAGGAAACCCGGTCGGGCCGGTCGTTGTATACGAGTATCAGCTGACGGCAACTGTCCGGCAAACGAATCTGCTCGTTCAAGAAACTTTCGACGAACGCGTCGTCGCGGCCGGGCGCCTCTAAAGAGGCGACATAGGTTCCGATCCGGTCGATCCGGCTGCCGAGCGTTTCAGCGAGCCGTCTGTCAGAGCCCACGAGGCGGCGGTATCGGACAGCGGCAGCGTTCAGGGCGGCCGTATCCTGAACCGCATAGCCGAAGCTCTCGCAGACGATACCCGATACGAGATCCGAGCGCGGATCGGAACAGCCGGAAGCGTTCAGCAATCCGGCATCGTCCGCCGATTCGTACAGACGCATCCGGTTTATTTTCTCCATGTAATCGTCCGCCGGGCAGGGATCGTAATGATCCATAAGCGCAACGGCCGGGTCCAGCGCCGTCCATACGGCGGTTCCTATTTCTTCGAAAAACACGGGCCAGCGACCGAGAGGGAAACGGTCGGCCGTCATGATCGATTCGCCGAGAAAAACGGTACATTGAACCGTATCGGGAGCATCCTTCCGGAACGTCAGCGTCAAATCGTTCGTTTTCCCGAACCCACGCCGGAGCGACTTCTTCAGCGTTTGCATCCAGTCGGGCGAACCGTCGATTCCGATGCGTTCGCCGTGTATCGCGGAAGCCAAAGCCTCCGTATCGAACGGCCGTATTTCCGAAACGGGGATTCGCGCCGGGTCGGAAAGCGCCGCCAGCTTGAGAGCAACGGTATTGCGGCAGTTCGTCAGGCCTTCGCGGAGACTGTCTGCAAGGGCGTGGTAACCGGGCAGGCTGTCGGGAAGACCGAGCGTTCGTACGAATGCGATCCGGCCAGGGGCAAGCACGCGTGCGGCCCACAGGACGATCAGAGCCAGCGCAAGGCCGGACGCTATCATGCCGAGACGGCGTACGGAGCGGCTGTGCCGCTTGGACTCGTTAAGGTTAGTCATGATTGTTCTGTATTCGTGTGAGCGGAAATAACCGTTTCGGCGGATTCGGATCGTTCGCCCCGCGAGACGACGCATGCGGCCATCGCATCGCCCGAGACGTTCACCGCCGTAATCAGCATGTCGAGCGGACGGTCCATCGCGATAATCATGGCGATTCCTTCGGCCGGTATGCCGACCGAGACGAGTACGAGCGTCAGCACGGCCATGCCTCCGCTGGGTATGCCCGGCGTTCCGATCGACGAGACGGTCGTCAGCACGACGATCGAGAGCATCTGAGCGAGCGAAAGCTCGATGCCCATCACCTGCGCGACGAAAACGGTGGCGATGGCGTGGTAACAGCTCGTGCCGTTCATGTTGACCGTCACGCCGGTCGGCAGCACGAACGAGATCACGTTATGCGGGAGTCCCAGCCTGCGCATCTGCTCGATATTGACCGGCAGACAGGCCGCGCTGGAGCAGGACGTAAAGGCGAGCATTTGGACCGGCAATACGGCGCGGACATAGTCCGGGAGCCGAATGTCGGTAAAAAAACGGATGATCAGCGGATAACAGATGAGCAGGATGACGCATAGTCCGATGACGACCGTCAGCGCATAATAGCCCAACGCCAGCAGCAGGTCCGAGTCGCCGGCGAAACCGACGATCAGGTCGGCCATCAGCGCCATGACGCCCAACGGCGCCAGCTTCATCACGTATCCGATGATCTTCAGGATGATTTCGTTGAGCGACTCGACCAATTTTTTGACCGGGTCGGCTCTTTCCCTGCCGACGGCTACCATGGCTATGCCAAAAGCGATGGACAGCAGAACGATCTGAAGCATGGCCGAATTGTCGCCGGCCGAACGGACGACGTTTTCCGGAACCATATCCACTAAAAATTGGAGCGGACTGTCTTCGCGCATGTTCTCGGCTGCGGTAGCCTTTTCCGAAACAGACTGTTCGTAACGGCTTCGGAACTCGGTGGTTTTCTCGCGAGGGAATACTTCTCCGGGACGGATCAGATTGACGACGACCAGACCGATGACAATGGCGAAGACGGTCGTCGACAGATAGATGCCCAGCGTCTTGAGCCCCATGCGCGACAGATGCTTCGTATCGCTCAGATTCGTGATTCCGCTGATCAGGGAAACGACTACCAACGGAACGGCGACCAGTCGCAGCAACCGGATAAAAATCGTTCCCCAAGGCTTGATCCATTCCGTGAGCAGATGCTCCCACCCTCCCGCTACGGCCCAGAAGCCGAGTCCGGTTCCCACGAGCATTCCGATCAGAATCGTAATGTAAAGCGGCAGTTTTTTCATAATAGTCATAGCCGGGAAACGGCCCGGTCCGGAAATACGTTCCGCTTCCCGTCGGGGCCTGTCCGGCGCTCGCAATGCAAAGATGAAACAAAATTCAGGATCAGACAATATCTGCAAGAAATATAACGATTCGTCGCAGAACGACCGAAAATTCAACAACTTTTTCCGAAAATTCGCTGGAAATTACCCGACTTGTCCTGTTCCATCGGCAATAATATTTTCTTTGAAACGTTTATGCTCAGGATTGCCTCGAAAGCCGTACGCATTTTCAACGGAATGTTAAGAAAATGTTGCGGAAGCATCTCCGATCCGTAAAATTATTAGCATCTTTGTGCGATTAATTTGATTTCAGATATAATTCAATATGATGAAAATGAGCATTTTGTACAGCTTGTTTGCCGTTTGTTCGCTGGCTTTTTGCCAATGCGACAAAGACGGAGGCTCTGCGAGCGGCGGAAATCTGCCTTTCAAGCTATCCGTCAGTCAATGGAACGTACCCTCTCAGGGGGCGACCGAGGAGGTCGACCTGCAGGCCCCGGGCGAGTGGAAAGTCAAGACCGATTACATCGCCGGAGGAGAGCGGTGGCTCTCTGTCAGCAAGACGTCCGGCGCCGCCGGGCAGCACAAGCTGACGCTTTCGGCAGGCAATAATCCGTCCAACAGTACGGACCGCGAAGCTTTGCTGACGGTTACGTGCGGCAATGAACAGAAGACAATCTCGGTCACTCAGCGCACGCACGAAGAAGTCGTTCCCGAACAAGGGCGCTATGATGTAAAGGCCGGAGACACGCTGCTTACGGTCAACGTATCGGCCAATGTAGCTTATCAATGCTCGATTGTTCAGGAAGGAAACTGGATCGCGCAGGTTCAGAACAAATCGGCAATGGAAACATCTTCGGTGCGGTTCCAAATATCGGCCAATATGGACGAGCAAGAACGTACGGCCGTGGTGAAATTCACGGCTGACAACCTTGCGCCTACGGAAATCACTATCGTACAGGCCGGCCAGACCGCCGGTAAGGAACTGACGCTTTTCCAGCTCAATATCTGGGAGGAATGCGGGCACAACTCGACGGACGGTTACAGCGCGTTCCAGTCGCTCGTGGACCAAATAGTCGCTCTCGAGCCCGACTTCGCGACTTTCTGTGAGCTGTATAAAAACGGGGACGACATGGTCATGAAGAAACTCGTGGCAGCCTTGAAGGAGCGGGGGCTGACCTATTACGCCGAGACCGGGTTCGGCAAAGGCGGCGGCGGAGCGCGCGGACTGCTGTCGAAATATCCGATCGAGGAAACGGAGCTGATCAATTCATGGATGTTCAAGGGCGTATGCAACGTGGACGGCAAGCGGATCGCTATCTATCCGTCTCATTCCAACTACGTTTACTATTCATGCTACTATCCGCGCGGATATAACGACGGCGGCGGAAACAGCGGTTGGGAAAAGTTACCCGACGGTCCGAATACCGACGTAAGCGAGATTCTCGAGCGCAATGCGCTTTCGGGACGTCCGGAATCGGCTCGGGAGTTCGTCGAAAATGCGAAAAAAGAGTTGGACAAAGGGGCTATCGTCATTCTGGCAGGCGACCTGAACGAGCCCTCGCATCTGGACTGGGTCGAGTCTACGAAAGATATGTTCGAGCATAACGGTTGCATCGTACCTTGGCAGACTTCGCTGCTGCTGACCGAGAGCGGTTTCATCGATGCTTTCCGGCAGATGTATCCCGATCCGGCAACGCACCCGGGCCTGACGTGGCCGGTCAACAACAAAGGCATTCCCGTATCGGATCTAGCATGGGCCGCCGAAGCGGACGAACGCGACAGGATCGATTACATTTACTACTATCCCGACAGCCGATTCAGTCTGGTGGATATCAAAATGGTAGGTCCTACCGGAACGATCGTCCGGGGCGAACGCGTGGCTGCCGATACGCAGGAGCCCATTATCGATCAGGCCGGCGAGCATTGGCCGAGCGACCACCGGGGACTGCTGATGACGATCCGATGGAACGAATAAGCTCGGGGTAAAACCGATTGCCGAAAGCCTTTCCGACTTCATGACGGAAAGGCTTTCGTTTTTACGCCCGCATCCTTTCCCGGCCGGGCATGCTCTTGCGGACTACGGGCTGAGTCCGAACGTATGCGGATACAGAGCGGGAAAATATCGGGCGATCCGTCGCACGGACCGAACCGAATCCGTTAAAAATCCTTATTTTTGCCTCGTCATCGCACTGAAATGGAAACGGATGTCTTGTCGAAGCTGTCCAAGGAGCAGCTCGAAGAGTTGGTGAGAACGTACGCGCGCAACATGCTGGCTTTGGACGGCGTGTGGTTCCAGTCCGTCGAGCGCGAGCTCGGAATGGACCGGGCCATGAGGCACGACGAGCGGGTGTGGCAAGCCTTCACCCAAACGGAGGCACGGCGCATCAAAGGATTCCTGCAGTTGCCCGACAGGCCGGGACTGGACGGACTGGAGCGGGCGCTTTCGCTCCGCTTCGCGGCATTCGCCAACCGGCAGGTCGAGCTGATACGGGAAAGCGATTCCCTGACATTCCGTGTGGTAGATTGCCGGGTACAGTCTGCGCGCAAGCGAAAAGGGATGCCGTTGCATCCGTGTCTGTCCGTAGGAATCCGCGAATACGCATTTTTCGCCAAAACGATCGACGATCGCATAGTATGCGAACCGGTAAGCTGTTTCCCTCGGGTGAGCGACCCCGGATGCGCCTGCTCGTGGCGCTTCACGATGGGGAATCCGGAAAACGGACCGGAGGAAGCCCCGGACAACAACGGTCAAGGAAAAGTTTAACCGGCCCGACGCTGTCCGAGAACGAGGACAACAGGGAACGCTTCGGCGGTCCGAACGGGCGTAACATTCGAAGATATGATGAAATACGGTTTGAAATGGATGCTGCTCGCGGCAGTGGGAATCCTGCTGTCTGCACAGCGGTCCGAGGCGCAGACGTACGTAAAGCTCAACGGGCTGTACGCATTGGTCGGGGTGATCAATCCGGCCGTCGAGTTCCGGCTGAGTCCCCATTCCACTTTCCAGTCCGAGTTCGTTTGCTCGCCGTGGAAATCCATCGAGCATAACGGAGCGCACAAGCCGATGCTTTTCGGAATCTTCATGAACGAGTACCGCCGCTATTTCAAGCAACACAATACGGGGTGGTATGTCGGGGCGAATGTCGGCATGATGGCGTTCAAGATGTCGAAGCCCACGTTCGCCGGCGGCAAGCTCGGGCTACAGGATCGCTACAGCAAGGGTTACGGCCTGATGTTCGGCGTCTGCGGCGGATACGAGTACCGTTTTGCCGACCGGTGGCTGCTGGACGTCTATTTCGGGTGGGCTTACATGGCAAGCTGGTACAACGGATACAATCTGGACGGCACGGTCCAGTGGCATCCGCATCGCCGGGACGAGCCCGAGCATCCCGACCCGTTCAACGGCTCGGGCGAATGGCTGCCCAATAAGATCGGCGTATCGATCGGTCTGATGATTTTCAATCCGGACAAGCACCGAAAGAAACGGTAGCCGGCAAGCGATCGCACGACAATCCGGCCCTCTGCATAAGAAAATGCAGAGGGCCGGATTGTTTTGTACTCGGAATGCTTTTGTCGCGTCGACTACCGGAACCGCCCATATGTGTTTTCCGTTTTCAACTTTTGTAGCGGAAATCGAAGCAAGGTCGGATCCGGAGACAAGTCCGCCGCTTTCCTGTCCGATCGACGCACGGGCCGAAATCGCATATCGAAGCCACGAAGCGGGGACGAAACATGGCGTGAAAATTGAACGGTTCCGCTCGACGACGAAAGAGTCAGAGCACGAATCGGACACAGCACATGGAAACAGCAGACATAGGCCTGATCGGACTGGCCGTCATGGGGGAGAATCTCGCTTTGAATTTCGAAGGCAAGGGCTACGCCGTAGCCGTATACAACCGTCGCTCGCCGGGACGCGAACATGCCGTAGACCGGTTCGTCGAGGGGCGTGGCCGCGGCAAGCGGCTCATCGGAACGCATTCGATCCGAGAACTGGTCGAATCGGTGAGACGGCCTCGGCGGATTCTGATGATGATCCGGGCCGGGGAGCCCGTCGACGAGGTGATCGGACAGCTGATGCCTTATCTGGAGCAGGGAGACGTGGTGATCGACGGGGGCAATTCCGACTATCTCGATACGCAGAGACGGGTCGCGCAGGCGGAAAAGGCAGGGCTGTCGTTCGTGGGATGCGGCGTATCGGGAGGCGAACTGGGCGCTTTGCACGGTCCTTCGCTTATGCCGGGCGGATCGGCTGCGGCATGGCCGCTGATCAAAGAGCCGTTTCAGGCCATCGCGGCCAAGCTCGACGACGGCTCGCCGTGCTGCGAGTGGATCGGACCGGGCGGATCGGGTCATTTCGTCAAAACGGTCCACAACGGCATCGAATACGGCGACATGCAGCTGATAGCCGAGACCTACTCGTTGCTGAGAAATCGGCTCGGCATGGATAACGAGTCCCTCGCCTCGCTGTTCGAGTCGTGGAATCGAGGCGAACTGAACAGCTACCTGATCGGCATCACCGCCGAAATTTTCCGCTTCAAGGACGACGACGGGGCATATCTGCTCGATCGTATCCGCGACGTGGCCCGGCAGAAAGGGACGGGCAAATGGAGCGTGTCGGCCGCTCTGGACCGGAACGATCCGCTGACGCTGATTGCCGAGGCGGTATTCGCCCGCATGCTTTCCGCCTTGCCGGACGAGCGCAGGACCGCTGCGGAAGGCTATCCGGACCCTCAGGCCCAGTCCGTAGTCGAGACGCTGACGGCAGGACAGATCCGGGCCGCGCTGTATGCCTCGAAGCTGGTCTCGTATGCGCAGGGATTTTCGCTGATGCGCCGCGTGTCGGAACTTTACGACTGGCGACTGGACTACGGAACGATCGCGAGGATATGGCGCAACGGCTGCATCATCCGCTCGGCCTTTCTCGAAAAAGTGACCGAGGCCTTTCGGACCGATCCCGATCTGCGCAGCCTGTTGTTCGACGATTTTTTCCGGGACAAGATCGGACAGACTCTGCCGGCATGGCGCCGGGTCGTGGCGCACGGTGCGCTGGGTGCCGTCGCCCTACCCTGCATGAGTTCGGCCCTGAACTATTTCGACGGGTTGCGCACGCTCCGTTCTCCGGCCAATCTGCTTCAGGCCCAGCGCGACTATTTCGGGGCGCACCGCTACGAGAGAATCGACCGGGACGACGGGACGACGTTCCATACCGACTGGACGGGCCGGGGCGGAAATACCAGCGCTGAAAGCTACGAGGCATGAGTGCGAACAAGGAATCATACGACCAATTGCTGGTCATTTTCGGTGCTTCGGGCGATTTGACCTCCCGTAAGCTGCTGCCGGCCTTTTCCGAGCTTTTCTCGCGAGGGCTGCTGCCGGACCGCTTCGCGATTCTGGGTGCCGCGCGAAGCGATTTTTCCGACATCTCGTTCCGACGGTCGCGCCGTCAGGTATTGAAGGGCGACCGCGCGGACGAATTTCTCGGGAAAGTCTATTACCTGCGTTTCGATCCGGCCGATCCGAGGGCCTACCCAAAGCTTGCGAAGCGTATCGTCCGGCTCAGGGGGGAATTGCGTCTGCCGGATCGGATACTCTACTATCTGGCCACGCCGCCCTCCATGTATCCGGTGATCGCGCAGGGTCTTCTCGAAAGCGGACTGAATGTACCGGAAGGGGAAGGCGGATGGCGCCGGATCATCGTCGAAAAACCGTTCGGCAGCGATCTGGAGACGGCGCGCAGACTGAACGGACTGCTCCGAGGAATATTCGCCGAGCGCGAGATATACCGGATCGACCACTATCTGGGGAAGGAAACCGTCCAAAACATTCTGGTACTGCGTTTTTCGAACGGAATCTTCGAGCCGCTGTGGAACCGGAACTACATCGACCGGGTGGAAATACGGGCTACCGAAACCCTCGGCGTAGGAAACCGGGGAAAATACTACGACGGAGCCGGCGCCATGCGCGACATGGTACAGAATCATCTGATGCAGCTCATGGCCTTTGCCGCTATGGAAGCGCCCGCCGTGTTCGAGCCGGAACCCATGCGGGAC
>ULUO01024417.1_pt1 | contig 14353 bp, 8 predicted proteins | sample 1958611 | NCBI WGS metagenome assembly ULUO01 (sample SAMEA4835762, study PRJEB28245) | human gut metagenome | biome: gut microbiome; material: fecal sample | place: Denmark | collected 2008
ACAAATAAGAATTGACAGCTTTCGCATGACACAACCTTTCGATTGTATCTTTGCATAAATAATACTCTTAGTCAACAACAAAGGGCTGCATTTTTACAAATACAGCCCTTTTGAGTTGCAAACAATAATTATCCGGCCGGGTTATTTTTTTAACCTCTCTTCCAACTCCAGCATCAAATTTGCCCCGAAATAAGCGCGCCAGCTTCTCATCTTTTCAATCACCTGCGCTTCATAATCCGACAGCTGATATTCTTTTCGGCTCGCTTCTTCCTCATTCAAAACCGCATGGACGGCATTTTTGTATATCAAGCCAAAACTGTCCTCCCCGGCCGGCAAACTCTCTTTCCTGCCAACCTGACGGTAATGCTCTTTAACCTTGGTCAGCCCTTGGGTGCGATAAGCCATATAAACATCTATCAGCTCTTTGCGCACCGCCGCCGCTTTTTGCGTCCGCGAAAACATACAGATCAAAAGCGCCTGCGGCTCATTGAGATAATAGGCTTCGGTCTGCCGGGTTACAAACCCGATTTTCTCGTGCGCCCTTACTAAGGGCGCACAGCCGTAAGCCAGCAATTCCGCCATGTTCGACAAAATAACTTCTCTTATTTTTCGCGGCCGGTTCAACCCCAGACGTTCGCCCAATACCACGTCTTTAATCCGCGGTTCGTTGTCAATCACTTCAATATTGTCAACCGTCAAACAAACTTCTTTACTCATGGCAACCGCCCTCCAGCAGCTCAACCACTTCTTTCAATCTGGCCAGCACAAAACTCAAGGTGCTTCTCAGCGCCTCGTTTTCAACTTCCAACTCTTTATTTGATTTTTCCATCTTTGTATCCTTTTCCAAAAGAATTTAGGTTGGGGAAGTTGGAAACATGTACAAAGTCATGCAGTACTTATTCAATATATTCATACTCTTCCCCAATAATTAAAAACAAAAAACGCAATCTGTCGGGTGCGTTTCCGCTTTGCATACAACCTTTCCACGGGTTGGAGCCTCCGCTCGTTTATAATAATAAACATAAATATATGAGGTTGTCAATACTGCTTTGACATAATCAATTCTTTCTTTTTCTTAATAAATTTAATTGTATAAAGAATCTTTTCATTATCAATCTTTACATCTTTAGCTGCTTCACAAAACTTCCGAAAAAAAGTAAAAGAATCTTTTTCACATCTCTCTATAGCAGCCAAAGCATTAGATGGATCTAGATTTCTTACATTATCTACATAGTTCATATATACCGCCGCCGCACCATCTTTACTTTCAATTTTTTTCCCATAAACTTTGTTCAATTCAGCTAAAACATCATAATCTACTTTATTAATCCACTGTGCAAGATTATAAATATCTTTCAGTTTTTCCATACTACATTCCAAGTTTTTATAATCCTGAATACAACGGGAAAAATCCTTTTCCCATCCTTCCTTACTTGCATTGTAACGAGTTACATCATCGATAAAAACAGCAAACTCAGCATTATCTTTACTCAATATATATAAACAGTTTCCGCCTATTTTTCCGCATAAATCACCACTGGCAGCCATAACCGAAGATGAAAGGAAAAGCGCCCCACAAACAATCAAAAAATAAAAAATCTTTCTCATTTTCCACCTACTCTAAATAAGAAATCCGGCTTTCCAAATCAGAAACCCTATTTTTTAAATAGGATATTTCGCTTTCTAAATCAGAAACATCGCTCTCTAAATCAGATATCTTATCGTTAAAAATATATTCCACTGCACCTTTAAAATCCCAATCACTATATAAGTCCCATTTACTCATCCCAGCAACCTCGGCTTTTGCAGGCTTTATAATATCATAAACAACATCGTGCATAACATATCCGAAATTAAATATAATCAAAAAATAAAAAATTTTTTTCATATTCTCTCTCCTTAATATAATAAACCAATAATACGCAAAATATATAAACAATCAACCAAAAATTATTTGCTGCCGCCGCCAAACCAGTAATAATACGGATTGCCGATTAACGGCACATTCCGCCAGCTTTTATAATCTGCCACATCCCGGTTACTCAAAACATCTTTGATTATTTCATCAAAAATAACCGGGAAAGCAAGCTGATCCTGAATTGTCTTAAACAAACCGTCACGTTTAATACTCATACCGGTGTATCGGTTAATGCTGCCGCCGACAAAAACATTTTCAAGCAACGTATCCGTCACGTCAATTTCCCGGCCAAACAGCAGATCCTTTAAGAAATCAGCCCCGGCATTAAACAGCATCAGCCACAATGTCAGCCGCATCAGATCAACGAGGGCCTTTTGCGGATTCGTTTTGGCCGTTTCAAAACATATTTTGCGGTATTCGTTCAACTGTTTGATAAAATAGGACTTCATCATATAAAACATCCGCTTTTTGCCGCCTTCGGCATAAAATTTCGGCATCTGATCAATCGTTACCGGTTGCACATCCATCAGTTGGAACATTGCATATTCGATAATTTCCGGGGTTTTCCGCCCTTCTTTCAAATCGTTTGCCACTTCTTTCCAGCGATTGCCGAACTCAACCCGCAGATATTCTTCCAACTCTTTGCTGCCGGCCTGTGCATCCCGCCGTGCTTTGTTTACGGCGGCATTCACCAGCGTCATCTTAGAAATCCCGTCAATCTTTTCAAAACCGGTATATTTCAAAACCTTGTCCAAATGCTTTGTTAATTTCGACGTATCAACATATCCCCCGTCGGTAATCACCTTATTCAGCCCAAGATCCTCAAGCGTTATTTCAGATTTACCCTGCCATGCTTTTACATTTTCAAACATAGTATTCCAAAATCCGGCTTTATAAACAGCCGACCCCAAATCACCGAACTGTGTAATTGCACTGCCGACATTGCCCAGTGTCCATATATAACCGCCATCACGCAACATCCGCAAAAATTCATTACCCAACCCCTTGTTACTGAATCTGGCCACCAACAATTCCTTCAGCCGCATTTCCTGTGTATGCGTGATCACGCCGTCCTTGGCCAAATCATAAAGAAGATTGCCTACGGATTCTTCAATCGTATTGTCTGCCTTTTCGCTTAACTCGTCCTCCAGCGTTTTCAATTCCTCGTTCATTCTCCGTAAGGCTATTTCTTTGACCTGTTCGGCCTTCCTGTTTTTCAAAAACTCGACTTCCGTTTCAAGCCGTGCCTTTCTTTCTTCCAGATCCTGCCGCAGCAAATCATCATAAGTATTGCGGATTTGTGCATCAACAGCGCCGATTTTATAATTGCGGGTTTTTATTTCCTTCCATTTTGCCTCTTTGGCATCCATTTTTTCATATTCGGCAATCGTTGTTTTTCGGTTGGACACCCGCCGCCGCAAAATTTGCACGTCTTCCGCCTCCTTGCCGAAATACTTTTTGTTTTCCGTCAGGTTGATTGCACCGGATACATAATCAACCAGCGCATCCACCGAGTTTTTATAATATTTGTTCATCTCGGCATCAATCAAATCAATACTCCGCTCTTTCGCATTGCCGACGTTTGCCAGCGAAATCGTCCCGCCGTAACCGCGAAACAGGCTGTTAACAATTTGCGCCCGGTCCTCCTCGCTTCTTATCCGTCCGTCCTTGGATTTTTCTTCCAGAACCTGCATAATTTTTGAATATTCCGGTTTTCCTTCGTACTTTTGACGTAGATAATCCAGCAAACCGTCCGCATCTCTCAATTTGCGCGGGAAATAATCGGGCAGGTAATTAATTTCAACGCCCACCTCAATCATTTGCTCGCGCAATTCGTCCAACACTTTGCGAACCTCAATAAAATCATTCGTCATATCGTTTTCGGACAAAATTCCGGCAACCGTTTCCACGTCCCTGTTTTTCAAAGCCAGATCAAGTTTATTGAAAACCTCCGGCATCAGCTTTTGCGCCTTGTCAAAAAAGCCTTTTACCCGTTTAGCATATTGACTGTTTTTTTGCAGCTTAGCAATTTCAAGTCGGCGGTTTTTGGTCCACAACTCCGGTGAAATGGATTTAACCACCTCTTCCAACGGCACGATTGCGTCCTGTGTAAAATCTTTTGCGTCTTTCAAAATCTGCTGTACGGTTTTCTGAAATTTGCTTTTCCCGGCAATATAATCCCGGTTGGCTGCCTTATAAACCTCGTCCATTTTCCGCCGTTCTTCAATCGCCTTTTCCCGGTTATAGTTTACCACTTCGTCAATCGGCGCCTGCAAATAATAATCCAGGTCTTCTCCACCCAGAATATCCCCATAAACGGCAGAAATGTCTTTGTTGATTTTTACCCGCATTTCTTTTGCCGTTGTATAAATTCGACGAAGCCAATTCAAGAACATATCAAAAACACGCTTCAAATAATTGCTGGGTGCTTTTCCCTCTCTTAAAAATTGCTCAAAACCGCGGGCAAACAGTTCTTCTTTAGCATAATTTCTTGCCAAATCCGCACTTTTGAACCCCTCATGAATAATAATGCCGTTTTTATCCAGGACCCTGAAATCTCCGTCTTTCTCATCAATAACAAATTGCCGGTCGAACTCTGAATTTTCCCAATCTTCCACCGCTTTCAACAGCTGGGCAGACTTTTCAGATTTGCCGGCAAAATATTTTAATTGTTTTTTGAAAAAATGCGAACTTTCATGCATAAAAGTCGAAGCGTCGGCATTTTCAAACAGGTAAATCACATTCATCTGCGGAGAATACGCCCCCTTCGGAATAGAGTTGATCCTGTCTTCTCCTTGCCCCTGTACCGCCTCAGTCTCAAGGTTCAGCTCTCCTTCACCCGGCTCGCCTGTCTGATAAACAGTATTATCGTTGGTCCGACTGAAACTCCCGCGGTTATATACGGATTTTATCTGATTGGGAGAAAAAACTATAAAAACATCAATAGCCCTTTGCTCTCCGCGAGGATTATCTATTACATTTTTAACAATTATTCCATCATGACCTTTTGAGCGTGCTTTCTGAAAATACTCATTATAGACTTGAAAATAAAATTTATTATCTGCATCTACAACTAAAGGATTCCTAAAATTCATATAAATCGGCATAATCGCCCCATCGGAATCCTCGACTGTACCAGCTTGCACTATATTATATTTTCTATCAGAAAGTTCGGAAAACTCTGCCATTAGCTGATCCGTTTTTTCATTTTTTCCCTCTTTTAACATTATTTCAGTTATTTCTTTTTTAAGAACATTACGGCGGTTATCAATATCTATAATTCTTTTATCTTTCAGTTGATCGTAAGCATATCCAGATGCTTTATCATAATCCGTTGTTGCGTAATATGCCTCTCCATAATCCGTTCCAGTCTGTCTGTTCTTGTCATACTCAAATACTTCAATTCCTTTTGTTTTTGTGCCATGAAAAGCCTCAACAGTTACGGCTTTACCCGTTTCAAAAGAATAATTTTTTGCTTTTTGGACAGATACAATAGGACTATTGCCAGACCACCGCTTAAACTCTGGCGTATTAGTATCAGCTTTGCTATCAGCACCGTATGCCGCCTGAGGTAATTGATATAAAGTTTCTGTCGCCATATCATATCTTGCTGGCTTGACTTTTCCACGCAAAACTGCTAAACTAATATTAGAAATAGCGTCGGACAGATTATTAGCAGGCCTATTCTGATTTTCAGAAGTAACCCGTGTTTCTGTTGGCGCTATTTTTATTTCCCTGATTTTATTACCGGCAAAATTATCTCCGGTATTTCCACTCAGCGGAACATCAACATAAAACTCAACACTGTACGGAACTCCCTTATATACAACGCCGGAATGATAAACATCTTGCCCCTTAACATTTTGGTGTCTTTCATCTGCTTCTCTAAAACCGGAATATTTAGCACCGGATACGACTTTTTCTATCTCAGGATATGCAATATTATTTTTCTTTTGTCTTGCATTTTTAATAGCTCTTTGTGCACCCGTTTTATTAAACTCGACATTTGCTCCGGTTGATTTTATCGTTACGTTGCCGATTTCATTAAATTTACCAATCAGCCAATTACGCAAATCAGCCCTTGTTTTGAACTCCGGCAACGCATTGTCAGGAATAACCACTGTTTCCACCGTTTCATTGTCATCGGCAATTTTATAACCGTTTTCACGCTCAGTTAATGCTTCCCCTGTCTGATATTGAAAAGGTATATCATCATCCACCAAAGTAGCCAGATCGCCGTTTTCACGCATCACCTCGGCATAAGCTTCTTCCGCATTAACATCGTTTTCCCGCAGAATAAAATAACGTTCCTGCAAATCATCCGATAATAAACCAACTTTTGCCAGTACCTCATCTTCCTTTTTTCGTGCGGCATAAGCATCCATTTTTCGACGGATTGTATCCGGGCTGTCCGCTTCAATATCAACACCTGCCGCCTCAAAAGCCATTTCATAATTGCGCAGCGCTTCTCTCTCATCAATGGCAGCAGAATTAGTCTCCGTCAGCAGATAATGCGGTCGTCCGCGAAATTCATCATCAAGCGCGGAAAGCAAAGCATTAACATCTGCATCTGCCGGCAAATACCCTGCCTCTGCTGCCGCCTCTCGGGCATAGTCAAGGCTCAAACCATCTTCTCGAACAAGGCGCTTTTCCTCTCTTTTTAACCGTTTGCCTTTTTTACCCATATCAGCGGCAACCACCGCATCAAGAGCGGACAATTCACCGCCTTCATCTTTAATCCCGCCGCGGGAAACTAAGAATTCCGTTAATGTCATCCGATCATCAGCAACTTTCTTGCCTCTGGCTGCTTTAATATCCCGTACAATATTTGCCCAGTTTTCATTTGCGTTACGAGTACGATAACGTTGCGTCTGACTATTAAAATCGTTATAATTCATTTTTACGATTTTTGGCATATAATCTGTTATATATTCTTTCGGCGACATTCCTGTTTCCTGGCTGGCAAAAAGCGCAAAACCCTGCCAAATCCGGGCAGAAGCAGCCGCGTTGTTTTCTCCGGTTTTATCCTTTAAGGCATTAAAAACATCATCATAAATGCTTTCAAGTTCCTGTTTGGTCTGCAAAGCCTTTTGAGCCTCTGCCGTGCCTTTGTTTTCTTCAATAAACTTGTTCAGATTATCAAGACGTTCGTTAATATGTTGAAAAGCAGCATCATTAGCCGCATCCGCATTGTTTTCCAAAACATAAGTGCTTGCATCTATCAGTCGATTAATTTCTTCATCCGACGCCCCTTTGTTTTTTAATCCCTCACGCGCATCCGCATACTGATATGCCCCCGCCAGCGCAGCACCGGCGCCAAATCCGCCGATTGCAGATTCAATAACCCCTTCCATTAAATTTTGTGTATCATCTATCCCGTATTTTCTCACAAAATTCTGCCATACCTGTTGCAAACTCTCCGGCATACCCTCCAAAAAACCTGCTTTTATTCGTTGAAACACTTTAGATTTTAGCGAAGAAGAAGACGTTTTTCCCATAATTGCATCCAAAGGTTTAAACACAAAATCAATCAGCGCAGTGCCGGCAACGCTTCCCGTAAAAAGTAAATTTGCCTTATTTTGATCCCCGGTGTTTCTTGCTTCTGCATACAAATCTCCGCTTTCGCTGCCGGCCATTAAATAGTATGCCAGCGCCGGAGATTTCGTTGCTGCCGCAATTCTTGTCATAAACAATAACGAAGGCGCGGCGCTCATTGCTGCCGAAGCAAAGCGGGTTACACTTGGATTTTCAACAATATCTCCCTCAAAAATTTCCTCATCCAACTGCAACTCCGGGCTGGATAATACAAAATCTCCGGCCTGTTTTATTTTTTCCCCGGCAGACTGCCACAAACGGCCAAAACTATTCAACCGGTTAACTGTTGCGTCACTTAACCCCAAAAGCTCCTGACTATCCTTGCTGATGATCATGTTGTCGCCGTAAAAAGTAGCCATATCGCCAAAACCTTTTAAGGTTTCAAAAATTCCGCGGGCAGAACTTTGAAACATCGTGTTACCGAATTTTCCCAAATCACTCTCGGCAAATTTTTTTACCCACGACTTCTCCACAATATCCATCTTTTCCGCCGCATTTGTATTTTTCCCGTCAACGGAAAATATATGTTGCGGTTTAATCTTCCAAGGATCAAAATCATCTTCTATCGGCGTAAAGGAAAAACCTTCAGGAGCAACCTTCAAATCAACATCCGGTTCTTCACCGTCTTCTATCGGTGTAAAGGAAAAGCCGCTGTCATCAGCGGCCTTTGTTCTTAACTGTTCAGAATTATGCAAATCATGCAATTCTTCATCAATTTTACTTCTTAATTCCAAATCTATCATCAAATTTTTCCTTTAACACCATTAATAAATACGATATCGCCCTTTTTTATATCCCCTTGATTAAAAGCTTGTCGGGCTGCTTGTTCATCAGCAAAACGGGGAATCGACAAATCTTTCACAATTTGTTCATCAATTAATTTCTTTAATGTTTTTCTCTTGTCATCAGGAGAAAGCCCGGGACTAATTTCCAAAAATTTATTCCAAACAGCTTGCCGTTCTGTCCCGGCATAGGAAGTATTCAGATACCTAAGAGCTTCATCCCGTCCAAAATTGCCGATATAAAAATCAGAATTTGTCCCCCCTTTTCCAGGATTGTCTAATTGCCAGCTTTCCTGCACAAACTTAAAAGCTTCCTGATGATATTTGTCTTTTTGTTCATCAGACAAAGAAGAGACCGGCTCACCACCCGAAAGTTCATTGAATTTGTCAAAATACATTTTATAAATAGGCAGAGCCGCTCTTGCCTTCCTTTGTTTCCAGGCTCTGTATTCAGGATCAGAAATCTTTTCTCCGTGTAACTCTTTATTACTCTCGTCATAGTCATCTTCTCCATAGATACCGTCAATAAACTTTTGCAACTGGCTGACTTTTGTAAACCAACTATTCCAAGTTCTCTTTTTTTCCCCGCTTATTTCCAACATTTCATTGTATTCTTCAACATAAGGCAAATAAAGGTTATTAAAAAAAGAAGTTCCTTCAGATTTTGACAAATATCCTTTTGAAACACCTTCTGTAATAGTATCAACTAATCCTTCAAAATCAGACAAATCTGCCATTCCGTTTTCTTGTTTCTGAATAACTTCGGCAATTTTTGTTTCCACGTTTTCATAATATGAAAACTTATCCGTATCAGCTACTTTCACAGTTCCGGGCTTAAAATCTGCTTCTTTCTTTTCCCGGGCGGTTCTCAACTTGCCGGCCTGTTCTTCAGTCAAAGCCCCGTTGCGTACCAACTCGTTAATTTCTTTTTCTCCCGGCAGTCCCTCGGCGTTTACCGCTTCGTCAATCTGATTGCGCAAATCAAGATAGGTGTTGATTTGGTTTTCCTCTTTCAGTTCCTTAATTGTCTGCAATTCTCTGTCAATGGCCTTATCCAGTTTTTCTTTTTCCGCCTTCTGCTTTTCCTGTTCGGCTTTTTTCTCCTCTTCTGTTTTTTTGGCAATTTCATCTTGATAATTCCTCAAACCGTCGACTTTCTCCGTCGCCAGCGCCGGATACGGGGCATTTGCCAGTTCCTTGTCCACATCCACAACTTCGTTGCGGGACATTCTCAGTTTCAAACCTGCTTCCCAAGCAGCTGTTGCGTTTTTTTCTTTCTCGTCAATATCCTTTAACAGGGCGTCTCTGGTCGTCTTGTCAAAGTCTCCGCGGACAAAAGCCTGATTAACCGCGTCCCTGCCCTCGTCAACAAGCGGCAGATTTGCCCGGTATTTAGCGTCTTTGTCTTCCCCGTCTTTCGCCCACAGACCAAGCTCTTTTCCCTGAGCAAGCAACTCCTTGTAATCTTCGTCATTCAGCGTCTTGTCTATATTGGCAAAAACAATCTCTTCTTTAGTTGCCGTTTTGTTTTTAATTTTTTCCTCAAGCTCTTTTAACACATCCGGGTCGCTCTTCTCCCCGCCCGGTTTTCCGAGCACACGCTCTCTCAATGTCAACGCTGTCTCAGGAGAATCCATATAATTATCATCGGCAACTTTCAGCGCCTCTTCGGCACTCATTTCGCCGCTCACAAACAAATATTTTGCCCGCGTAATGTTAAGATCAGCAGCTGATTTCTTAAGCTTTTTCTCCCTTTCTTCCGCCGCAATCCGGTCTTTTTCTTTGGCAAGCAACAGATTGTCGGCTTTTTGCAGATACTCCCTGCGTTCAATATCCGTCAGGTTGGGGAAACGTCCCGGATCGGACAACGCCTTTTTGGCAACTTCCGGGTTATTGTTCACCATCCCGTTGACAGAAAGTTTGGCAAAATTCTCCTTTGCCTTTTGCTTCTCGGTCGGCGTCAGATAAGTGTCGGCGTCAATCAGTTTATCGGCGTCGGCGGAAAAAAAAGCCGCCTCGTCTTCCGGGGCGGCGGCAATCTGGTCGGCATAGGCTTTCAACGTTTCGTTCAGGCTGATTCCTGCCAGCTCTTTTTCTTTGGCCCGAAATGCGTTTTGAACGTCCTGCTTGTTATAAGACAGAAAACCGCTGCCGAGGTTTTCCATCCACTCCTTGCCCCATTTCTGGCCGCGCATGTTTTCTTTCAGCTTTTTCTGAAAGTTTTTGACAATGCCCGGAATTTCTTCGACCGATTTTGCGGTCTTGATCGCGTTCAATTCCTCGGTTTGCAAATTCGCCGCCTCAAGATTTAAGCGCTTCCATACCAGCTGCTTTTCCCGTTCAAAGTAATTGTTTCCCGCTTCCACCGCTCCGGCCACGCTGTTGACGACCTCATTAATGCCGCTGTCGCGCCAGGTCGGGCGTTTCTCTGTCACCAGCTTGGTGCCGCTCAAGTAGTTTCTTTTAATCTCTCCAACCATCTCACCCTCCGAAAAGCCAGGAAAACTCTTTTTGTCCTTCCGTATCCACCGGCTGGCTGGCTCTGTATGCCGCCGCTACTCCGTTGGCCGCACCTGAAAGCAGACTCATGCGAAACGCGTTTTTCCCCTGTTTTTTGGCCTGCCTGGCATAAAAATTCATATCGCTTGCCTGCTGCATGTAGTTTCTGGCCGCCGTTTCCGTCTGATAGCGGATGTTAAGCGCATTTTGTTCGGCGTTGGCGGCGTTTTGCGCCAAAGCGCCGATTGTCGTCGCGCTGTCGGCAACTCCCATCTCACTCATCAAGGCTCTTGTCTCTGCCAGCTGCTGCCGGTTCTCGGCCCGTTGTATGTCTTCGTTACGCGCCCCCTCCAAACGTACCTGCCGGGCATTTCTTCGCAAAATGTCGGCGTTGGCGTTATAAGCCTCCGCCTGCGCTTTCCCCTGCCGATAAGCCTGATAACCGCCAATAACGGTTTGAGCCGCCGCCAAACCGCCCATCACTCCCGCACTCATTGAAATATCCTCGCAAACAGTTGATAATTTTTGCCGTTGAAAACTTTTCGCATGGTCCCCTCATATTCAAAACCAAGCAGCCCGGCCAAACGCCGACCGGCACCAAAACCGTCAAGCACCGTCATTTCCAGCCTTACGGCATCAAGCTCCCGGCTTCTTTGTTCAATCAGCCGGCGCATTGCCTTAACAAAAGAAAACATCTTCCGTCCGGCCGTGGCGTTGATGACGGAAAACAAGGCAAACCGGCCGGGTGTTATCTCCTGATACCAAAACACCGCAACCGCCACCCCGCCCGTCTCAAACGTTTCGGCGGTTGAAGGAATTGCAAATTTTGCAGCTTCGGCTTCCTGCTCTTCCTGCACCGTGATTTGTTCCAAATCCCGTTTTTCAAATTTTCTTATCAAAACAACCTCCCGACCAAAAAAAGGAGAGCAATTGCTTGCTCTCCTTCCAATTTACTTCTTTATTAAGAAGAAAATTTTTATTTTACGGATGATAATAATAAACTTTATCATCATCTGTTTTCACCTCCGTTTCGCATAATGCGGAAAGGAGTCGAAAGCTTACTTGACTTTTTAATCAAATAAGGTTATCCTATACCCATAGGTTGGAGTTATAGGACGTTCAACTCCTTTCCTAGGTTTAGGAAATTGTCCGGTGTTCCCGCACCGGACTTTTCTTTTATATCTTAAAATACATCCCTTGTCAATTAACGCGAACTCTCCATGCTCGGCACGATTGCCTGGATCAGCATCGGATAAACGCTCTTGTTTTGAATAACGATATTAGCCCCGCGGTCTTTCAACAAAGAAGTACCGTCCGGCCACGGAATAACCACGTTGCCGGTAAACAGGCGCACCTCGCCCGCAATCAGCTCCTTGCCGTTGTGGTATAAAATTTCCTGCTGCCGATCGTATGCCGGACCAGCCGTCCCGCCGCCGGAACGGTAAACCATCAGCGTCAGATGATCGATCCGCTGAACGGCGGCAAGCCCGGCGCCTCTGTCCGACTGAAGATATATCTTTTGCGGCTGCAACACCGAATTAACCGGCAATCCGACCACCACCCGCGCATCCGTTTCCTTAATCTCGATCGAACCGTCCTCGGCCACAATCTGATGAGGCCGCTCCAAACCGTTTGCCGAAATCGCCACTTCACAGCCTTTCAGATGATCAAGGCCGGAAAGCTTGGTCGTCACATCGCCGACCGGCCGGTTGTAAATCAGGCCGCTGTCAACAAAAAAGCAGGAATCGCGAATATAATCCAACTCCGCTTTCTCTCTTTCTACCGGATCGCGGATATATTCAACGTCGTCGGGATAATCCGACCGGGTGCCGCCGTCAATCCATTCCACATATCTTTTCATCACGCTGCCGATTTTGCGCTTAGCAATCACCCATACGTCATCGCGGCGTTCGTCATTTGAGGGAATTACCGCCACCGCTTCGGCCGAACCGGAAAAATCATGTTGCGCCAAAGCCGCCACCTGCTGTTGGGCGTCGAAGGTAAAAGACACCAGACGACCGTCGGCCATTGCCAGCCACAACAGCTTGTCCGGCACGTCCTGCCAGTCCCAACTGACAATTCCCGACGACAACAGATGTTTGCCCATAAGACTGGCATCCAGCGGATCATAACCGTCGCGTTCGTAGCTGTAAACCAGATCGCGGATCGAAGTGCCGAACCGGTCGACAAACAAAATATGTCCGTTGACTGTTATCGGCTGGATCGGTTTGCTGCCGATACCTGAAATCTGACGGATTGCCACATTATCGGCCGAAAGCGCCTCACCGTTGGAAATCGCGTCAATATAAAACTCTCCGCTTGACGTTCCGACAAACAGCACGTCGCCGCCTGCAATCCAGCGCCCCTGATTGTACTCTTTGGAGTTGACCGGCACCGTAACCGCGCATTCCGCCGTCACTTCACCAAATTCTTTGTCGGCAAAATTGTTGAAGTCACCGGAATAAGATCCGCAGGCTTTCAAACCGTCATCGGCATCAATCAGCAGCCACAAACGGTTTTTATAAGAACATCCGGACATCGGATAATTCCTCCCGGGATAAATCATGCCGAACTCAAAATGCGAGGTTACCAGCGCTTTCGGCATCTCAATAATCACTTTGGCCTTGACTTCGGTGGCCGACACATATTCGTTGATTTTGGCGGTACCATAACCGGCATGCAGATACTTCCACGTCACTTTCCCGTCCGACCGGCTGCCTTCCGTATGGACCGGCTTCACATTGCCGGTGGTTCCCTCGTTTAAGGCCTCGTAATATTTGCCGTCCGACGTCCACACCGCCCCTTGGCTTACGCTCTCCTCAACCTGCCACGCCGTCGTGTCGTCATTGACCAGCGTCAGCCGGATCAGGCGCCCGACGTCATCTTCGGCAAATAAATTCGCATCTGCCGTCAAAGTGACGGTTCCGGTCGTTCCGCTCACGGTAATCTTAATATCTTCGATGTTAACGTGATCCCATGGGCCGTTTAAGAGTTCCCAGTCCTCAAGCCGCCAGTCGTCGTTGGCATAGCGCACCAGCTTTTTCATATATTTCGGGTGGAAAATATAAAGAACGTCGCCCATTTGCGTAAATTGCAGATTATAACACTCAAGTTCCGCGTTCCAAATATCCTCAAGCGTATAAGGGCTTTCCAACTCATACACCGCATCGTCTTTCAAAACCTGTCCGTGGTTGGCAAACAGGCGGATGTATTTGTCGCCGAACTCAAGCATAAAACCGGCGTTGCCGGCAAACTTAAACTTGATCAAATCGGCTCTTTTGCTTGTTTTCTCTGCCATCCTAAGCCTGCCCCAGATATACAATCTTTACATAACCGTTGGTACCGCCGGCACCGTTTTCGCCCAAATCTCCCGCCTTGCCGCCGGCGCCAAATCCGTTTTGCAGCAACGAGGTCGTCGATTCCTTTTTGCCGGCGGATTTAATGGTGGAAGAAATGATTTTTAACGTACCGACTTCCAATTTGCCGCCGTCACCGCCGCCTTCGGCATAAGTTCCTGTACCGTGGCCGCCGCGGCCGCCCCACAGATCAATCAGGCTCT
>ULUO01060977.1_pt1 | contig 14206 bp, 6 predicted proteins | sample 1958611 | NCBI WGS metagenome assembly ULUO01 (sample SAMEA4835762, study PRJEB28245) | human gut metagenome | biome: gut microbiome; material: fecal sample | place: Denmark | collected 2008
GACTCGCCATGACCTCATAATTGCTGCCCAAAAACTTTTTAATTGTCTTCACCTTTGCCGGTGATTCCACAATAACCAAATACTTTGCCATACTACTTCCCCTAATGTCCTGTAATAATCGTTTCAAACTATACACTAAAAAAAAGGATGTGTAAAGTTTTTTTTCCGTTTGCCGCATTTTCGGTATCTTTTTTGACAAATCTGGCTAAAAAAGGGAAGGCATTCGCCTTCCCTTCTGTGTTTTGATCTGTAATTAGTCGAGATCTAAGAGATCTGTCTTTGTTACAGAGAGTTCCTGATAACCAAGCTCCGGAACTACCGTTGTCGTTGTTTCACCTGTTATTGATGAAACAGAATTGATCGTAGTCTGGGCTTCCAGATAGATTGTAAACTCACCTGTTGTATTTAAGTATGAAAGTGGCAAGTAGAATCCATATGTTGTCATACTTTCCAGATTCGATACTTTTCCGTTTGCATCTCTTGCAATCTCTGTATTCAGCTGATTATTTGCCACCGAATAAGTTTTGATCACCTTTGAAATATTCACAACCGGAACTGTGACTTTATTGATAACCTTTTCCTCTACCTTCACTGCCGAATTATCATTCAGTGTAACAACATCATCTTTCTTCATTCCATCCAGCTTCAGATAATACTGAATTGCCATATATTTTGTACCTCTGACAAAGTTTGTATCATTCAGTCTGAAGTAAATTGGTGTTCCGATTGTTGCTGCATCTACACCGGCATTTGTATTTGGATCTACAAACTGATACTTCCTTACTCCGTTAGAATTTGTCAGAATAGAAGAATCTATTGCTGTTGTTCCGTCCGGATTCGTCACATTCTTATCATACGGTATTGATATACTTGTGATTGCTGCTGCATTTGGATTCGGTGTCTCAAAGAATCCAACGGATGGCTCTGTATAGCTTGCTGTAAATGATGCAAACAATGTATTTACAAACAGCTGAGCTTCCGTTTCAGATGCATTTTCCAATGATGAATGTCCTGCACCGGTATATGTAATATTTCCCTTATTGTAAATATAATATCCGTCAGATGCCATCGGTCCCCCGACATTATCTGCATAGGGGTCGAAATCATGACCATTTCCGCCTAATGTATACCATACTACAACATCTGATTCTCCGTCACCGTCATCATCTGTATCCATATCCAACTGGAAATACTGTGAATGAGTTGTAGTTACCTTAAACTGATCCGGTAACACATAAGGATATATTGTCAACTGACCTTCATTTAACTTATTTACAGTATAAGAATCTGCACCACTTTCATTTTTATCTCTGTTTGCCTTATTAGAGTTGATCCAATACTTATCGCCTGTGCTGTTCATAAAACGTACTGCAGTTGTATTATTCACACCCTGCGTTGTTCTCAGAACTGTCTGTCGTCCTTTACCCGGCTGATATGCTACCGTTTTACCGGTTGCTTCTATTGTCATGATCTCACTTGCATTCTGCGCTCTTGTATAATCATTAGAGGAATGCAGATATTTGACGCCACTCGAAGAAGTTGCCGCATTTACCAGTTCTTTTACCGTTATCTTTGTTCCATCTGACTCTGCTATAATATTCTGCGTCATACCATAACGATCCATACCTACCAGATTACGAAGTCTCTTTGCCTGTTTGTAGTTTGAGAAGAACATGATAAAGTCATGTGTCAAAAGCGTTGGTTTTCCGCTTTCCATATAACTTTCTACTGCCGCAATTGCATCATCGCTTGAGAAATTGGCAAAGTTATCACCAAATCCAAGGACTAACATATTCGCACCATATACACCTTCTTTTGTTACCTTATCGTCTTTGTCTTTTTCCGGTGCTTTGATTTCAACCGAATTGAAATAATCAAGCGCATATTCTTTCAGGCTCTTCTTCGTTGCAGTATTACCATTCGCATCTGTCGATGCAGATGCAGCATAAGCACTGTATTTTGCTACAAAGTCTTTTTCAAACTCACTGACTGTTACAGTCTTGATCTCTACCGTATAGCCCGGTACATTTTGCAGATACTTGCCAAACTTGGAATTCGGATCAGCCAGCTGTGCTTCCAGATTCAGGTTGGAACCTGTATTATTTGTCAGCTGCAGTATCTTACAGATCTTATCTTCTCCTGTGATATTAGCTGCCAGTGTATAACCTTCTGCCGAATCATGTGCGTTCTGGTACTGATAAGACTGCACATCCAGCTTCCACTTCAAAAGCCCACTGTATTCATTAGAAACATCACGTTTTAACACATATTCTACATCTTTATTCAGAACATAATTGCCGTCTGCATTCTTTTCGGCTTCCGCACCTGTTCCTTTTACTGTTACCACAATATCCTTGATATCTTCCGTTGTGCTGGAATATTTACCATCATTATTGATATCAATATATAAATGCGGCTGATATGTTGCATTCATAGTCGGATCAGAACTGTCTGAAGCAATATTGAACTCAAATGTCATTGTTCTGCTTCCATCCGCATTCTGTTCCAAGTACTTTACTTTATCAGGATCAATAACCTCAGAATTCTGCTTCCTCTCATACATATATTCCTGCGGCTGACTGTTTACAGTCAATACAAGTTTTTCTGTTGCAACATATTTATTGATCAGATCCTTTTCGATACTCTTTGCAGTAATCATACTCGTACTGATCATATTCTCATATTTAGTATATTGAGTTGATCCGCTATTATCTTCATACTGACCTGTTGCTGTATTGTATAGCTTACCACAACCGAACATCAGAAGTTCATACATATTGGAAGAATTATCCACACGCCCATGATCTCTGTCCGTTTCATTGCCATCTGTTACTGCTGTCGGATTTACAACCAGATTATCCTTTGTTGTAACAGGTCCATACATATCACCCGCAACAATTAACAATCCTTTTGCTTCAAGATAAGCTTCCAGCTTCTTCAGCTTATTCTTTGTGAGATCTCTTCCGGCATATCGCACAACATCTGTATCCGTATCAAGATATCCTTTTAACTGACTTTTTACCTTGACTGTATCACCTATATTATAATATACCATACCGGTCATATATCCATCATTATAGGCAGGCAGATCCCGTTCCACAAATTTTGCCGAATCATATATACCATCTTTTACATCTCTGGTTTTAATTTTATTTGTGTAGAACAAACTCTTCTTATTACTTTTACCTGTTTCAGATCCAATATAAATGATGTCATAATTTTCAATCAGATCATCATTCCGTCCATTGAATTCATCAATTGTCATAGATTCAAATTCAATGTATTTTGCCTTGTCTGAATAAAAGGCACTCAGATAATTGGATACAAAGTCATCTCTGTTTTTCTTAAACTCACTATAATCATCAAAATCACTGTACTCTTCGATGCCATATTTTTCACTATACAAGAAATTTGTTGTCGGCTCAATTTCCAGGATTCTCAAGTTGTTCTTTACCACACTGATTCCGGTACCATCATTTACCAAAATATACTGGATTGCCACAGCAGGCGTTACATTGGTAGACATACTGCCTGAGGTTGAGTTCTTGTTTGTTGCATTGATATAACTGATAACAGGGCTGAAACCGCCTGATGCTACCGCTGCACTATATGGTGTATTGAAATCACCGTTTGCAAAATTGTCAAGCGCATCAACCAATGATTTTGCTGCAACAAAATCACTCATATGGTGGTTATATACATATACATTACCACTGACAAAGTTACCATTACCACCTGAAAGAATACTATCCTTCAGATTATTGATGATATCTGTTTTCTTGAACAATCCGTCCGGATCCACTAATTCAGATGTAGTTGAATTAAAAATACCTGTATCCTTTGCAGCTGTCACAACAGAAGACTGTCCTTCCTGCCAGAGCAGAAGAGCCAGTTTACTGATATTATTGGAAAGCGAAGCATCATAGCCGGCGTAATCCATCATCAACGCTTTATGATTCTGGACTACCTGATTGTAAAGGTATGCCATGATCACCATACTTAAATCATTATTTCCCTTTACAAAGCTTTGATAAGTACCGTTGATATAGATCAGATCCGCCGAATCAATATCAGCCGTGGTAACTTTTGAGGCTGCTACCATCTTATAGTTGATCTTCATGTTGGCATATTTCTTATTACTGCCCAGTACGTATTCTTTAAACCAGTCACTGTTATAAAACTTTTTTCCCTCTATATCCGTTGCATAATAAAGTGCCAGATCTGTGATACCATAATACTCCTGCATGGTAGTTGCTTTTTCGGAACGTTTGAAAGTCAGATTACCGGTTCCCTGTACCTGCTTGATGTAAGGAATACCATCTGTTGCAGATGTCGGAAGCTGTAACTTTGTCTCATCAATGTCCGTTACCGGCTCAAGAATTTCTGTTTCTTCTATTTTTGTACCGGTCTGAACATCATTTCCACTGACATCTTTTTCCATAATCGGTACTTCATTTGTACTGACCGTAACCCGGCAAATTCTGCCACTATCATCAAGCTTATACCCGTCTCTCAGCTGATAGTCTCCACCGGATTCTACCATTGTATATACACCTTTTGCGAAACAATCCTTCTGGTCATACATATGGGAGGTCATATTATTATAATAATCCGAAAAAATGGCAACTTCCGCAAACATCGGATATTCCGCTATACCTGTGCTGATACCCTGCGAATCCATACCATTTGGTTTTACAAGACCATACATACGCAGCTGATAGATCTGTGATGCATAATCCGCATCATTATATCCCGTAGCCGGGCTTCCATGTACACCGCCAAGTGCTGCATTTGGCAAGCCACCACCAAGTCCGTCTCCACCTCCGTATCTTCTTCTGGTTGAAGTAGATGAAAAATAACCAAGTTCTGCATGTTTGGAAACATTAATCTGCTGCTCATCCGTAAAACTGTATGAACTCTCATCAGGTTCAATTTCCAAGATGGTAAACGTATTACTGTCTTTGTATCTGTCGGTTATGGCATCAAATACTTTTGTTGTTGCCTGCACATCTGTAACATTCGTCATGATCTCTCCGGCAAATATAACAGCTGCCATGCAAAAGCCTGCCAATCCAACTATTAATTTCTTACTTTTTCCGTTCATTTTCATATGCTCTCCCCACTCGGAAATTTACTTTTATTTCTTCCAGTAATTATAGGTTTTGTTATATGTATAAGTAGATGAACCATAGATACATTTGTATTTATTACCGTCTTTATAAACCTTAGCTTTTACTGTCTTTCCGGTTGTATCAATACCGGATACTTCTGTAGCCGAACCGGCTGCAGTACCGATACTTGATGGCCAGCTGCCAAATTTGGAATTTGGTCCCGGAATATAAGTTCCCTGCCCTTCCACATTTGCAACATATACCTTAAAATCATAATAGGCTTTTGAATTGCCATGTTTTGATACATTATAAAAATCATCTACGGTCGTTCTTACAACCATATAATCTGCCGGATAATCCTTTGTGGATGTCTTTGCTGCTACATTGATCGTCATATCATCTACATAAGTATTCACATCACCATACGAACTTGTTACTGTCGGTGTCAGATACTTATTCGTTGCTTCCTGACCTTCTCTGTTCAGATTACCTGAAAAATCAGTATCGCTTGCTTCTTTAACGTAAATACCAAGCTGCTCTCTCTTACTGATATTATAATAAGAAGTATGAACATCTAAATCCGAAGATTTACCTTTTTGTATACATACTGAACCGGCTCCTGTCGGAGTAATTTCAACACCATGCACCGGATAATGATATACCCCATATTCTCTTTCCACACCGTCTACATCAATATATCGCAGATGAATATTGATCTCGAAAGATCCATAGAATGTTGCCCTCTGCTCACTGGAATACTGGAAAGAGTCATAATCAATATACAGACACTGTGAATTTCTATCCCATTTAAATGCCTTGCCCGGATCTACATCATAGTTACTACCCGGATCAAACCACATATCAAGTACTTTGGCAACTCTGTACTGTCTTTCATTTCCCTCCTGCAGTGCCGGTACATTCTTAGTAAAATAATCATTCATATTTACATAGAAACCACGGCTGTGGAATCCATCTCCGCCACCGCCCTTTGTCGGTACCACACCAAAGATGTAAGATCCTTTTACAGAAGGATCAAAATGAGAAGTAGCTTCCACTTTAAATTCCATACTGTTTGTCGCACTGCTTCCAAGAGTGATTGTATTAGTTGTTCTGGTTGTTGATGCTGCTGCAATTGATGCATAGCTGGCATCCTTGCACTCCGTCCATTTACCCGTTCCATCTGAAGCCCGGTAATATATCTTCCAATCTAATGCACTGTTCACATTGTACTGGTCAATGGATGCCATTACAATAACAGTTCCGTTTGGCTGTGCATATCCTTCTGCTTCCGCAGCCTTACTTCCTCCATATAAAGCAGATTCATAAGAAGACTTCCAGGAAGTAATTCCACTTGAACTGTTTAATCCAATTTTCTTTACAATTCTGAGCTTTACCCTTGCTGTTTTCTTTAAGGACTGCTGTGCTGCTACCACATCAAGTTCTGTACAGCTTGAATCAATAAAGGACTGACTTGGATCAATGACCAGTGTTGATGTTGACCCGGTCTTAGGAGACAATTTGAAAATATTAGCATCTGCCTTGGAAAGACTCCATGTACTGTCGGTGCTTTCCGGTGTACCAGAATAGATAGGTGTTGCAACAAAGTCAATCTTTTCATTTCCTGACGTGATCGTATACGGCGAAGCACTTAAAGTATCCTTATAATATTGAACAGGTTTATTGTTGATCACATCAATAAACACAAGCTTTGGAGTCAAAGTAAGTGCTCTGAGCTGTGGATCCTCCGGCTTTGCTTCCTTTGCATCCGGATCTGCATAAGCACGGTTTCTCATCAACACCTGATAATCACCTACATAACTTCTGCCGTTCTTGTTATATGTCAATGAAAAAGAAATAATATTTTCATCCTTCACACGATCAAGCTTTACATCAAAGCCTTCAATATACTGTCCAAGCAATGCCTTGGATTCTGTGCCGGTATATGCATTTGCATCACTATCATAGCTCTGCGTATATAAATACAGTTTGTTTTTATCACTTGGATCTGCCTGATCGCCGCGTTCGATTCTGTATCGCGTAGATTCTGTTCTTGTTCTGGAAAGAAGAACAAGCTTATCGCTTACTGAATCATCAATCTGACATGTATAGTCCGACTCTGCAGTATTACCTGCATCAAAAGAATCAATGGCAAGCTCTGAAATACCATTTGCAACCAGCTGTGCCTCAGACTGCAGCTGTGCTTCCGTACTTAATCCACTATAGGTTTTGGAGGATGTTGTCATCATATAGCCTACTGTCGTAACAATAACACTCAGAATACCAAATGCTACCAGAAATTCGACTATACTGAAACCCCTGTTTTTTTCAGTTTTCCTCTTTTTCAAATCCATAACTCCTCCATTCCTCTTACTAAGAAATTACCCTTTACCTTCTTATTTACCGATTACCTTACCTGTTTCCGGTACAAGTTCAATCGTGTATTCATAACTTCCTGCTGTGATATAGATATACTTCAAATCTGACACTTTATAGCCGTCGTTAATATCTACGATCGCACCACTCGCTCTGTTGAAGCAGATTACAAGTGGATTTGAATTGCCTACATTTTCTACTTTTGTTCCATCTGATAGTTCGTAGGATACAGAAGCGCGGCCTCTCTTATTCAGCTTTGTTTTTTTCACAACATCCTTTGATGAACGTCCGTTGTGAATCGTCTGTACATAAAGATTTCTGTCCGAATCATCCCGGTAAATCTCCAGATAGATATCACCGGTCATTTTTGCTTTTCCAAGTGTTTCTATTTTATTTTCCGTAATGGCAGATGAGATCTTCTTATATCCCTCTTTTGCATCATAGCCGGTAATCCTTCCGACATTCACTGAAACCGCACCGATAAAAATGACCAGCATAGCAATGACTACAATTAATTCAACTATTGTGAAGCCATCATTGTTTTTCTTCATAAGACACCGCCTATTCTTTCTTCCAGTTCTGATATACGATAAGTGATCCTAAATCAATATATTCATTTCCAACCACTTCTGTTGTCTCCGCATAACTCAGCACACCACTGTCGCCCAGTGCTTCATAAGCATAAAATCCGGAAGGACATTTTGTACGAAGTGCCTTCAGAACAGCTGTCGGATTATATGTCACCTTCTTGCAGCCTGAACCAATATATACAGAACCGCCTGCAATAACCAGACCATCAAAATCAGCTCTCAGATATACATCTTTCATGGCAATGATCAGTTTCAGTTTTGCATCACCATCATAGACATAATCTTCTTTATCCACATGTGCTTTAATTGATCCATCATCATTCTGGAAATTCTGGGTTTTAATCTTATTGTTTACAGCATTCGCATCCACAATATTTTCAAATACAGTCTGTGACTGCTGCAGGCTGGTTGTGTCCAGAATATTTGGTTTCAGCATATGTAAAAGAGATGTATATGTATCGCTGTAAACTTCTCCGTTGGTAATAGAATTCTCCAGCTTATCCGTATCACCATTCAGTGTATCATCCTGAAGCACCAGTTCTCCTGCATTATTAAAGTAAAATGCATTACCTGCAATTGTCAGCTTATCATTATCATTACTGTTCAAAGTACTGTTCCATTTAATATCTGACACATATGATTTAATGTAATCTGTCAACCCCTGTTTGTCATATTCATAATATGCTTTGAAGAAATTATTAGCCTGTACTTCATTTGAACCGAAATCCAAATAAAAATATACAAGAACGCTGCCATTTACTCTTCTGAATACAGCCTTATAATTGTTAGTATAAGAATTTCCGAGTTTCTCCCAGAGTTTCTCTAAGTTAACCGGCTGATATACCAGTTCTTTTGTTGGCTGGTTATTTTCATCAAGTACATATGTTTCCGTCAATTTTCTATACTCATCATAACTCATAGGATTTTTTGCAAGCACCTGTTCGCCGGTTTTTGCATTGTACCCCATGCATTCAGCCGGAATCATATAGATCAGCTGATCTGCCTTAACAGAAAGAGATTCACCAAGCAAAATATCGGAAGTATTTTTCTTTACTGTTGTTTCAGTTTCCTGGTATTCTGTATTTTTACCAAGTGTTGTTTCATACTCTTCAATATTCTCAATATAATCGGAATTAGAATCCTCTTTTCCACCGCCTGCTTTATATCTGTCGATATCCGCATCATAATGCTTTGTACCTACATAAGCATGACCTGACAGAAGAAGTTCCTTTAATTTTGAAAAATCAAGACTTGTTCTGGCTCCGTTGATCAGGATAGAACTGCTGTTATCCGCACCGGAAAGAGAATCTCCATAGCCTCTGTAAATACCGCTTAACTTAATCCTGCTTGTATTTCCGTCTACCGTAAGGTCATCTGCTACATATGTTGTACCATCCAGATCCAGATTACCTGTTGTGACTGTAATGCCACCTGTATAGTTTTCATGTTTATCATCAACCGCAATACCATTTCGGTCTTTTACATTATTTACATTCAGAGAACCGGAAATCAGATAATAACTGTCTACCGAATCCAATGTATCGTCTACAAAGGAAAGTGCTGCCGAATTGCTGACATAAACACCATCATTTCCGCCAAACACATTACCGGTAATATCTGTACCGGTTGATCCTCCTGCATGACTGCTGTCACCATCATTGTTCTTTCCATCATTGATCAGACTTGTATTTGCAATGATGGAATAGTTTTCAACATCAAGTCTGGAAGATGCAACCGCATAATTCAGTTCAGGCACCTTAATACGGATATCAGTTTCAATGATAGATACATATCCTTTTTCATCCGTATAGACAACCCTTACGTTTTCAAGAGTAATATAAGCAGTACCCTTCTGTACCAGTTTATTGCCATCAGTCACTCTCGGTTCCAGCCATGCGCCTCGTTCTCCGGAAGCTGATGCAAGCGGAATACTGTCATTCGTCAACATATCCGTCAAGTGAGACAATTTCCATGTAGGATCCGTTGCTGTCGGATTATCCGCAATTTTTTCCTTGATCTTTCCAAAAAACATTGTCTGGAAATTCAGTGACATCTGATCCGCAGAAAGACCTGATGAATTTTGCATCGTCTGTACGTATGCTTCTGCCATGCTGTCCGATACATCCTGCTGCAAACCTGCATTTATCGCATCCAATGCGGATTCTGCAGAATAGAAGTTGTTTTTTGCAACCCGGTCTGTTCCCTTCATCAAATAGTTGCAATATGCCATATAAACGATCATTGCAACAAGCATTCCAATAAAGGCAATACTGACAATAACCAAGATCATTGCCGCACCGCGGTTATCCTTTTTTTGTTTCTTCATCCAATTCCTCAAATATCCAATCATTGAATGTACATCCTTTCCCAATGAATTGTCCCTTTTATTAATCTGACAGACTTCCTGTAAATGTTGCAACCTTTTTATTGGTTTCCGCATCGTATACATCTACTGTTGTCTCATATACAAAATTCTTTTCTTCTTCTTCATAACCATCCGAGAAATTACTCAGATATAAAGTTTCATTGACCGGACTACCGTTATATGTATACTTGCATCTGTTTGCATCATATTTTGAGTTCAGTGCATCATCGCTTGTATAACCTCTGTCCGCCACAAATTCCGTTGTACTGCCTTCCTGATAAACACGGACATTTTTCTTTGCTTCCTCACTTAAATTATACCGCAGATTGGATACAATTTTTGTAAGATTATTTGAAGCTACACCATCGAAATCAGTCGATGCAATGTCTACCTTTGTACCATAATTCTGGTTATAAAGTACATTGGCTGTCATCTCCGCCTGCGTCTGTGTACGGATCAAATATACCGTGATCGGCTTTTCTGTGTTGTTATTGACTGTAAATGTTTCCGTCACATTTGATTTCGAAGTGCTTTCCATTCCTTCAAAATACAAATATACGCTTCTCGGAAGCTGTGTTGCCTGCAGCATTGAGATATTTGCATCTGATCTTACCACTGTGTCATTTGCTGCCGTTATACCGAGTTCTGTATAATATGTAGAAGGGATCTTATAAGTGCGGTAAATACCAACCGCATAATCCATTCCGCTCTTATCTTTGTTTTCGATCCGGATTTCAATATTTCTGTTCATGACAGCAGCAAAATCTGCCGCCATTTTTACACCGGCCTTTGAGGATTTACTCAAAAACTCTGTTGCTGCTGCTTCAATCTCTGAGCTGCCAAGGTTGCTTGTTGCATCATAGGTTGTGTTGATCGTCGCAATATTGGCAACATACTTCCCATTCTGCTTGTGTTTTGTCTTATCTGTACTCAAATGAAACTTCAGGTTGTATTTACTTTTCCCGATTTCTACACCATCAGCAAACAGATAATAATCAGAAACCTTAGATCCGTCATCCCACAATTTACGCATATTCTGTGCAATTCCAGCCTTTACTTCTGTTGTATACCGTCTGGTTGAAGCATCACCATCTTCTGTGTCAAAAGATGCAGCCTCAGCCGCATAATGAGGTGTCCCATCATCATTGCAGTCCCCATGTGAAGTATACCCTTTTGTTGTCGCCGGCAGAATTTTGTTGATCAACGTTACTTCGCTTTCAAACATTTCCACAAATTCTTCAGCGGTATAAGCACTGGCACCTTCCATGATATCCTGTGCCATATTGGTCGCATTGAGGCTTATCCTTGCTTTTTTATTTATTCTTGCTGATTGTATAAAGTTTGCCACAAGCGGAGAGATCACAATGCCAAGCACAGCTACGGCAATGATCAGCTCCGTCAATGTGAATCCCTTATTATTTTTGCTTTTTCCCATGAAAGAACCTCTTTTATCCGGTTTCTCTAACTACTGATTTTTATTTCTTCTTTGTATTATCTTTCTCTGATGCAGTTTCTTCACTCTCTTCTGCTGCTTTCTGTGCTGCCTTTTCATTCTGGATTGCAGTCTTCTTTTCAGCACTGTTAAAGATATTGCTGCTTCCCATTACAACATTGGAAACAACCGGTGTCGTATAAGTAGCGTCTGTACCTGTCAGAGAATACATATTAAATACAAGTGTTCCTGTCAGATCGCCTGTCTCAGCATCAAAGGAAAGGGAAAGCCCATCAATAGATTTTCTCATCTGATCCTCATTCATGATCTTAACAATATCTTTTACCGCATTATAAGATGCAATGAAATCCATTGTAACAGGTGTCTGATACAGCAGGATTTCAGAAGCTGTACCTGCAGTTGCGGTATTATCTGTTGTTGCTGCTGCAGTTTCTTCTGTTGCATCTGCTGCGTCTGTCGCATCTGTTTCTGTTGATGCATCAGCTGTCTGCGCTGCAGATGTATCTGCTGTCGTAACAACTTCTACCGGTGATGTACCGGGCATATTGATCGCATTTGCCGTAGTATCAAAATTCTTCTCTAAGTTATCTACATAGAGGATTTCATCTTCCGGCTGATACGCTGCTGCGAACTGAGCTTTGATATTTTCAATCTCATCCTGCATGGTAGCTGTATCATCCAGATATTTCTGTTTGTTATTTGCCAGATCCTGTAATCTGTCCACTTCCTGCTGCAGGGAAGCATTCTGGATCTTCAATGTATCTGTTTTATCATTCAGCTTTGTGAATACGAGGAAATATGTCAGAAGCGCTGCACCAATTCCCAAAACAATCAATAATATATTTACATCTGATTTCTTTAACTTCATCTCTGTTCCTCCTATTCTGCTGTTGCTTCTGCATCTGCAGAAGCTGCATTGTCGTCAGTTTCTTCTAAAAGTGCAGGATTTGTACCATATGTACAATCTGCTGTCACTTCCACATGACTTGTTCCTGTATCCTCATCTGTAACCTCTGTGATCGTTGTTACAACTACGTCCGAGAAACAGTCGAAGGAACGAAGATTGATAATAGAAGCTGCCGCTTCTTCTTTATTTGCTACCGAGAAGTTTAAGCTAACCCCTGTTGTTGTTACATTTAATGTAATAACCTCTACATCTTTTGGAAGCTTCTGTTCCAGTTCCGTGATCACATCATATAAATCTCTGTTGTAATTATCTGTCTGTGCATATACTGCATTCAGATAATCGCAATTTGCTTTTGTCTGTACATAGGTATCATAAATATCCTGTACCGGTTCCAGCTGTGTTTTCTTTTCTGCTAAATTATCTCCTTCGATCTTTGTTGTAAAGTATTTCGGGACTGATAATGCGATCAGAACAACCGCAATTGCAAGTCCGGCTACAAATACAATGACCGGAAGTTTTTCATTAGATGCGGAGCTCTTCTTTGCTCCCTTGCCTTTTCCGCCTTTCTCTCCAGCCATGGAAGCCGGCATAAATCCGACTGAGCCAAGACCTGCACCGATAACGGAAATATAATCACCAAGAGATACATCCTGCAGATGTAAGCCCTGATTGATATTTGTACCTGCCAGATCCTTCAGTACTTCTACTTCTCTTCCCAGTTCATCGGAAAGGAGTCCGGCGAAGCCCCAGAAATCGGCTGCAATACCTGTGATAATGATGTTGTCGATCGCTGCATCTCTGTTTTTACTGTTATAGTAATCGATTACGCGGACGATCGAACTAATCAGCTGTTCGTATGCATAAGTAACATCCCTACGCAGACGGAGCATTTTCAGATTCGCGCCTGCCTGTTTTGCCTTTACAGTTGCGCTTGCAACCTGTGAGCTGTCACCTGTTGCTGCTGCTGCTGCGATTGCTGCTTCATTCTGTCTTTCCAGTTCAGCAACTTCAGCTTCTTTATCTGCCAGTGTTGCCTCCTCGTCTGCTTTCATAACCAGGTTGTTTCTACGAAGTGTTTTTACTGCCGCTTCATAAGAAAGTGGTTCTCCGTAAACATCTGTATCCATCATGATGTCTACAACCTGATCCGCACCGTAAATACCGGAACGCTGCATTGTGATGACACCATTGTTTGTTACTGTTAAGAGGGAACTTCTTTCATCAATCTTAACTGTTAAGTTTACACCTGTTGCGAATCTGTGGCGCAATGCCTGGAAAATACTGTTACCACTATAGTCAATAGAAGAAAGCTCCAAGCCAAGCTGCTGGGCAAGATAGCTGTAGCCTTCCAGGATTTCAGACGGGCACGCCATGATCATGACTCTGTACTGCTTTGTGCCTGCTTCA